>Ga0209174_10001466_pt1 | contig 16594 bp, 11 predicted proteins | sample JI91814BDNA_FD_187505 | JGI IMG/M metagenome (GOLD analysis project Ga0209174, IMG submission 187505) | Wastewater effluent complex algal communities from Wisconsin, to seasonally profile nutrient transformation and Carbon sequestration -... | ecosystem: Engineered > WWTP > Effluent > Algae...
GGATGACAGGGCGGCAATTTCACCTACTGTACGACCAATACTTCCTGAACTACTTTAAAAACAAAAAGCCCCACATTGCTGTGGAGCTTCCTGCGGACCGGACGGGACTCGAACCCGCGACCTCCGCCGTGACAGGGCGGCATTCTAACCAACTGAACTACCGATCCGTTTACCTTCTTCAGCCACTGAAATCAGTTGCTTTTTTAAGGAGTGCAAAGATAACAGCCGGAGGTTTTTCATCCAAATGTTTTTGTTTTTTAAGGTTCCACGGTAAGACGGGAAAACATCCTTAAATCCAAACCCGGCTTTTTGTTCAAAATAGTACGGTAATCAACCCCAGAAAGCGCTGTTTAATGATCTGACTCAATAAATGGGGCCATCGCCCCGCTTTAACAGTACAGCTGCCCCGGTATTCAGTAAATTTGCACTCTGATTTAGCCTCGGTAATCCGAGTTTTCCACAACCACTGCTGCAAGAACAAGAAATTTCCTGAACCTGCGTTTACACTGAACGGTTAATGGCGCCCTGCCTTTACAGGGTTATGTAGCACATGAAAAGAGTTAAGGCTTTCTATCTGTTTATTACTTCATTGGTCATCGGCATCCTTCATTTACCCTTTGCCTTTGCCAAATCTGCCACGGGCAGCAAATTGTTTTTCCACCCCCCGGCCGGTTCTACGAGCAGTCAGCCCTCCGACTCCCTGCTGATCAGTAACCCAGGCCGATCCGTTTACGATAGCCTGCAGTTACAGTTACGCGGCCTGAGCCGGGATGCTTTTGAATACGCCAAAAAAGGTTTTGAGCGGCTCCTCGAAGAAGGACGCTTATTGAACGATTCCATCATCTCCATCATCGATTTCAGCAAACCCAGCAGCGAGAAAAGATTGTTTATCCTCGATATGAAAAATTACCGGGTGATCTACAATACCCTCGTATCACATGGCCGCAATTCAGGAAAAGAAATGGCCAATCAGTTTTCCAACCAGCATTCATCCTTTATGAGCAGTCCGGGCTTTTATATTACCCGGGAAACCTATGAAGGCAAGAACGGTTATTCCCTCAAACTGGAAGGTCTGGAACCCGGAATCAATGACAATGCCTATGAAAGAGGTATCGTTGTACATGGTGCCAATTATGTCAACGATTCCTATGTGCAGAGCCAGGGATATATTGGTCGCAGCCAGGGTTGTCCGGCCGTTCCCAGCAACCTTGCCACTCCTGTTATCAATACCATCCGCAATGGTTCCTGTATGTTTATTTATCACCCCGCTTATGTGAACCGGTCGGCTATTCTCTAAGCACATCTGTTTATAATTCCTTCTTTGCCAGAACATTGAATGTTTATCTTTGCTGATTAATTCATTGTTATGTTCAAAGTAGGCGTATTTGGCGTTGGTCACCTGGGCAAATTCCATCTGAATAACTGGAAAGAAATCCAGGGTACCGAGATCGTTGGTTTTTATGATCCCAACGATGATACAGCCCGTGAAGTCGCCGATAAATACCAGCTCCCCCGCTTTCTCGATGCCGACAGCCTGATTGATGCCTGCGATGCCATTGATGTGGTGGCCCCCACGAATTATCATTTTGAACTCTGCGAAAAAGCCATCAAAAAGGGTAAACATGTTTTTGTAGAAAAGCCCCTGGCCAATACCATGGAAGAAGCCCGGCAGCTGGTAAAGCTTACCGCAGAGTCCGGTATCAAATGCCAGGTGGGACATGTGGAACGTTTCAACCCCGCCTTTCTCGCTATCAAGGGCATGCCTTTAAATCCCATGTTTATTGAAGTGCATCGCCTGGCGCAATTCAATCCCCGAGGAACTGAAGTGAGTGTAATCCTGGACCTGATGATCCATGACATTGATATCATCCTCAGTATCGTAAAAAGTGATGTAAAGAGTATTTCCGCCAGCGGGGTGGCTGTAATGACAGAAACACCCGATATCGCCAATGTGCGGATTGAATTCAATAACGGCTGTGTGGCCAATCTGACCAGCAGCCGGATCTCGATGAAAAAAATGCGCAAGATCCGTCTCTTCCAGAAAGACTCTTATATCGGTATTGATTTCCTGAACAAAAAAACAGAAGTGATCAAACTGAAAGAGCCGCAGGACTCCAATGTTTTTGCTTTTGATATTGAAACTCCCAGTGGCAAAAAAACCATTGCTATGGCTAATCCACTGATCCCGGAAGTGAATGCTATCAAAGAAGAACTGACGGCCTTTAAAAATGCAATCGAACAAAATACCCGCACTACAGTTACGGAAGTGGACGGACTGATGGCCATGGACGTGGCGCACCAGATCCTGGATAAAATCGGGAATAATATCATCAGCCGTTCATGAGCTCCCGAAAGAAAATATCCATTGCCTGGTATGCCATCATTGATTTTATCATGGCCTCCCTCGCCTGGGCTCTTTTCTTTTTTATCCGCAGAGCCATACTGGGACAACCCGTGACCGATACCGGTGTTTTACAAACCGATAATAAGTTTTGGCTGGGGATTGTTTTTATTCCTGTGGGATGGCTGATCCTTTATACCATCCTGGGAGCCTATCATTCACTGTACAGTAAATCCAGGTTGTACGAATTCACCAGTACTTTTATCTGCAGTTTACTCGGATGCATTATTTTATTCTTTGCCTTCCTGCTGGATGATGCAGAAAACGATTACCGTTATTATTATTCCGCCTTTCTGGTATTATTCACCCTTCATTTCGGTTTGACATTTTTCGGTCGATGGCTGATCCTGAGCCGGGTGAAAAAACAATTACTTAACGGAAAAGTGCAGTTCAATACCCTGCTGCTGGGCAACTGCGATACAGCTACACGCATCTTCCGGGAAACAGCCAAAAGTCTGCTCGATGGCGGCTTTCACTATACCGGCTTCATCCCCACGGAAACAGAAGGTAAAAACGGGCTCTCCAAATTATTACCAAAGTCCGGCAACCTGGAAGAATTGGAAACCATTATTGATCGAGAACAGATCAGATTGGTGGTACTGGCCATTGATAAATCGAAAAAAGATTTGCTTGAATCATTGATCAACCGGCTCAGTGAAAAAGATGTGGAAGTAAAAATATTGCCCGATACACTGGATATTCTTTCCGGTTCCGTGAAAACCAGCAATGTAATGGGTGCTGCACTTATTGACCTGCAAACCGGGTTGATGCCGCAATGGCAGCAAAATATCAAAAGACTGCTGGATGTTGGTCTCTCATTACTCGGATTGATCCTGCTATCACCCCTGATGCTCTTTGCTGCGATCCGTGTAAAACTATCATCACCTGGTCCTATTTTCTTTGCGCAGGAAAGGATTGGCTATAAAGGCAAGCCATTTACCATGTTTAAATTCCGCTCCATGATTGATGGGGCAGAAAAAGACGGGCCTTCTCTTTCCTCTGACCTTGACCCCCGGATCACCAAATGGGGCAGACTGATGCGCAAATGGCGGCTGGATGAATTACCACAGCTCTGGAATATCCTGATCGGACAAATGAGCCTCGTAGGTCCCCGGCCAGAACGTCGTTATTATATCGACCAGATTATTCCCCGTCATCCTTTTTACAAATACCTGCTCAAGGTAAAACCAGGACTCAGCAGTTGGGGAATGGTGCAGTTTGGCTACGCCGAAAATGTGGAGGAAATGATCGAAAGAAGCAAGTACGACCTGGTGTATATTGAGAATATTTCTCTGGCACTTGATTTCAGGATCATGATCCATACGTTGCGCATTATTTTCAAAGGGAAAGGCAAGTAGCGAGTGGCTTATAGCAAGTGGCTAGTAGCAAGTGGCTAGTGGGGTGTAAAAACAGGAGTGGGTTTTAATATTAGCCTTACAATGTCAAGAATTGACGAATTGTTTTTATATTTTTGAGAAACTATATCCCATTGAAGAAATTCCTTCTTTTCCTGACTACTTACTGCTTTTTGACCATGGTCAATAGCCAAAAGCCCTACTGGCAGCAGCAGGTCAATTATCTGATTGATGTTACCCTCAATGACAAGGAACATTCTCTCAACGGTTTTGCTAAGATTGAGTACACGAATCATTCTCCCGACACACTGAAATTTATCTGGTTCCATTGCTGGCCCAACGCTTACAAAAACGATAAAACAGCTTTTACTGATCAGCAACTGGAAAATGGCAGTACCCGGTTTTATTTTTCATCCAAAGAAGAGAAAGGCTATATCAACCAGCTGGACTTTAAAGTGAATGGCAGTACGGCCCCCATGGAAGATCATCCGCAGTATATTGATATTGTAAAAGTCAATTTACCTCAGCCGCTTGCGCCCGGGCAAAAAATTACCCTCAGTACTCCCTTCCATGTACAGCTGCCATTTAATTTTTCAAGAGGCGGACATGAAGGGCAAAGCTACCAGGCTACCCAATGGTATCCCAAACCGGCGGTATATGATAAAAATGGATGGCACCCCATGCCCTATCTGGATCAGGGAGAATTTTACAGTGAATTCGGCAGCTTTGACGTTCGTATTACGGTGCCAAAGAACTATGTGGTGGCCGCCACCGGCGTTCTGCAGGATGAAAACGAAAAAGCCTGGCTGCAAACAAGAAGCCAGTTTAGCTGGGAACCGGTGAAACAAAAAACAAAAAATGCTGCTGGACAGTATAAAACCAGTTATCAGACATTTCCTGATTCTGACCCTTCCACCAAAACCCTGCAATACAAACAGGACCGTATCCATGATTTTGCCTGGTTTGCCGATAAACGCTTTATCGTGAACATGGACACCTGTATCCTTGCCTCCGGTAAAAAAGTGGATGTGATCACTTATTACACCCCTGATCAAAAAAAGGACTGGAGCAAAAGTGCCACTTATGCTAAACAGGCCATTCAACACTATTCATCACAGGTGGGAGAATATCCATACCCTGTTGTACAGGTAGTACAGGGACCTGAAAGTTTTGGCGGCGGAATGGAGTATCCCACGATTACTGTGATTAGCCCGGTAGACAATCCGAAAGCACTTGACAAAGTCATTGCCCATGAAATCGGACATAACTGGTTCTATGGTATCCTTGCCAGCAATGAAAGAAAACATCCCTGGATGGATGAAGGGCTGAACAGTTTTTATGAGAACAAATACAGTGAGCGCTATTATGGCGCTTCCCCAAAACTGGAACAATTGTTATTCGAAACACAGGTGGTTGAAAAAATGGATCAGCCGATTAAAACCAGTTCCGACAGTCTGAGCCTGCTCAATTACGCCATGATTGCCTATTACAAAACATCGGCATGGATGCAGTACCTGGAAACACTGTTGGGTCCTGCCACTTTCCAGCAGGCGATGCAACAATATTTTCAACGCTGGCAGTTCAAACATCCGGAACCGGAAGATTTCAAAAAAGTACTGGAAGAAGTGAGTGAAAAAAATCTCGATATAGCATTTGAACTACTCGAAAAGAACGGCCTGCTCCCCAATCAGAAAAGCACCGGAACAAAAGTTGCTTTTATCGGCAATATCAAATCACTGGAACAATGGAGTAAAAAACCCACTAAAAACCTGATACTTTTTGGACCTGCTTTGGGTGCCAATAGTTATGACAAGTTTATGGCCGGGGCTTTTGTCACCAACATGAAATTCCCACCACCCCGTTTACAATTCCTGGCTGCACCAATGTATGCCACCGGCAGCAAAAAATTAACCGGTCTGGGTTTCCTGTATTATAGTTTTTACCCCAATCAGCTGTTTCGCAAAGTGGAACTGGGTGTGAATGCCTCCACTTTTACGGCTGATACCTATACCGATAGCGACAACAAAAAAAACTACCTCGGCTTTACGAAAATTGTACCGGGTATTAAACTCACCCTGAAAGAAAAAGACCCCCGTAGCAGTATGAACCGTTTTATCCAGTTCAGGTCCTACCTGATCAGTGAAGACGGATTGGGTTTTTATCGTGATACGGTGATCAGTGGTATTGACACGACCATCAGCACCAAATACAGGATCACAGATAATAACCGTACCCTTAACCAGCTGCGTATCGTGATTGAAAATAACCGGGTCCTTTATCCTTATAAAGGAGAATTGAAAATTGAGCAGGGCAAAGATTTTGTAAGAACTGCTTTTACAGGTAACTACTTTTTCAATTATCCTAAAAAAGGAGGATTGGATGTTCGTTTCTTTGCCGGTAAGTTTTTTTATAACGGTTCCAAAACATTCACCAAACAATTTGCCACTGACCGTTATCATTTGAACATGACCGGGGCCAATGGATATGAGGATTACACTTATAATGACTACTTTATTGGCAGGAATAAATTTGAAGGCTTTGCCAGTCAGCAGATCATGGTCAGGGATGGTGCATTTAAAGTAAGAACTGATTTACTCGCCGATAAGGTTGGCAAAACAGATGACTGGCTGATTGCAGCAAATTTCAGCACCACGATTCCAGATGCCGTGAATCCGCTCTCCATCTTGCCGGTAAAGATTCCACTGAAAATATTTTTTGACCTGGGCACTCAATCTGAAGCCTGGAAACCCAATGCCGAATCTGACCGTTTCCTGTTTGACATGGGGCTTCAGATTCCTTTGTTCAGAGAAACGATTAATATCTACATCCCGTTGCTGTATAGCAATGTGTACAAGGAATACATCCAGTCTACTATTGAGAAAAAACAAAGATTCTGGAAAAAGATTTCTTTCTCCATCGATATGTCCAATTTCAGTTTCCGCAAGATTGACCGTAACCTGAATTTCTAATGGAGAGGGATATACAATATATCCGGCATCAGGACATTGATAAATCCAAATGGGATCAATGCATTGGCCAAGCGACCAACGGACTGATTTATGGTTATTCCTTTTACCTTGATCAAATGGCCCGGAACTGGGATGCCCTGGTATTAAACGATTATGAAGCCGTGATGCCCCTGACCTGGAACAGCCGTTGGGGAATCAAATATTTATATCAGCCATTTATCACGGCACAGCTGGGTGTATTTGGACAATCGGTTACAACTGGCATCTGTGATGATTTTATAAAAGCTATTCCACCCTCCTTCCGGTATATTGACATTTTGTTGAATGCCGGAAATCAGCCGCAGTCTTCCACTGTTACAAAGAGAAGTAATTTTATCCTTCCGCTTAACAGACCCTACGAAGTCCTCGCCAATCAGTACAATGAGAACCTGAAAAGGAATATCAAAAAATCAGCACAGGCCGATTTGACTTTGAGAACTGACATAGATGTGGATGGGGTGATTCGTTTAGCTGCGGCACAAATGCGGGAGCATGGTCATGAATCGGCCGACAATATTAACCGGTTCCGGAAATTATTCACTGTATTGAAAGAAAAAAAGATGGCCCGGACTTATGGCATCTTCCAGGGAGAACAGTTGGGAGCATCTGCGGTTTTTTTCTTTTCCCACCAACGGGTGTATTATATCCTGGTAGGCAATCATCCTTCCGGCAGGGAAATGGGTGCTTCTCATGCATTGATCGATGCCCTGATTCAGGAGCAGGCAGGAACAAACAATACATTAGATTTTGAAGGATCTGATATTCCGGGACTGGCCGCTTATTACCGGGCATTTGGCGCTATTGAAGAACCTTATCCGGCACTCCGCATCAACAGACTGCCCTTTTTCCTGAAGTGGCTAAAGAAATAACTGGATTCAACCGTATACTTACGAGGTAGTTTCATTCAACAATTGCTCGGCAATCACAATATCCACGGGTCTTGTAATTTTTATATTCCTTTCCTCCCCTTCCACCAGTGAAACCTTCATCCCGAAAGCCTCTGCCACAGTAGCTTCATCAGTGAATTTGTCTTTGTAATCAATCTGGAAAGCGGGGATTAGTATCTTACTGTGAAAGGTTTGCGGTGTTTGTATCAGCATGACCTTATTCCGGTCGAAAGCTTCATTGCCTTCATCCGTCAGTAGGCGGATACTGTCTTTTGATGGAATAGCAGGAATTGCAGTACCGGTTTCCACCGCCTGCTGGTAACAGCGATGAATTAAGTCGGTGCTGAGCAGACAGCGTACTCCGTCGTGTACAAAAATGATGGACTCTTCTTCAATCAGTGAGAGCCCGTTCTGAACAGAATGAAATCTTGTTTCTCCGCCGGCAGTGATTCTGATTCTTTCCTTATCAAACCAGGCATCAATGATTTCCTGTCCCATATCGGTATAATCTACCGGCAATACCAGAATGACCTGGATATCCGGATAAGATTCGAGGAAGGTTTTAATGGTATAATAAAGTACCGGCTTGTCCTTTAGTAAAAGAAATTGTTTGGGAAGAGTCCCTCCCATTCTGCTTCCTGAACCTCCGGCTACAATAACTGCGTATTTATTCATCATATTATTTAACAATAATATTTACTGGCTGTAATACGAGAACCTGTCCTTGTTTATTTCTGGCCTTAATACAGTAAAAACTCAATTCAGACCCTTGAGTCAACTTGTTAAAAATAATTAAAGTTGCTGGAGAGAAATACTGCCCTTTGTTATCTGATTCTGCAAAATCAGTTTCACTTTGATTCAACCTTTCTGCAAAAACTTTAAATTCCAGGATCACTAGGCTGGTATCGCTTGATATTAATCGAGTATAAAGACATCCCCCTTTTGGCAAAGGACAATAATCTTTATCCGGACACAAAACAGCTTTAATAGAAGTATTAGGCTCGCAATGTTTCACTAATCCATTTTGCCCTGCAGCCTGGATTAGTGCAACAAAAAGAATTAGGACACCCAAACCTATTTGTTTCTTCATTCCAATTACTTATAAATAAAAGTATCAGAAATACCCTGGCTATTCTTCACCCCTCTGTACATCCCTTCACTATTAAATACCATTGCTGCATGACCGTTTGCATCTACGCCAATCATCCCCCCTTCCCCATCAATTTTCATCAATTTATCATGCACCACCACCTGCATGGCCTGCTCCAATGTCAGTCCCTTGTATTCCATCAGGCAGCTGACATCATAGGCCGTTACGGCACGGATAAACGGTTCTCCATGTCCTGTACAACTGATGGCACAGGTCCGGTTATTCGCATAGGTACCGGCCCCAATGATAGGACTATCCCCGATACGGCCCCATTGTTTATTTGTCATGCCGCCTGTACTTGTTGCAGCAGCGATATTACCAAACTGGTCGGTGGCAACAGCCCCTACTGTCCCGAATTTTTTCTCTCCAACCGCTTTACTTACTGAAGCATCGGCCAGTTTTACATCATGGTCCAGTGCCGTTTGATCGGTGCCCTGTATTTGCTGCCATTGCTCGTAGCGAAATGCAGAATAGAAGTACTGTTCATCTTCCAACTGCAAACCCCTGAGCTTTGCAAATTCAAGAGCCCCTGCGCCGGATAACATTACATGTGGACTCTCTGCCATGATAGCTCTTGCCAGTTTCACGGGATTACGGACTGATGTAACTGCGGCAACGGCACCAGCGGCCAGGTTAGTTCCATCCATGATGGCTGCATCCATTTCATGTTTACCATCTTTCCCAAATACCGATCCCCGGCCTGCATTGAACAGGATATTATCTTCCAGCGAAACCACAGCAGCCATCACGGCGTCAAGTGCAGCTCCTTTTGCGGATAATACCGCATAGCCTGCATCCAGCGCATCCTGTAAGCCCTGCTTATAGGCCAATTCCATATCCGGACTCATATCTTCCTTTCGGATGGTTCCGGCTCCTCCATGCACAGCAATCGTAAATAATGACATACGTGTTATACGGTATATTTGAAAAGGCGAATTTAGTTATTTTAGTAGCATGCCTACCACATCTTTGTTTCAGAAAAAACTGAGCCGGAACGACTGGATCATCATCCTGGCCAACCTCTTACCAGTGTACGGTGTATGGTTTATGGGCTGGAGTGCTGTGGAAGTGTTTATCGTTTATGCAATGGAAACGCTGATCCTCGGCATCCTCACCGTTTTCAAATTACTGATGGCTACCCTGGCCCGGGGCACAGATAATTGGTATAGTAAGGGAAAGCAGTCGAGTGTAAGCGGGCTCTTCTTCATTGTTTTCTTTATCATGCACTATGGCATTTTCACCTTGGTGCAAACTTCCATTTTTGCCGGAGTAAGCGGCATCACCCCTTCCGGTAAAAGCCCTGAATACTTCTTCTTTCATTTCTGGGAGTTCATCAATCAGGATATTGGGATCATGCTACTGATCTTCATCCTGAGTTACCTGCTGCGGGATCTACTGCCTTTTTTGATACGAAAAGACTATTTGCATGCACCGATGCTGATGCTGATGTTTCAACCTTACGGAAGGATCATCATTCAGCAATTCACAGTTATACTCGGCAGTATGTTCCTGACTTTTAAACTGGGAGCCATTTTTGTACTGGTATTTGCCCTGGTAAAGATCATTGCTGAAATTTACTTCCCGTTGAATAACCTGTATGCGCGGGCCATGGAGTCATCCGAAAAAGATCAGGACAATAACAGTTCGCATTCATGAAGTAACTGCTCCTTGGAAATGGAAGCAGTACCTACCACTTCGCAAACCAGTCCGCCGGCAATATTGGCCACTTCGGCCATCAGGTGAACATTTTTAGTGGCAGCATAAACAAGGGCGGCCACCGCAATAACTGTATCACCAGCGCCTGATACATCTGCAATATTTCTGAGATGGGATGGGACGATGGCAGTTTGCTGATCCAGCTGATAAAATACTCCTTTTTCAGATAGGGTGATAAAAGATATCCGATGATCCAGCTGTTGCTTTAAATCGGCATGAATTTCTTCCAGCATGGGCTGTGAAATGCCCTCTGCAATCAGGTTCAAAGCTTCTTTTACTTCTTTCAGGTTGGGTTTAAAAATATCTGTGTTCCGGTAAGCAAAGAAGTTTTTTCTTTTCGGATCCACTGCGGTTAAAACGCCTGCCTTTCTGCAAAGTTTGGTCACTTCCTGAATGAGTGATTCGGTGAGCACACCTTTGTTATAATCTTCGAAGATGATAATATCCGGATCTTCCGACTCAATGTATTTTTGAACCTGATCCAACAATAGTTTTTCATCCTCAGCCTCCAGGTTAGTGGTGATTTCATCATCCAGCCGCATCATTTGCTGATTCCGGCTGATGATCCTCGTTTTACTGGTGGTCCGGCGCTGGTTGCTTTGTACCAGAAAGGAAGTATCAATATTATTACTTTCAAAAAGTTCTTTCAGGAGTAGTCCGTCTGTATCATTTCCAGTTACGGATAGAATGGAAACTGCAGCACCTAATGACTGACAGTTCAGGGCCACATTGCCGGCCCCGCCGATGCGGTATTCTTTCTTATTCAGGGAAACAACGGGCACCGGTGCTTCGGGAGAGATTCTCTCTACCCGGCCCCACATATAAGTATCCAGCATCACATCGCCAATGATACCGGCTTTCAATCCGGTAAAAGAAGCAAATAATTTCCTGAAATCAATCATGATGCAAATGTAAAGATTTCCCGCAACGGACGCTATGGAACCGCGAACGCAAAGTTTTATGGCAATATTCCCCGCATCTTACCGGACGCTATGTTCGCTTGAAATACCATAGTTTTTTCCCGCAAAGACCGCTAAGAACGCAAAATAGCTCTCTGCGAAAACTCCACCACCTCTGCATTTCTACGGTGAATCCCTCTTAGCGCCATCGCGTCATAGCGGTTAAGTTTCTCTGCGTAGACGCTGCGTTCTCTTGTTCTCCGCGGTGAATTTTTCCCGCAAAGAACGCTAAGAACGCTCGAAGAGTCCTTTGGACAAAAAATCTCTGCGAAAACTCCGCGACCTCTGCACCTCTGCGGTGAATCCCTCTTAGCGCCATCGCGTCATAGCGGTTAAGTTTCTCAGCGTAGACGCTGCGTTCTCTTGTTCCCTGCCTACCGGCAGGCAGGTCCGCGGTGAATCTCTTTTGGCTTACACTAAATTTGATTACTTGTCTTTCTTCTTGTAGAATTGATTCAGCCCCTTTACCACATCCACCGTGATATTGTATGCTGAATCCCTGAAGTAGAAAAGACCCTGTTCGTAAGAAATGATATAGGAGTATTTACGGGTCTTATTATAATCTTTGAGGAAGTCTTCAATCTTGTTCTTGATTTCTGTCTGGCGACGAACCATCAGGTCACTGTATTCCTGATCCAGTTGTGATTTACGTACCTTGATATCATCATCCATTTTCTTCAGCTCCAGACTGGCTGCATCTACTTCTCCCTGGTTCATGGAACCTGCCTGCGCTTTGTTCTGTAATTCGCCATAGCGTTGCTGGAAGGTCCGGGTCATTTTTTCCACTTCTGCATTGATGGCATTCTCCTTTTTCGCCAGTTCGGTCTTTACTTCTTTTACCAGGTCAAAACTGGCCGCCACAGAATCCATTTCAAAATAAGCCATCCGGAAATCTGATCCATTACCCACGGAATCATGGCCCTGTTTTTTAGACGTACCTGACCCTTTACCGGAGGGGCCCAGTTGTTTGAACAACAGGAAACCGGCCACCAGGCTCAGCAACACATTCCATATCATCATACCATTTTTCATCAGGTTTCTTTTTGCAAAGTAAAAACGAATGGCCCGCAAATATAGGGAATCGGTTTACTTTATGAAACAGTTAACAGGGGGCTAGTGGGGAGTGGCTAGTAGCAAGTGGCTAGCGGGGGCTAACCTTTCGACCCCTGTCTAAAAAAAAGGAGCAGGTTAAAACCTGCTCCTTTGAAAATCTTCCTATTCGTATCAGCTAATCCTACTCGCCACTTGCCTCCCGATAAATATCGGGACTCCACTTGCCGAGCCTTATTCTTCTTCGTCGAAAGCCATGGCTTCACGGGTCGTTTGCAGGAGTTCGTACTCCTCCTTGCTACCCACGATCATATTGTCGAATTCGCGGAGACCGGAACCGGCAGGGATCGGGTGACCAGTGATCACATTCTCCTTCAGGCCGAGCATTTCATCTGTTTTACCGTTGATGGCAGCAGAAGAAAGTACTTTGGTGGTTTCCTGGAAGGAAGCCGCCGAAATCCAGCTCTGAACACCCAGTGAGGCCTTGGTAATCCCCAGCAAAGTGGGCGAAGAAGTAGCTGGTTTGGCATCCCTGTATTCTACCAGTTTCTTGTCGTTTCGGCGGAGTACGGAATTCTCTTCCCTTACTTCCCGCAGGCTAACAATCTGACCGGCGCGCAGCTTACCACTGTCACCAATTTCCGTTACCACTTTCTTATCGAAGATGTAATCGTTTTCCTGTACAAAGTCGAACCTGTCTTCCAGATCGTCTTCCAGGAAGCGGGTATCACCCGGATCCACGATGTTTACTTTACGCATCATCTGGCGAACGATTACTTCAATGTGCTTGTCGTTGATCTTCACACCCTGTAAACGGTATACTTCCTGGATCTCATTCACCACGTACTCCTGTACGGCAAATGGACCTTTGATTGAGAGGATATCGTAAGGGGCGATCTGTCCGTCACTAAGTGCCACACCTGCTTTTACAAAGTCACCATCCTGTGCCAGGATCTGCCTGGTTAAAGGCACGAGATATTTTTTCTGAACACCATCCTTGGCTTCGATCAGGATTTCACGGTTACCTCTCTTCACAGCACCCATGATGACCACACCGTCAATTTCAGATACCACAGCAGGGTTGCTCGGATTACGGGCTTCAAAGAGTTCCGTTACACGTGGCAGACCACCGGTGATATCACGGAGTTTACCCAGTACACGAGGAATCTTCACAATTACCTGTCCTGCTTTTACATCATCGCCTTCTTCCATAATGATATGGCTTCCGGTTGGGAGGTTATAGGATTTATTGTCCTTACCCTGTACAATGATGGACGGGATCTTTGTTTTATCCTTGGTTTCAATAACCACTTTCTCACGGTGACCTGTTTGCTCATCCGCTTCTTCGCGGTAAGTGATACCCTCAATAACGTTGTCAAATTTCACAGCACCATCAATCTCGGCCATGATAACGTTGTTGAACGGATCCCATGAACAGAGGATATCGCCTTTATTGACCTTCTGACCGTCTTTCACGTTCAGCGTGGCACCATAAGGGATATTATTCGTGATCAGGAGACGATCATTCTTGGTATCAATGATCCTCACCTCACCGGTACGACCAATGACCACAGGTGCTTTACCACCATCGTTATTGGTTACTATTACGGTACGAAGACCATCGAACTGGATGGTACCCTCGAATTTCGCCAGTAAGGTTGATTCAACAGATGCAGATCCGGCAACACCACCCACGTGGAAGGTACGCAGGGTCAACTGTGTACCCGGCTCACCGATGGACTGTGCCGCGATGATACCTACAGCATCTCCTTTCTGAGCGAGATTACCGCTGGCCAGGTTCTTACCATAACATTTCACACACACACCACGTTTGCTTTCGCAGGTCAGTACGGAACGAATCTCAACGATCTCAATACCGGCTTCTTCGATCTTTCTGGCAATATCTGCAGTGATCTCATCTCCGGCCGCAATGATCAGGTTATCGGACATTGGGTCATATACATCATGTAATGAGGTACGTCCCCAGATCCTGTCGCTGAGCGGTTCAATAACATCTTCATTATCCTTCAATGCAGAAGTACCGATACCACGGAGGGTACCGCAATCTTCTTCTGTGATCACCACATCCTGGGCCACATCCACCAGACGACGGGTCAGGTAACCCGCATCGGCTGTTTTAAGGGCCGTATCCGCAAGACCCTTACGGGCACCGTGTGTAGAGATAAAGTAATCCAATACGTTCAGACCACCTTTAAAGTTGGAAAGGATCGGGTTCTCGATGATCTCGGAACCGGTTGAACCGGATTTCCTTGGTTTGGCCATCAATCCCCTGATACCAGCCAGCTGTTTGATCTGCTGTTTGGAACCACGGGCTCCGGAATCAAGCATCATGTAAACAGAGTTGAAGCCCTGCTTATCATTGGCAAGTTCACGGATCAGGGTTTCAGTGATCCGGGTATCCACACGGCTCCAGATATCCACGATCTGGTTATAACGCTCGTTGTTCGTGATCAGACCCATGTTGTAGCTTTCCCACACTTCATCTACTTCCAACTTGGCGTTGTCCAGCATTTCTTCCTTCACATCCGGGATGATCAGGTCATTGATGTTGAACGAGAGACCACCCTGGAAGGCAGTACGGAATCCGAGCTGCTTGATATCATCCAGGAACTTGGCTGTTTTGGGAACGTTGGTAATGCGAATGATGTCACCAATGATTTCCCGGAGGTTTTTCTTGGTAAGCAGGGCATTTACAAATCCAACTTCCGCTGGTACGTGCTGATTAAAAATCACACGGCCAACCGTTGTTTCAATTAATTTATGTTCGAGCAAACCATCAGCATTCCGGATATTGGCTTTCACCTTGATCCAGGCATGCAGGTCTACTACTCTTTCATTATTGGCGATAATCACTTCTTCTGCAGAATAGAAAATCTTTCCTTCACCCCTTACAATTTCCTTCTCCGTTGTTTTCTTACCCTTGGTGATATAGTACAGACCCAACACCATGTCCTGTGAAGGAAGGGTGATTGGTGTACCATTCTGCGGGTTCAGGATATTGTGAGAAGCCAACATCAATAACTGGGCTTCCAGGATAGCTGCATGACTCAGGGGCACGTGTACCGCCATCTGGTCACCATCAAAGTCGGCGTTGAAGGCCGTACACACGAGCGGGTGCAGCTGGATCGCTTTTCCTTCAATCAGTTTAGGCTGGAAGGCCTGGATTGATAAACGGTGCAGTGTTGGGGCACGGTTCAGCATCACCGGGTGACCTTTCAGAATATTTTCAAGGATATCCCATACCACCGCTTCCTTCTTATCTACCAGTTTACGGGCAGACTTCACGGTTTTAACGATACCCCTTTCAATCAGTTTACGAATGATAAACGGCTTGAACAGTTCAGCCGCCATATCTTTTGGCAGACCGCACTCATGCAGTTTCAGTTCAGGACCTACCACGATTACAGAACGACCGGAGTAGTCAACCCTTTTACCAAGGAGGTTCTGACGGAAACGTCCCTGCTTACCTTTCAGTACATCACTCAGTGATTTCAATGCACGACCACCTTCTGCTTTTACAGCATTAGATTTACGGCTGTTATCAAAGAGGGAGTCAACCGCTTCCTGCAGCATCCTTTTTTCATTACGAAGGATTACTTCAGGTGCTTTGATTTCAAGCAAACGCTTCAGACGGTTATTCCGGATGATTACCCGGCGATAAAGGTCGTTCAGATCAGAAGAAGCAAAACGGCCACCATCCAGGGGAACCAACGGACGCAGTTCCGGAGGAATAACGGGGATGTATTGCATCACCATCCATTCCGGACGGTTCGTGATTCTTGTATTGGCATCACGGAATGCTTCCACTACACTCAAACGCTTCAGGGCATCGGCCTTCCTTTGCTGTGAAGTTTCGGTGGCAGCTGCATTACGCAGGTCAAATGATAACTGATCGAGATCGATGCGCTGCAGCATATCATGTACCGCTTCAGCACCCATTTTAGCGATGAACTTATTCGGATCATCATCAGGCAGGTATTGATTATCCTTTGGTAAAGTTTCCAGGATATCGAGGTATTCTTCCTCTGTCAGCAGGTCACCGTAATT
>Ga0209174_10001470_pt1 | contig 16577 bp, 15 predicted proteins | sample JI91814BDNA_FD_187505 | JGI IMG/M metagenome (GOLD analysis project Ga0209174, IMG submission 187505) | Wastewater effluent complex algal communities from Wisconsin, to seasonally profile nutrient transformation and Carbon sequestration -... | ecosystem: Engineered > WWTP > Effluent > Algae...
GACAATCCGGATGTGGCAGATGATAAGGGGACCCATGCTCCGGCCTTTGTAAAGGGGAGTATTTCATTGGAAAATGTCTGGTTTTCTTACGAAGAGGGCCGTCCCGTACTGAAGGATATTTCATTCAAAGCTGCACCCGGTGAAACCATTGCCATCGTGGGGCATACCGGCAGTGGCAAAACAACCATCATCAGTCTGCTGAACAGGTTGTATCATATCCAAAAGGGGGTGATCAAAATTGATGACAGAAATATTGATGAGTACCGGTTGGATAGTTTACGCAGGAATATCGGTGTGGTTTTGCAGGATGTCTTTCTTTTCTCCGGTTCGGTGATCGATAATATTACCTTGCGCAATCCCGAAATCAGCAGGGAACAGGTAATTGAGGCTGCTAAACTGATTGACATGCATGAATTCATCATGCGGCTCCCCGGAGGGTATGATTACAATGTAATGGAAAGAGGGGCGACGCTTTCGCTGGGGCAAAGGCAATTACTCTCTTTTATCAGGGCCATTCTATATAATCCATCAATTCTGATCCTGGATGAAGCCACTTCATCGGTTGATACGGAGAGTGAAATCATGATCCAGCATGCGATTGACACCCTGATCAGTGGCAGGACTTCCATCGTGATTGCTCATCGGTTGTCGACGATCCGCAAAGCGAGCCGGATCATTGTGCTGGATAAAGGTGAAATCAGGGAAATGGGCACCCATGATGAGTTACTGCAAAAAGGGGGCTATTACAGTCAGCTCCATGCCATGCAGTTTGAAAAAAAGACGGGAGCTGCGGATAACTAGTATGCTTGTATTACACTGACTTTCAGTGATTTTTACAGATATACCCTTACCCGTTTCAAATAATAAGCCAGCGCTCTGAAAAATTGACAAATTCCTTTGATCACCGGCCCATATTCAGGGGTACACCCTTATCTTTGCGGCAAATTTCAGGGCAGGTATGAGATCAAGGCTTATCAAATCCTTTACTGTAGCGGTTTTCAGCGTTTTTTCACTGATTTTTTCTATGCCGGCGCAAGCCCAGCATGGAGAGGGTGAGCAAGCGCAGCAACAAGCCGGTCACCAGGAAGAAGGTCATGGAGATGCGAAGAAGAAAGAATTGAATATCGGGGAAGTGATTTTTGAGCACGTACTGGATGGACATGAGTTCCATTTTTTCGGCAAATCCCTCCCCCTGCCTGTTATTTTATACTCCCCCCAGAAAGGATTTACCAGTTTTATGTCTTCTGCCTTCCACCATGGTGAGCATGAGCATGAAGGGTACATGATCCTGACCAACCATAATATTGAAAAAATGGGGCTGGATCCTAAAAAATTCAAACCTGAAACCATTGTAGCGGTAAAGGACGGGGTGATTGATCCTTCAGTTACGGTCTATGACCTGTCTCTCACCAGAAATGTGATCCAGATGATCCTGGCCCTGACCCTTTTTGTAGTGATCATGCTCCGGATTGCCAAAAGATACAAGCAGGGTACTGGTGTTACTTCGGCTCCCAAAGGTTCTCAAAGCCTGCTGGAACCAGTGATTACTTTTGTAAGGGATGAAGTGGCCAAACCCAACCTGGGTCATAAGCAGGAGAAATACCTGCCTTATCTGCTGACTGTTTTCTTTTTTATCCTGATCAATAACCTGTTTGGACTGATCCCCGGATCGGCCAACGTAACCGGTAATATTGCGTTTACGGTTGTGCTTGGTGTGATTTCTTTTATTGTGATCATGTTCAGTTCCAACGGGCATTACTGGGGTCATATTTTCAACCCGCCGGGTGTACCGCTGGGCGTGAAGTTCATCCTGGTGCCAGTGGAGTTCCTGAGTGTGTTCATTAAGCCCTTCGCCCTGATCATTCGTCTTTTTGCCAACATGGTGGCGGGTCACATTATCATTATTTGTCTGGTATCCCTGATATTTATTGCCGGTCAGCTGAACACAACAGCTGGTTGGGCCGCTTCACCTTTTTCAATCGGCTTTACCGTGTTTATTTACATGATTGAAGTACTGGTGGCCTTTTTGCAGGCTTTCATTTTCACGATGTTAACAGCGGTATTTATCGGGCAGGCTTTTGAAGGGGAGCATCATCATGATGAGGCGCATGCGGCTCATCACTAAAGAAGTATTTTTTAACTATCAATAATTGTAACATGGATTTATTTCTCTTAGCAGAAACAGCTAATGCAGGTGGTGCAATCGGTGCAGGTCTTGCTGCGATTGGTGCCGGTATCGGTATCGGTCAGATTGGTAAAGGCGCTGTAGAAGCGATTGCCCGTCAGCCGGAAGCGTCTAATGACATTCGCGGTAACATGATCCTGACTGCGGCCCTGGTTGAAGGTGCTGCTCTGTTTGCGATCATCGTTGGCTTCCTCGCCATGGTAATGTAATACCGGCGGGAAAAAAATTACTGCATCCAATGCACAGGGCGGAGGATGCAGTTCTTTCAACCCAAATCCCTGAAGAGGTTTTTGGGCTGATTTGTAAGAACTTAAAGCGATCTTGAACATACAGATGGTTTATCCCCTGAAACCATTTATGCGATCAAAAGCTATTAACCCCCCTATAGGGGATGGGGGTAAATGAACTACCATGGAATTATTGCTTCCTAAAATTGGATTACTGGCCTGGACCCTGCTGGCATTCCTGATTGTATTCTTTATTCTCCGTAAACTGGCCTGGCCTGCGATTATCAAAGGACTTCGGGAAAGGGAGAATACTATTTCCGAAGCACTGGCAACTGCCCAGAAAGTGAAAGAGGAAATGGCACTGATGAAGAGTGAAAATGAAACCCTGCTGGCCAAGGCCCGTGAGGAAAGAGCTGCCATGCTGAAGGAAGCCAGGGAAACCAAGGATCGCATCATCAATGAAGCCAAAGAGCAGGCTAAGACTGAGGCGAATAAAATCATTACCGAAGCCCAGGCTGCTATTAATACCCAGAAGATGGCTGCCCTGACTGAAGTGAAAAACCAGGTTGGTAAACTGGTGATTGAAGTGAGTGAAAAAGTATTGAGAAGAGAACTGGCCAATAAAGAGGCGCAGGAAGCCCACATCAAAGGAATGGTGGACTCCGTAAAACTGAATTAATAAAAATGTGTAAATGTGTAAATGTGAGAATAAGATACTGCATTCCATCTTCACATTCCCGCATCCTCACATTTTCAAATTAAATTACTTATGCCAAACCCGCGTTTAGCTGCCCGTTACGCCAAATCACTGCTGGATCTTTCCCTGGAACAGGGCCAGCTGGAGCAGGTGTATGCTGATATGCAATGGCTGAATGCCGTTTGCAAGGCCAGCAGGGATTTTGTGAATATGCTCCGGAGTCCGGTGATCAGCAGCGACAAGAAAATCAAGATTGCTGAAGCAGTTACTAACGGTAAAATCAGTGTGCTGACAACTTCCTTTAATAAGTTGCTCATGAATAAGCACAGGGAAAGTAACCTTCCGGAAATCGCCACTGCTTTTATTGCACAGTATAAAGCGTATAAAAAAATATTTACACTTAAACTGACTACCGCCACGCCGGTAAGTGATGCCATTCAGCAGGAGATCATCAGCCAGGTAAAAAAGACCAGCGTGATGCAGCAGATTGAACTGGAGACAACGGTGGATGAAAAACTGATTGGTGGATTTGTATTACAGGCCGGTGATCAGCTGATTGATGCCAGTATAGCTTATGACCTTCGCCAGATTGCCAGACAGTTTGATAACAATGATTTTATTTACAAAGTGAGATAAGTATTCATAAACGATAAATTGGATAATATGCCAGAAATTAAACCAGATGAAATATCAGCGATACTGCGCCAGCAGTTGAGCAATTTTAATGCAACAGCCGACCTGGAAGAAGTGGGAACCGTGCTGCAGGTGGGTGATGGTATTGCCCGGGTATATGGTTTGGGAAATGTGCGTTATGGTGAGCTGGTCGAGTTTGAAAGCGGAGTAAGAGCAATTGCCCTGAACCTGGAAGAAGATAATGTAGGTGTGGTACTGATGGGGGAGACCGGTGGAATTCAGGAAGGTTCTAAAGTGCGCCGGACCGGCCAGATCGCTTCTATCAAAGTTGGAGAAGGAATGGTAGGCCGTGTGGTGAATACCCTCGGTGAACCAATAGATGGCCGTGGCCCTATCACCGGAGAGCGTTATGAAATGCCCCTGGAGCGTAAAGCCCCTGGTGTTATCTTCCGTGAACCTGTAAAAGAGCCCCTGCAAACCGGTATCAAGGCGATCGATGCCATGATCCCGATTGGTCGCGGACAGCGTGAGCTGGTGATCGGTGACCGTCAAACCGGTAAAACAGCGATCTGTATTGATACCATTATTAATCAGAAAGAATTCTACCAGGCTGGTAAACCTGTTTATTGTATTTATGTGGCCATCGGCCAGAAAGCATCTACCATTGCCGGTGTGATGAAGACTTTACAGGATGCCGGTGCCATGGAGTATACTATTATTGTAGCAGCTTCTGCATCTGACCCTGCTCCTTTGCAGTTCTATGCACCATTTGCCGGTGCGGCCATCGGAGAATTTTTCCGCGATACCGGTCGTCCGGCCCTGATCATTTATGATGATCTTTCCAAACAGGCCGTAGCCTACCGTGAGGTATCCCTGCTGCTGCGTCGCCCTCCCGGACGTGAAGCTTATCCTGGTGACGTATTCTACCTGCACAGTCGTTTGCTGGAAAGAGCAGCGAAAGTGATCAGTGATGATAATGTGGCAAAGAACATGAATGATGTTCCAGACAGTATCCGTCACCTGATTAAAGGTGGTGGTTCACTGACAGCCTTACCGATCATCGAAACACAGGCTGGTGACGTTTCCGCTTATATTCCTACCAACGTAATCTCCATTACGGATGGACAGATCTTCCTGGAATCAAACCTGTTTAACGCTGGTATCCGTCCGGCGATCAACGTGGGTATCTCCGTAAGCCGTGTGGGTGGTAATGCCCAGATCAAATCCATGAAAAAGGTAGCCGGTACCCTGAAACTGGACCAGGCTCTTTATCGTGAGCTGGAAGCCTTCTCTAAATTCGGAGGTGACCTGGATGCAGCTACCAAGAACGTAATTGATAAAGGTGCCCGTAACGTGGAAATCCTGAAACAACCCCAGTACACACCGTTCTCAGTTGAAAAGCAGGTGGCGATTATTTATCTGGGTACACAGGGTTTACTGAAAGATGTGGCCGTTAAACATGTAAGGGCTTTTGAAGACCACTTCCTGATGGAAATGGAAAACAAAATGCCTGAACTGCTGGCAGAATTCAAAAAAGGAAACCTGCCGGAAGATGGACTGAAGAAAATGGTGGAAATGGCCAACGGGCTGATTCCTCAGTACAAATAAGATTTCTGCATAAAAAGAAAATGAATCCCGCTGTTTACAGCGGGATTTTTTATTTAGCTGGTTAACCTTGATAGAAAAAGTACTAACTCCTCATTTTGCAATTAACTGATAGCCAGTGCGCCTCGTATTTTTACGAATAGAAATACGATATTTTATAAGAGAAAATCCTTACAAAACTTGCAAGTAAAAAACCTGCGTATTATGTTTGTTTCAGAATCGAACGAATCCTAAGAAAACAACGTAATCCGACTATGAAACAAAATTACACCAGACAAGGTGAGTACAACACTGTCTGCATTTCAACTTACAAGTCGGTTTTCATTGGGATCTGAAGATAAGTTCGGCAATTAATCCTTATTTCTTACCCTAACCTGAAAACGATGAATCAATCTTTACTTACTACTTCTCTGTATCGCAAATTATTACTCCCCTTATTTCTTTTTAGCTGTTCATTACCTGTTTTTTCACAGCAACCCAAAGACCTGGTATTTGGAAATGGTATGCTGATGACCGGGGCTCCCGGAACGGATAATGCAGTTTACTTTTTTTCTGGAGTAAATGCCGGCATGGATGCATTTGTAAAAATTAAAGGGCGTTCTGATGCAGCATTAACCCTCATTGATATTGATAATTCCGGAGCTGGTTATAGTGGGTCATTTCAACCACAGATCGGGATTGGGACTTTGTCTGCTGCTACTTCCTGGTGGATGGAATTTGAAGTAAGTTTTGTCAGAACAGGTACTTCACAAGCGGCCAGTTTTCCTGAAATGCACGCCAGTGCCATTGATATTGATGGAAATGGATCCGCCATCAGGGAACAAATCGCATTTTTCGGGGCCTCGTCTTATTTGCTTGAATCCATCTCTTCCCTTACCGTGAATAATATTACAGGAACCATCAGCCAGCCTTCAATGGCAGGAATACAATTCACTGGTCCGCTGACCAGCTACGCCGGTATGGATTCTTCCTTGCTGGATGTTATTGGAACAACCAGGTATATCAATACGAATATGATTACTTTCCGTATAGGTGGCACTACTACCGGGTCTGCCGGAAGCAACGATCGTGATTATAGCATCCGTTTCAGGGACCTTTCTGCCAGTTCACCATTGAATACGCTGCCCGTTACATTTGCCTCTTTTACAGCCACATTGAATAGTAATAAGAAAGCCGAATTACAGTGGACTACCGCTGCTGAAATGAATACAGCTCATTTTGAAATCGAACGCAGTCTGGATGGTATTCAGTTTAGCAGTCAGGGAATAGTATTGGCGTCCAATAACAGCAATAGTGACAGGAACTACCGGTTTACAGAAGAACTTGGTTTGATGAGTGCGGGTATGGTATGGTATCGTATCCGGTCCGTTGATCAGGATGGAAAGACCATGGTATCAGGCACACGTATGATCAGGATATCAGGTAACAATAATAAAGCTGCCAGGCTCTCCTTGTATCCCAATCCGGCCATACAGGCGTTAAGCATTACTATTCCAGCCAACTGGCAGAATAAAGTGCTGACTTATGAAATTGTTACCATCGCAGGTCAGGTAGTGAACCGGGTACAAAGAAAAAACAGCAGCCAGACTGAAACATTGAATATTCAATCAGTGGCAGCAGGCAATTATTTTGTTTTAGTAAGATGTGAAGGACAGGTCATCAGTGAGAAGCTGGTCAAATTATAAAGCCAACATCAAGCTCTTTCAAAGCCACTTCTGAAAAGGAGTGGCTTTTTTTATTTTGGAATTCATTTCAACAGGCTTTGATCTTCAATGATCTATAAGCGACATCGTATTATTACTGCATAAAATACGGTAATTTATAAGAAATAATCCGCGTAAAGCTTGCAAGTAAAAAAACTGCGTATTATGTTTGTATCAGAATCGAACGAATCCTAAGAAAACAACGTAATCCGACCGTGAAACAAACTATCCGCAACAAGGGAATTTACCTCCCTGCCTGTTTCAGCAACAACATGTCGGCTTTCATTGGGATCTAAAGAGGAGTTCATCAACGTAACCTTATTCATACCCTAATCCTGAAAACGATGATGTCAACTTTACAATCAACAAAGCAAGTAGTTAAACTTGTCTTCTTTACTGCAGTTCTCGCAGTTTCTCAGCCGATGATGGCTCAAAATTCAAATCAATTGAATTTTGAAAACGGTTCACGGTATTCCGGAAACGAAGGTGAGGACAATACGGTTTATCTGTTTCCTGATGTGAATGAGACAATGGATGCGCTTGTTAAAATTAAGGGTCGCTCTTCTGCATCCGTTACATTATCTAATATTGATGTTACCAGCACTGGTTTCAGCAAAGCTTTTCAGCCACAGATCAGCAGAGGCAGTGTTACCGGTTCAAGCAGCTGGTGGATGGAATTTGAAATAAAATTTGTGAATAAGAATACAGAAGATGCTGCCAGTATTGCTGAAGCTTATGCTACGGCGCTTGATATTGACGGGAACGGTTCCAGGCTGAGAGAATGGGATGCATTTTATGGTGCAAGTTCTTATACCCTCGAGTCAACCACACAACTGCAGGTGGCTTCTGTTACAGGGATCCTCAATCAGTTAACACTGGCGGGCAGACAATTCACTGGTGTACTGTCTGATTTTTCAGGAATTGATACCACTGCCACTCAACTGATGGCGACGAATAAATACATCAATACGAATACAATCACTGTACGTTTAGGCGCCACCACCACAGGCTCCGTCAGCAACACCAACCGGATGTACAGTGTTTGGTTTAAGAATTTTGCCTACAGTGCACCGATGAATACGCTGCCGGTAAAACTCGCCTCTTTTACAGCTACCCTGAACAACAACAACAAAGCAGATCTGAAATGGACCACTGCATCTGAGATTAATGTCAGCCATTTTGTGATCGAGCGCAGCATTGATGGGATCAATTTTTCTGATGCCGGTATCGTTTTTGCCGCAGGAAATACATCCGCAAATGTGAATTACAGTTTCACTGATAATCTTTCAGCAGTGGGCGCAACTGTTATCTGGTACAGACTTCGTTCAGTGGATATGGATGAAAAGACTGAACTGTCTGCCACAAAAATGATCAGGATCGGTACAAAGAATGAAGCAACAATCAGTCTTACCGTGTATCCCAACCCGGTTAAGCAGGACCTCAGAGTGACCATCCCGGCCACCTGGCAGAATAAGAAACTGGTGTATGAAATGATAGCCATTTCCGGACAGGTGGTAAGCAGGACGCAATCAAACAGCAGCAGCCAGACCGAAACTTTAAATGTACAGTCACTGGCACCGGGTATTTACTACGTAAGGGTAGCCTGTGAAGGACAAATGCTCCAGCAAAAGATTGTGAAGCAATAAAAATATTTCAGAGAGGACGGTTAAAGGCCACTTCATTTATTGAAGTGGCTTTTTTTTTGAATCTATGATTTACACGGAGTTACAGATATTGAATGAACAGGTATCGTAGATTTACTGCAGGAAATACGGAAAATGTCTAGAAAAAATTCGCGAAATACTTGCAAGTAAAAAAACCAAGTATTATGTTTGTCTCAGAATCGAACGAATCCTACGAAAACAACGCAATCCGACCTGTAAAACAACTATCTCTACCCGGGAATTTACTCCTGCCCGGTTTACACCTGTCAAGTCGGTTTCATTGTAATCGTGGTAAAGTTCAGCAACAGAACAGCTAACAACATGTACCCAAACCTGAAAACGATGAAAACAACTTTACTCCGACTGAACAATGTACTGGCCGCTTTGCTGATGGTGATTTTACCAGCAATTACAAATGCGCAGTTGTCATCCCTAGAGTTTACTGCAGGAGCAGGTAATCCTTCCACTAGTGGCGCCACTGTTGCCAGCCAGGCCATCAGCTTCCAGGCGAATATCAATAACCCTGTAGGTACTTCTTTTATTCCTTTTCTGCCTGTTGTTACTACTACGTTTTCTTTCAGCAACCAGCAATATACCAGTGTACCCACTTCTGAAATTGCAACGGGTACCGGTTTGAGCTTTGGTGCAAATATTAATAATGCAGCGACCGATGCGGCAAGTGTTTCCGTTTTTGAAAAGATGAGTCTGATCTCCACTCCGGCGAATAACAATTTTACCTCAGTAGCCAATGGTACTGCAGGTACTGGGATCGATATCGCTACCAACAGGGCCGTTACTGTATTTAGTTCAGTTCGCCCGCTGTATCATAGTGCTGCTGTCACCAATAGCCGTTATTACTACGGTGATATCACGATCACTTTCAACGTACCTGTAATTAATCCGGTGATCCAGTTGGTTGGCTTGGGTGGTTATTTTACATCTTCAGGAAACACGCTCGGCTTTTCTACAGAACTGGAGTTAGCCAGTGCCGGTGTAACATTGCAGAAAATCTCAGGTTCATCTGAACTGCAGGTGACTTCAAATAAAATTCTGAATAATGCGCCCAGTCCAAATTCAACAACAGGTTCAGGTGCAGCCACCGGTTCAGTAAAAGCCACTGGTTTTGTATCTCAGATCAAATTCAAAGTATATGTTCGCGGAGATGGCGGAAATACAAGATGGAGCAGCAGTTCCATGCACCCTGGCGACCTCTGGATGATTGGTGTTTCTGTTGGTTCTTCTTCCGCTTTACCCGTACCCGTTAAGTTATCCTCTTTTACAGCCACATTGAACAACAACAAAACAGATCTCAGGTGGTCCACCGCCACCGAGATCAACGCCAGCCATTTTGTAGTGGAAAGAAGCCTGGATGGTGTTAATTTCTCCGATGCAGGAATGGTATTCGCCGCAGGAAATTCAACTGAAACACTCCACTACAATTTTTCAGATAACCTGCAAACTGTTTCTGCTGCTGTGATCTGGTACCGGTTGAGAACAGTGGATATTGACGGGATGACTGAATACTCTGATACCCGCATTATCCGGATCGGTAAAATGACAGAGAAGAACATGACCATCCAGTCATTCCCCAACCCGGCCACTACTGAACTCAGAATCAGTATCCCGGCAGACTGGCAGACTAAGAAAGTGCAGTATGAACTGATCAGCCTTTCAGGACAGATCGTAAAAAGAGTACAGGCGAACAGCAGCAATCAGACAGAAGTGATTTCAATTGCCACACTCGCTCCCGGTATGTACGTTGCCCGCGTAAGCTGCGGAGACCAGGTAGCTCAGCAAAGAATTATCAAGCAGTAATAAAAATATTTTCAGTTCAGGACGGTAAAAGGCCATCTCATTCATTTGAGGTGGTTTTTTTACATTTGGGAAAACCACATGAAATTCTCCCTCCTTTTTTTGACCACCCTGCTATTTTGTGAAGTTTCCTTTGCACAACAATCAGCATTTCCAAAAGACTGGGTGGGTAACTGGAAAGGCGAGCTGATCTGGATGCGGAGCGGAAAAACGGATACAACCCGCGTACCCGTTCAACTACGAATACATCCTGCCGACAGCATCAATACTTATACCTGGCAAATTATATACGGTTCAGCTGGAGACGATAACCGGCCCTACCTGCTCAAACCGGTGGATCCTGCCAAAGGCCACTGGGTTGTTGACGAGAAAAACGGGATCCTGCTGGATCAGTTCCTGATTGGAAACAGGCTCTGTGGAGCCTTTACGGTACAGCAGTCAACCATTATTAATCAATACTGGCTGGAAGGCAACCGGCTGATGATTGAGTTTCTTAATGTTGGGGCGCATACGCTTCACAGTACAGGAAAGGGAACAGAGGACAGCCCGGTCGTCAACAGCTATAAAGTTGCCAGTTATCAAAAAGCTGAATTAAGAAAGGAGAACTGAGTTAAGGTGACGTATTTTTGCGCAAATTGAAAAGATGAGACTGGTCAGTTATTTCCTGTTAGCTACATTCCTTTTTTCCTGCGGTCAGAATAATGTGAAGCAGGACAAAAGCCTGAAGAAATATTTTGATGAACACAAAGCAGAAGGCTGTTTTGCCCTGATGAATAATGCCACCGGAAAATTTACAGTGTATAACCTGGGGCGTTACCGAGATAGCGGCTATCTCCCGGCCTCAACTTTTAAAATCGTGAACTCCCTGATCGGACTGCAAACCGGTAAAATTGTAAACGACAGTATGGTGATTCCCTGGGACGGTGTCAAAAGGTTCCGGGAAGAATGGAACAAGGACCTGACCATGTACGAAGCCTTCCGGGTGTCCGCAGTTAATTATTACCAGGAAGTGGCCAGAAGAATTGGAAAAGATACCATGCAGTTCTGGCTCGACAGTCTGAAGTACGGCGTGAAAGAAGCCACCGAACAGGTGAAAATCCGAAGCAGCGTTGACAGTTTCTGGCTCGATAATTCATTAAAAGTGACCCCGGATCAGCAACTGGGATTAATGAAACGCCTGTATTTTGATCAATTGCCTTTTTTCAAAACATACCAGGAAATGGTGAAGCGGGCCATGCTTTTTGAAGACAATGCCAATTACCGGATGGGATATAAAACCGGATGGGGATTTACCGAAAATGGACATGCGCTGGGTTGGGTACTGGGCTGGATCGAAGAAAACAAACACCCGTATTTTTTTGTGCTGAATCTGGAATCGCCTGACCGGGACTTTGATATGTTTAAAATACGTATGAAAATCCTCACTGATATTCTGAAACAACTAGGCTTTTTCGAAGGAAAAATGTAAGCCGGCTCCTTTTGGTTCAAAACTTGATATATCTAACGGATTGGACCTGACTTTTCAATATAAAAACCTGCGCTGGCCCTGGCTGATTTTGCTGGCATTGCTCCTTTTATTCGGCATTTATCTTATTTGGAAGAAAAGAACCCTGCGGAAAACAGGTGAGCTCCGGTTATTGCAACTACTAACTGCAAGCTATTCTCCCACCCGCTTTTACCTGAAATATTTCCTGCTGTTCCTGGCCATCACTGTCGGTATACTGGCAGCCATGAATCCCGGGAAAATCAGCGGACAAGAAAAGCAGCAAAGGAAAGGAATCGACCTGACCATTGCGCTGGATGTAAGTAAAAGTATGCTCGCAGCCGATATCAGTCCCAGCCGGCTGGAAAAAGCCAAACAGTTTATCAGTAAACTGATTGACGTCATGCCCGATGACCGGATCGCCCTGGTCCTTTTTGCAGGTAAAGCTTATATGCAGATGCCGCTCACTACTGATCATGGCGCAGCCAAACTTTTTGTAAGTGCAGCAGGTCCGGAAGCCATACCCGGACAGGGTACCGTGATCAGCGAAGCCATGGACATGGCCAGCCGGGCTTTCAGCAGCGGTGAAAAAAGATTCAAATCCATTTTGTTGATTTCCGATGGAGAGGATCACGATCCGGATGCAGGAAAAAAGGCAAAAGAACTGGCCAGTCAGGGCGTCATGCTCATTACTATCGGAGTGGGATCTGCAGAAGGCTCGGTGATTCCTGACCCCCTCACCGGATTGGATAAAAAGGATGCATCCGGTAATACCATCATCTCAAAACTGAACGAAGACCTGTTAAAAGAACTTGCGACTACCACCAACGGACTTTACCTGAATTTGCAGGGTACAGAACCGGCCGTAAATGCGGTAAAATCACAACTGAGCCAGATTGAAAAAAAGGCTTTTAGTGATCAGTCACAACTTCAGTTCCAGGGTTTTTTTATCTGGCTGGCCGCTGCCATGCTTTTATTATTGCTGGTGGAACCATTTGTAAAAGGAAAAAGGAGGGTGCTGGCATGAAACAACTGATCATCGTTTCTATTTTACTTATTGCCTGCAGCCAAAACCTCTGTTCGCAGCAGGTAGTAATGGACATTGAAGAGGGCAATGGATATTATAAAAACAATGAATACAGCAGAGCCGCTGATGCCTACCAAAAAGCAATGGCCGCAGATCCTTCCAGTAAAACCGCAAAATTCAACCTCGCCAATACGCAATACAAGCTGGATCAAAAAGTGGAGGCGGTCCAAATGTTTACCGCCCTGACCAGGGATGCCCGGGAAAAGGATATCCGCGCCAAATCATTTTATAATAAGGGTGTTATCCTGAGCCAGCAGAAAAATCTGGAAGAAAGTATTGAGGCTTACAAGAATGCGATCCGGCTGGACCCTTCAGATAAGCAGGCAAGGGAAAACCTGCAAAAAGCCCTCCTGGAACTTCGGAAAAAAAATGCAGCTCCCAAAAAAGATAATAAACAGGACAAGAAAAAACAGGATCCAAAACAGCAAAAGCAGCCTCAGTCCCGTATGAGTCAGAAAGAAACGGAACAGCGACTCAAATTACTCCAGCAAAAAGAAAAAGAAGTACAGCAGCGCCTGCAACGTGATAAGGCCGGCGAGGGTGGTTCCCGTCCCAAAGATTGGTAAACAATGCTGCTCCATTGTTGTTAGATTTGCGTTATGCAATCCTATTGTGCTGCACTTACAGCTTATCAAAGGCTCAGAACAAGGGAAGTAAATATCGGCGGACTCCTGCTGGGAAATCTGCATCCCATCCGGGTGCAAACCATGACCACCACCGATACCATGGACACCCTGGCCACCATCGAACAAAGTATCCGTTGTATTGAAGCCGGGGCCGAGTTGATCCGGATTACGGCCCCTTCAAAAAAAGAAGCAGAAAACCTGCTGGCGATCAAAAACGGCATCAGGGAACGGGGATTCCAAACACCCATCATTGCCGATATACATTTCACACCCAATGCGGCAGAAATTGCTGCCAGGATCATTGAAAAAGTGAGGGTGAATCCAGGGAATTATGTAGACAAAAAGAAATTTGAGCAACTGGAATACACCGATGCCGAGTATGCTGCTGAAATTGATAGGATCCGCGAACGGTTTACACCGCTGGTGAAAATTTGCAAAGAATACGGAACTGCGATGCGGATTGGTACCAACCATGGATCCCTGAGCGACAGGATCATGAGCCGATATGGTGATTCGCCCATGGGGATGGTGGAAAGTGCCATGGAGTTTCTGCGCATTGCCAGGGGAGAGTCCTATCACAATATTATTCTGAGCATGAAAAGCAGTAACCCGCAGGTAATGGTACAGGCTTACCGCTTACTGATCAAAACCATGCAGGATGAGTTTGGTGAAATCTATCCCCTGCACCTGGGTGTTACAGAGGCCGGTGATGGGGAAGATGGCCGGATCAAATCGGCTGTTGGCATCGGCACCCTGCTGGAAGACGGAATTGGGGATACTATACGGGTATCTCTTACGGAAGATCCTGAATTTGAAATTCCGGTTTGTAAAGACCTGGTGCAGAGATATGAACAGGGCACAGGCCATTCCACCTATGCGAGCCTGGAACCCATTACCAAAATTCCATACAACCCCTTCGAATATAAAAGAAGAATAAGCTTCCCGGTAGATAATATCGGTGGGAAACAGGTACCGGTTGTAATTGCCGACCTGAGCCGGATCGAAGAAATTGGTCCCGAACACCTGCGCAGTGTGGGGTATGATTATAATCCCGTAACAGACAAATGGAATATCAGTGACGGAGCAGCTGATTATATTTTTACAGGTCACCAATTGCTTCCTTTTTCCTTACCAGGTACCCTGAAAGTGATTGTGTATCCCGCCACCTGGCAGGAAGCGGCTGATGCCAAAAAATATTTCCCCATCTATAGTGAGAAAGGTTATCTGGAAGCAGAACAAAAAAGTGAACAGCTTAATTTTGTAATGATCGATTGCTATAATGATGGCCAGCCTCCTGCTGATTATTCCGTACCGGAATTATTAGGGAAAGATGAATCGGTCGTATTCTGCCTCAGCTCTACAAACAGAAATGCCATGCAATCTGTCAGACGGATGCTGATTGAATTCATGGACCGGGATATTCAAAATCCTGTTGTACTGATGACGGATAGCAGTTGGTATACACCGGATGAGCACCTGATTCATTTTGCGGGGGAAACCGGTGCGCTCTTACTGGATGGTATGGGAGATGGAATTTGTTTGGGGTACAGCAGCAAGGCAGCCATGGATACGGTGAAGGCAAAAGGACGAACCTACCTGCCGGTAAATGATATATACCAGTTTACTAATAACACGGCCTTTAGTATACTACAGGCCACCAGAACCCGGATTTCCAAAACAGAATATATCAGTTGCCCGAGTTGTGGAAGAACCCTTTTTGACTTGCAGGAAACAACAGCAAAAATCAGGGCCGTTACGCATCATCTCAAAGGAGTAAAAATTGCCATCATGGGTTGTATTGTCAATGGCCCGGGTGAAATGGCAGATGCTGATTTTGGTTATGTAGGCAGCGGACCGGGGAAAATTACACTGTATAAAGGCAAAGAAGTCATTAAGAAAAATGTGAGCAGTGATATTGCCGTCAATGAACTGATTGAGTTACTCAGGGAAAACGGCGCCTGGATTAACCCTTCATCCAACGAATGAAGTCACAACCTGTCATATTCGTTTTCTTTGGTGCACTGGCACTACATATTGCCGGTATGGAAACCGGAAATCAGTGGATGCAGTATGTTTCCAAACCAGCGCTGATGCCCTTGCTGATGATTTATTTTGCAGCCAGCACTAACAGTCAGTCCAGCCCCTTGAATAAATGGATCCTGCTGGCACTGTTTTTTTCCCTGGCAGGTGATGTGTTGCTGATGTTCCAGGAAAAAATTCCGGATTTCTTCCTTTTTGGGCTGGCGGCCTTTTTACTGGCGCATGTTTTTTACATTTTTTTCTTTCATGCCATCCGTGTGAAGGAAGGAATCAAGGCAAAGCCACTTTTGCTATTGCCAGTCACCATTTACTATGCAGGGCTGATGTTCTGGTTGTCGCCCTATCTGGGGGAAATGGCGATGCCGGTAAGGATATACGGGTTGATCATCAGTTTTATGCTGATGCTGGCTTTGCATATTTTTTATATCCGGAATAAAAAAGCAGCTCCGTTAATGGTTGCAGGGGCCCTGCTATTTGTACTGTCTGATTCCATTCTGGCCATCAATAAATTTTATATGCCTTTTGATCTGGCGGGTACGTTCATCATGCTGACCTATGGATTCGCACAGTACCTGATTGTACAGGGTGCTGTGAAATATATACAGGCCGGAAAAAAATAATTAAAGTCTATTACTTCTTCTTATAACAATGCTATGCAGCAAACAGATTTTTTAGTGATCGGTTCGGGAATTGCGGGACTGACCTATGCGCTCAAAGTAGCCGCACATTTTCCAGACCGGAAAGTACTGGTGATGACCAAGGCCACCGCTGATGAAACAAATACCAAATATGCGCAAGGTGGCATTGCAGTGGTC
>Ga0209174_10001471_pt1 | contig 16569 bp, 17 predicted proteins | sample JI91814BDNA_FD_187505 | JGI IMG/M metagenome (GOLD analysis project Ga0209174, IMG submission 187505) | Wastewater effluent complex algal communities from Wisconsin, to seasonally profile nutrient transformation and Carbon sequestration -... | ecosystem: Engineered > WWTP > Effluent > Algae...
AACGTTATCAATGATATTTCAGAGCAAACCAACTTACTTGCACTCAATGCCGCTATTGAAGCAGCTAGAGCCGGTGAATCAGGAAGAGGCTTTGCTGTAGTAGCAGAAGAAATTTCTAAACTGGCTGCTAGATCTCAAAAAGCGACACGCGAAATAGCTGAATTGATTACAGACAGTATCACAAAGGTAAATGACGGTAAACTCATCGTAGGTCAAGTGGTAGAGTCTCTAAACAAGATTTTACACAAGTCCATGGAGGCGGCTCAGTTGTCTGATTCTATTTCCAACGCGACCAAAATGCAAAGCAGTGGAAACCAAAAAGTTCTTAAATCAGTTACCACCTTATCTCAAATGGCTCAATCTATCTCTAGAGCTACGAACGAAATGAAGATTTCTTCCAAGGAGATTTCCAATGCTATAGAGCAAGTAAACTCAGTAGCTCAGAACACAGCTTCTTCCTCAGAGGAAATGGCTGCGTCTACTTCCGAATTAGCCGCTCAATCCGAAAAATTAAGTCAACTGATTGGCGTGTTTAAGATTTCTTAATAGTGATACTTTACCTCACCCCGGCTTCCAGCCCGCCCCTCTCCTTTTTCCCCCTTGCTAAAGGGGTTAGGGGATTAGGAGAGGGGCTTAGTTCTACAAAATTTTTCAGAAATAAAAAATCGGGGTGAGGTATGATTTACCGGCTGAATAAACAATCCTCCGATTCACTAGCTCGCGCCGGCGAATTGGATTTAAACGGCGTAAAGGTTCAAACACCGGTCTTTATGCCTGTAGGCACTCGTGGAACAATAAAATCCCTTACTTCGGAAGACATTCGTGAACTCAACCTTGACTTAATCCTTGGAAATACATACCATCTTTATTTACGTCCTGGAACAGAAGTTTTAGATTCTTTTGGCGGGTTAAAAAAGTTCATGTCTTACGACAAAGCACTATTAACCGATAGTGGTGGGTATCAGATATTTAGCCTAAATGGACTTTTTAAATACCAAAAAGATGGAGTTAAATTTAGTTCTCATATAGACGGCTCTAAACATGAATTTACACCTGAGAAGGTAATCGATATTCAACGCTCGATTGGTTCGGACATTATGATGGTTCTTGATGATTGTGCGCCTTATGGGGCTGATCGAGAACGATTAGAAGAGTCCTTAACAAGAACTCATTATTGGGCAGAAAAATCCATTCGTCACTTTGAAAAGAACCGTAACAATCAAAACCTTTTTGGGATTAGTCAGGGCGGAGTTGATTTAGAGCTTAGAATTAAATCCTTAGAGCATATTAACTCACTCCCATTTGATGGAATTGCAATTGGTGGATTGTCCGTTGGAGAGCCAAGACCGGAATTCATTCGTATTCTAGAAGGAATTGCACCTTACTTTGATGCAACTCGTCCTCGCTATCTAATGGGTGTTGGCACTGTTCCTGACATTCTAGATGGAGTAAAAAATGGCGTTGATATGTTTGATTGTGTCTTGCCTACTCGCAACGCTCGCAATGGACAAGTATTTACTTCTTATGGAAAAGTAAATCTGCGAAATGAATCACATCGTTTTCAAGAAAAACCGATAGATCCAAATTGTAATTGTAAAGTCTGTAAAAATTATAGCCTTGGTTATATCAGACATTTGCATAAAGTGAAAGAATTGTTGGCTTTTACACTTAGTACTTATCATAATTTATTTTTTATGAATGAATTTATGAATAAGATTCGAAAATCTATTTATGATTCTAATTTTTTAGAATTTTATGCGAACTGGAAAAAATTATACAATTAATGTAAATTTTATCGTTGACTTATTTTATTATAGTGGATTTATATATTAGTTGCCAAAAATACCTCAAACTGATTATTAATAACCAAGGAATGGATTAACAAGAATGGAAATCACAAGAAGAGAGAACAAAAACATAGTAATTCTTGACATTAATGGTGAAATAGATTTATACAATGCACCTGAAATAAAGGATATAATTGCTAAATTGATCGAAGAAAAAAGATATCAGATCATTATCAATTTAGAGAAAGTATCTTACATTGACTCTTCCGGAATTGGTGCTCTTATTTCAAGTCTATCAAACTTAAAGAAATACCAAGGTGGTCTCAAGATCATCAACGTAGCTGGTTCTGTTAGGAAGGTTTTTGAATTAACAAAGCTTACATCTTTCTTTGAAATTTTTGATGCTGAGGCAGATGCTGTCGGCGCTTTTAAATAATCAATATTTGATTGTTTAAAAAAAGTTCATGAGAGACTCAATTAGCAAGTATACAAAGTTTTTTTTCCCTGCCTTATCAATTTGTCTGATTTCTTGCAAAGCAACACTGCCATTGCAAGAAATCAGCATCGCTAAGCAAGAAGTCACAAGAGCAAAGCTTTTTAATTCGGATAAATATGCAAAAGCCGAATTAGATGAATCCAGAACTAACTTATTTCTAGTTCATGAAACAATAGCCGAGCCAAGTCCTGACTTAAAAAAAGTAGCTCAGTTATCCCAAACAGCTACAGAGAAAGCCAGATTAGCAATTAACAAGTCTTTGCCTAATTATGTGAAGGATTTACGTCAAGAAGTTGAGTTTTCACTAGATGCAGCAAATATTGCTTTAGCAGAATCCCTTGCTTCTGATATTTATGAGCAAGCGAATCTTCTAAAAGCAGAAGGCGATGAGATTGTAAAGAATGCTGATGCAAAGCTTGCTAAGAATGACCCGGCAGGAAATGAAATCGCCTACAACGAATACGAAAAAGGCATTAAGCGATACAAAGAGTCTATACTAGCCTCCGAAAAGGCTAGAGACTTAAGCCTTGCCCAATCACAAGCAGTCGTCGATTCTTCTGCTGACATTGAAACAAATCTTGATCTCATCGAAAAATATTCCAGCAAAGATAAAACTGTTCTTACAAAAATTACTTCCTTGCGAGCTGACTACAAGTCATCAGTGAATATGATGGAGTCGGGAAGTCTGCGAGATGGGTTTAAAAAAGCAGAAAAAATTCGCGGTGAATCGAATGAACTTATGACAACCGTCATTCTTCCTTATGCAAAGGAAAGAATTAAAATGGCTACTATTAAAATTGAAGATGCAGACAAGCTTTTAAATTCTAATGAAGATGGCGCAAAATCATCCGTAGCCACAGATAATTTATCGGCAGCAAAAGAAGCTTTTACTTCGTCTGTAGATTTACTAGCAAAAGAAAGATTCTATGATTCAATCCAACAGAGTGATGAGTCAATTCGTTTAGCCGATGAAGCGCTAAAGTCAAAAGAAAACGCGAATGGGGATTTATCGGCTAAAAATCGTTCCAGTGATTCTACATTAGACAAAGCACGCGAAGAAGCAGATGCAAAAGACTCTATTCCGGTTAAGAAAAAAGATAAGACAGAAAAAACAGAAGAGAAACCCAAAGTAACAGATAACAAGATTCAATGGAGAAAACATATTGTTAAAAAACGTATCCCTCCAGAAACACTTTGGAGGATTGCTGCGGATAAAAAGTATTTAGGCAATAAAGATCTTTGGAAAGAAATCTATAAAGCAAACAAAAAAGATATTTCAAATCCTAATTTAATTTATCCAAATCAAGTCATTCTAATTCCGACTAAAATCGCGAAACCAAAAGATAAAACTAAAAAATAAAAAAGTAATTTACTTTCGGCAAATTCAATACGTATAAAATTTGTTTTATGGACAGATTTTATACAACTCCCATTCACAAACTAACATCTTCTGACTTCACTCAACTTGTCCGCTTAGCTCTAGAAGAAGACATGCCAGAAAAAGATATTACTTCTGAATCAATCTTTTCTAAAGAACAAAAGGCAAATGCTACTCTAATTGCAAAAGAAGAAGGAGTTCTTGCAGGAACAATTGTAATTGAGGAATTAAATAAACAAACGGGCAATCTTTTTTCTTACCAAGTATTAAAGCAAGACGGCGAGGCATTTAAACCGAAAGAGACTCTTTTAACATTAGAAGGAAGTCTAATCGTGATTTTGCGCATTGAAAGAGTGTTACTTAACTTTTTACAATACCTCTCTGGTATCGCAACAGAAGCAAATAAAATTTCCAAGAAGTATGAAAACCGTTTAATGGTCTTTGATACTCGAAAAACTCTCCCCGGATATCGTAAGCTTGCAAAGTATGCAGTCTATATTGGTGGAGCATGCAATCACAGACAAAACCTTTCCGATATGGGGCTAATTAAAGATAACCACGTAGCCATGTCAGGCTCTATACTAGAAGCAGTTGCAAAGATTAGAAAGAATTTTCCAAACAAAAAAATAGAATTGGAAATTGACGGTTTATTCCAATTAGACGAAGCATTGAATGCTTCCCCGGACATTATCCTACTTGATAATTTTAGCATTGAAGATACCAAGATTGCAGTAAATAAAATTAAATTAGAAAAACCTAATATTAGAATTGAATGCTCGGGTGGAATTACACCTGAAAAATTAGATGCACTGTCTAATATTGGAACAATCGGAGTAAGTATGGGCTATCTCACACATACAACTCGATTCTTAGATTTAAGTCTTGAGGTAGAGAGTCACTGATGGGCTTTTTAAAGAGAGAAATCAATGTAGAATTGCTATTTGAAGCAATTGCGGAAAGGTTTAGCGAAAAAGACCAAGAGTTAATTCGTAGAGCCTATGAATTAGCGGAAAATAAACACAAAGATCAAAAAAGACATTCAGGTGCGCCTTACATCATTCATCCGGTAAATGTTGCTTACATCCTAAATGAATTACGACAGGAGCCTAACGTAGTTGCCGCTGGACTATTGCATGATGTAATTGAAGACACTGCTTATTCAAAAGATGATATGATTCGTGATTTCGGGAAAGACATTACAAAGCTAGTAGAAGGTGTTACTAAAATGTCTAAAGTCAAAAATAAAACAAGAATGAACTTTGAATCTATTGCAGCAGAGAATCTACGTAGAATGCTAATGGCTACAGCTAAAGATCCACGTATAATCGTGATTAAGTTAGCAGATAAGACGCATAATATGCGAACCCTTCAATTTCATAGACCCGAAAAACAAAAGACCATTGCACAAGAGACTCTTTCCATTTACGCACCATTAGCCGGTCGACTCGGTGTATATAAAATTAAATCTGAACTAGAAGACCTTGCTTTTCAAATTCTGGAACCAGAAGCTTATCAAGATATAAAAGAAAAAGTAGCAGCAAAAAAAGCAGAGCGCGATAATTTTATAGAGACTGCGAAGTTAATAATAAAACAACGGCTAGCAGAGATTAACCTCGATGTGCAAATAGAAGGACGCTCTAAGCATTTTTATTCTATCTACAAAAAAATGAAAGATAAAGATAAAAACTTCGATGAGATAAATGATCTACGTGCAGTTCGAATCATTACAAAAGAAGTCAGAGATTGTTATGGAGTATTTGGAGTTGTCCACAGCATATGGACTCCTGTTCCTGGAAAATTCAAAGACTATATAGCCACGCCAAAAACAAATCAATACCAATCGCTTCATACCGCAGTGATCGGTCAAGATGGTAGATCATTTGAAATTCAAATTCGAACTGCTGATATGAATCATATCGCCGAACATGGAATAGCCGCTCACTGGGCATACAAGGAAGGAACAAATTCTAAAGACGTTTCCATGACAGCCAAATGGATTGAACGAATTCGCAATTGGAGTGAATCTAGCACTGATTCGGATTCAAAAGAATTCCTGGAAGACTTAACTCATGAACTTCATGAAGACGAAGTATTTGTATTCACTCCCAAGGGGGATATTTACAATTTTCCCAAGGGATCGACTATTCTAGATTATGCGTTCCGGATTCATACTGATGTAGGAATTCATGCAAAGGGAGCAAAGATTAGCGGAAGAATGGTTCCACTTAGAACAGAACTTAAGTCAGGCGATCAAATCGAAGTCATAACGGATAAGAAGGTGAAACCGTCACCGATATGGTTGCGCATTGTTCGCACATCCTCTGCCAAACAAAAATTACGACAATACTTTCGTAAAATCCAAGATGAGACGGCTAACGATGTCTCTGTTTCCTACGTTGCAAAACTACCAAATGAAACAGTTCCCGAATTAGATTTAACCACATTAAAAAAACTAAAACCGGATAAAAAGAAAAGCAAAGAGAAACGCGAAATCAGTATTGTGGTCGCAGGCATCAAAGATATTTTAGTCAGACTTTCTTCTTGTTGCTCCCCTCTTCCCGGAGATGAAATCATCGGCTTTATTACACGCGGTCGTGGGGTTACAGTTCATAAATCAAACTGTCCTGTTGCAAGAAATCATTCTGATAAAAAAAGAATTGTTACAGTGCGATGGGATGGAGTCAACAACCCAGTCCCTGTTCGAATTGAAGTCAAAGCCTACGATAGACAGGGAATCTATCTAGAAATGGTTGAGTCTATTTCAAGAACAGAAACAAATATTTTAGAAGCAGGTGCAAGTTCTGCCGGTGAAGGAACTTTGCTAGCAAGATTTCTAATTGAAATAGAGCACCTCGATCAACTACAAGAAATTTTAGATAATATTCGATCCATCAAAAATATTATCTCTGCTGAGAGGGTAATGGAAAAATAATTTTGGAAAATCCCTTGACGCAATTACAACTTGAAATACAAGATTACTAAATAAACAAAAGGATTTATTATGAAAGGAATTATTCTTGCCGGTGGTTCTGGCACACGCCTTTATCCAGTTACGAGAGTTGTTAGTAAGCAACTCATGCCAATATATGACAAACCAATGATCTATTATCCACTTTCTACTCTCATGCTAGCGGGAATCAAAGACATTCTAATTATTTCAACTCCGAATGATAGTCCACTCTTTCGTTCTTTACTTGGTGATGGCTCCGACTTTGGAATTAAAATTTCATATGAGATTCAACCTTCCCCGGATGGACTCGCACAAGCATTCATCATTGGAGAAAAGTTTATTGATGGGGATAATTGCAGTCTTATCCTAGGTGATAATATTTTCTACGGACACGGTATGATTGAAAGTCTAGTCGATGCAACTAAATTAGAAAACGGTGCTGTCATCTTTGGTTATTATGTAAATGATCCTGAGCGTTATGGAGTTGTCGAATTTGATAAATCAGGAAAAGTATTAGGCATCGAAGAAAAACCACTCAAGCCAAAATCAAACTACTCTATTCCCGGACTTTATTTCTATGATAATAAAGTTTGTGAATATGCAAGAAACCTAAAACCTTCCCCTAGAGGCGAATTAGAAATCACTGATCTAAACAAAGTATATCTACAAAAGGGGCAATTGACTGTTAACCTCTTAGGTAGAGGAATCGCTTGGTTTGACACAGGAACCCATAACTCCCTTTTAGAAGCTTCTCAATTCATCGAAGTAATTGAAAATCGTCAGGGGCTAAAGGTTGGTTGCCTCGAAGAAATCTCTTTTCGTAAAAACTATATCGACAAAGCGCAACTTTTAAAATTAGCAGAACCAATGAAGAAAAACGGATATGGACAATATTTAATAAGGCTAGCCAATGAACATTCTACAGACTGAATTTGAAGGACTCTATGTAATTGAACCAAAGGTATTCAAAGATGACCGTGGTTTTTTTTATGAAAGCTATTCTGATAAAGCCTTTGCAGAAAAAGGTTTAAATTTTAACTTCGTGCAGGATAATCACGCTAAGTCTACAGACACAGGAGTTGTGCGCGGATTACATTTTCAAAAGCCTCCCTTTGATCAAGCTAAGCTTGTGCGTGTTACCAAAGGTGCCGTATACGATGTAGTCGTTGATTTAAGACAAAGCTCCAAGACCTATAAAAAATGGTTTGGCATTGAACTCAGCGGTGGAAATTTTAAACAACTCTTAATTCCGCGCGGCTTTGCTCATGGCTATTTAGTTTTAAAACCAGAAACAGAATTTCTATATAAAGTAGATAATCTTTACAGCAAAGAAAGCGAAGGCGGAATTTTATGGAATGATCCAACTCTACAAATAGATTGGATGATCGCAAAACCACTATTATCCGACAAAGACATGAAACTTCCTTTGCTGGAAGAATCTCTTGGAATCTTTCCTTGAAAATCATCGGAGAAAAAAAAGAGAGAACTCCACTTGAATGCTTACTAGCTCAGGAGAAATTAATATCCGAGCTAGAAAGACTTCGTCCTTTCAAAAAAAAGAAAGGTATTATCTTAAAATTCAAAACATACAAAGAGCTAGATGATTTTAATTTACGAAGAGCGATAGACTACATTGAAGCTAGATGATAATTTAGTTCGAGTTTGTTTATTACTTCGAAAAAAAAAAGTAAACTATGTAGTGATCGGTGCAAGAGCCTGTGCTTTGCATGGATATGTTCGGGCAACAGAAGACATTGACATTCTAATTCAAAAAGAAAAAAGCAATTTAGAAAAAGTAATTCAAGCGGTTAAAGAACTTTATCCGCACATGCAAGAAGAAATCACTCCCGAAGATTTCTATGCAAGTATTGTAATTAAAATATTAGATGAACCAGAATTAGATTTAACTATCAGCGCTTGGACATTAACCTTTGAAGATGCACAAAAAGATATTTGTAAAATTATTTTAGATGATGTCGAAATTCCCTATCTAGGTCTAGAATCTTTAATTAAAAGTAAAGAGACTGAAAGAGAACAAGACATCTGGGATGTAAAAGTTTTAAAAGAAATAAGGAATAAGAAAAAATAGAATTATTTCTTCCCTAACTCACTAGCAGCTTGTAGAATTTCTTCTAAGTAAGAACCACCGCCAAGAGATAGAGAATGAATGCGCCCTTGTTTGTCTATGAGTGCTGTCATAGGAATGGCGGAGACCATAAAAGTTTTATGTAAGTCGCCTGACGCATCGCGAACTGTGGTGAATTTATGTTTTGTGCTCTTAATATATTTTTGTATGAGTTCAGTTTCTTCGTTTGATACTGCTAATACTTGAATGGATGGATTCTTTTCTGCGAATTCAGAGAGTCTTTCGTGTGATGCACGACAAGGACCACACCAAGTAGCCCAGAATTCTATGATTGTAACTTTACTACCGATATCTTTCTTAGTGAAAGTTTTCTTTTCATTCATTCCTTCTAAAGAAAAATCAGGCATTGGTTTTCCTGTGAGTTGTTTTTTTACGACTGCAAATTCATCTGGTCTTGCTTCTAATTTAATAGCAAGCTTCATTGGTTTTCTATCACGCTCAAATTCTACGATTACTTCATACCCGACACCTTTCGATTGAATATAACCAATTAATTCTTTCGGTTCCTTCACAGGAACTGAATCTACTTTCTTAATGAGGTCACCTTTTTTAAGTCCAGCTTTTTCTGCGGGAGTTCCTTGAATGGCTTGTATTATATTAACTCCATTTGGTTTACTCTCAATGGAAATTCCTAACCAGGGCTTGACTTGCTCAATGCTCTGTCCAAAGATTGTAAAAGAAAAAAGAATGCAAAAGATAAAAAGAGAAATGAATCGTTTCATAAAAGTATAACTCCGTTACTTAGCCTATTATTTTATTTAGACTCTTTGCGGCAACCTTTGTTTTTGCGCTTTTTTACGTGAGCTAGAAAAAGGTGATTAGTAATTTATTCACTTGCAAATTAACGAATCAATTTTATAGTATAGGTAAATTATAGCAAGGCATTGAATCTAGGAGAAACAAATGGAATACATCATCATCTTTGTCGCATTATTTCTATTATCCGGTATTCGCATTTCGCAAGAATACCAACGAGCCGTTGTATTTAGATTGGGTCGCTTTGCTTCTGTCCGAGGTCCGGGCATATATTGGATTATCCCCCTACTCGAATGGCAAAGAAAAGTAGATATTCGAACACTGACTGTTGATATTGAAAAACAAGAAACTATCACTCGTGATAGTGTGACTATAAAAGTAAATGCTGTGCTTTGGTATAAGATTGTAGATCCAGCAAAAGCAATTCTCAATGTGTTTAATTTCGAGTATGCGGTATACCAAGTGTCTCTCACTGCACTTCGAAATATAATCGGGAAAAATCAACTTGATGAAGTTTTAAAAGAGAGAACTAAAATTAATTCTGATCTAAAAGAAATAGTAGATGAAATCACAGCATCTTGGGGAATCAAAGTAGAATTTGTAGAAATGAAAGATGTAGAGATTCCTACTTCTATGCAAAGAGCGATGGCTAGAGAAGCAGAAGCAACAAGAGAAAAAAGAGCACGTATTATAAAGGCAGAAGCTGAACTAGAAGCCTCTGAGAAACTATCCCAGGGAGCAAAGCAAATTGCAGAAAATCCTTTAGCACTAGAACTGAGAAGGATGCAAATGCTTTCAGAAATAGGTGCAGAGAATAATACAACAACGATTATCCTCATGCCATCCGAATTTACAAATCTAGCAAAAGCATTTACGGAAGATTTAATCAAACAACCGAAAAAGAAAATCTAATTTTTAGAAGGAATTGTAAAAGCAAGATTATCCTAACTTCGAACTAACGTTAAATAGCTTCTTATTTCTATGCACATTCTCTCTTGCGAGTTCAATGTTTCCAATACCAATATGAAGCTTGTCTGGATCAACGGCAGGGGTAATGGTAGTTACGCGGTGAATTGTTGTTTTATATTTTTCGGCAAGTAGGTCTTTTAAATGACCTGTTTCATTTTCGATAACGGATAATCCCTGACTAACCGCTCGACCGAGAATATACTTTGAGTCTTCTTTTTCTTTATGAACACTATGACAGATAATTGTCTTAATTGATTTATCCAAAATTAATTCTTTCGTAGGCTCGTGATCTACAAGACCACCATCCGTATAATCCATACCGTTTATTTTTTGAACTTCAAATAACAAAGGAAATGCGCTCGAAGCAACGATTGCATCAATTACATCTCCCTTTGTAATAAATTCACGTCTTCTCTTAGTAAGATTTACAACAGAAGCACCAAACCTTATAGGAAAGTCTTCAATCTTTTTATTTCCGAGAAAGGGATGTAGGAACTTGCGGAGTTTAATACCTGTTAGTTGCCCACTGTAGTTTTTAAATCCACCACGAAAAGGTTTGATCGCATGATGAAATAAGTTTCCTTCCCAGAAATCTTTCTTCTTGAAATCTTTTATAATAGCAAGCATCTCATCAATATTAACTCCACTTGCATAGATGGCACCAACAATAGCACCAGCAGAGCATCCAGAAACAAAGGCAGGCTTAAAGTTTAATTCTGATATGCCTTTGATAAATCCAGCATGAGCATAAAAACCAAAAAAGGCAGAGTTGAGGCAAATGGCTGTTGTGGATTTCATTTTAGGTGTAGACCTCACCCCAAATCAGCAGTCGTGTAGTATGCAAAGAAAGCGCCCCTCTCCTTTAAGGAGAGGGGATTACATCGTTTAGATACTACAAGATATAGAAAGTCGGGGAGAGGTAAGATTAATACTTAGTCTTAGTCAACGGCATCTTCACATTCAAGATAACTTGAACCTTTGTTACTTCGCCTTCTTTAACTTTGATGGTGGAGTTATTTAATTCTAATTGCTCAGCGAAAGAAGCTTTTAATTCATAGTCACCGGGGATAAGATTGGTAAACCAGAAGTTTCCTTCATTGTCTGTAAGAACTTTCTGAACTCCATTTACACTCTTAACTGTTGGCATGTAAATTGGTTGCTTGATTACAGGATTATCGAGTGTCTTGTAAAACACATTTCCCTGGATGACAGCAAATCCCGACATTGCATTGGTCAGTTCAAGAACATTTTCTTTGTCTTGTAAGACTGCGAAGGTAGTGACTATTTCGGGATACTCGTCTGCCTTCACCGTAATCTTATGAACTCCAGTGCCAACTCCTTTTACCAGGATATGATAAATCTCTCCTTGTATGAGTCTACCTGCACGAGAAACAGAGCCCCAGAAATCAGACTTAACTGGAATGAGTTTGAAATTTACTTCTCTATCATCAATTAATACTTTTACTCTTCTGTCGCCCTGACGATTTTTCTTTTGCTTCATCATCTCTTCAGGGGGTAAGCTTTGTAAGCCGTAAGATCTATCTCGAATGATTGTTGTCTTGATAAGCAAATCGCCATTAGTCGTTACGTTAATAACAGGCGGCTCTGCTGGAGTCACAGGAGGTTGAACTGGGTCAGGTTTTATTGGATCACTAGCAGGCTCTGGTTTAGGATCAGGCTTTGGCTCTGGCTTAGGATCTACAGGTGCGGGAGGAATTACAGGAGCGGGATTACCTGCTAAGAAAATACCGGATGCATCGCCCGATACTTGTGGAACTTGTTTATGATCGTTGTCCTGTGCCATCTTGATTACAGCATCACGGGATTTAAAAAATGCTTCTAGTGCGGTAACGACCTTGTCGTTGTTCAAGTCTCCATTTTCTAAAGCACGACCAAATTGATATGTGAAGATACCATGATTAATTTCACCACCCACTTCAATCGCAGTCTGGTCGTCATCAGCAGATGCAATGATAGCTTTGTTTTGAAAGAAGAAATCTTCTGGATCTTGTCTAACAGTTCCTTGTTTACCATCAGGAATTGGAACATCTTTATCACCACGAGTAGCTTTTCCTTTCTTAGCAATTCCACCGGAGAAGCAACAGTCGAAAACAAAGAGAGTCTTTTGAGTTTTAATAGTTTTTAAATATTCATTGAGTTCGTCATCCGATAGATGCGGTCTATCATAACAAACTATGTAGTTGCGCATACCGTTCTTAGCCGCTGCATCTCGTTGAAAAAATCCATGTCCGGCAAAAAATAAAAAGACCACGTCATCCGATTTAGCTTTTGAGCCGATGGATTTGATTTCTTTTTCGATATTGTTCTTTGTGATTTGTGGTCCGAGGAGGACTTTTAATTCATCAAAGTTTCCGACCTTTTTAATTTGGTCGTTTATATAGGTGGCATCCGCTTCGCATAAGTTTAATTCACTAATGCCAGCTTTATTGCCTTTATAATTACTTCCCAGAATCAGCCCATATTTTTTAGCGAGCAGATTGGAAGAAGAGAAAATGAGTAAGGACAAAAACAAAACGATTTTAATCTTCATTGGATCTCCTTTATTTTGAAACACGCATTATGCGCTACTAATTTGAACTTACTATTTTCGCTTACCTCTGAGTATACTCTACCTCACCCCAATCTTCTATTTCCTGAAAAATTTTCTACACCTAAGCCCCTCTCCTTTAAGGAGAGGGGCGGGCTGGAAGCCGGGGTGAGGTCTAGAGGCTAATCTTAATTAATTACTTAGCCAGCCACTTCATCATGCTACGTAGTTTTTTACCAACAGCTTCGATTGGGTGAGCTGCCCCTGCATCGCGTAGTTTTTGGAAGTTAGGATAACCGGCTTTAGTCTCAGCAACCCATTCTTTTGCAAACTTCGCACCTTTATCTTTTTGGATTTCATTTAGAACTTCTTTCATTCTAGCTTTTGTGCCTGCATCAATGATACGAGGACCGCGAGTTAAATCGCCATATTCCGCTGTATCAGAGATAGAGAATCTCATACGAGCTAGTCCACCTTCGTAGATTAAGTCAGTGATGAGTTTCACTTCATGTAGACATTCAAAGTATGCGATTTCAGGATCGTATCCTGCTTCGGTTAACGTTTCGAAACCAGCTTGGATTAATGCTGCTAAGCCACCACAAAGAACTACTTGTTCTCCGAAGAGATCAGTCTCTGTTTCTTCACGGAAACTTGTTTCTAAAATACCAGCACGACCACCACCAACACCGGCAGCATGCGCCAAAGCACGCTTACGCGCTGTTCCAGTTGCATCTTGGTAAACAGCAATCAAGCAAGGAACCCCGCCACCTTCTGTATAAACTCTTCTAACTAAATGTCCAGGTCCTTTAGGAGCAACCATGTAAACGTCTATATCTTTAGGAGGAGTGATTAAATCATAGTGAATGTTAAAACCATGAGAGAATACGATTGCATTGCCAGGTTGTAGGTTTGGCTTAATGTCTTTTTCGTAGATATCAGCTTGCACAGTATCAGGAGCAAGAATTTGAATAATGTCTGCCTTTTTAGCAGCTTCCGCAATGGAATACACTTCAAATCCAGCTTCTTTTGCGTCTTTGATAGACTTAGAGCTGTCTTTAAGCCCGATGATCACTTTAAGACCGGAGTCTTTCATGTTTTGTGCCTGGGCATGTCCCTGACTTCCGTAACCGATTACTGCAATTGTTTTTCCTTGTAAGACGCCTAGATCGCAATCTGCGTCATAAAATAATTGTGCCATTTTTTCCTTCGTGAATATTGAATTTTACAGTCATTGTCTAATTTAAACGTAGAATCTCAACCTTAAAATAGGATACCTTTTATGTCACTTGTTTGGGCGTTGCGGTCAATCCATCGTAGAGACGCACGGCCGTGCGTCTCTACTTTAAAATTCTTGACTTTTATTTGGACGAAGCTCGAAGATAAGTCAATTCATACAAAGGGGATTCTTTCCTGTTCGTAAATAAATTTAGGAGTTTTCTGTGCGGGACTATAAACAGTTCAATCATTCTCACTTAGATACCAGTCACGCAGTTTATACTAAAGGGAATGGTTACGCAGCTTATGTCGATTAGCCCATAAAGAAAGCGGATACATTGGAGTAGGCGCAATCGGGATGTGTTTAACTGGATGCTTTGCAATTCCACTCCTAGTAGAACCATCTCTGATGGCACCAGTTCTGAGCCAACCAAGTTTACCTATGAATCCTTTTGATCGAGCGTCCGTTGGATGTTCCGAGGAAGATTTGGAATTTGCATGTAAGCGATCAAAGAAAGAAAATATTCCAGTTCTTGGATTCAAATTTTCTAATGATATTTTATCATCGAATGATAAATTTAAACTTCTTAAATTTCAATTAGGAGATTTATTCGTAGATACAATAATTGATTCATCTGTAGGAAATCCAAACAACATACCACTCCATGCACATGCCGTTTTTACCACTCACTATGAGGATACTCCCAATCATCCCACAAGAGAAGCATTTGAAAGATTAGTAAAGTATTATCGAGATAGACTTTTGTCATAAAACAATGTCTGAATCAGGATTAAAGGATTTTAGGATTTTGTAATTGGCGGATATTGCTTTATACTGATTTTTTTTCTTACTTATTCCAGCCGTCTTGGTTTCGGCTTTTGTGCCAAATGGCAAATATATTTACAACTGTGTCGTTTAAGGCATAATAAATATTGAAGGGAAATTTACTTAAAGAAGCCTTTCTTACATCTTTAAAAATAACTGAATGAGATAATGGTCTGTTTGAAATTTGTTGAACTTTTAGATAAACATCCTCGGCAAATTCTTCCCCCTTACCGGGCAATCTTTCTTCATAGTATAAAATATTCTCCGTTAAATTCCTCTTAGCCTCTTCCCGTAATATGAATTTTTCTTCCAAGTGCAACCTCCGATTCTCTTATTGCTTCATTCCAAGAGTATCCACCTTTTGAATTTTCTCGCATTGCTTTCAGTTCTTTTTGAAAGAATTCTTTCTCAGGTTCAGTAAGTTCTTCCTCTTCGGTAATTTCTTCTTCGATTACAACGACAACTCGATGTTTGCCGGGGAGGATATTTGTAGGCAAAGTTATTTGTAAAATTCCGTTTTGAGCTACCGTTGCTACCGCTTCAATTGTTGTCATAAATATCTCCTACTAGAATATCTTGCTCAAAGCTTTCTTTTTGTCTATCTTTTATCTAGATAAGGATTTTATAAATATTCCACAAGAACAGCAGAATATAGGTTTAGATAAAGAAGACGATACACCCCCTATCAGTTCAAGTTGCAGTTCATATTGCAGTTTAAATATACTATTAAAAATTCGCGGATAAAGTTAAACTGATACTTGAACCGCAACATGGACTGCAACGATGTGCATCGTTAACTTATCGGATGGTAAAAGATTTGCGACTCCAACACAAACAGGAATCTAGAACAAAGAGAGGAAGGCTGCTTTTGGCTTAACTCCATACACAAAAAAGGCTAGACATGAGTCAATTATGTATTACATTCGTCATACAGGAGGCTTTTTATGCTAAGTTTAAGAATTCCAGATTTTTTAGAAAACGAGCTTCTACTTCTTTGCCAAGAAGAAAAAAAGACTAAGACAAAAATCATACAGGAGTCACTTCTATTATACATAGAATCCAAAAAACAAAAGACATCTGCCTATGAACTCGGCAAAAAGTATTTTGGAAAATATGAAACTACTCCTTCTGATAAATCAGTCAACCACAAAGAATTAATCCGAAAAAAAATAAGACAAAAGCATAATGCTTAAAACAATTCTAGATACGGGACCCATTGTCGCTTTCTTTGATGAAGGCGACAAACACTCAGTAGCCGTTCGAAATTATTTAAAAAATTTCCAAGGAAAACTCTTTACTACACTCGCCGTCATCACGGAAGCTTCGTATTTACTTGATGAAAATAAAAATAGACAATTGGATTTTATTGAATGGATCAAAGACGGCGCTGTCTCTGTCGTCGATATCTCAGGCGATGATTTCGTATTAATTCATAAGTATATGAAAAAATATTCCGATACCCCGATGGATTTTGCAAACGCCAGTCTTGTTATTTTGG
>Ga0209174_10001477_pt1 | contig 16539 bp, 14 predicted proteins | sample JI91814BDNA_FD_187505 | JGI IMG/M metagenome (GOLD analysis project Ga0209174, IMG submission 187505) | Wastewater effluent complex algal communities from Wisconsin, to seasonally profile nutrient transformation and Carbon sequestration -... | ecosystem: Engineered > WWTP > Effluent > Algae...
GAGCGGCATTGAAGTGATGCGCTTTGCCTGCCAACCGACACCGCCTAACTGTGTCAGAGAAGGACTTGTCACTGACCCGATCACCATGGGCACCTTGCTGGCTGAACTACTGAGAGACGCCCAGATACCGATGGGCGGACAGGCTCCCACAATTAATCTATGTGTACCGGCTCAAGGCGTTGTTATCAGACTGATGCCAGTGCCAGTAGGCATGCCGCCCGAAGAACTAGCCGATGTCGTCACCCAGGAAGCGACAAACCACGTACCTTTTCCTATCAGCGAGGCCAATCTGGACTGGTGCCAGATGAACGCCACCGAGCGCACCGACCCTGATGGTGTCAGACGGGTGGACGTTATCCTGGCGGCTATTCAACACTCCATAGTCGAGTCTTACTGGCGCATGACCGATGTGGCCGGAGTAAAACTGGGCCGCGTCGAAGTCTCATCGCTATCTGTTATCCGCGGACTGGCGCTAGCGGGTTATCTGGGCTCCTCTGGACACCTCTCTCTGGTGGTAAACATCAGACAGGATGCCACCGACATCAATATCGTGCGCAGCGCCATGCCGCTCTTTGGGCGCTCAATTATCCTGGGAGTAGAAGCCCTGACTGAGTCAGTGGCCCGCAGCCTGGACATATCATTTGACCAGGCTATGGAGCTATTGCCTGAGATACCAGTCTTTAATATCACACCTGTTGACGCTCGCATGGGTCAGGCCGGTCAGGTTGCTCGCACCATATTTAGTGACATCGGTGATGAGATTTTGCGCTCGCTTGAGTTTTATAAATCACAAGTGGGCGAAGTCAAAATCGATCAAATCATCCTCACTGGCCCAGGCTGCATGCTGCCCAACGTGGACGAGTACTTTACCAGCAAACTGCGCATGAAGACTGTACTGGGCGATCCACTGCGCGACATGATCGTAGACGATGCGGTAGTCTCACAGCGGATGAGACCGATATTGGCAGCACTGATGGGCTCATCCATTGAGACCACCTGGAACCCCTCTATCACAGTCGATCTCGACCTCAACAAAGAAGGTCGTATCCCCCTTAGCTTTGACGAACATCGCACCCAAAACATACTCGATGACAAAGTCGAAGAAATAGAGCCTTACTGGTTTAGACCAGGATTGGTGGCAGCAGCAGCCAGTGTCTTAGTCTCATTTGGCGGCTGGATGTATCTGTCGATGTTTGCTCTACCAGCCACAAAACAAAAAGCCGAAGAGGCACAAGCGCAAATAGCACTGAGCAAAACTCAGCTAGTAAGCATGAAAAAACTGCGTCAAGAAAATGAAACACTAACCAGACGTAAAGCACTCTTAGCCAGTCTGGTAGGCGGAGTCAAACATTGGTCCAACTATCTAGAAGCTGTGCGTGATAGCACCCCTAGAGGTATTCAACTGAGCGATCTCAGTGTGCAAGATAGCGAGCTAAAAATTGATGGCTCATCGCAAGACTTCAGCACCATCGGCAATCTATCTCTCAACTTAAATAACGGTCCCTACATCAATGATGCCACGATAGAGTTTGCACAGAGACCAGAGAAGCATCAGGAAATAGTCAAATTTAGTCTCAAGGCTAAATTGCACGAAGATAATAGCAGCACTATTAAAGCACCCGTGGTCGAAAGCACCAAGGGCAATACCGCTATGACAAAAGGTTTGCAAATAAGCAGTCTGCTCAATAACAAGAGAGGTGCTCAGTAATGACACCGCGCAACCGTTTATTGCTAGTAGGACTGCCACTGCTATTTTCGACCACAGCCGCGTTTGCTCTGACCTATCCAGCTGTGCTCGACTATCAAAGAGAATCAGAAGAGCTGACCAAACAAGAAACAGAGCTTGCTGATCTCAAAGGCAAGCTCGTTGAAAAAAACGCTCTCGACAATAATCGTCGCACCCTCCAGGCCGACATCGACAATTTACGCAATGAAGTACCCAAGGCTCCCTATCTGGACCTACTAATGCTCGACCTCGAAAAAATGGCTGAGCAAGCCCAGGTCGATATTATTGCCGTAGAAAAGCCCCAGGAAGGCGGCGGCGCAAACAAAGTCAGCGCTGATACAGCAGATCTAGAAACAATTGAAGCGGCGACGAGTAAAGTAACAGCAGCCAACATCGCCAAGACTATGGGCGTGACCGAAAAACCTGGCACAAAAGTAGAAACACCAAGCAACAGTCTCGGCGTCAAACAAATGACCAGAAAGCTCTATCTAACTGGCGAATACAATAAGCTGGTGGACTTTATGAAACACCTGGAAGCTTATCAAAGAGTCCTGGCAGTCAAAAACCCGTCAATTGCCATCGCCTCACTGGACGGTCCCCAGGCTCACAGCGATGCTGGCGACCGAGCTCAAAAGATGAAGCTCAAAGAGCCTGTGATGAGCTTTGCACTTAATATCTACTATTTGCCCTGAGTAAGAGTATGCGTCTGATTATGATTATTGTATTTGGCAGCATACTGATAGGCGCGACCTACGCCTGGAGCAGCACACTCAATCATGACAATGCAGATGCTCAAGACATCGCCGAGCAGCAATTTTACAAGCGCAATCCTCCACTGCCGGCCAGTAAGACTATTGTCAAAACACAAACAACAGTGATTGCCACTGCCCCTCAGTCAAGCACTAATCAGGAGACAGTAAGCGCCGCCGCTAGCCCAGCATCCGCGAGCAATGAGGCCACTCCGATAGATAGTGCCAGACAAAAAGCCAGAGCATCAGCCGGTAAGCCCGATCCATTTGCACCAATCGAAGCCACAATGCCTTTTCCGAGAGGCAGCGCACTGAGTACACAAGCTGTCAAAAGCACCACAGCCAAAAAGGTAGCGCCACTAGAGATGGTGCCACCACCACCAACTGGTGCCGGAGTTAATAGCAATGATTTTGCTGGCATGCCCGGTCCTCACAATGGCTTTGCACCACCGCCGCCGCCCGGTCATACAGGCTATTCCACTGGTCTGAGTATCAGTGATATGCCTCTGCCTCCCGAAAAACCAGGCGTAGCCAAGCTGCTCAAACTCAGTGCAATAATTGGCGACAAAGCGATTTTTCAGGCTAAAGATCTCTATACCAGACGCATGCAAAAATGGCCAGGACAAATTACACTGGCTCCTGGCGATAGTTTTGGCACACTAAAACTTATATCTACTAAGCCAGAGAGCGCTCTGGTAGAAGAACACGGCGAAACCATCGAAATGGATTTACCACCTGTCAGGTAATATTGTCAGTGCAGCGGGCGGAACATTTCGTTGATGTCACTATCGGCTTTCTTCTTTGGCTTTTTTTCGAATACGAGTGATGTGCCAGGAAAATACTGAGCGAGAATAGCGCGGTCGGCTTTATTATCCAAATGAACTGGTAAGTTTAGCCTGATCAATTGCCGCCCCTTAAGCACCCTCAGCCCCTTGAGAGTGACCTTGGTGTTACCCAAATAAAGTGACCTGAGATTGGTTAAAGGCTCAAGATACTTAATGCCGCGATCATCCACATTTGTCCCATCAATACGCAGTTCAAGCAAAGACTTTAGCATGGCGATATTTTTGAGGTCATCACTATTGACATTGCTACTGCTCAATTGCAAAAGCCTCAATGACTTAAGTGCAGCCATCGGAGCAAAGTCTATCGGGTGCAAAAAAGTCTCGCCAATTTCGATGTTATTTAAAGTGGTCAATCGACCAAGAGCTTTTGATACAGAGCCAGAGACATTTGTGCGCGATAATGCCAGACTGCTTAGGTTGGCAAAAGGACCTAGCGCAGCCACTTCGCGATCGCCAATCTCACTGCCATTAAACTTTAACTCCTGTACAAACTTAAGATAGTGCATGTTTTTACAGAGATTGAGCGCATAGTCGTTTTCTTTGTCTTCCATTGGTATAAATGTGATCCGCACTATCTCAATACCATTTGGTCCAAATTGAGCTAACTTGGCAGGATTGATATAGAGCCTGTGATTGGGCTCAAAAACGACCCGATGATTGTCTGGTAGCGTCACTCTGTAAGTACCCTTAGCAGCACCCAGACGTTTACGCATTACTTCGATGCGACTGAGTCCACTGTCTATATAGGCGTCATCATATAGCTGACCATAGGTCTCATCAGAGGGAAATCTAAAGTCAATGGTGCGAGCACTGGCCGCAAAAGCCAGCGTGATATCAAAAATGGCAACCAGCAATATCGCCAGACAAATAGACTTTGGTATGCGCATACCATACAAGTTTAAACGACCTGACCAATATATGGGTGCTCGCCCTTTATTCAGCCATGACAATTGGCAACATCACTTCGTTGCGGCGCATAAATGGCAATGTAAAAGGTGGATTGTAATAAGCCCAGACAGGCTCGCCGTCTACTTTGATACCGGCACTTTCTAGTTTTTTGGCGAGGGCTTCACCACGCTCTTTAAAGTCCGCATCTTTAGCAATACCCGAAAACTTCACAGCGGCAAAAGTCTGAGCCGGTAATAGCGAAAGCTTAATACGGTCATCGAGGGGCTCTGGCAAACTCTCCAGAGTGTATTTACTGGGCATAAAAAATCGCATCGTGATTTGCTCACCGCGAGCGCTCACAGCTACAGGGGCTGTCATTGGGATTTTTTGACTGACTACCACAGGGGCTGTCATAGAGATTTTGGACTTGGGTCCATTTTTACCAAATATGTAACCAGCTAAAATCCTGAAGCCGTTATTGAGTGATTTTTCGTATTCACCACTGAGGTCGACAGATGCCACTACCCGCGGTTGATAACGGCGGACTTCAAAGCCGTCTAATTTTTTCACTACCTCATAGGGAGGTCCCTCGTAATGACCCAGTGCTTCATTACTTGTGTAGGCAATGATAGCCACAGATAAAACTGCAGCGGTTATAAAAACAGATTTTTTTGACATCAGCGCCATATATCAACCATCAGGACGGGGGACACACCCACAGACCATGGGATACCGCAGTATCCAAGTTACAGCCTGTCTATGAATTTACTGTGAACAAGAGATGACTGATTGTCTCGACAATCTCCTCAACCTTAATTACTTGCACCTGTCGGCTTAGCCGGGTGAGCAGCTCAACCTCTCCTTGCTTAAGCTTTTTGCCGACTGTGATGCGATAGGGGATACCAATCAGCTCACTCTCGGCAAACTTAACTCCAGGACTCAAATCACGGTCATCCAGCAAGACATCGATAGCTCTATTTTGTAGCTGTTTATAAAGCTCAAGGGCATAATTTTGCACCTCAGGCTCCTGACCAACAGGAGTAATCACTACAGCATAGGGTGCTATCGAGAGGGGCCAAACCATGCCTTTTTCATCACCAAAGACTTCGACGCAGGCTGCCATCAAACGTTCCACACCGATGCCATAACTGCCCATGTAAAGCGGCTTTTGATTACCGGCTTGATCCAGGACATAGGCGCCCATAGACTCAGAATACTTAACTCCCAGTTTAAATATATGACCGATCTCAAGACCTTTGCTAAGACTCAACGGAGCCTTACATTTGCTACAACTGTCATTGTCCTTAACCGATTTAAGACTGGCAAACTGATCCACTTTGATATCACGACCAATATCAACATGTCTGTAATGGTAGTCGTCTTGATTGGCGCCCGTGACCATATCCACAGTATCCATTAATGTACTGTCAGCCAGTATCTCAGTAACTAGCGGATGGCTTGTGCTGCTTACACCAACGGCTCCAAGTGAGCCTGCGTGCGCTCCCAGGGCGGCAAAAATCTCTTCATCCTGAGCCGGTCTGACTTGACTGGCACCGGTAAACTCAATCAGCTTAGACTCATTGAGATCAGTATCACCTCTGAGCAAGATCAGCTTAATGAGCCCATCCAGGACATAGACTAAAGTCTTAATTTGTTTAGCAGCTTTAGCTCCACCGCTAAACTGCTCCAGTTGCACAATAGTGCGGACTTGCGGTGTGGCAAATTTTTCGATTGGTTGACTTTGACCGGTATCGCCGGCGGTATTAGCGATAGATTCGGCTTTTTCGCTATTGGCGGCATAACCACAGGCTTTGCATGTCACAAGCGTATCTTCGCCGCTATTGCAGTTAATCATAAACTCCACAGACTGACTACCGCCCATGGCTCCCGAGCTTGCCTCTACCATGCAATAGGGCAGCCCCAGGTGTTTACCAAAAATATTTTGATAAGCCTGTCTGTGACTCTCAAATGCCACATCAAGACCGGTCTGATCGATATCAAAGGAGTAAGAATCCTTCATCGTAAATTCTCTTACTCTAAGTAAACCGCCCTTTGGTCTGGCTTCGTCTCTAAACTTGGTCTGAAATTGATACCAGCGCTGGGGCAGCTGGCGGTAGCTTTTAAGCTCGGCTTTAGCAATACCTGTAAAAATTTCTTCGTGCGTTACACCGAGGACATAAGGGGCGCCCTTGCGGTCCTTGAGGCGGAACATAATCTCGCCCATGGTGGTAAGCCTGCCGCTTGCTTCCCAAATTTCTTGAGGATGCAAAGCTGGCAACAAAAATTCCTGCGCGTCAATTGCTGCCATTTCAGCTGCGATAAGTGCTATGAGACGGTGCCGTATCTTGTGGGCGAGCGGCAAAAGGCTGTAAATACCCGCACCCAGAGGTCGAATAAAACCACCACGAATGAGCAAGCGGTGGCTGTTACTCTCAGCGTGAGCGGGGTCTTCTTTTAGGGTGGGACAAAACAGTTTGGACCAACGCATAACTATCTCCTGCTTTAGCGTTTGTCTGACCGGGTCAAATAGACAAACGACAATAGTGCCACAAGCCCTGCCGCAAAACCAATAATTAGATACTGCGGCTGCATATCGTCCTTGAGTTTAGCAGCCATTAGTATAGATAGAGCATTGTGGCAAAAATGCAGACACATACAGGGATAAATCGAGCCAGAGCGGTATCGCACAAAAGTAAGCAAGATGCCAGCCAGGGCTGTGGGCAAAAATCTAATGGTACTCATATGAAAGAGTCCAAACAGCCCTCCCACGACAAACGTCAGCTTGACCGGGGTAAAACGCTTTTGCAAAAAGGCGTAGATAGTGCCTCTAAACAAAAGCTCCTCGCAAATAGCAGGAGAAAGGGCAATGACAAGTATTAAAAGCCAGAGAGGCTCCTTGCCCAGCCCCAATATCTGCTCCATAAGTTTTTCTAGTGATTTGGTATCAGGCAATACTTTGGACTGCAATGCGGCAAGTCCCAGTGCACCGCTGACTGTCAGTGGACTTATTAGTGCCGCCGATATACAGCTAAGCAGTCCTCCGCGCGGTGCTCCAAGGGCAAAAACTTGACGAGCTGGGAGCTTTAGCCAGAAGAACACAAGACAGACACAGGGAGCCAGCACCACCAGTATTTGTGTGGCTAGTAGCCCCCAGATATGGTGCTGCAAGACAAGAGTTTGTGAGACATAAAACATGAGCAAAAATACTGTGGCACAAAGTAAAAATAACTCCAGCCCAAATTTGCCTTCCTGGTAGCGCCGGGCTGGTGACTCTTCTGAGCCCCAGAGCAGGTCCTCGCGTTCCATCACGGGCGAGACCACGGCCACGAGCAGTGAGACAAAGAGCATAGAGACACTAACAGTAAGAGCAATCAAGCCATAATCGACCCTAGCTTCAAGCAGGTCGTTAATAGCCACCAGTGCGCCCAAAAACGGCACACAAGCCAGAGCAAAGCTCATATGTAGCGCCGACAGTCCAAGAGGGGCAAACAAAAATATAGCAAATGATGTGAGATAGCCTTGGGCTTGTTGCACTGTGCGAGCCAGACCAGCCATAGCCAGCACACCCACACTGAGAGTAAGACATAATGGCAACATCAAGGCGGCAGTAGCCAGAGTACAACTCAAAGGCAGGCGACACACCAGAGGAAAGGGAATAGAAGCAGGTAGCTCAGGTTGAAAAAACTGGCAGGTATAAAAACCAGCCAAAGTCAGTAAAACAAAAGCAAAAGAGACAAAAGCAATACAAAGCAATTTACCAGCAAAAAAAGCACGCCGGCTAGTCGGTGTTAATATCAGTGCTTCCATTGTATGGCGTTCTCTTTCGCCTGTGAGCAAATCGAGAGCGGGATAGACTGCCCCCAAAAATGCAATAAAAATCAAAATCGAACTGAGCGTCTTGCTCATAAAAGCCGAGGCAAAAGGTCCCTCGGTGGGTGGAGCTATAACCTGCACATCGACTGTGGGCACGCGCTCTACGACTATACCAGCGGATTTGATACGCTGGTCATAAAAGTCATCGCTTAGATTGGCAATAACTTTAGTCAAGCGCCCCATGGCAAAAAAGCTCAACGGGTGCAGTCCTGTGTAAAAGAGCTGCACCTGGGGTAAGCCAGCCTTAGTGTCCTTTTTATCGCTAGTAACAGCAGGAGCACTGTTGTCGGGTGGACTGACAGCACTGGCGCTCTCATAGGACTCCAATGCCGCTCTAAAAGCGCCATTGACTCTCAGTATCACCTGATATTTGCCACTCTCCAGTAGCTTATCAAAACTATCTTTATCATCGGCAATACGAGTGACTGTCACGCCCTTATCAGCCTCGAGACGTTTGTATAGATTGGCACCATCACCGGCAAGAGCCACCACAATCGGAGCTGATATCGTCGACTTAAGTTGCATTGCCACTACTTGCGGTGTCAGACATACTGTCAGAGGACCGAGCAATAGTGCTAACAAAAGGGCAGGAATGAGCGCTTTGTAGTCGCGCAAGCAGTCCACAAGCTCTTTTTTAAAGACAATCAGTATTTTATCAAGCATCAGAAGGAGCCTGTTTTACCAGTGAGACAAAACATTCTTCAAGATCGCCTTTACCAGTAAGCTGGCAGAGTTCTTCCACTGTACCTGTAGCAAGCAAGCGGCCTTCACTGATGATACCGATGCGATCGCAAAGCTTCACTGCTTCACTCATAATATGAGTCGATAGCAAAATACATTTTCCTTCGTTGCGTTCTTTGCGCACAAATTCGTGCATCGAATAAGCCGCCAGTACATCAAGACCAGTACTGGGCTCATCAAAGATCATGAGAGCTGGATTGTGGATAATGGCGCGGGCAATAGCCACCTTTTGTCTTGTCCCCTGTGACAATTTAGCCACCCGCGAATCAGCAAACGTTTTAAACTCTAGAGCTTCAAATATTGACTCGATACGCTGATGTAACACATCCTCAGGCACATCACAAAGCCGGCCAAAATAGAGCAAAATCTCTCTAGCTGTAAGACGCTCATATAGACCGGTAGTAGACGACAAAAAACCAATTAATTTGCGCGCTGCGGTAGGATCTTTGACCACATCAACAGCACCTATGGTAGCGCTACCAGTGGTAGGTTTATAAATGGTAGAGACCACTCTAAGAGTTGTAGTCTTGCCTGCACCATTGGGACCAAGTAAGCCAAACACTTCGCCCGGGTTAACCTCAAACGAAACACCCTGGCAGCCCCAGAACTCGCCCCGAGACTTATCATAAAAGCGTTTAGAGATATTTTGCACACGCAGACTCATGAGGCTTTATCCTTTTTTTTGAAGGCAACTGTATCGGCAAAATTACCAAACATCAAATGACCGGACAGGTATGTAAAAGCAACTACAAAAAGGAGAGTGCTGAGACAGGCAGTCAATTGCACTAGACCAAAGTCCTCGGTAGTAAAAGTATCGCGCAGGAGCAAAACCAGACCATAGTAAGGTACCAAAGCAGTGTTATACGTAAGCACTGTATCTGGTACCAGACTGAGCATTGGCGCCAGCATCAAAACCATGAGAGGCAATGAGACCCAGTTTTGAGCAGCTCTGATAGTACGACAAAAGCTTGCCGCAACGAGCATAATGGCGCCAACAAAAAATGACATCAAGACTAGAGTAAATACAATTAGGCCAAACTGCACAAATGTAATACGGGTAGTAAACATATTGATGTCAAAAGCATGGAAGTGCCTCAGCGTAACCAGTGCCAGAAGGGCGATGGCGGCGATACTCAAAAAGTTGATAGCGACAGTGATAAAAGCAAACACTGATATCGAGGTAAGCTTACCGAGCATGATAGTTATTGGTGAAACCGGCAATAAGATAGTGCTCTCAATCGTCTTCTTTTCGTGCTCTTCGGCAGTAGCCGAGACTGCTGGATAGGCAGCGCCTAGGGCCATCATCAATACCGAAATCAAAAACAGCATAAAGGCAGGCGAATAAGACTCTTGTTTGCGCGGATGAACATTGACACTGACAGGTGTATAAGCAGAATGCAGATTGGGCACCCCACGACTTTTAAAACCATCATCAATTTGTCTGGCCCTAAAATCAGAAAGCACACCTTGAAGCCTTATAACATTGACGGCCTCACTAAAGCTGCGCTCAGCTGTGAGAACCAGGTCATGGGCACCGGGTACAGATGGCACAGAGAGAATACAGTCAATATCAGCACGGTGCAGGGCGTATTCGGCCTTTTGCCTGGTCATATTGACAAATTGCACACTGGTTTTACTATCGGCTACAGCCTTTTTAAAATATGAGACAGCCGGGCTCTCGACTCCATAAATCGCCACCCTTATGGGTCGATTTTTATCAAAGCCCTCAGTGAGCATAGCCAGCTCAGTGGCCAAAAAGGCACTGACTGGATAAATCAAAAAAGGCATCAAAAAGGTGTAGAGCATGACGTCCTTATCTCTAAAGGAATGAGTCAGCTCTTTGACCAGCACAAGCCAGAATTTGTGAAAGTGGTTTTGTAAGGACAAACCTAGAAGCCTTTTGCCTGATACCTGCTTACAGGCTATACCCAGTGCAAAAGGTCTTTGCTCGAATGTTACTTAGTCTATGCGCTTACTGTTAAGCTCAAAAATAGTGCCGCCTGTGACCAATCGTGAATAGTCCTGCGGAGTATTGACGTTAAAGTAAGGCGGCAATGAGCCTTCCTTTGTCTCTTCTTCCAGATCATACGTAACCGAATTTAGCCCGGAGAGGAAGTCTTTGAGAGCCAGATCCCCGTTAAAAAGAGACTCCTCTAGAGACTTGATGCAGTTTTTGGAATAAACCCCGAGCAAGGGCTCAATACCCTCATCATGGCTGGCCACCACCACATCATGCTCAAAGCGGCGCTGACAAAGCTCTCTGATCATTTTGGGAGTGATAAGGGGCATATCGCAAGCAATGACAAAGGCATGACTGTGCTGGGAGACCAGCAAACCAGAGAGGATACCGCCGAGTGGTCCGCGGTAAGGCAGGATGTCTTTGACTACATCGACATCAAAATCTTCAAACGATTCTGGCTCATTGGAGACAAGAAAAGTCTCAGCAAACATATCTTTGACATTGGTCAAAATATGGTTAATCATCGTGGTGCCGCCAAAAGGCAAAAATGCTTTGGGTCTGCCCATGCGCTTGGAGCGACCGCCACAGAGGATCAAAGCAGTGAGATCCAGAGGCAAAGTCTCACGAGATGGCGTCTCCACCATATCGGGATGCTTCTTTATGCTTTGAGGATCTCTATCCATCATCACCACTTACCTCATTCGCCTTTGTAGTTAGGCTGCCGTTTTTCGGCAAAAGCATTAAGACCTTCCTGGCGATCTTTGCTATTGACCAGAGTCAAATATGCTTTTGTTTCTAGCGCCAGTCCTGCTTCCAGATCGCGGTCGTAGCCTTCGTCGATAGCATACTTAGCTTGCTTGAGTGACAGTGGTGCAGCTTGAGCGATTTCTTCGGCCCAGGTGCGTACAGCTATCATCAATGGATTGATAAAGCCACCATTGGTTGCCACTTTAAACTCTTCAGAGGCAAGATATCCGTCATCGATATTGACCACTTTATTAATCAGTCCGATGTGATGACCATCTCTGGCCGTGACAGCAGCGCTGGTCAGAATAAGCTCTTTAGCCTTGGATTTACCAATTAAGCGGGGCAATCTCTGGGTACCGCCGGCACCAGGGATAATGCCCAGACGCACTTCAGTCAATCTCAATTGAGCGCCTTCTACCATCACTCGCAGGTCACAGGCAAGTGCCAACTCAAATCCACCGCCCCAGGCAGAGCCATTGATAGCGGCGATGACCGGTTGCGGCTGTTTTTCGATGGCGCGCATAGTCGCCTGTATGAGCGTAATATAGTCGAGGGTGTCGCCCTGAGTCATACCTTTGCGCTCAGCTAAGTCGGCTCCGGCGCAAAACGCTTTGGTACCAGCGCCAATGATGGCAATGACTCGGATAGAACGGTCTTCAGCTAGTTCAGCTAAGGCCGCAATAATAGCCTTGAGCAATTCGCGATTGAGGCAATTCATCACTTTAGGGCGATTAAGCTTGAGCCAGGCTATCGGTCCTTCTTTTTCGACCAGTAAAACTTGCTCGGTTTGAGTATCAACACTTTGAGTCATAATCACCTCACCATCACACGCAGCCAGCGCTCTGAGCTTCTCTTGTGGCTAAAGCAGCCATAAGATAACGCCCCGGCAGCTTTTTATCCAAAATCTTTTGAGCCAGTAAACCAGCATCTACCAGTTTGTCGAGATCAATGCCGGTCTTAATGCCCATGCCATGTAGCATGTAGACCAGGTCTTCAGTAGCCAGGTTACCTGAGGCTCCTGGTGCATAGGGACAGCCGCCCAGTCCACCGATACTGCTATCAAAAATCGTGATACCAGACTCGATACCAGCAACGACATTAGCGAGAGCTGTGCCTCTAGTATCATGGAAGTGCAAAGCTGCTTTTGGTAGTGGGCAAATTGTTTTAAGCTGTGCCACAAAACTGGCTACCTGAGCTGGCGTAGCCGCACCTATGGTATCGCCCAGACTGATTTCATCAACGCCCATAGCGAGTAACTTCTCAGTTACCATAAGTGCCTGAGACGGTGCCACAGGACCTTCGTAAGGGCAGGCAAAAACAGTCGAGACATAACAACGGATGCGCTTACCGTCTGCCTTTGCAATCTTTGCTACCTCAGCCATAGTACTGAGTGCTTCACTAACAGACTTATTGATATTTTTTTTGCTATGGGACTCAGAAGCAGACAAAAACAAATTGATTTGTTTAAAACCAACTGCCTTTGCTCCCTCGTACCCCTTTAGATTGGGTACTAGAGCGGAGAGCTGAACATCATCCGCTAGATGCAGAGCTTTTTTAACCTCAGCACCATCGGCTAATTGTGGTATCCACTTGGGTGAGACAAATGATGTCACTTCGATGTGCTTCAAGCCAGAAGCGGCCAGCGCCTTGATTAGCGCCACTTTATCGTCGGTGGACACCATTTGCTTTTCGTTTTGCAGACCGTCGCGAGGACCGACTTCAAAGACAGTTATTTGAGGTGGTAGATTTTCAAACACTTAAGCTAACCCAGGTGAGAATGGCTTTAGATCAGGCAAGCACCATGAGCAGGTCGCCTTCGTTGACAAAGTCACCAGCAGTGACCTTGATTTCTTCAACTTTGCCGCTTTCGGTGGAGGGCACTGGCAGCTGCATTTTCATTGACTCAAGGATGGCTACATCCATGCCGTCTTGCACGTCATCACCGGCTTTGACCAAAAGCTCGACTACAACACCAGCCATCATTGAACAAACTTGTTTCATAGTTATGAACTCCCGCTGATACCACTATGCCAAAAGACCAGGCCTGCTTGTGGCAGACATCGGCAGTATGTTAACAAAGGCGTGTCAAGACTATATGACGGGCATCTTATTAAGTATGTACTTACTTGTTAAAGAGCCCTTTGAGCTTGTCCCCTAATTTTTTGACATTTTCATCTTCTTCGCTGGAGCCGCCCTGCGGATTGGCAGGATCGCCGGCAGCACTTTCAGATTGACCCCAATCAAAGGCTGGTGATTCGCGCTTGCGACCGCGGCCGGGGCTGAGTGCACCGTCGGCAGCACGAGCAAGACTGGACTGTCCAGCTGGTGGCGCTTGCTCTGGAGCGGGCGCAGGAGCGGCAGAAGGCTCGGGATTGCCCCAGGCACTTTGAGCTTGACTGGCTGCTGGAGCGGCAGGGGTGCCCCAGGCAGATTGCGCACTGGCATTAGGATTTGGTTGTCCCCAGGTATCTACCGGCACATTGGCGGGCGCAGCATTTGTTGGTGCCGGCTGTTCCCAGCTTTGCGCCACAGGAGCAGGCGCTTCGACAGCTGGCTGTGCGGGCATGCCGGTCATACTCGAGCCCGGTGTGCCCCAGGGAGCAGCGGGAGCGGGAGCCGGTCTGGCGGCACCAGCAGGCTCACCCCAGACGCCCTGACCCCATCCGCCAGTCGATGTCTGATCGGCTTGTGGTTGTTGGGCAGGCTCATTAGCGGGAGCTTGTGTGGGAGAAGGTGAAGGATCGGCCCATGGTGATGGCGCAGCTGGTTGTACTGCTACACCCCAGGCATCAAGTACAGGAGCAGCATCAGGCTGAGTCTGAGGCGGTGCGCCCCAGGGCAAGACAGCAGGTTGTTCCAGTCTCTCAGTAGTCGACGGTTGACTGTTATTTACTTCACCAGCAGGCAAAGAAGTAGAGGCCCAGGAAAAGCCCTCGTCGGCAGAAGCAGCGGCCGCACCAGATGCGGTATCAGCATTTTGTCCTAACTGGTCAAAGGAAAAATTGGAAGTTGGCTGAGGACTATTAAAGGAACTCAAAATCGGATCATCAGATGGCAGAGCCGGTGCCTCTGGCTCCATAGTAACGGCATCCTGAAGATCGATAACAGGATTATCAGTCGTTGAAGCACCAACGACAAAATCTTCGGCAGAAGCAGGCTCACTGGGCAAACCAAATGGCTGATCGCTCATGGCTGGTGCACTGGGGGCAGCGGCAACTTGCGGCTCAGGAACAGCACCCCAAGCATCTTGAGCCATGGAGGGCAGACCAGTGGCAGAAGCTTTAGCGGCATTGATTGATGCTTGAGAGTGCACTGCACTGAGAGTAGGGAAGCTACCGGATGAAAGACTGGGATTAGGCACGGACGCTGGCGTTGCCTCTACTGGCTCAACAGCCTTAGGCTCACTGGCTGGTGCAGCTTCTGCAATAGGAGGCGCGGCTTCAACGGCTACAGGGGCAGCTTCGACAGGTGCGGGGGCGGGCTCTGATACAGCCGGTCCGGGAGCTGGCGCTGGCTCTGGAGTGGGAGCAGATACAGCAGGAGCAGCGGGTGCAACATCTGCGGTCTGACTAGCCGCGGCAGGAGCGGCGCCATCAGATGGAGACTCTTCGGTCTTGTAAACCTTTGGCCAGTTGCCTTGCAAATAGCGCTCTTGCATCGAATTGACTTTTTCTTTGTCGCGGACAAGCGAAGCCAATTTTTCTTTGTTGGACTCGATGCGCAACTCCAACTCTTCGATTTGAGAGGTAATGATGTTGATCTCTTCGCGAGTTACTGCCTCTTTCTCAGTAAATTCGTCAAGGAGTTCCCGTAGCATTTCGGGATTGATAGCAACCATTTTTTGAAAATTCCTCTCAAATTTGAGTAGCCCTGACAGCCTTGAGCTTGTCAAAGGTAGCTCCAACCTACCGATATTAAAACACGCTATACAAGATTTGTAAGCGCCGCTGACCGTAAGGTAAGGCACTGACAATAAAAACTAAGTGTTTGAGCAGCTTCAAAAGACGATTTTAAGCCCCCGCGCATCCTTCTTAAACGGCTCCAGCAGCATCTTCTCCGCCAAGGCGGGCATAGTTTTTGGTTTCGGCAATCATGCACTGAAATAGCCACATACAAAATTGATCAAGAGTCTCAATTGGTGGATTGGCATCTTGCATACGCCACATCATGCCTTGCTCGGTTATCTTGACTTGTATGGTAGAAATTGGCTGATAATCATTTTCGGTGCGGCTCAGTGCCATGACTTTGCTTGTGGGCACAAGAAAACATTCGACTTTGTCATCACAACCACGCACCACGAGAGAACAAAGCCTGGTGGAAAAGCGGGCTCTGAAATAAGTCTTGGTTTCTTCTGCTTCGCGGAAACGGTTGTACTTGGTAACTTCGGTGACATCGCCAGAAATCGAGCCAGAGACATGCAGCTCGGTACCATTGGCGACCTGGTTAAACTCAAACATGTAGCGCTGCAAAAGACCATAAATCTTGTCCACAAGAATGGCTATACCAGACTTGTAAATAGACTCGCGGTATACCTCTTGCAGATGCACACCGCGCTGGTCAGCTAAAAACTGCAAAGAGTCCTGCTTAAGCTGACTCATCCAGTCAGCACCAGGAGTCACGGGCTCTGACTCATGATAAACAAGAATTTGTTCTGAAACGGCTACAGACCAGTCAGGAGACTGGGCACCGCCAGTGGCAGCGCCATTAGAAAACATAGAACGGTCGACGGTCCTGTGAGGAGCCGCCGTTTGCGGTTGAGGTTTGCCAGGATTGCCATCGAGGAACTTACGCACCTCCTTACTGGATCCCTTGCCCTGCTGAGGCCTACCGTCGTTCTTTCCGAACATATAATGAGATCTCCTTGCCCGCCAAATGAGCTATGCCCATATTTACCCGTCTTTAATCCACTATTACCAGCAAAAGCACTTGTTTTGCAGGATATTGATTAATTTTAGAGTTCTAGCCGGTTAGAGTCCGGCCAGTTGGGTAGCCCCTTCCTATGCCTTCTGT
>Ga0209174_10001480_pt1 | contig 16512 bp, 1 predicted proteins | sample JI91814BDNA_FD_187505 | JGI IMG/M metagenome (GOLD analysis project Ga0209174, IMG submission 187505) | Wastewater effluent complex algal communities from Wisconsin, to seasonally profile nutrient transformation and Carbon sequestration -... | ecosystem: Engineered > WWTP > Effluent > Algae...
CGACCGCCATCATTGTTTTGTAGTGAATAGGTGATGGTGTTGTTGGTAGCATCGGCATCTCCGGCTAAAGCGGTGATTTGTACTACCGTTCCAATGGTAGCGTTTTCATCAACATTGTTGGTGGTCGCGTTGGAATCGGATACCGGTCCGACGTTGAATTCATCGAGGTCGTTGATGGCGACGTTAAAACTCTGATCGGTGAAGGAACCGTCACTCGAAGTAGCTCGGACTATAATGGAGCGAGAGGGCCCATCGGCTTCGCGGTCGATAGCCCCAGCAACCGTTATGATGCCGTTGACGCTGTCAATTTGGAAGCGCCCGCCATCATTGTTTTGTAGTGAATAGGTGATGGTGTTGTTAGTTGCGTCCGCATCTGCGGCTAAGGCGGTGATTTGAACCACAGTGCCAATGGAGGCATTTTCGTCGACGTTATTCGTGGTGGCATTGGTATCGGTGACCGCACCGACGTTAAATTCATCGAGGTCGTTGATGGCAATTGTAAAGTTCTGGTCGGTGAAGGATCCGTCGCTGGAGGTTGCTCGAACAGTGATGGTTCGTGAAGCCCCATCCGTTTCGCGGTCGATAGCCCCAGCGACCGTGACAATACCAGTGACACTATCGATTTGGAAGCGACCACTATCGTTGTTTTGTAGCGAATAGGTAATGGTGTTGTTGGTAGCGTCAGCGTCAGCAGCTAAGGCTGTGATTTGAACGACCGTTCCAACGGTGGCATTTTCGTCGACGTTGTTCGTGGTGGAATTGGTGTCGGCAACAGCCCCGACATTGAATTCATCGAGGTCGTTGATGGCAATTGTAAAGTTCTGGTCGGTAAAGGAAACGTCGCTGGAGGTTGCTCGGACAGTGATAGTACGTGAAGCACCGTCCGCTTCGCGGTCAATGGCAGCGGCTACTGTGACTATGCCAGTGACACTGTCGATTTGGAATCGACCACCATCGTTGTTTTGTAATGAATAGGTGATAATGTTGTTGGTGGCATCGGCATCTGCGGCTAATGCGGTGATTTGAACGACAGTGCCAATGGAGGCATTTTCGTCGACGTTATTGGTGGTTGCATTGGTGTCAGTAACAGCCCCGACGTTGAATTCATCGAGATCGTTGATGGCAATAGTAAAGTTCTGGTCGGTGAAGGATCCGTCGCTGGAGGTGGCTCGAACAGTGATAGTACGTGAAGCACCGTCCGCTTCGCGGTCGATAGCCCCAGCGACCGTGACGATGCCAGTGACACTGTCGATTTGGAAGCGACCGCCATCGTTGTTGTGCAATGAATACGTGATGGTGTTGTTGGTGGCATCGGCGTCTGCGGCCAAAGCGGTGATTTGAACGACCGTACCAACCGAGGCATTTTCATCGACGTTATTGGTGGTCGCATTGGAATCGGATACCGGTCCAACGTTGAATTCATCGAGATCGTTGATAGTGATGTTAAAATTCTGGTCGGTGAACGAGCCGTCACTCGATGTAGCTCGGACGGTAATAGTGCGAGAAGGTCCGTCTGCTTCGCGGTCGATGGCACCGGCCACGGTAACGATGCCAGTGACACTGTCGATTTGGAAACGCCCACCATCGTTGTTTTGGAGTGAGTAGGTGATGGTGTTGTTGGTTGCATCATTATCGGCTGCTAAAGCAGTAATTTGAACCACAGTTCCGACCGAAGCATTTTCGTCGACGTTATTGCTTGTGGCGTTGGTATCGGTGACCGCCCCAACATCAAATTCGTCAAGATCGTTGATCGCAATCGTAAAATTCTGGTCGGTAAAGGAACCGTCGCTCGAAGTGGCTCGAACAGTGATAGTACGTGAAGGCCCGTCTGCTTCGCGGTCGATGGAACCGGCTACTGTGACTATGCCGGTGACACTGTCAATTTGGAAGCGACCACCATCATCGTTTTGTAGCGAATAGGTGATGGTGTTATTAGTCGCATCAGCATCAGCCGCTAGAGCGGTGATTTGAACCACAGTACCAATGGAGGCATTTTCGTCGACGTTATTAGTGGTGACATTAGTATCGGTGACAGCCCCGACGTTGAATTCATCGAGATCGTTGATAGCAATGCTAAAACTCTGATCGGTGAAGGAGCCGTCGCTGGAGGTGGCTCGAACAGTGATAGTACGTGAAGGCCCGTCTGCTTCGCGGTCGATAGCGCCAGCCACGGTAACGATGCCACTGACACTGTCAATTTGGAAGCGACCACCATCATCGTTCTGGAGTGAGTAGGTGATGGTATTGTTAGTCGCATCAGCATCAGCCGCCAATGCAGTAATTTGTACAACTGTTCCGGCCGAGGCATTTTCGTCAACATTGTTGCTTGTGGCATTGGAATCGGTTACCGCCCCAACATTAAATTCATCGAGATCGTTGATGGCAATCGTAAAATTCTGGTCGGTAAAGGAACCGTCGCTGGAGGTGGCTCGAACAGTGATGGTGCGTGAAGCCCCGTCTGCTTCTCGGTCAATCGCTCCCGCCACCGTGACCACACCGGTAACACTGTCAATCGCAAAGCGTCCACCGTCGTTGTTGGTAAGAGAATACGTGATCGTGTTATTTGTTCCGTCTCCGTCCACTGCAAACGCTGTGACTTGCACTAGCGTACCAATAGACGAGTTTTCATCGACACTGTTACCCGAAGCGTTCGTGTCGCTCACGGTGCCGACGTCGAATTCATCAACATCTGTTAGAGAAATAGTAACACTTTCTTCGCGATAAAGTCCCGCTGTATCCGTGATTCGTACCACAACAACGTGCGACGAACTGGACTCAAAATTCAGCAAAGAACTATCCTGAACGGTGATATCGCCCGTGTTGCCATCGATGGCAAACCGACCTCCGGCGTTATTGCTCAAGCTAAACGTCAGCGTGTCCCCCGCCTCTAAATCGGAAGCAGATAGAGTACCTACGACCGTGGTGTTAACGCTGTTCTCTGCAATCGTAAACGGACCGCCGATGATATCCGTCGGTGTATCATTGGTGCCCTGAATGACGATTTGCAACTGTGTAGTGCTGCTTAACGAGGTTGAGTCTTCAATGGTATAGGTAAATGTCTCTGTCAGTGTGTTGGAGAGCGTTCGCAAAGCCTGAACCGCTGCGTTGCTATTATCGACAACATACACGAACGAACCGTTGGCCTGTAGAGTCAATATGCCATAGGTGCCTTGTATGGCTGTATTAACACTGCCAGACACGCTGCTAAACGTACCAAAGGCGACACCCACAACAGATATTGAATCGCCGCTGTCTACGTCGCCATCGTTGCTTAGAACGTTTCCTGTTGCGTCTGAGCCAACGGTACCGTTATTCAGACCGCCAGCTTCAATGGCGTTCGCTGAATCACTGCTCGTTTGCGGGGAGTCTGCCACGCTCGTTACGCTTATCGAAGCGATTTCAGTGGCGCTACTAAAGGAGGTAGTTCCGCCATTCGTGCTGGTATCAACTAGGTTCCCAGCTGAACCTGAGGTTTGGTCCCAGGCTCGGAAGGTGATGTCAGCCGCAGTACCGTTTTGCCCGTTGGGCACGAATCGAATGTGGTCGGTGCTTCGCAGCAGTAACGCAGATGTATTGGTAACGCTACCAATATTGGACCAATTTGTGCCGTTATCGAGAGAATATTGCCATGTCCCATTTCCAGATTGCAGCGCAGTAATGGCAATACCTTCGAAGGCACTGCTATCGACGTCAGTTATACGGTCCCCACCCGCAGACGAGATGATACTGGCGACGGTTTGGCCTGCGTTGTTGGTTTGATCTTCCGTGATGGAAGTAAGTGTCATTAACCCTGTATTATCCAAAACGGGCGCATCATTGACTGCAGTGATAGTGACTGTAATCGAAGCGGTAGCACTGAGAGCGCCGCCAGTACCTTGTGCTCCGGTGTTTCCATCGTTGAATGTCCATTCCAAGACAACGCTTGATGGAGGTGCTTCATTGGTGTTGCTGTAAGTGATTTGTTGAAGTGTTCTGTTGACTAACTGGTTAGTTGCAGATGAGTTAAATGTGATTGCCAATTGGCCAGCCGCATTGGTATACGTACCGACAACCGTGCCCGAAATACTGACATTTCCGGCTGCCAGAGAAAGTGTGCCCGTACTGCTAAAGGTATCTTCTGCGTTCGCGCCTGTATTTCGCTGAATGGTCAACGTAGAATTGGCATAGTTGTTTGAAAGAGATAGATCGTCATCGACAACAATCGCATTGTTATCGAGAACAACTGCAGTACCTCCTTCGGAATAACCCACTGTACCACCAAGTGTAGAGGTCCCCGAGCGATTGAAGGTGTTATCAAGCGTTCCATCGGCATGAAAACGCGCCAACGCCACATCGTGATAAGGAAGACCTGTTCGACCAGATACAATAACTTTGCCATTTTGTTGAACGGTCATGGCTAAGCCCGTGTCGGTCCCTGCGCTGATCGCAGCCAGGGCTAATCCGTCACCGTCGAATGTGGTGTCAAGCGATCCGTTGCTATTGAATTGTACAAGAGCGAAGTCATCATTTCCGCTGCTGTTTGAAGTGCCTCCAACTACACGGCCCGCGCGCGATGTTGGGGTAAATAAATAGTCTAGCGCGATCCCATATTCTTTGGTAGACCATTACTTAATACAAGAGCCTAGAACCACGATGGTTGCAGAGTCTTGTAAAAAGGAGTTCTTACCGGAGAGTTGTCATGGCGAAGTCTGATGGCGTGCAGATCGAATTACTCAGTCAGTATTTTGAAGGTTTGTCGGACCCGCGAGGAACAAAAAATCGCAAGCACAAACTGACGGAACTCATTGTAATCTGTGTGTGTGCGATTATTTCGGGAGCGAAGGGACCAACCGGAATAGAACGCTGGGCAAAAGGCAAGGAGGACTTCCTTCGTCGCTTCTTGAAATTGCCGAACGGAATTCCTTCACGAGACAGTTACCGTCGTATACTGATCGCTCTCCGACCGGAAGCCTTTCAGGAGTGTTTTCTGGAATGGTTAACAGCATGTGTTGAGACGGACACAGATGGTACGCCACGATTAATCGCGATTGATGGGAAGACCTGTCGCGGCTCACATGATCATTCCAAAGGACTTGGACCGTTGCATATTGTAAGTGCATGGGCGAGCGAACAGGGAGTTACGCTAGGTCAAATCGCGACGGATGAAAAATCGAATGAAATCACTGCGATTCCGAAGCTTCTTGAGCAGATCGATTTACAGAACAGCATCGTCACCATCGATGCGATGGGATGTCAAAAGAAGATTGTTGAACAGATTGACAAAGGCAAGGGTGCGTATGTTGTCGCCGTGAAAGACAACCAACCCACATTGCTTGCTGAGATCGAATCGATGGTGATGACAAAGCTCGAAGGTGTAAAGGAAGACCTAGAGTCGCGAGCCATTAATCTCTCAGAGCAAGGTCATGGGAGAATCGATGAAAGAAGCTATGGAATCATCAAGCTGCCCAAGGACTCGCCTCTGAAGAAATCGTGGCCTTCCGTAAAAGCGATTGGATATGCCATACGCATCACTCAAGATGTGAAAGGGAATGAAAGTTTTGAGAATCGATACTTCATTATCAATCGCTATCTTCCGGTATCTACATTTGCATCAGCCGTACGCAATCATTGGTCGATTGAGGCGATGCACTGGACACTTGATGTAACATTCCGCGAAGACTCGCAACAAACAAGCGAACGAACGTTGGTTAACAACCTCAGCTGGCTGAGACGCTTTGCCATTTCGATGCTGAAACGAGGTCAGAAAAAGGGCGAAAGTATTGTGGGACGAATGGAAATGGCTGCCTACAATACGGACATACTTGAGCAAGTCCTTTGTGGGCAATAACTTAATTGTGCGCTGGCCGTGCCTCCAACTAGTAGTTTGCCGTTGGATAAAATGCTTAGCCCACTAACACTCTCATTACCGCTTAGTCCGCTGAGTTGTTTTCCATCACCGCTGAAAGATGTATCAAGTGTTCCATCGGAGTTTAAGCGGACAATGGCTACATCGTTATTGGCTCCAGTCCAATAGCCGCCGGCAACAACAATCTTCCCATCGGACTGGATGGCAATTTCGCTAACGCTATCGGAGCTTCCATAAAGATCAAATTTGTAGAGGCCGTCGCCACTGAAGGTTGTGTCCAAACTTCCATCCGAATTAAGACGAGCAATAGCGATATCTTGTGTGATTCCGTTTGTTGAATGACCACCTATGACCAGTTTCCCATCAGACTGTAAAGCGATTGCTAGAGCTGTCTCGATGACACCGAAATCAATCAATGCGATACCATCACCGCTAAAGGTTGTATCTAGTGAACCGTTTGAGTTGTAACGCACTACCGCAAAATCTTGGTTTGTGCCGTTGCTTGCGATACCGACCAGTACTATTTTTCCGTCGGACTGAAGAACCATGCCAGTTACGGAATCGGCAGTTGGACCGATATTGGTGATGACTTTGCCGTCACTATCAAAGGTTGTGTCCAGCGATCCATCACTGTTGTAGCGGACCATAGAAAACTGATTATTGCTAGTTCCGGCAACCAGTATTTTTCCGTCGGCTTGAATGGCGATTGCAGTTCCGTAATCGCTGCCTGAAATCGGGGTCGTGGCAATACCATCACCGCTAAAGGTTGTGTCGAGAGAACCATCTGGGTTGTATCGGATAACCAGGAAGTCGTCACTGCTTGCGATCCAGGCAGTGCCTGCCACTACGATTTTGCCATCATTCTGCACCGCAATAGCGGCAGCTTCCTCAGCATAGCTGTTTACCGTTGTCGTTAGAATGCCGCTGCCAGCTGCAAAAGTTGGGGCTTCGTTAACATTCGAGATATTGATCGTAAAGTCTTGCGAGAATGTAGCGTTGGAGAGATCGGTAACTTGAACTGTAATGACATGTGAATTGTAGAGTTCAAAGTCCAGCAGATTGGACGATGCGACTGTAATTGTGCCATTGGAGCTGTTGATGGCAAATCGGCCACCGGCGTTGTTGGTCAAACTGTAGGTTAAAGTATCCCCCGTATCTCGATCACTTCCAGTAATACTTCCGACAACGGTCGTGGCTGCGGCGTTTTCTGCAACTGTGAAAGGCCCACCCACAATTGCATGGGGGGTATCATTTGCACCCTGAATAGTAACGGTAACTTGGGTTGTGCTGGTCAGGCCCGATCCATCTGTGACCGTGTAGGAAAAAGTGTCTTGCAGAGTATTGGCAGATAGACGCAATGCTTGAACGGTTGAGTTGTTGTTATCGACCACATATTGATAGTTACCGTCGCTCTGAACGGTCAAGCTACCATAAGTTCCAGCGACAGCGTTTGTTACATTCCCACTTGTGCTCGATTGAGTGCCTGCCGCGACACCTATGACAGTCTTCGAATCGCCCGCGTCTGCATCTGCATCATTGGTTAGGAGATTTCCGGTTGGATTGGTACCTGCAGTTCCGTTGTTAATCCCGCCTGCTTCCACTGCGGTGGCTGAATCGGCTGCTGCGGTAGGGCTAACGTTAACATCATACTGCAGCGCGAACTCGGAGCTATTAAAGGCACTATCGGTTGCCGAGGCGGTTAGCTTATCCGTAACTAGAACGCCTCTACCGGTAACATCTAGGGTACCAGAGAAGTTTCCGTTGGAGTCAGTGATCAGACTTCCCAAATAAGTTCTTCCGTTGCTGTTGGCCGAGTTAGGATCCGCCACATAAAACTCAACGGTATTGTTGGCAAATACTGTCTGTCCTGGCGCTGAACCAACATATCCAGTGACCGTTAAATTGTTTCCAACTAAATTTGCGAGCGTTACAACAGGCTTATCCGTAAGTTGGTTCGCTGCTCCGGTTGTGGTAGATCCATCGTTCGCGGTTGACCCATCTTTTCCTAAATCGATTCCGATGGCAGTGTTGTCAAAAAAACTATTTTGGGTGATGCGAGCTTTGTTGTTTCCATTAGCAATCGAAACTGCTGAACCAGTGATGTGATGAACGGTGTTGTGATTGATTGCGATAGCTGATCCGATTGCCGTCGGGGCCGCATCAATAGCAATACCAGCAGTAGACATGCCGGCGATGCTGTTATCGGTAAACGACACAGTTCCGTTGATGGCGGTGATGTTGCTTGTGATTCCGATTCCCGTTCCGAGTGAACCAACGGGTGTGACTCCATCTAGTCCAAGCCCTATGGTATTGTTAGCGACGGTAACGGTTCCGTTGAGCGTTCCACCGTAGAAGGAAATCCCCGTGGCAGCCGTATTGCTGGCGACACGATTGTTTTGAATCGTAATACTATTTACGTTATGGCCGACCATGTTGCTTACGATTCCGCCCCATGTTCCCGCGCCTACGACAGAGCCACTTAGGTTGAGTCCGATGTAGTTCCAGTCATAAACGTGGTTCGTAATCGGGCCGGTAAATAAGATACCGGCATTTCCGTTTCCGGCGATCCAGTTAGCTCCAGCGCTGGTTCCGTTTCCTACTTGTAGATTGGACGAGGCCCAAAAAGACAGTCCAGCATAGTCATTGGCTATCGCATTGGTGCCTGTTGCATCCAGACCGATGTAGTTTCCTAAGATAGTGGCTCCATCACCGTTGCTATTGGTGGCGATTCCCGCGCCGGTATTACCCGATATGACGTTTCGATCCGCAGTTATTATACCGCCGACCGTTGCAGCAGCATTGTTGATGAGGATTCCGTTACCACCATTGCCGGCGTCGCTCGTTCCCGCAGCGTTGACACCGATGTAGTTACCGGCGATCAGAATTCCATCTGCATCGGGCATGATATCGATCCCATCATCGCTAAACTGATTGATGATGAAACCGCGAATCTGACTGTTATCGCTCCCATTTTCCAGCTTAAAACCATCTGCAGATGCGCCCGCTAAATTCCCCGACAATTGAATGATCGGAGAATTGCTATAACCACTTTGTAGCGTACCATTCAAGATGACCGTGTCGGTAATCGCTGGGAGCGCAGACGTTGGACGCACTGTCCAGATACCGCCGCTGTAGTTGGTATCGGTGGTTTGCAGTTGGAAGTTAGCCGTTTGTGTCCCCGCGAGAGCATTGCTGTTTTGTAAAAACTGTCGCAAGCTTCCCTGCATCGTGCGGTTGTTGCTGAGATCGTTGTCACCGTCGCCAGTTCGCGTGACTACGGAGAAGGCAAAGCCGCTGTTAATATTCGCAACATTAGAAGTTGATACGATAACGCGATTGACGTGTTCGCTGGTGGGCAACGCGAGAGTGTCATCCGATGATTCTTGGTTTCGACCACCGAACAGGGCTCCATCAGCAACCTGGTATCCTGTGCTCTTGACTGCGTCTGCCACTGCATAAGTTTGTTCGGCCCAAACATCACTTTGTCCGTATCCACTCTGGAATGATAGCGATGAAGAAATGGTCTTGGAATCGACGGCTGTCCAATAAGTGCCGGTATCTACTGTAAAACTGTACGTTCCATCGGAGCCCGTTGTTGTTTGTCCAACGAGTAAATCGTCGGTTCCGTTGGCAACTCCATCGCCACCATCTTTGTAGATGCGGATCGTAGCTCCGTTTACGCCTGGATTGTTCGAGTCGCCGATTATCTGCCCGCTGCTGAGCTGATCGCCACCGAGGTCCTCAAATACTTTACCGCTTACGGTACGCAGCGTCGTGTTCAAGCCGAACTCGCTCGTTCCGTAAGCAGCTATGGTCGCCGTAGATGTGAGCTTATCGTTGCTGGACAACGTAATGCCAACAGGCAATGTAATGGTACCGGAGAAGTTTCCGTTAGCGTCGGCTACGAGATTACCCAGATACCAGCGTCCTTCGCCATAATTGTTTGCATCTCCCGTTTGGACTTTGAACAATTCGACAATTGCCCCGGCAAAGGTGGATTGGTTAGGAGTATTGCCGATGTAACCGGAGATAAATAAGGACGTACCGGCTACGCGCACTGCAGTGAATACGGGGGAGTCGATACCGTGGTTTGGTAAGCTTGCGGAAACCGTGCCATCATTGGCTGCAGCGACTCCAACGAGATTGATACCTTCGTTGACATTGTCGTATATCGCGTTCTTGGAAATGATGACTCGTTGAGAAGTGTTATTTGCGATCGCGATGCCAGCGTCCGCATGGGTAGGATAGATAATGTTCCGAGTGATAGTAACATCGCTTCCGGTTGCGATCGAGACGTTGTGATAGTTATTCGCGTAGGTATTGTCGGCAATGGTAATACCAGACCATGCGGAATAGCTGATTGAAGTTGCTGTTCCAAGTCCACCATCAAAGAGATTGTTGGTCAAAGCAGAGCTATTGGCGTAGAAAGCCGTAGCGATGTCAATGTCACCGGTAAACTGATTTTGGGTGGCGGTTGCATTGGTTGAATTGTAGGGGTAGAAGCCGATCAGCAAACCGTTGTTGCTCGCTGCGGTTACATAATTGTGCTGGAAGAGGAAGTTTGTGGTGTTTGCGGCATAAACTAAGTTCGGTTGTCCGCTCGCAGTATTTGCGACTGCAGTCCCTACAGCATTTGCTCCAATCACGGAGTCGACGATCGATTGATTTGACCCTGAGCTCAGGTTGATGACCGAGACGTTCCCGCTACCCGTCGCTCCGTAAACTGCGATGGAGCGGATAGCTGCATTATTTGCCGTGCCACTAATGACATCGCCTGATACAGTTGTTCCATTGAGTTCGATTTCGGGTCGTGAGAACGCCGTAATGGTCAATTCATCACCGGTTCCTTCGAGTCCATCGTTACCCACACCTACTGTACGTGATGCTGAACCGCCAAGACCAAGTGTACCGGGGTTGCTATTGCCGATGAATGTCGTTTGAGTGCTACCGTCGATTACAGTGTCGGCAGCAGAAATCGTTGGGAGAGATGTGGTGAGATTAATGATGGCGCGTGCGTCTGTTCCAATGCTACCCGTCAGTTGATTGAGAATACCACTGCGTAAGCCTGAGTGCGCTTGCCCATCGGAGATCATGAATATCGAAACTTCTTTGCCAGCGGTTTGACCGACCTGAGCCAAATTTGTATTACCGAGTGCATTACTGTTCAATATGAATTGTCGTAAGCTACCCTGACCCACATTGTTGGTATTGACGATAGTATCGAAATTGAAGCCGAAGTCGACGTTGGTAACGTTTCCGGAGATCGTTTCGACCGTTGAAACGGATTGAATATCAATTCCGCTTTGAGTGTCGAGGAAAGATAGAGTTTGTGATCCGCTATTGGCTGCCGCATCAACTTCGTGAGGAGTGTCGCCTCCAACATAATTGGTAACCGCAGTTACACTTGTACCGCTGACATTGGTTTGAAAGGTCTGAACCGGAAGCAAGCCCGAACCGCCTCGGACACTCGTTACGGTGCTGTTTACGACTCGAACTGAGTAATTGGCATTTTGACCCACTGTAAAAGTGTAGGTGCCGTTGGAGTCTGTCGTGGTTGAAGTGAGGAAGTTCCCGGAACTGTCATATAGCTCAACGACTGCTCCACTTCGGCCGATTGCACCCGTAGCGAAGCCGCTGGCAATGGCGGACGAATTGGCTGTTGCATAATCGCGTCCAGCACCGCCACCATAATTCACGTCATCGAAAACTCTACCGCTGATCGTCGCTGATGTGGCTGATGTGAGTGAGAACTCGCTGGTATTTCCATACAGACCACCTCCGAAGTCCTCCGTCGCGGTGGCTGCAATTTGAGAGCCAATGCTTACGCCGGTGAGAGTGACGGTGCCGGTCGTTGTGCTGCCGGTCGATGTTAGGATTGCAGACCCAAGATAAGTCTGGCCTTCACCGTATCCAGAGGCATCAGCACTGCTATTTCCAAAGAATTCGACTCGATAGTTGCCAGCGGGTGCATCGAGTGAATAAGTGATGGTTGCGTTACCGCCCGAGTAGTTTACACCGATTAGACTCGGATAATTTTGGCCCAAGTTGACACCGCGATCTGTATCACCCGCATCATTGGCCAAAACACCGTTGGTTCCGATATCGATACCAAGTGTCAAGTTGGTGGAACCATTGCCGTAAATCGAATTCCCCAGGATTGAATTATTTATGTTGGTAGGTGTAACTTCCGTGCTGGAGATGCTTATTCCATCTCCGGAGTTGTTAGCGATAATGTTCGCCATTTCAGCTGCTGTTCCACCGATGATGTTGCCCGACGAGGCGATCGATATACCGTTGCCAGAGTTTCCAATCGCGCCAGATGTACTCGCTGCAATGCCAATTCGGTTACCTTGAATTACGTTGCCGCCATTGCCGGAAAGGCTTGTCGCACCAGCCGTATAAATGTTCGAAATCTCTTGTGCCGTCAAGGCGCGATTGAAGAGAGCAGGATCATCGATTTTGCCATGAAATAATGAGGTGGCCGAATTTCCTGCTGTGGTATCCGAGCCAAACGTTACAGGGGCTGTGTCGTAGATGATTGCGCCAGAAGCTGCCATGGAGTGTACCTCGCTGCCGTTGAGATACAAACGCATGGTAGAGCCATCGTAAGTCATAGCGACATGCGACCATTGGCTTGTCGGAACTGTCGGTCCCAAGCCTTCATAGTAATAGGCGTTAACGCTACCAGCCGAAACAATGTAACTGAGTTTTCCGTTGACTAAGTAGATTCCATAGGAGTTGCCGTTCACTCCGAGGGGGCTTGAACCATTCGCTCCTTTCAATATGATCCCGTTGACGCCCGTGGTACTGGTTGGATTGACCCAAGCCGATAGCGTTAGAACCGATGGGCGTAGCGAAGCACTGTCGGGAACTCCGACATAGTCATTAACGCCATCAAGACTGAAGGCAGTTCCCGTCTTGCCTGTTGTATAAGTAGCGCCATTATTTAGCGTACCATCGTTGCTGCCTGTAACATCGAGTGCTAGTGTACTCGCGGCGTTATTGCTATCGGCTTTCCACCACGACACCAAGCCGCTTGGTGAGCCATTGGCACCAACATAGGCCCCTGCCCCACCGACGTAGATTCCGTCGGAACCGTTTCCACTGATCGTGTTCCCCGCACCGTTAGCTGAACCGCCAATCGTATTCAATGCACCGACGACCGCGACGCCATAACTTGAATTGGCGAGTGCAACGGAGCCCGTCGTGTCAACGCCGATATAGTTCCCGAATAAGGAGTTGCTATGGGAATCGTAGAGACTGACGCCGATGCCTGTGTTGCCTGAGATCAGGTTACCCGCACCGGTTGCTGTTCCACCGATCGTATTTGAATACGATAGATTTGATATCAGTATACCTCCACCGCCATTGGCAATGGCTGCTGTGCCAGCAACATTCGTTCCGATGGAGTTGCCCTGAATCAGGTTATTCGTTGCCGTTGAGCCTGCAATGCGAATTCCGTTTTGCACGTTGCCAGAAATAATATTTCTTGATGAAGCTGTTACTCCACCAATGGTGTTGCTCGATGCATCGCTGATGTAAACACCGGTTGCGTTTCCAATGGCTACTGAACCCGCCGCGTTCGTACCGATGTAATTGCCGATAAGGGTATTGGAATTGCCGGTGATTAGGATTCCATGACTTGAGTTGCCGGAGATCACATTTCGAGCACCAGCAGCCGTTCCGCCAATCGCATTGCCTGAACCACTTAGGCTAATACCATATCGTCCGTTTGCGATTGCAGCAGTGCCGGCTGCGTTAAGTCCAATGATATTCCCCAAAACGGTATAGTTGCTTGCCAGTGCTAAACCGTCTTGATCGTTCCCACTGATGACATTGCCAGCTCCAGTAGCGGTTCCCCCGATCGTTACTCCCGAACTCCCGCCACCATCGGAGATACCATGTTGTGCGTTACCCAAATCCGATGATCCAGTGATATCTGTGCCAATGTAATTTCCATGGATAGTGATAGTACTGATACCATTGAGCGTGATGCCGTGCCGATCGTTGCCCGAAATGACATTTCTGGCTGTTGATGTCGTGCCACCGATGGTTTGACCGTTTGAGAAACTAAGCATGACTCCATCGAACGCATTTCCAACATCGCCATTGCCTACCGCGTTGGTACCGATCAAATTGCCAAGAACGACGTTTCCACTTCCCGCATTTGAAAAACCAAGACCCGATTGTGTATTGCCCGAAATGACGTTGCCTAGAGCTGTTCCTGCCGTTGCCGTGAGGCCACCAATGGCGTTGTTGTTCGCACCGTTGATGATGTAGACGCCGTAGTCTTGGTTCCCCAGACTGACCGTACCTGTTGCGTTAGTTCCGATGTAGTTGCCCGAGATGGTGTTGTACATACTCGTCGAGCCGATCAAGCGAATACCATCTGAGCTGTTGCCCGCAATGACATTTCGTTCGGTGGTTGTGGAACCGCCGATGGTATTGATGGCTGAGTTGTCAATGATGACTCCGTTCCCTCCATTGCCAAGTGCCGTTGTGCCCGCTGAATTGGTGCCGATCAAGTTTCCGATGATCGTATTCCCTGCTTTACCCAAACCGTTAGCGTGATAGATATCGGCCACTTCGCTAGATGTTAGGACGCGGCTGTACATACCAACTTCGTCAATTCGGCCGTTAAAAGTAGATGATGCGCCGTTGTACGCACCGATGGAGACAGGAGCGGAGTTGGATGCCATGAAGCCATTGGTAGTGCCTGAGGCAACCTGAACACCGTTGACATATAACTTAATGGTGCTGGCATTTACGTCGATGGTAAGTGCTACGTGGTACCATGTACCCGTGGTGATTAAACCTGCGGCCGAGTTGAAACCTCCCGAGCCACCAGCTGGGTTGTTATAGTGCACATGGATAGTGCCATCGTTCATGACGCCCAAATAGAAATTGCGATCGGTTCCGCCACCTGCTTTGGCAATGATGGTGTTGTAACTGCTGACGTGAGAAAGAGAGGTTGCATTGATCCAAGCGTCAACCGAAAGACTGCTGCTGAGATCGAGCATATCGGAGTCGGCAACGGTCGCATATTGATTAGAGCCGTTAAAGCTGAATGCGGTATTGGCTGCGCCATTGACACCAGTACCGTAAGTTGCACCATTTACGAGAGTGGCTGGGTTCTTTCCAAGTACATCGTCAATGGTGTTATTCGCTTTCCACCAGCCAATGAGCCCGGTTTCCGCACCGTTACCAGTGATGTAAACTCCGTCGCCCGTGTTTCCACTGATCAGGTTTCCTGATCCGGCAACAGAGCCGCCGAGCGTTACGCTACCAGCGTTTTGCAACAAGATACCGGTCGTATTGGCAACTGCAGCGTTACCACTGGCGTCAGTTCCAATGTAATTTCCTACAATCGAAGTACCGTAGGTATTCTCGCCGCTCACTTGAATTCCGAAATTGGTATTTCCCGAAATTAAGTTACCGAAACCGACAGTAGTTCCCCCTACGATGTTATTGGCGTTGTTGCTGATTACAACACCGTTGAGATTCGCCAAGGTGGAGGTACCTGCAGAGTTGGTGCCGATGTAATTGCCAGCGATTGTATTCCATTCCGTGCCGACGCCGGACAAGTAAACGCCGTTATTGGAGTTCCCTGAGATAACATTGCGAGTTCCCGCACTCGAACCGCCGACGGTGTTGATCTTGGAGCTTTCAATATGCACCCCAAGGTTATTTGCTATGGCGCTGGTCCCTGCCGCGTTGGTTCCAATCAGGTTGCCGCTAATTGTGTTGCCCGCAAATCCACTTCCGTTCGCGCGGTAGATGGCCGTGACTTCGGATGAGCTGAGGGCACGCTCAAAAATCGCGAGTTCGTCGATGCGGCCATTGAAGTTATGGGTTCCGCCATCCTGGCCAAGAGTTACGGCTGCGGAATTTGTCTTGATGGCACCATTCATGGATTGCGTGCCGACTACCGTGCCATTTAAGAAAATGGTCATGGTATTCGTTGCGGTGTCCATCGTAGCGGCGATGTGATAGAAGCTTCCAGTGCTAACCAAACCAGCCGCGGAGGTCAAAATGATTTGTTGACTGGCTGCATTGTAGTACTGCAGTTCGATGGAACCATTGCTTTTGACAAACAGTCCGTAGTTTCGAGTAGATCCGTCCCACTTTGAGACAACCGTTTGATAGCCAGTTCCACCTGTAAGCGTATTGACATTGATCCAAGCGGATAGTGACAGGGCGTTTGCTAACTGAAGGCTTGGGGAATCGGCAATGGAGGCATATTGGGTGGAGCCATTGAAGCTGAATGCCGTATTTGCTGTTCCAGTCACGCCAGCGGCATAGGTGGCTCCGTTGAATAGAGTCGCATTGTGGACACCAAAGACGTCGGTGGAACTATTGTCACCTTTCCACCAGCCCACCATTCCGGTTTCGGCTCCGTTGCCGGTGATAAAGATACCGCTTGCGCCATTACCCGAGATTAAGTTTGCCTCGCCAGCGGTGTCACCGCCGATAAGGTTGCTACCAGTGTTCTGAAGATAAACGCCAACATTATTTCCAATTGCAGAAGTTCCAGCTGCATTGGTGCCAATGTAATTTCCTGCTACCACATTGTCGTATGCGGGTAGGTTGTAGATGTGGACACCCGAAGAAATGTTACCGCTGATCACATTCTTAAGGCCTACACCATCCAAACCAACTCCGATCGT
>Ga0209174_10001482_pt1 | contig 16507 bp, 16 predicted proteins | sample JI91814BDNA_FD_187505 | JGI IMG/M metagenome (GOLD analysis project Ga0209174, IMG submission 187505) | Wastewater effluent complex algal communities from Wisconsin, to seasonally profile nutrient transformation and Carbon sequestration -... | ecosystem: Engineered > WWTP > Effluent > Algae...
TGGGGTGATGGGGTCATTTTTAAAACGCGCTGTTCGCATCCATGCCGCTCTTGAAAGCCATCCATGGCTTTCAAAGGTTTTAAAAATGACCCCATCACCCCAATTTAAAGCGGTGTTCAAAAAAAGAACTCCACATTGAGAAAAAATGAAATCCAAATTGTGAATTGTTGACTATTGAGTTATTCAAGTTCGATAAGAATGCGCTTCACAGTGCAGGGCTTTTATGCTTTAATAACGGCTATTTTCTTAAGCTTTATAAAGGGTTTGCTATGACTTTTGTGGTAACAGAAAGTTGTATTCGTTGTAAGTTAACAGATTGCGTAGAAGTCTGTCCGGTTGATTGTTTTTATGAAGGCCCTAATTTTCTCGTAATTGACCCAGACGAATGCATAGATTGTGCTTTGTGCGAACCTGAGTGCCCAGTTAATGCCATTATGTCTGAAGACGATTTAAACGACAGCCAACAGCAATTTAAAGAATTAAATGCAGAGCTTGCTAAAACCTGGCCTAATATTACAGCCAAAAAGGATGCACTTCCAGATTCCAAGGATTGGGAAGAGGTGAAGGATAAACTCCAATATCTGCAAAAAGAGTGGAAGAAATAACCTCATTCGCTGAATCTTGTCGGCGAATTTTAAGTGAAAAAGGCAGACTTTCAACGGCTATCCCCGGATTCGTTGCGCGTAATGCACAATCCGATTTGGCGCTAGCCATAGCGCAAGCAATAACCGAAAAATCCACTTTAGTTGCTGAAGCAGGGACAGGAACTGGTAAAACCTACGCCTATTTATTACCCTGCCTACTCAGTGGCAAAAAAGCATTAATCTCCACGGCCACCAAAACCTTGCAAGATCAGCTTTACCAAAAAGACCTGCCGACCTTAGTCCGCGCTCTTGGTTTATCCGTGCGTATACAAAATCTTAAAGGTCGCTCTAACTATATCTGTCAGCACCGTGTAGCCTTGCATGCAGAAGAAGGGCAATTTCAAAGTCCACAGAGTGCACATGAGGTTTTGCTGGTGCGAGATAAGCTGTCGCAAATGAAAGATGGCGAGCGTTCCGAGTTACCAGAAATCAATGAGGATTCCCCCGTATGGCATTATGTGACCTCTACGACAGAGAACTGTCTAGGAGCCGAATGCCCAAGTTATGAAACCTGTTTTTTAGTCAAAGCAAGGAAACGGGCTTTAGAAGCCGATATCGTAGTCATCAATCACCACTTATTTTTTGCTGATTCGCGTTTAAAACAAGATGGTTTTGGCGAACTACTTCCCGGAGTAGACGCGGTAATTTTTGACGAGGCCCATCAATTGGCAGATATTGCTACCAATTTTCATGGTGAACGCATAGGCACCAAGCAATTTACCGATCTAATCGACGACATGATCAGAGAATGGCCGGTACTTGATCTGGCCAATCAACCCTTAAAAGTACTCAGTCATAAAGCGGATATGCTTATGGATGAGCTGGTCAATACCGTATCAGTAAGAGACGATCGCGTAAGTTGGGATGAGGTGACGAGAAATAAAAGCTTTATGTCCACCTGGGCGAATTGGTTACTTTTAAAAGATGAACTTTTAGAATGCTTTATCGGGCAAAATCTCAACGAAATCCCCGCATTGTCACGCTGCAAAGAGCGTTTGGAAGAGATGGAAACCATTCTGCTGTCGTTTAACTTATCCAACACCGATAAGATTCGTTGGCTTGAGCGTTTTAAACATACCTTAGTTTTACATGCCACTCCCTATGATGTCGCTAAACCCTTTAGTGAGTTACTCAAACGTCAGCCCTGCACTTATATATTTACCTCGGCTACACTCACTATGTCCTCGTCGTTTGATTGTTTTTGCAAACCACTAGGTTTAACAGGGGCAAAAACCTTGCTTTTACCCAGCCCCTTTGATTACCAGCAACAGGCCTTGTTGTATTTACCCCGTGGTTTACCGGATCCCAAAGATTCAAACTATTACGAAGCGCTACTTAAACGCGCCTTACCGGTTATTGATGCCTGTGGCGGTAGATGTTTCTTCTTGTTTACTAGTCATAAAGCTTTAAAACAAGTTGCTCAAATGCTAGGCAATGCCTTAAAATACCCCTTATTAATACAAGGCGATGAAGCAAAGCCTATTTTATTAGCCCGTTTTAGGCAGTTAGGTAATGCGGTTTTGTTAGGAACCGCGACCTTTTGGGAAGGGGTTGATGTGAAAGGTGAAGCTCTATCCTGTGTTATTATAGATAAACTTCCCTTTGCCAGTCCTGCTGACCCCGTCATTCGCGGTAAAATGGCCTATTTAAAAGAAAAAGGTTTGTCAGGGTTTGATGAGTTATCCTTACCAAACGCAGTCATTGCGCTTAAACAAGGGGTGGGTCGTTTGATCAGGGACGTAACCGACAAAGGTGTGTTAATGATAGCCGATCCTAGGCTTAGTGGTCGTGAATACGGTAGGCATATATTGGCAAGTTTGCCAGAACTACCTAAAACACGTGATGAGCACAATGTATTGCAATTTATTAAAGAGTTGGCTTTAGATTATGAAACTGTTAGCGATTGATGCCTCAACCGAAATGGCTTCTGTAGCTTTAATGCTAGGGGATCAAATCTTTGCCTTAGAGCAGGGCAGTCAAAGAACTCACGCGCAATTGTTATTGCCACTGATTGACAAGTTATTATCAGACGCGAAAACTACTGTTGCGCAACTGGACGGTATTGTTTTTGGTTGTGGGCCTGGTAGTTTTACCGGTCTACGTATAGCCTGCAGCATAGCAAAAGGTTTAGCTTATCCGCATAATCTGCCTTTATATCCTGTTAGCTGTTTAGGTGCCATAGCGGCTTTAGCTCGCGAGCAATTAGGGCCAGATACCAATGTTTTAGCTGTCATCGATGCACGTATGCAGGAAATGTATTGGGGTTATTATGCGCAAAATATTTTGGTTACAGAGGATAAGGTTAGTGCTGTTCAAGCTATTCAAGTACCCGATGCAACCCCCTTTGTCGTCGCAGGTGTAGGCATGGATTTGTATTGGCCTGAACTTCCTGACCCCCTTAAAGGGCAAGTGACTTCACAATTAAACTTATACCCAAATGCTGCGTCTATGCTACGTTTAGTGAGCTTAGCGGGTATACAACCTGTTTCAGTTGCCCAGGCGCAGCCTATTTATGTGCGTAATCAGGTAACACAAGGAGAATCTCGTGGATAAAAGATTATTAGATTTGTTGGTGTGCCCCTTATGTAAAGGGAAATTATTGTATAAAAAGCCTGAGCTTATTTGTCGTTTTGACCGTCTTGCTTACCCAATTCGTGATGATATCCCCGTGATGTTAGAAAACGAGGCCCGTCTAATTTCTTTAGAAGAAAAAGATAAATTATGAACGTCAACTTCCACATTATTATTCCAGCTCGCTACGACTCAACAAGGTTTCCAGGCAAGCTGTTACAAGAGCTAAAAGGTGTCACAGTCATTGAGCGAGTCTATAGACAAGCTCTACTTGCCATGCCCGCATCGGTAACTATTGCAACAGACAATGAGGCTATAGCTGAGCATGCACGTAGCTTTGGAGCTCAAGTAATCCTTACAGCCAAAACACATCAGTCCGGAACTGATCGCATTGCTGAAGTTGTTGCTAAAGGGAGCTTTGCGGCTGATGATGTCATTGTTAATGTCCAGGGTGATGAACCCTTTATTGCTCCTGAATTAATTAGACAAGTAGCTACGAGCCTAGTGCATTCACGAGCCGCTATGGCAACCTTATGCTGGCCAATCAATAGCTTTGAGATGCTACACAATCCTAATGTGGTGAAAGTGGTACGAACGCAGTCCAATCAAGCTTTGTACTTTTCAAGAAGCCCAATCCCTGCGAATCGTGATGACCCTGCAAGTTATGCTAAGACCTTTAGACATATTGGTCTGTATGCCTATAGAGCTGCCTTCTTATTAGATTTTGTGAGCTGGCCAGTTTGTGAGTTAGAGTGTTTTGAAGCTTTAGAGCAATTGCGCGCTTTGTGGCATGGTGCAAGTATTCAGGTGGATGAAGCTTGTGTTGAGCCCTTGCAGGACATTAATACTAAGGAAGACTTAGCACTTGCCCTGCTGCAGTGTTAGTTTTTCTATGAATTTACGCTATTTCTTCGCCAGAGAATAATTAAAGCTGGCGAAAGCATTATCACTATTCCTAGTGAGAATACCAATCTAAAATGGTTAGCGCTTCCCATATCCAAACTCTCAACAGGTGGTATAAAACCTACAACTAAGGTTAAACAACAACCTAGTAGGCCTAGCAAACAAGTAAGATAATAACCTAGTTTACCGCCGGGTATGGTAAAGGTCCTTTTCATCTCCGGGAATTTACCCTTCAGCTTCCACGCAGCTATAAACATCAAGAGATACATCAGCATATAGAGTTCAGTGCTTAACGCAGTAAATAACCAATAAATGGCATTTGCAGTTGGGAAGAGCATAAAGCAACTACAGAGCAAAGTAACTATTACTGCTTGTAAGATTAGAATACGCGAAGCAACGCCACGTTTATTGACCTTGCACAGGTATTGCGGCAGGTAGTTGTTTTTTGCTGCCATTAATAATCCTTTAGCGGGTGAGATAATCCAATTAATCATGCTGCCTAAACTCCCAAGAAGGAGTAATACAATCAGTATTGGCATAAACCAATTAAGATGATAGGCCTGGAAAAAGCTATCAAAAGCCTGCATAACACCTGAAACCATGCTGATTTTTTCTTTTGGTAGTACGAAAGCTATCGCTAATGATCCAAGAATCATCGTAAATAAAATTAATAAAACCGAAAAAAACATGGCTTTAGGGAAATTAGTTTGTGGGTTTTTGACATCACGAACATGGACTGCTGCTAATTCCATACCCAAAAATGAAGTCATCATAGCTGTTAAAGAAACCCACGACTGGCCATCATTCCAGGAAGGAATTAACTTCGACCAACTTAGATCGATAGCTAAAGGGTTCCCTTTAATCAACCAGATGATAGCCAGAATGATAATAAAAACCATGGGTACTATCATTCCGATGATGGCACAAAATCCAGCAAAGGATGCTGAAGAACGCAGCCCGGATAAACCCACCATGGTTAATGACCAATAAATAACTAAGATAACAGAAATTAAATAATAACGATTCTGTGCAAGGTTAGGATCTATTAGATAGGCAAGAATGCCGGCGATAAAAGAAAGAATAGTAGGGTACCATACTAAGGTGTTAATCCACTGTAGCCATATGGTTAAGAAAGCAAAGTTAGGACCAAATGCATGCTTCACCCAACTATAAATACCACCTTCCTCTTCAGACCAGGTGGAAGACAGTTCGGCTGCTACTAAGGCTACTGGGATTAAAAAAATAATGGCAGAGAAAATGAAAAAGAAAATCAGTGTTGAACCGAATAATGCGGTAGTAGGTAAATTTCTAATGCTATCAATGGCGCCTGTAATGAGGAGAACTAGAGCAAAAACAGAAATTTTTTCGTTAGACCAGTGGTTCATAGGCAACACTTATGATTAATCAATGATGATTGTACATTATAAATCCAGTCTGGTGAATCTATTTTTGTATTTAAATTAGTTATTAAACCCGTCTTTGCAAGCTGGGGATTTGAGCACGGATGCAGAACGCTTTACCCATTCTTCATTAGTAAATAAGTGTAAGCTTAAGGCGTGCATACCTTGAGAAAACTCAGGAGCAAGCAAACTATTGAGAAGGCGGTGTCTTGCTATTCGGGTCAAATCGTCAAATTTGCTTGATACTGCAGTCACTTTAAAATGGGTTTGCGCATTTTCTGGCACATGATGGTTTTTAGATTCATCCTCAACCAGTAAGAAGCTAGGGTGAAGTTCTTGGGTAAGTAATTCGGTGATGCGTATTTGACGTGACATAGCTAACTGCTCAGAATAGTAAACCTGCGCAAATTATACGGTTATAGCATTCACTTGTCATTCGTGAGCTTAACTGAATATTGGTCAGTGTTAATTTTTCAAAAATCTATGTCACTAGGTGACCAAAATTGTCATTAAGCATCATATTTTGGTCATTATTCAAGATTTGCTAGCTAATAATCACAGTGTAGTTACTTGGGGATTATGTTACAAATGTGTTAAGAATCGTAAATATGCCGTTAATAAAATCAGCTTTTTCAGTATTTTAAACTTATTTTGCCTATTTATTCAGGTTTTTTAAATTTTGGCATTAGGTTTGCATCATTAAGTCTGTAATCTAACTTCGGAGATCGTCATGAGACAAAAGGGCTTCACACTGATAGAGTTAATGATAGTCGTGGCCATCATTGGTATCTTAGCTGCAATCGCTATACCAGCTTATCAAGACTACACTATTAGGGCGCGTGTTACTGAAGGCTTGTCTATGGCATCTTCAGCTAAACTTGCGGTTGCTGAAACTACTATGGCTAACAACGCATTACCAGCTACACAAGCTGCAACAGGTTATGTATCGCCAGCTGCAACTGCTAACGTAACTTCAATTACTGTTACTGCAGCGACTGGTGCGATTGTTATCACTTACACAGCTGCTGCTGGTGGCGGAACAATCATCATGACTCCAACACTAACCGCAAACGGTGATGTTACTTGGACTTGTACTGGTGGTACCTTACTTGCTAAATACCGTCCAGCTAATTGCAGACCATAATCTAACAGCACTGGAATTTTTAAAACCGCCCTTAAGGGCGGTTTTTGTTTGTCTGTAGTTTGAGTTATAACAACAATCCATCTTAAACCATCAAAATCATGTTGAGTCGCGACCTGATGTATCCCCATGAATCTTAATAGTTCTGTGCGGCGTGGTCGTGATCCAACCTACGGCCCTGATGTTAAGTTTTGGCACGGAGCAGCTCCCTTCTCCCTTGTTTTTAAGGGAGAAGGGTTGGGGATGAGGGTTTCTTATCGGATGGTACAATCTCTCGGCACTGGAGTTTAGCCTAGGGTCGTTTTAAAACGACCCTAGGCTAAACTCCAGTGCTTGCGTCAGGGCTAAAATGCTCCGGTTTAAGCTGTTGGGCTTCGCAATCTTAAAAAAAATCGTGGGGATCACTCAGGTCGCGACCCAACCATCAGAGCTGAACTCAGCCTTCTATGATTGATAAGCTTGTCACTAAGTGACGAAAATGGTAATAATAATCCAATTAATGGCCAGCAGTGCCTTCATGAGCATTACCAATCAGAAGATAAGCGAATGCTCATTTTGAAAGATAATAAGCCATTATTGAGTTATCATCTTGAAATATCGATTAATTTTCCAATAAATTCACTAAAGTTTTTCGAAAAGGCATATTTGGCATAGTTATTGCGTTATATTATACAACTAACTTAACGGCAGAGAATATCATGAAAGAACGAGGATTTACTTTGATAGAGTTAATGATAGTAGTTGCTATCATAGGTATATTGGCTGCAATTGCTATTCCTGCTTACCAGGATTACACAATTAGAGCTCGAGTAACTGAAGGCCTAACAATGGCGTCTTCTGCCAAGCTTGCGGTTACAGAGTCAACTATGGCAAATAATGCTTTGCCAGCTACTCAAGTTGCCACTGGGTATGTAACCCCTGCAGCTACTGCTAACGTGACTTCTATCACCATCACTGCAGCTACTGGTGCGATTGTAATCACCTACACCGCAGCTGCAGGTGGTGGAACCATCATTATGACTCCAACCCTACAAGCCTCAGGTGTTGTAACTTGGGTTTGTACTGGCGGTACCTTGTTAGCTAAATACCGTCCCGCATCTTGCAGACCCTAATAGTTCGATAATATGAAAAAAAACCGCCTAAGGGCGGTTTTTTGTTACAATTGGAATACCATCACGCCTTAGCTAACAACTTTTTTGGTACCAGTACATTTTTAAGCCGCACATAGTCAGGAATACCATTACTATAACTTGGATAAGCCTCACCCTGAATCAACGGTGCTAGATAACGTCGACAAGCCTCAGTAATACCCATTCCATCTTCACGAATATATTCAGCCGGCATGGCTTTTTCTTGATTGGCCACATCAGCTAAGGGCACATGGCTAATTGACCACTTATAAGGCTCATCCTGTTCACGCACAATGATAGGCATAACAGCATTCAACCCTTCAACCGCGTATTCCACTGCTGCTTTACCAAGTGCATAGGCTTGGGTAACATCAACTTGCGATGCGATATGACGTGCAGCACGCTGTAGATAATCTGCCACAGCCCAGTGGTATTTATAACCCAATTCACTTTTAACTAATTGAGCAATAACAGGGGCAACACCGCCTAATTGCGCATGACCAAAGGCATCACGTAGTCCCGCGTCACTTAAAAACTGACCTTCTTGATTGCGGATCCCCTCAGAAACCACTACTACGCAATAGCCGTAGGCCTTTACGCAACGATCCACTTCAGCAAGAAATTTAACCGGTTCGAAACTGACTTCGGGTAGTAAAATAATATGCGGTGGTTCATTAGTATTCTGATTAGCCAGTCCACTCGCTGCTGCAATCCAGCCTGCATGTCGTCCCATTACTTCTAGTATAAATACTTTAGTTGAAGAAGCCGCCATAGAAGCCACATCAAAACCTGCTTCTTTGGTAGAAATAGCAACATACTTGGCTACCGAACCAAAACCGGGGCATGCATCAGTGAAGGGGAGGTCGTTATCTACAGTTTTAGGTATGCCAATGCAGGTAATCGGATAACCCATAGTTTCACCTAATTGGGAAACCTTGTGCGCGGTATCTTGGGAGTCACCACCACCATTGTAGAAAAAATACCCAATATTATGGGCTTTAAATACTTCAATCAGGCGTTGATACTCATCACCATTATTTTTTAATTTATAACGACAAGAACCAAAGGCTCCAGAAGGTGTTTGCATTAATAAGGCAATATCTGCATCGCTTTCAAAGGAGGTATCAATTAACTCCTCGTTTAAGGCTCCTATAATGCCATTTTTTGCGGCATAGACCTTACCTATTTGCTCTGGAAAATGCTTGGCTGTTTGAATAACTGCACAAGCTGAAGCATTGATTACAGCGGTGACACCACCTGATTGAGCATAGATTGCATTTTTTACAGCCATTTTTTCTCCGATTTAGGACATACCGCGAGCGCAGTACAGTTGATTTTCGTATTCATTAATTACAGCATCAATACTTTGAATTAATTCGGCAAAGGGTTTGGTATATTCTTCAATTGCCGTGACCCTTTGGGCCATTTTCTCAATATGCATTACTTTTTTCTGTAACATAGGTACGCCGCAAAAACAGCAAGCTCCATGAAGTTTATGGGCCACTTCACCTAATGTTTTGATGTTTTTCTGTTGCATGGATTCTAAGAACTCAGCACGGTTTTTATGGAGTTCTTCAATAAATTTGGCGAGAAATTCTTCAGCTAGGGCTTGGTTGCCGGAAACTTTTTGTACACACAATTGCCAGTCTATTGCTGTATGCTTACCTTTATCAGCGATGCGCAGAATTTGCAGCAATAATTGCTTCTCATCGATAGGTTTTTGCAGACAGAAATCAATGCCAGATTTTTTTAAATCAACTGTACTAAGATCACTGGAATTAGCAGAGATAAGTACAATAGGTGACTGCTTATTCAATAGTGATTTTTGCCTAATCATTCTTGCTGCTTGTAATCCATCGAGCTTGGGCATCTGCAAATCTAATAATATAATGTTAAATTTCTTTTCCTCACAGGCGACTACTGCCATCTCGCCGTCATCAACAGCTGTAACGTTTGCACTGTCGTTCAAAAGAGAATGAAGTAACATTTTATTTACGGGATTGTCTTCTGCTATTAATAGTTCTGGGTGTAAAAAGCGTAATTGATCTCGTAAGCTTTCTAGCTCGGGGTTGATTTGCTTCTTCTCAGTGTAATTTTCATTCGCTAAAGATTCGATAATATCTTGGAGTTTTTGAATGCTGATGGGTTTAAAGAGAAAACCCTGTGCACCTAGTGCTGCATAATCACTGATTTGCCATTTGGAGATCAGGACATAATGTACATGTTTGTGGGCTGCCATTAATTGTGCAACCTGTTGCTCACAACCCTGGTTCACATTGATGAACGCTATTTTACAATCTTGGTTTTTTTCCAGAGCGTTGTCTAGTTGATTAAAGCTACTCACTGACACACATTCGATACCCCAAAACCCAAGTCCATTACAAAGTGCTTCTAAATGAAGAGGGTTGTCATCGAAACAGAGCGTTTTAAGATGCGCAAAACGGTGTGTGAGGTTTTTTTCTACTTCATAAGCAAGGAGTTTTTCAACTTTAATGCGTGCAGTGAAAGTAGAGCCTTTGTTGAGTTCACTTGTCAGACTAATACGGCCCTGCATTTCTTCACAGAGTTTTTTACAAATAACCAATCCAAGCCCTGATCCGCCATAACGTCGTGTAATGCTTGTGTCTGCTTGATTAAAGGCGGTAAATAATTTAGTTTGATCTTCATTAGAAATACCAATTCCAGTATCAGAAATAATAATACACAGGGTATAATCCTTATCTGTTTCTTGCTCGATCTTTGTACGTACAAGCACATAACCATGGTCAGTAAACTTCACTGCATTAGTAATAAGATTGCTAATAATTTGTTTAATGCGAAAGGGATCGCCAAGTACTGTTTTTGGGACGTTAATGTCTGTTATCGGAATCAAATCTATATTTTTCTTGAGAGCATTAGGGCCGGCCAACGTTAGTACCTCATCTACACAAGCTCGCATATCTAAGGGAATGCAGTCTAAATTGAGCTTGCCAGCATCTATTTTTGAAAAATCGAGAATATCATTGATGATCCCAAGCAGATCTTGAGCTGAGGATTTAATCGTTTTGACATAATCCAATTGAAGTGAATCGAGTTTACTTTCCAGTAGAACGTTAGTAAAACCAATAACACCATTCATGGGTGTACGAATTTCATGACTCATATTGGCAATGAATTCTGATTTTTGACGACTTTTTTCTTCGGTCTTTTTCTTATCCAAGGATAGCTCAATATTTTTTTCTTCAAGCAGTTCAAGACTCTGTTGCAAGTCCTCGGTAGCCGTTTCTATGTGTTGGTTTAGATCTTGAACTGTGCATAAATACTGCTTTTGCAAGTGGGCACAGCCTTTTTCAATAACCCCTAATTCCCCTGGACTCGTGACTCTTATTTCTGTTTCAAATTCATTACTTAAGATTTGCTTCATACTGCGGCGAAGGCGCGAGAGAGGCAGATAAATTCGTTTCGATAAAAAGTAATGAATGGTCAATCCTAACAATAGGCCTAAAAGCGTAATAAAAATTGTAACAATCAACATTTGATAACGCTTAATTAACATCGTGTGCGTATCGATATCGATAGAGAGCCATCCGAGAATATCATCTGCTTGAAAGGCAACCGGGCTTGGAATGTTTTGGAAGCGAGTACTGGAGTATAGGTTAAACTTTGGGATAGTAATGGGGGCAATGAAATTAATGGTAAAAGGGTTTATTTGTTTGCTTTCAATGTAGTCGCCGGTAAAATCTGGGGGATTAAAAGGTTTATGGATTGAGTGCTTTCCACCGCGATAGGCGAGCAATTGGCCGCTAGAATTGTAGAAAGCTAAGGCTTTAACTTCTGGGTTGATGGTAGAGGCGTTAATCAGCCCTTGTAAAGTCCTATCGTCACCACGAAGCATGGCGAATTGTGCCGCGGGTATCAATTGGCGGATATAGGCCTCGCCAAGACGGGACATATGTTGTTCAAGGTCTTTACCAAATTGGCCATTGTAGAAGACGGCGAAAAGAAGTGCGACAAGGAACGCCGGAATTAAGGTTGTTATGCGTAACTGGTATTTAATCCCGATACTTTTCAAGACAGCTCCCTCTTGTTTAGGAATTATGTGCTAAAAATTCAAAGCGCTACTGAATATACTTATCCGATATAGATTGGGGAGTAAGACTTACACCTATTTCTTTGCGTTGCAATTAAACTCGTCTATACTTGGACCCTTTGCATTATAGCGCGATTATTTTATTCCATACAACGGTAGATATATATGACAGTTAGAACCCGATTTGCTCCTAGTCCCACTGGTTTTTTACATGTAGGAGGAGTGCGCACTGCATTATTTTCCTGGCTTTACGCACGACGCCACCAAGGTGCCTTTATCTTACGCGTGGAAGACACGGATCAGGAAAGATCTACTAAGGAGTCAGTTCAAGCAATTTTAGAGGGGATGGCATGGTTAGGTCTGGATTGTGATGAGGGGCCCTTTTATCAAACTGATCGCTATGATCGCTATAATCATGTTGCTAATCAATTTATAATTGAAGGTAAGGCGTATCGTTGTGAGTGTAGCAAAGAACGCTTAGAAGCATTACGCGAGGCCCAGTTAGAAGCCAAAGAGAAGCCACGTTATGATGGACTATGCCGTAATAAAAATCTTCCTTTAAGCGGAGACCCTTTTGTCATTCGTTTTAAAAATCCTACTAACGGCTTAGTCACCTTTTGTGATGAGGTCTATGGGGACATTCAAGTAGATAATTCTGAGTTGGATGATTTGATTTTGGTGCGATCAGATGGGCATCCGACCTACAATTTTGCAGTGGTTATTGATGATTTAGATATGAAAATTACCCACGTTATCCGTGGTGATGATCATATCAATAATACCCCGCGCCAAATCAATTTATTTAAAGCTCTCAATGCCCCAATCCCCACATTTGCTCACCTGCCAATGATTTTAGGGGATGATGGAAAACGATTATCCAAAAGACATGGTGCTGTCAGTGTATTGCAATTTAAAGAAATGGGATTTTTACCTCATGCTTTATTAAACTATTTAGTTCGACTCGGTTGGTCTAATGGCGATCAAGAAATTTTTTCGCTTGAAGAAATGATTGCCAGTTTTGATCTCAAAAATGTCAGTCGTGGTGTTTCTAGTTTTAATTACGATAAATTGCATTGGTTAAATCAACATTATCAAAAAAGTGATGCCCCTGAGGAAGTTGCCAAGGCTCTTAAATGGCATTTTGAACAAGCGGGTATCGATCTCTCTCAAGGACCTGATCTGAAAGAGTTGGTCATTACTCAAGCAGAGCGCTGCAAGACATTAGCTGAGATGTGTGCGATGAGTAAGTACTTCTTCACTGATTCTATCGAGTATGATGAGGACGCAGTAAAAAAACATTTACGCCCAGTCGTTTTAGAACCTTTAACTGCCCTGTATGAACGACTAAAAGATCTAGAATCCTGGAATCAGGATTCGTTACAAGCTTGTATAAATGATGTAAGTGCGCAGTTTGACATAAACATGAGTAAAATTGCTCAGCCTTTGCGAGTAGCCGTAACTGGATCAGGCATGTCGCCAGCTATTGATATGACACTAACTTTGCTTGGTAAAAAGCGAACCCTGGCAAGACTGGAAGTCGGTTTAGATAAAATTAAACAGCGGGCTGCTGCAGCAAATTAACACAGTAAAGGACATCTGATTAGGTGTCCTTTAAGCAACCTATTTAAATCAAGGATGAATTAGATGACTATAAAAAAAATAGTAGCTAGTATTGCTCTTCTTTCAATCACAAGTAGCTATGCTGCGATCCCCTATTCAGCAGATACCAACAAGCAATTGCAACAAGTTGTAGATGATTTTTACCAGTCGCATAATCAAAAAGAACGTTTCACTGCTATGGCTGCAACAGTACTTATTCCCACCAATAAACAAATGAATGTACAGGACATGCATACCTTTGTTGCCGGTAGCGTAGGATTTCCACCGAATGACCAACCACTAACAGCGAATAACTTGTTTGAGATTGGCAGTATTACGAAATCATTTACTGCTTTAATTATCCTTCAACTGCAAACAGAAGGGCGATTATCCCTTAACGATACTCTTGGTAAATGGCTTCCTCAATACCCGCAATGGAAGGATGTCACTCTACGCCAGCTATTGAATATGACTAGTGCTATTCCTAATTACTCAAATGATAATAGTTTTTTAGCAAAAATGTACGCTAATCTCGATTTCGTCTGGACTAATACCCAGTTGCTGTCCTACGCCTCACCGACAGCTCCCCTGAAAATAAATAAAGAGGAACTGTTCGATTACTCCAATTCCAACTATATCTTAGCGGCTTTGGTGATTGAAAAAATAACCCAGGACAGTTTTGAGAATCAATTAAATCAGCGCATTCTGCAAGTAAACGGTTATTTGCCCAACACTTTTTATCCAGCTGGTGCTGAAGGCGCCAAGATAAAAAAATCAATCCTTGCACGACAAGTGCATGGCTATTATTACGATGAAAAAACGCAGAAAAATGTTGATGTGATTAATGACGATCTATCCTGGGCAGGGGCTGCAGGTGCATTGGTTGCAGATACGCAGGATGTCATTAAATGGGTGCAACTGTTATACCATGGGTTGTTAATCAAGCCGACTTATCGTGAAGACAGTCTGGCTCAATTAGAGACAGTTGTGTCTGTTAAGACCGGTCAGCCGATTGCTACAGTGAGCGCGGACGATATAGTCGGCTTTGGATTGGGTGTGGGCTACTATTACGATAAGGACACCAAGCAAAAGTTTTGGATGTATAAAGGCAGTACTTTAGGATTTAGAGTGATGTATTTCTGGCAGCCTTGCAATGATGTAACTACCGTTGTGGCTTTGAACAGTAAAGCAGGGGAGGGTAATCCTAAATCCGACATGGGGGATGCAATCGCTGAAGCCAATCTGAATTTATATAAAACCATTATGAAACTGTATCCCGATTTGAATTGTGCAAATTTTAACAAATAACACGTGCTTTATAGTATAATGCTGTGCAAAATGATGATGGAGTAGACGATTAGCATACTTATAGAGACCAGTACCAACAATCTATTTATCGCAATTGCAAGAACCAATATCCACAGTTTTTTGATGGTAGGTCTTTGTGAGGATAATAAGGTAACTACTCTTTTGGGCAGAGTGGGTAAAATCATCACCCCAGTTCCTAATGAGTCTTTTTATGGTGCTATTTGTAAGGCCGGTTTTTTTGGGCATGATTCCTTTATGAGTGATGAAGGTACTTACCGGGAGTCATTCGGTGGGGAGGAGATTAGTTATCATGCCTATTCGATAACTTATGCGCAATATTTGGAATTTATAAAAAAATTAGAGAGTCTGCAAACAGAAAATAATAAATTCCACCTATATAAACCCATAGATGAGGAAGCGGGTTGGGTATTATTAGAAAATACTAGTGATCTTATGGGGCCAATGAGGAGTCCACCAGAGGATTTGACCTCCTCTGTTAAAGAACTAAGCCTAAACAATACCTGCAGGCATACCGCCATTAAGGTGGTAGAAGAGGTGCGGGATATACCCGTTTCTACCTTGGTTTCAAGTCATTTTTTTAGAAGTTTGCCTTACACTACCTGTTTAGACTACGGCGTTCCCAGTTCCGAAATCCCTTTTTATGTGTTGCCACAACCACCTACTAGTTTGGCAGAAATCAGTGTTGAAAAATTAAAGGTAGCGCAACAAATCTATCAGCAGATGGAAAATATGTTGTTAATAGAACCTAATTCCCAGTCAACACGTAACAAGTTCAATTGCCTGCGTCAGTTCTATTTAAACTTGATTGGCCCGCAAAGAGAGCAATCCTTAGATGATCTATTGATGTCAATACGGCAATGGAAGCATGCCAATGCCTCTACCTTAAATGTACTGCGTGAGACTTTTTTCTTTGATAGTTTCTTTACCAGGGAATCGAAAACAACCCAGCTTATTAATAAGATTGAAGAGGATTTGCGAACAGTTGCTAGTGCTGTAACTGCTTAAAAGTGGTTTTGGTCTCTACGTCAAGATATAGAAGTCCTGTGCAGGGAACCAAAGCCCTTCAGGACCAGGTGGTAAAACGCGCTTTCGCCATCCATAGCTCGCTCTCGAAAACATCGTGTTTTCGAAGGTTTTACCACCTGGTCCTGAAGGGCTTTGGTTCTTGATAGTTATGTGAAAGGCGTTGGGTCGCGACTTGGTGTATCCCAACGAATTTTTTGTAGGGTTGGTACATATAGTAAAGCGGGACTCAATATTTTAAAACGGAGCATTTTAGCCCTGCCGCAAGAAATCGGTGTTTAGTCTAGGGTCGTTTTAAAACGCTTAGGTTAAATTGTGGCACGGAGCGGCTCCCTTCTCCCTTTTTTAAGGGAGAAGGGTTGGGGATGAGGGTTTGTCATCAGGTGGCATAAGAGCGCGATTTTGCATCTTTTTTTAACTTGTCCATCCATGTTCACACGTCCGACAATCTACCTGATTAAACAAGTCACATAAAACCTTTGAACTGTTTCATCAAGATATTTTGCTGCTGTGTTCAGCTTTAGATTCTTACATTTAATTGAGATTATGCCACTCGATTAGAAACCCTCATCTGTGTGACCGGGCACATCGGTAACAGATATGTCCGGAGACATCGGTAACACATTTATATCATATTGCAGCTATTTTTAATGTTTTCTCATTAAAAATAGCGAGAGCAAGATGTGAATAATGAATTA
>Ga0209174_10001485_pt1 | contig 16498 bp, 10 predicted proteins | sample JI91814BDNA_FD_187505 | JGI IMG/M metagenome (GOLD analysis project Ga0209174, IMG submission 187505) | Wastewater effluent complex algal communities from Wisconsin, to seasonally profile nutrient transformation and Carbon sequestration -... | ecosystem: Engineered > WWTP > Effluent > Algae...
GTGCGTAGTTCGCCGGCAGGATCGCCCCGCACAGGCTAACCATGGGCGAGCCGCCCATGGCGGCGATGTCGGAGATGGCCCGCGCGATGGCCTTGCGCGCGATAAGGTCGATGGGAGCGTCGCTTGTGAAGTGGCGGCCTTCGACGACTTGATCGACCTTGAGGAGGAGTTGGCTCGCGAACGCGCTCGCGGCGTTCCCAGGGGCCGCACCGGTCTCGCCCTGCGCGGGCACTTCCACCACCGCGCAATCGTCCCCCGGCCCGACGACGATCTTCGCCCCGGGCGCGATGAGCCCTCGCGACCGCTCGTAGATGTGGCTGAGGAGATCGGACTCACGCATGGGGAATCAAAGGCGTGCCGAGTGGCAGGGGCGGCGGTCGAGAGAGGTTGGTCGACTCCAGCGTGCGGGGCTGGGAAGTCGCGGATTCTGGTGATTGCTGGGTCGAGACGCCACGAATGTGCCCGGGCATGGAACCCCACGCGGCGGCGTTTGGTATCCTGAGTGCATGTTCTGGCTCATCTACCTCCTGTCGGCGATCCTGTGCATCTGGGGCGGCTGCCTCCTTGCGCGCGTCATCGCCAATCGCCTGGAACTGGGGCTGTTTCGCCGGAAGCAGCGGAAGGAGGCGCTCGATACCTCCGGGGCGCAGCCGGCGACCATGCCCACGATTAGAAAGCGATCTGGTTGGTGGACGTTGCTGGGGCTTGGGGTGATGGTGTTTGGTGGCGTTGCTGCGTTCCTCGGCTATGAGGCCGAGAACGTGGGAACGTCGTGGTTGACACGTTTCGAGGACTATCGACCGTTCCTCGTAGCCGTTCTCATCATGAGCCTTGGTCTTTCGGGCGGGTTGATTGTCGTCGGCTGGCGATTCGATCCTCCGCTGGGGAGGAGGCGGTGCCCCAAATGCTGGTATGACCTGTCGGCCACGAAGGGATTGCTGTGCACCGAGTGTGGTCATGAGGCGACGAGCGAGCGGCTGTTGTTCAAGTCGCGGCGCAGCCGAATGACGATCGCACTTGCACTAGTTCCGCTCGTGCTGGTGCCGCCCGTGCATCGCGGTCTGTACGCATGGCGTGTCGGATGGGTGGGCCTGATCCCCACGACGGTGATGGTGGTAGCGTGGGAATGGTTGCCGGAGAGTGTGGTTGGGTCCTTCAACAGTGGATGGTGGGGAACCGGGAGACAAACGCCCGGCACGCTGCTCGCACGAGTAGAGCAAAGGGAACTGTGGGACTGGCAGAACGCGATCCTTCAGTGGCGTCAAGAGGCCGCATTGTCCAACTCAAAGACGTCAAAGCAAGTGATGCGGGCAAGCGCGCTGTCTGGAAGCAGTTCTACCTACGCGTCGATCCCGTTTGCGGTGCGTCCTCGCTTTGCTCGCCTCGTTCTTGACACTGATTGGAATGACGCAGAATCACGACTGGCAACACAACAGTTGCTCGGTTGGGTGAGCGCCTTTCCCGATGCCGAAGCTCTGAGGGCCGAGATTGCTGATGGAGTTGCGAAGATCAAACCCGCGATCTTGACGCAGTTAGCTGGGCAGCCGACGACATGGGGCACCGACGGGATGGAACTCCTGATGCTTCCTGGGGTGGTTGAGCGGCTGACGGAGGACGAGTGGGCAATCGTTTCTACGCGCATGTTCGGCTCTCAGATGTCCAGTTTTCATAGGCGCTCCTCGGTGTATGCGGTGGCACAGGCAAGTCCGGAACACCTCTCCCGGCTCATAGTGGGCGCCGCCGACAATTTGCAACCGGCGCTCCTGGCCGAAGTGCTCGGTATCGCGATGCACCAAGTCACGACCGACTCGCTCAACGACAAGGCCGTGTCGCTCATTCAGTCATCGCCACTTCCGATCGCTGCCGAACTCATCAAACGCCTCGCGTCGGTTGACTCTCCTCTTGTGAGGCGTGCGGCTTTCGAACGATTCGCGATCGATTTCGCGGGTGGGCGTGACGCACTTCTCGGCCTTTGCAAGCCCCCCTTCAGCTTCAACTCGCTTTCCAGTTATGTCGAGATGAGCGAGGATGACGTTCGCATGCTCTCCCTGGTGCTTGGCAAGATCATTCAGCGCGGAATCGAGGATGACCTCCTGACGACCGCATTCGACGTGATGGCCCAGGACCCGCGATATTCCCAGGGGCTATTGATTGAACTGCGACGCTTCCTCGAGGCATTCCCGAGTTCGCCCAGCACCGCAAAGGTCCGCACGATCCTTCGGCGTCACGTCCAAGAGTGATGAGTCGCCGCACCGCGACCTACTTCTTCTCGGCCTCCCCCGCCTTCACACCCCGCACGCGCTCCATCATCGCCTGGATGCCCGCTCTGTGCATCGTGTGGTTCATGCCGGGGACGATCGTGACTTCCGCGTCGCTGCCGAGTTTCGCGAGTGACTCTTTGAGGAGGATCGCCGCCCCGTCCAGGAGGAACATGTCCTTCTCGCCCGCGTAGACGTGGACTTTGCCCTTGAGTTTCGGGCCGATTGTGGGCCACTCGCGCTCGAGTTTGAGGCGGATGTCGTACTTTTCCCATGCTTTGGCGACGGTCGGATTGATCGCACCCGTCGCGCGATCAAAGAGGGGCTCGGGCTTGCCATCCGCGCCGCGGGGCGAGAAGACGGCCTCGAAACTGCCGATCTGCCCGCCCGGACCCATCACCGTTTCCTGACGCACAAAGTCGTCGTAGAAGAGCAGCGCCTTGCCCGAGGGATTGCGCGCGATGGGGCGGCGTTCACCCTGCACGTCCTTGTACATGTTCGCGTCCTTCGAGTAGATATCGATCTTCTGGAAGTCGCGGAAGTCCACGGGATCGGGGCAGTGCGACCAGCACGCCGCGAAGGAGTCGGGATAGGCGACCTGAAGCCAGAGGCTTCCCCAGCCGCCCGAGGAGATGCCGGTGACGTAGCGATTGTTTCCCGAGCCACCGGCGTGGAACTTTGATTCCACCGCTGGAATGAGTTCCTTGATGAGCGCCTCGCCCCAAGGCCCGTTGTTCGCGGAGTCTGCAAAGACGCTGTGCCCTTCGAAGCAGAGCGGGTCGGGCACGACGAGGAGAACGCCCTCGCTATTGCCTCTGCCCAGGATGTTTGGAAGCGTGCGGATGAACTCGGCCCCGCCTCCAAAGCCCGTGATGAAGTAGAGCGCGGGGAGGGGATCGTTGCGATCGCTTTGTTCGATCGGAATGGGCTTCCAGTCCTTGGGCGTGTGCACGCCCGCGCGGATCATCACGTCGCGGCCATGGAATGTGCTGAGCAGTTCGCTCTTGATTTCGACGACGTGGATCGATTCGGTCTGCTTGATCTCGTCGGCCTTGACGGCGCGCGAGAAGGTGAGCGTGGCGACGCCGCCGGCGCCCTTGGGGTCGAAGTCGATCTTGGTGACTTCGCTGACGACGTCGCCCTCGCCTTTGCCGGGGCTGGGGCTGTCCTTGTTCACGCGGGCGATGGCTTGTGCGTAGTACGGCTTGGCGGGGATGTCGGCGTAGGACGCGGCGCGGAAGGTGAGAGCGGAGGTTGGAATGTCGAGCAGTTCGCCGGGTTTGGCCGTGTTGACATCAAAGGAGATGACCTGTGGCCCGCCGAACCAGTCGCCCATGTCGAGGCGCGGCTCGCGTGGGCGCATGGAGAGGGCGATGTAGACGCGGCCTGAGAAGCCATCTGGGAAGAGAGCGGGTGGGAACTCGAGGCGGAAGGAGGCGCACGCAACCGCGTCGGGCACAGGGGTCACCGCAGGCGGCTTGGCGACGTCGGTGGGTGCCGCGGCGCCTTCCTGCGCCCAGAGCGGCGCGGGCCACGTCGCCAGTGGGCCAATCGCGCAGAGGGCGAAGAGTGCAACGCGGTTCCAGCGAGTCGTCATGCTTCATCCTTCTTGGAAGCCAGGGATCCTTCGAGGCCCTTGGGGACGGGGCAGAACAGAGCCACAAGGATACCCGGAATGAACAGGAGCCCGACCCAGAAGATCGCCTTGTGCGCGCCGCCTGCCTGTGCGGTGATTGCTCCGCCCGCGAAGGTGCCCGCGGCTGAGATGAGCCGTCCGGCGTTGTAGGTGAAGCCACTGCCCAGGGTGCGCACCAGCGTTGGAAACAGGGGCGGCACGTAGAGCGGGAAGAGGCCGAAGAGGCCCAGAGAGAAGAACGCGGGCACCAGCGTGCGGACGTACACGGTGTCGAGCGTCAGCGGGTCATTGAACATCCAGAGGTAACTGGCCATTGATGCGGCAAAGAGGATCGTGAACGCCGCACGATACCCGCAGAACTTCGCGAGATAGGTGGCAAAGTAGTTGCCCACGATATTGACGAGGAAGTACGCGATCGCAACGCGCGTTGTCAGGGCCGTCACGTCCTTGGGTGCCCAGTCCTTCACTTCCGGCATGGCACGCACGGCCTGGGGCACGAAGTACAGGAACGACCACACCGTCGTGAGCGCGACGCCCGTGAGCGCGATGAGCATCAGCGTCGTGCGCCGCAGGTCCTTGGCAAAGAGCGACGACACGGGCGGCGGCGTGGTGTGCTTCGCGGCGTGCTTCCATTCGTCAGTTTCGGGTACTGCGGAGCGGATCCACATGACAAGCAACGCGGGCACGACGCCGACGACAAAGACCCACTTGTGGTCGATGCCCGCCATCCAGCCGCTGGTGAGGGCGGCCAGGATGCAGCCGACCATGTATCCGGACTGCAGCGTCGCACTCGCCCACGCACGGTGCTTCTTGTCGAGCGTCTCGCTCACAAGTGCCGAGCCCGCGGCCCACTCGCCGCCGATGCCCAGAGCGGCCAGGAACCGGAAGATGAGCAGGTGCCACCACGCCTGGGCAAAGAACGCCATGCCCGTGAAGATGGCGTACGTCAGGATCGTGAGCGTCAGCGTGCGCGTGCGGCCCAGGCGATCGCCGATGCGACCAAAGACCGCACCGCCCACCGCCCAGCCGACAAGAAACACCGCCTGGATGATCGACGCTTTGGATACCACGTCGTCCTGTGCCACCGCGCTGGCGTCGATACCCGCTTCCTTCGCGAGAAGGGTTCGCACGAATGGCATCGCGACCATGATGTAGAGGTAGCCGTCGAGGCCATCGAATGCCCAGCCGAGCCAGGCGGCGGTGAGGGCTTTCCAGGGCTTGGGAGGGGGTGCAGAGACGGATGCAGAAGCGGGCGATGTTGGAGGGAGAGTTGCGGTGTTGCTCACGCGGGAGAAGATACCGCATTCTCAGAGATTCTGCACGTGAGAACTCGCGAAGTCGCCTGCCTACTCCTCGACAGTGTGATCACTTCCCGACTCCTTGATCCCGATCGGAGCCCAGACGCTTTTGGTCCGTTTGGACTCGGCGAGGATCGCGAGGTTCTGCTGGAACTTCTCCTCGTTCTTGTACGGGCGTCCGTGGTCCAGGTGCATCGTGATCGCCTGGTACCGGATGTGCCTCGAAGAGATCCCAGCATTCCACAGGCGCACCGCGAGTTCGTGGTCTTCCTTGCCCCATCCGGCGAATCGCTCGTCGTAGCCGTTCACCCTGATGATGTAGTCCTTGAACGTGGACGCGTTTGAGCCGGTCCATCGTGCCGGGGAGATGTTCACCGCGTCGAGCAGCCTGGCGCGCCACCCGTTGATCGTGAGTTTGATGATCTTCTTGTTCACCTCGAGGCCGCGGGCCTTGAGCCAATCAACGTTCCACACATCGCCGGAAAGAACATCCGGCACAGTGATCGCGTCGGTCGGCTCCTTGTTGAGGCGATAGTCTCCGCCGCCCAGGAACCGTTTCGGACGCGCGTGAGCGACGTGCGTCGCGATCCAGTCGCGCCGCGGGAGCATGTCGCCATCGGTGCAGACCAGGTAGGGACCTTTCGCGACAAGGATCGCCTTGTTCATGATGCGGCACTTGCGAAACCCGTCGTCGTTGTGCCATACGTGCCTCACCTTCAGCCCACTGCTGGCTCGGAACTTCCGGATCACCTGCCGCGTCTCGTCCTTACTGCCGTCGTCGGCGATGACGAGTTCAAAGTCGCGGTGGGTCTGGTTCACATACGCCGCGAGGGATCGTTCGAGGTGACCGGGGTTGTTGTACGTGCTTATGAGGACGGAGACGTGCATGGATGATCCCAGGCCGCAACTGTGCGGCGATCCTCAACCCTTCCACTTCTGCGCAATGGGCACGCGGCGCCCAAAGCCAAACGCAACCGTGGTGACCTTCAGCCCCGTCGCGGCTTGCTTGCGTTTGTACTCTGCCAGATCGATCATGCGCACGACGCGGCGCACAAGCGTTTCGTCGAAGTTCGCTTCGCGGATGATCGTGGCCGCCCCCTGACGCTTCTCGACGTACCGCTCGATGATCTCATCAAGAACCGGATAGGGCGGCAGCGAATCCTGATCAGTCTGGTCCGGGCGGAGTTCTGCGCTCGGGGCCTTGTCGATCGTCCGCTGCGGGATTGGCGGCGTCGCAAAGCCGCAGCGGGCGTGATTCGCGTTGATCCACCGCGAGAGCGAGTACACCATCATCTTCGAGACGTCCGAAAGGACTGCCAATCCGCCATTCATGTCGCCATAGAGCGTGCAGTAGCCGACCGCGAGTTCGGACTTGTTCCCCGTGGTCAGCACGATCGCGCCGGTGCGATTGGACAGTGTCATCAGGATCGAGCCCCGGATGCGGGATTGGATGTTCTCTTCCGTCAGGTCGGGGAGTTTCTCGCCCAGAGCGAGAAGGCCTCGATCGCGAAACGCTGCATCGATCACCTCGCGAAACCCATCGAGTGGCGGCTCGATCGAGATCGTCGGGCACTCCATGCCCAATCGCTTTGCGAGGTCGTACGCGTCCGCCTTGCTGTGATCCGACGAGTACGTGCCCGGCATCGCGACGCCAAGGACGTTCTTCGCCCCGATCGCGGCGACGGCGATGGCGGCGGTCAACGCCGAATCGATCCCGCCCGAAAGGCCAATGAGCGCCTTGGTGAACCCCGTCTTGCGGAGATAGTCACGCACGCCCAGGACGAGCGCGCGAAACAACTGAGCCTCATCGCAAGGCTCGGCCGACATTGGGCCGCACTTCCCGGTTGTCGAGGGATCGACATCCGCGACGAGGATCTCCTCTCTGAACATGGCGCCGTCCGCCGAAATGTCACCGCTGACCCCAAAGATAAGCTTGTGCCCATCAAAGATCAGGTCGTCGTTACCGCCCAATTGATTCAGGCTGATCACGGGCACTTTGTGCTTGAACGCATGGTCCGCGAGTATCTGGCGATGCCGCTCCATCTTCCTAAGCACGAACGGACTCGCCGAGGGCGACACAATCATCTGTGCGCCAGCCTTGACCAGTTCCACAACCGGATCCGCCGCGGCGTGGTATCGATGCGCGAACCCCGCGTCCTCGCCCTTCCACAAATCCTCGCAGATCGACAGCCCGACTCGCACTGGCTTCATGCCACGCACCGGCACATCAATCACCACCGCGCGATTGCCAGGCTCGAAGTGCCGATCCTCGTCGAACACGTCGTACGTCGGCAGCAGGCGCTTGTCGTAATAGTCCACCATCAACCCGTCGCGATACGCCAAGAGCGAGTTGTGGATCGGCGCACCGGCCCGATACGTCGTGCGATCCATCGGCAGGGGGAGCCCAAAGATCGCCGTGATCCCGCTCGTGTGCTGCTCACCGAGTTCCTTCGCCGCGGCGATGCACGCCTCGACGAACCCCTCCGCGATCAACAAGTCCTTGGGCGGGTAGCCACAGATCGACAGTTCGGGGAACACAACGAGATCCGCACCAGCCTCGCGCGCCCGCGCGATCGCCGCCACATGCATCGCGGCGTTGCCCGCGATGTCCCCCACGATCGGATTAAGCGGCACCAAAGCGATCTTCATGCGCGGGGATGGTAGAAGGACCGCGCGGAGCGGGGCTCAACGCCTGCCGACGACCTCCACGAGCACTTTCCCCTCTTCCTCCCACTGGCGAATCCCTCGCGTCTCGCGCACCATCCACTCCTGCACCGACCGGACGCTCACGCCTGCGGGCAGATATCCGGATCGCTCGTACCGTGCGATCGAGCCCAGATCGACGAGCACGTATCTCGCTACGGAGTCCATCAACTTCCCGTCTGCAAACGGCCAGCGGTCCCACACGACGTTGTACGAGCCGGGCGGGTAATAGAACGGTGCACCTTCACCCAGCAGCAGCACGCGCTCGCCCGGCGGTACCAACGCCGCAAGCCCCATCGCGGCGGAACTCGCGACCAAACGCTCGCGCCGCACCGGGTCCGTCTCGCGATGCCACGCATCGCTCGTGAAGTCGGCGGGCGTCATCGGCATCAACGCTGTCGGCGTGCCCCCCCGCTGCTGCTGCACCGTCCACACCAGGAACCCGCACTGCACCGCGATGACCGCGACAGCACTGATGTTCATGATCGTGCGTGAGAGATGTCGCAAGCCGCCCGGCTTCCCCTCCCCCGCGCCGGGCGTGTCGAACGCGAGCGCCACCAGTGCCGCGCAAGGCACCAGCATCGGCATCAGGAACCGGCTCTGCACGTGCGTCGTTGTCAACCACAATACAACCTGCACAACCACGCCTGCCGAAAGCAAAGCCGCGAGCAGGCGACCTCGGCCGCGCACCCAGAAGAGCGCGTGCGTGAGGCTCGCTGCCGCGATCAGGAAGAACACACCCCATTGCGGATGGCTCATGCCGCGAAAGACCGCTCGCCCCGCGCCCGCCGCGGGATCGTTGGCGTCGGGAAGCACCAGCAACTTCATGCGTTCTGCCAACGGCTCGTGGGACGCATGGTGTTGCAGGAAGTGGGCAACTTGCTCTGTCGCCCAATGGGCCGTGCCAAGGAACTTTGTCAGCGCGAACGGGAACAGGGGATTCCCGCACGCCATCCAGTTGCGCACCATCCAGGGCATCAGCACCACCAGCCCCGCGGCCGCGCCTGGCAGCACCGCACGCCACCACTGCTTTGCCGGCATCATGCCCAGGAGCACGAGCCCCGTCGGCACGCCCGCAAAGAGCAACGCCGTGGGCTTCGCCCCGCACGCGGCTCCTATCAACACCCCCGAGATCAAACCCTTGCGCGCCGGCGTCGACTCGCCATCGATCGCGACGATCATTGCGCCCGCGAAGAGCGCCACGAGCGTCATCTCGTTGTACGCGAGCGTCCCCACCACGATCGACCAGGGCGTGCACATCACGAGCAACGCGGCGCACCGGCCCGCGGCCTTTGCCCGTTCCTCACTCGCACCGCGCACTCGAGCCACGCGCGATCCCAGCACGCCACTCAACCACGCGGCCATCACCAACACCCCCGCGTGCAGTGCCTGGCATGCGATCACGCGCCAACCGTCACCCGCGAGCAAGCCCATCGGCCCGTGTGGGAACGCGCTCGACGCCGGAGCATTCGTCATCGCCGCGATGTGCAGGAAGGCGGCCTCCATGTATCCGGGCAGGAATGAGTAGACGTTGTGCTCGACGGGCGCGAGGCGTCCGCCGGCGAGCCATTCCTGTGGCAGTTGCAGGTGGTAACTCAGCGCGTCGTACCCGCCAAACTCGCTGCCCCAGAGCACGCCGGGCGGATTCGCGATCGCGAACAACACGACACCCAAAGGAACGCCGCTCGCGATGGTCGCGAGCGTCACGAACGCCGACGGGCCCTTGACGATTTGTCCGCTCGCGCGAGACTTCCACCAACGCACGCCATCCACAGCGAGCCGCCCCAGTCCGGCCATGGAAATGACGAGCGTCACTCCCAACCCGGTAGTTCCATGGAGCAGGCCCACCTGTCCGAGGACGTGGCTCATGGTCAGCATCGCCGCGAGCCCGAGTGCCGCTTCGAGAGCCCGATCGCGCCGTCCCGATGGAGATCCCAGCCCCGCTCGCAGCATCGCCCCCAGCCCGAGTGCGGTCAGCAAGTACACCAACGCGGGCCACATCCACGCAATGCGACTCAGACTCAACGCGATCGCGTTGCGAAAGCCGACACCATCGCCCATTTCGCCGATGACGCCAATGCTGATAACGGCGATCGCCGCCACGATGAGGAATCGCCAGCGGTGGGCAACCTCCATGAACGAGCCGGTCTGACTGCTTGTCGCCCGCATACACCTCCTCGTGAGGCGTAGCATAAACCATGTCCCCGACACGCGCCCAGCCGATTCCTCCCAGCGACGCCGTCGCGATCCAGGTCTTTGAGCCACTGTGCGCGATCTTCCGTCGCGAACTCAAGGCCGAGGGACTGAAGTACACGCCTGAGCGCGCCCAACTCCTGGACACCGTGATGCGTTTCGATGGCCTGTTCGAGGCCGAACGCGTCCTCGAAGAGGTGAAGGCCCTGGGCTTCCGGGTGAGCAAGGCGACCGTCTACCGCACGCTGCGCTTGCTGCAGAAGGCGGGCATCATCCAGCGCGTTCCCTTCGACGACGAGCAGACACACTACCAGGTCGTGTATGGCCGCACGCCCAAGGACGTCCTCATCCGCCTCGACACGCGAGAACTGGTCGAGGTCGAGATCCCCGAAGTCGTGCGCCTGCGAGATGAACTGTGTAAGAAACTGGGCCTGACCGCTCGCGGGCATCGCCTGCAGATCTTCGCCGAAAAGGCGTGAGAGTCGTCAAAGTGTTTAGCGCGTGGGTATTGCCGCCGCTTGCTTCGCCTCAGCCGTCCACGCTGTGGGCCTCGGCATGTCCTTCGACATGATCGCGAGCATCACGCTCGCCGTCCCGAAGGACGCCGATCGCGGGAAAACGCGATCGTTCCACGTTCCATCCTCGAGGCGCACGCTGAAGATCCGCTGCAAAAGTCGACGGCGATACTCGCCCCGCTCATTCTCGGGGAGCAACTCGATCGCACGCCCCGCCGCCCGATGCGCGTAGTAGAAGTAATAAGGCGCAATCGCGTAAGGCCCCTCGTGCGTCCCCTGCTTCGCACGCCGCTGATCGAGCCAGTCCCAGTGCACGATGAACGCATCGAGCGCGCCTCGCACTTCCGCCACACTCGCCTTGCCCGCAAGGTGCAGCGTCGTCGAACTCGCGAGCATGCGCCCCACAGCGCCGGGCGTCGCGTCGTTGCGTCGGGCCGACCCGAACCCTGAGTACACCACCGATCCGCTGGGCGTGCGCGATTTCTCCAAGGTCTCGAGGGCCTTATCCACAACCTTTGCATCAACCGCGTACCCGCGAGCCTTGGCCTCGTACAGAGCGTCGAGCGTTGGAGCGGTCATGAAGGGCGACGGGGGCGAGACCTTCTCCTTGCCAGCCTGCCTCGCGTAGTTCCAGCCGCCGACCTCGTTGATCGCGGTCATCTCGATCGCCTTGACGAAGAACTCGTTGGCCTTCTTGACGCTTTCGCGCAGGTCGTCGGGCACGATTCCCGCGACTTCGCATCGCACGAGGAACATCAATCCATACGTGTACCCCCAACCTCGCACGTCGTACCCGCCGTCGTAGTCCGGATTCATGAGCGGGTGGTCTATGGACTGAACGACGAACCTCATCGAGCGGACCAGCGCTTCGCGCCGGGGCTGATCGTCCATCAGGCCCGGAGCCTCGATCAAGGCGTGCCCAACGATGGACGTCCCGCCCACGCGGTAGCCGATCGGGATCACGGGTCCGGGGCTTCCCTGCTCCCGCACGCGGTACACGCCCTCGTAAGGCCATTCGGCGACGAGGCCGTCCTTGATGAACGCCTCCTGCTTGGACAGGAGGAACTCGACGTTCTTCGCAATGATCGCATTGAGTTCGGCCTCGTCGGGCACCGCGGGCCCGGGCGCGGGAGGCTGGGCCGGACGCCGGGGCGCCGGGCGCTGCGCGGGCTGCGGCGCGGGCTGCTTCACGGGCTCCTTGGCGGGCTGATCTGTGGATTGCGGATTGGGCTGTAGATTGGGCTGCTGGGCGAAAGACGTCGACGCCATCAAGCCCAGCAGGCACGCAACGGACACTCGAACGTGTGGCATAGAAGGCCTCCCAACCCCATCATCGCAGATTCGGTCCCGAGAGCAAGCCACGCCCCCAAGTCGAATGATATAGAAAAAATCTGAAACACCGGCAACCACCCTGCGAAGCCTGCGAAAGGACTCCAGGCACATTCTTGCCACGTCTTCAAGACTTCGTTTTCGGTCTTTGTTTCCCTCTTCTGGACACGTCCCCGCCTCGATCAACTGTGACCCCCACGAGACCCGGTGCTCGACGTCGTGTTGAGTGCCGGGTTTTTTCATGCGCGGCACGTTCACATCCAGAAAATACACCTATTTGGGAGCGTCTTGCACTTTCGTCTTTGGCAGCAATTCCAAGGGCGTGTTCGAGGGCAATCGTTTCAGCCGCGTGACCGTCCACACGTCTTGTGACGACCAATCTACGTCGAAGTCGAAGACAACCACGTCGCCCGCCACCAGTCCCTCGAGCGACACCCCTGGCGCGATGGAAGGAAAATCCATCACCATCACGTCCATGCCCACGTCCTTGCCATCGCGGTTGTAGAACGCCGTGAGCGCTTCGTGATAGATTGCAAGGTCACGCTCGATGCCCGTGGCTCTGGGCAGGCGCTCGATCCTGCCACGCGTGGTGTACCGCCAAACGCCCGGGCTTAGTTGCTTTGCCCCGCGCTGGGCTTCCGGCGCGTCCGCGCCGATCGCCTCCACGGGCGACGGCGGTGCCGATCGTTGACACCCAACGAGCGTCAACCCCGCACAGGCCAAAAACCACTGAGAAAAACGGCGTTTGGTGCTCATGACAATTCCATCGTACGACCCGCGCATTGCTCGAGACGCACAGGATCCGCGACCGTCGCGTCGTTCCAAGAAAAAACCCACCGACGTGCGGTGGGTTCGTATTCATCAGTGATGCGATGGCTTACTTGCCAGCCTTGAACTCGATGCAGGCCGAGATCGACTTGAGGTCGCCGACCTTGTCGAGCGTGAAGGGCATCGACCAGTTCTGGCCGACTTCGACACGGACCACGCGGGCGGGCTTCTCGCGCTTGACCCAGTCGCGGTTACCACGGTTGTAGATCACGATGCGCTGGCGGCGGAGGTTCTGCGCGCGACGCAGGCCCTTCTTGGACGCCGGATCAAGACGCATCAGGCGGGCGATCGTCGCCTCCTGATCGGGATTGCGAGGGGCCTTGACGATGGTGCACGCGATCGTGGACCCGGGCTTGAATGACGACAGTTCCATACCCAACCTCCGACCAGTTCAAGACTTACGAGATCCGATCCAAAGACCAGACCGCTCCACGCCACCGACGCCACACCCGACCCACCGGGTGCTGGGGGCACGTGAAGGGGAGGACGATAGGCGGGTCAGGGCTCTAAGACCAGCCCACGGGCCATCCTGAGGCCCCAAACCCAATCAGGGACGGGGCAGGGCGTCCGGCGGGACGTCTAGAACGAAGGTAATCCCGCCCGCCGAGATGAGCAGTTTGCCGTCCACCGCCGCCAGTTCCCCCGGCTCCTCGGCGACCAGCACCTCGTGGCGAGCCACCATACGGGCACTGGGCAGGTCCAGGAAGTAGACCTCATACGACCCGTCGTCCATGGCCGGGACGCGTCCCGGGAGCGGCTGGTGCCCCGCAGGCATCTGGGTCATCGCCACGATCCCCGAACGGGTGAGCAGGGGCGTGGTCAGCAGGAGGTCGGGATCGAGAGAGTCTGTCCCCACCAGTTGGCCCTTGAGGTCGTAGACGAGAACCCCCCGCGAGCCGGTCAGGACGATCGAGCCGTTGCACTCCGACAGGCGGATCGGGAACTCGAGTTTGGACTGTTTGTTCACATCGGTCGAGAGGATGGTGCCTTGGGTCTCGCCGGTTTCGAGCGGGACCATGTGGAGTTGGCGGTCGCCATCGAGGACGAGGATGCTGCCGTCGATGAGCAGGCCGGCGACGCTGGCGGAAAGGGGCGTGCCCTTGATGCCGCCGTGGCGCTGGTCCCAGATGGTGGCACCGGTCGCCGGGTCGATGCAGGCGAGGCCCGTGGCGAGCGCGACGACCACGCGCCCTTTGGTGTCGGCTCGAAGCCAGCGGACGTGCTCTTCTGGAACGAGTTTTGCGCTCTCGCCATCGGTGAGGTTGACGCTGGGGCCGGGCTTGCCCGTGCGCTTCTCGATCGTGATGATGGACGGCGGCAACTCCTCGGCGCCGTTGTCCACCACGCCGGCGGCGACGAGCGTCGGACCCGAGCCCGCAACGTCGTAGACGCGCGTGAGTGGCAAGGCGTTGACCCACAATGAGTTGCCCGTGACAAGGTCAAACGCCGCGGCGCGCCCGCCACGCTCGATGAGGAGCAGAGAGTTGTCGTCCATGGAGACGACAAGATCGCTGGCGCGGACATCTCCAGCAACCGGAGCCGGGAAGCGATCGCCCGCGGGTCGCTTTGGTTCTTCGCTAAACAGGGACGAAAACTCTGGCGTCTTCCAGCGCGTCGTGCCATCGACGGAGTCGATTGCCTCGACGGCTCCGCCTCGCGCGCCGGGCCAGAACAGATAGGTGGTGTGCAGGTCGGCCCGCAGCACGGTGGGCGCGAACGGGTGATACGGGCGCGTCCACGCCGACTCCATCTCGCCCGTCTCGGGACGAAGAATGAACAGCGCGATCTCTCCCGTGCTCGGGTTGGTCATGGGGATGCAGTCGGTTGGCGTGCCATCGCCCTGGCCCAGAAGGCACTCGGCCGGGTGCCAGTTCACGAGCGCCTGGGGCGGATTGGTCCGCATCCCCGCGATCGAACGCTGATCCAGACCGGCACCGATCTGCGGCGTGTTGCGTCCCTGGGCGATCTCGCGCTCGATGGTCGCACATCGCTCTTCGATCTCACTGGGCGCGTGACCAGCGATTATGAGGGACATGGGGCTTTCACGCAACAGACGCGAGAGCAAGCGGTGTGACGAGGCCTTCATGCCCGCGGCTTCGAGGGACGCCGCGAGTTGCATCCCCACCGTTCCGACGGCTTCATACTCCTCGCCCCGCCCGGCGACGACCAACGCTTCCGCCGTCGTGAGCGCCTTTCCAAGCGCGCGAGACGACGCATGGAATCGGCCTGTCTCGAACAGGCGCTCGCCCGTGCGGCGCCACATCTCAACGGCGGCCGGCGAGAGCGGGTAGCGCATCGCGAGGCGGACGAGTTCGTCCGGACTCGACTGTGCTGGCAAGGAGCGAGCGGCGCGCGTCGCTTCGTCGGCGAAGGACGCGTACACGTTCGCGCCCGTGCGCGTGACAATGTCGAAGAGGGCGATTGTGGCCTCTTCGCCCGCGGATCGCCCCGGACGCACGCCAGCGATCGGGAGTGGATCGGCATTCGCGAGGCGATCATCAGCGAGGATGGCCTGGTAGGACTCGACGGCTTTCGTTTCATCGTGTCGCCAGGCACGAAGCGATGCGAGCGACAGGAGGAACGTTGCACGCTCGGCTGGTTCTTCCGCCGCGCGATCGAGGGACAAGATCAACTGGTCCTGCACGCCCGGGGGCATCGGCTTGTCGCCCTTGCCGATCAGGATCGGGAACAGCGTGTCGAAGAGTCGGCGGCGGTTCGCGCTGGGTGTGGACAGGGATGCGCCGTTTGGCGCCCCGGCGGTGCCCGCGATGTCGAGCGCGTCGAGGGCCTGCCGCGCGACATCGACAGCGTCCGCAGGGCGATCCGCCTTGAGCGAGAGGTCCACGAACGCGAGCATCGCGTCGATCGCGTGCGGGTCTCTCTCGATGCGGGCACGCAGCAGCGCGCTCGCCTCTTCCCAGCGGACGTAACTGCGCAACTGCGACAAGTCCGCAGTGATGACCGAGCCACCAGCAACGAGAACGTTTCCCGACCCTTCGACGGGCACGAATCGGACCGACTCTGGCTTCTGCGGATTCTCGATGATCCCGATGGCGCCCTGCAGAGGAACGATCGTCTGATTCCCAGCCGCAACGGCTCGCCCGATGATCGTGCCATCGCTCGTGTTGGTTGGAGGCACCAGGCTGGGGGTCGTGGAGATCGTGCCGGATTCGAAATCGGTCAGGCGCACGAACGAAACTCGATTTTCTCCCACGGCCGCCAGGTGCTCGCCAACACGGATGAGGTAACGCGGGCGGCCAAAGGCGGTGGCGTCGCGCGCTGCGGTGATCTCCCCGGTCGCGGCGTTCAGTTGCAGAACACGCTGACGGTCGGCTTCGGCAGCGTCGAGGATGAAGAGATTTCCGGCGTGGAAGATCGGCGCGTGGATGCTGTGGGGGGGGAAGGTCTCGCCCCGGCCGAAGGATCGTGCGTTGAAGGAGCCAGCCGTGGGAAGGCGGCGGACCCAATGCGCCCTGCCCGTGCTTGCCTCGACAGCGGCGGCGACACCGATCTCGTCGGTGTAGTACGCGATTCCATCGTGGAGCGTTATGGCGTCGGCGCGGCGCTGTGCGACTTGCCATGGCAGACGTCCGACGACGCCCAGCGTGCGCGACCAGCGTTCCTTGCCCGTGTACAGGTCAAGCCCCAGCAGGAGTACGGTGGTATCGCGCGCGCCCTGCCCTTGCTTGCGCACGGCGAGGATCACCGTGTCGTTCTCGATGACGGCGGGGCCTCGGA
>Ga0209174_10001487_pt1 | contig 16476 bp, 14 predicted proteins | sample JI91814BDNA_FD_187505 | JGI IMG/M metagenome (GOLD analysis project Ga0209174, IMG submission 187505) | Wastewater effluent complex algal communities from Wisconsin, to seasonally profile nutrient transformation and Carbon sequestration -... | ecosystem: Engineered > WWTP > Effluent > Algae...
GTTTTTTTAAAGAGGAAAACATTGACTCAAGCTTTATAAGCCATGCAATTTATTCCAGTGTGGTTCCTGGATTTAATCCAATCGTATCGCGAATGCTAGAAGACTGGTTTAAAGTTGATCCAATCAATGTAACGGTTAATGTAAATTTACCGTTCACTATCACCTATCCACGTCCCTTTGAAATTGGTGCAGATAGACTTGTAAATGCCGCCGCTGTAGTCAAACTTTACGGCGGAAAAAACATCATCATTGATATGGGAACTGCCACAACGTTTTGCGTGGTAAATGAAAAAAATGAATACATCGGTGGACTCATTGCTCCCGGGCTAAAGATCGCAATGGATTCTCTTATTCGAAACACTGCTCAGCTTCCGCCTATCGTATTTCAAACTCCTAAAAAAGTTCTAGGTGATTCTACGATCGAATCCTTACAATCCGGGTTTTATTATGGCTGGGTCGGGTTACTCGAAGGAATCATAAAAGAAATAAAATATGAATACGGCGAAGACTATAAGGTCATCGGAACAGGTGGGTTAATCACAACTATCCACAACTCCCGAAAAGGCTTACTCGATACAGTTGACCCTCTGCTAACTCTAAAAGGTCTAAAAATATTGTTTGAAATGAATCGGTAATCAAGAAGGCTTCTGCAAAGTAGCCTGCATAGTTGTTTCTTTGTTTTCTGCGCGACGCATTTTAACATCAACTTCTAAAGATTGCCTTCCCGAGCCTTTGAATGTTCCTCTCACAGGAGAGACATCGTGAAAGTCACGACCGATAGCAACACGCATATGTTTTTCTGAGGATATCATGTTGTTAGTCGGATCGACTCCAAACCAGGAAAACTCAGGTATATAAACATCTAACCAGGCATGACTTTGCTCGGCTCCGACCATCTCTGGAAGTTTTGAATTTGGATCATAGCTTTCAATATATCCACTAACGTATCTTGCAGCAACCCCAACACTCCTGAGTGCAGCAATCATTGTATGAGCAAAGTCCTGGCATACGCCCATTTTTTTCTGAATGACTTCGTCTATTGGTGTATTAATATTAGTAGAGCCTGATTTATACTTAAATTGTTTTGTGAAAACTTCATTTAAATCCATAACTGCTTCAGCAAGCCTTCTTTCTGGATCTAAAATCTTTTTTGCAAAGTTACGAACTTCTTGTGTGATAGGAACAAAAGAAGATGTATTTATATAATCATAAAATTCTAACTGGTATCGATCAAACCAATCTCTTGCATCCTTAATTTTCATAAGAGAATTTAAGGGTTCATGAGAAGGGGCAAACAGTGTTACATCGCTCTTAGAAATAATTTCCAGGTAACTATGACGAAAGGGAACCGAGAACTCATGAACTAAATTTCCAAAATAATCACGGTGTGAAAAAGTAGGAACATCGGGATTAATCTCTAACCAATGAGCATTCACACTCTGGCATAATGTTTCGAGTGGAGAAATTTTAATCTGCGAATAAGACTCTGAAGCCTCATAATCATAAGAATATTTAGTTTTGTGAATGATTGTATATCTCTGGGTCATTGTTGCACCGTAAATGGAGTTGGAGAAGATATATTACTATACCTATCCATAATTTTATTTCCCAGAAGTTCAATTCCGGCTTTTAAATGAGCTGCCCAATATCCAGGCTTTACTTCATCCTTTGCATATAAAAAATGCTCTTGCTTTTTGATTTTTTTCTGTGATTCAATGGACGGCTTACTCAGATTATCCTTTAAATCAAAAGAAAAGGCACGACTGATTAAGATATCACAAATATATTCGGGAGTTTCTTCTTCTGGAATTGTAAGAATAGAATCATTTCCTATTGTATTTAAAATTGTTTTTATTTTATCGAGAGAATTTACCAATGAGTTATTAAATCCTTTATCAGTAATCATCATCTTATAAGCAAGATAAGGATCAAATATAGATTGATAATTCCACTGGTAAGCCTCGTAGGAGTTTAGAATTTTCAAAATCACAATGATGAAAGGTTGCAGGTTTGGAACCTCTGCCTCACTCTGAGTTGCCTTTACTAAGAACTGTAAAGTAGATTTAATCACAGTCACAATATAACTACAATGCTCGATATAACGACCGAGTTGAATAAATTGTAAAATATCCTGTCTTGAAAAAGTATCAAGAGAAGCTCCATAAAAAGATTGTGAGTAGTGGACAACACCAACTAGCCACTCAGAGAGATCATCAACGCTGATATTTTGATTACTACTATTTTCACTTCCAGGAAGTTCAGATAAATACTCAAGTAATTTCTTAAGGGAAACCCACATATCATTGGACAAGTAGTTTTGAATCTCACGCGCATTATTCATCGCATAATTCATATTAGACCGAACAGAATATGGATTCTTACTATCAGCAACTGCATGTTTAAAGAAACTAACATGCCATGGCTCTGTAGACTTAAAAAGCTTTTTAACCGGAGAGCCTGTTAAGCGAGAGAGTGTTTTGATTAAACTAGTATAAGACGGATCATCACTACCAAGTAAAATATCAATCTCAGAAGAATAAGCAACCTGCAAAACATTTGCAGTTGTAAATCCACGGTTAATATAACGACCTAACCAAAAAAGACTTTCAGCCACACGACTTAGAATTAAACTTTTAGAAATTCGATTGGGAAAAAGAATTTCATTTCTCTTGTGAACAACTTCATTTTTCCCGATGACCCAGGTGTCTTTACTTCCACCACCCATGGCATTGCAGACCATTAGGGAAGATTCTTCTTTGGATACACGAGTCAGTGCACAATTACTCAAATAAAAGGAATGACCTAAAAAAGAATAAAAGCGAGTTTCCACATAACGTTCTTTGAATCCACTTTCGGGTGTAAATACTCGCGACTTTGAAAGAGGAATTAATTCCTGTGCAATATATTCAAATGGATTCTTTAAAACTTTTTGTTTCATTTCTTCGATTTGAGATTTGGAAGATTCTCTTCCGATTAATATGCCGAAACCGCCGGTTCCCTGCTTGGGCTTAATAACATAATGCTCAATATTTGCAAAGACATGATTCACATACTTTTCTTCGAAGAGTAAAGAAGTAGGAACTGATTTTAAAATAGGCTCTTCCGAAAGATAAAAGCGAATGATCTCATCACTAAAAGGAAGTAAACATTTAGAGCTGGCAACTCCACTTCCAATCGCATTGGCAACAGTAACATTGCCATAGCGAACACAAGAAAAAAGTCCCGGCACTCCAAGAACGCTGTCCTGATAAAAACTAACCGGGTCAATATAATAATCTTGAATACGACGATAAATTACGTCTACTCGTGATAAGCCGTAAACAGTCTTCATAAAGACATGATTGTCTTTTACAATTAAGTCTTTTGGAAGAACGAGCGGTATACCCATCTTACTCGCTAAAAGTTCATGCTCGCTATAGGCTTCATTGTAAATACCGGGAGAAAGTAAAACAACCATCGGGTTATTGTCTTGCTTGGGAGCACATTCTTTTAAGATGCTGAGCATAACAGGCGTTGTATCCCAAATCTGTTTGATAGAAGCTTTCTCAAATATATTCGGGAATTGTTGACGCAATACCTGACGGTTCGTCATGGCATAACTAATTCCACTCGGAATTGTAACGTTATCATCTATAATTTGAAAACTACCATCGGAGGTTCGAGCAATATCAAAAGCACCAATATGCAAATAAATATCATGCGGAACTTTTACACCCTGACAATCACGCAAGTAATTCGGATCACCTAGAATAATTTCTTTTGGGATAATTTTATTGATTAAAATTTTTCTATCAGAATAGATATCGAGTAGAAATTTATTTAGAGCGAGTAATCGTTGTTTAACTCCTTTTTCTACAAGGGCAAACTCTGATTCATTAATGATATGCGGGATTAAATCAAGATACCAGGGACGCTCTACATAATTTCCCTTACGACTTTCTCCAAACGTAATTCCCTGTTCTTTTAAAACAAATTCTATCCTTTTATTAATAGACCTAAGCCTATCAACACTTTGCGATTCAAGCATGGGAAGTATTTCCGAATATTCCGGTCGATACTTCGATTGAGAATCTTTTTGTTTTACTTCACTAAAAGATTCTTTCGATTTGGAATTTAAAGATAAAGAATTAGTTTGCTCAAGATTCATTTGAAAATTCATTTAATAGTAATTGGATTATGGTTAAGAGTCGTAGTTCTTCCAAGCGTATACGATTGAGATATCGCTTCAAAAATATAATACTTTGCAAGACTTATTGCTTCAATCAAAGTCATGCCTTTCGCCAAATTAGCTGCAATAGCAGCCGAATAAGTGCATCCTGTTCCATGAGGATTAAAATCTCTAATATATCTAGAACTAAGTGGATACATAGTTTTACCATCATAAAAAATATCGACCGCATAATCCGGATTATCCAGGTGACCACCTTTTAACAAAACAGGAATCCCGTATAAATCAAAAAGCTTTCTTGTTCCCTTCTCCATATCTTTTTCAGAAGAAATTTTTTCGTTAATTAAAATACTTGCTTCATCCAAATTTGGAGTAAAGACAGAAGAAATTGGGATAAGCTTTTTTTTCATAGATTCAATTGCATCATCTTTTAAAAGCTTCGCACCACTTGTAGCAACCATAACAGGATCAACTACGATTTTATATTCTTTTTCTTTTAAAAAATCAGAAACAGTATCAATTATTTCCCTTGAAAAAAGCATTCCAGTTTTTATAGCGGCTACCGGGAAGTAACCGGTCACTGCGGTCAATTGCTTTTCTACCATCTCAGTGGTTATTTCTTGTATGCCACTGACACCGCCGGGATTTTGTGCGGTGATGCAAGTGAGAACAGACGTTCCAAAAACAGAATGAGTCAGAAACGTTTTTAAATCAGCTTGAATTCCAGCGCCCCCACCAGAATCAGAGCCTGCGATTGTTAATGCAATTGGGTAATCATTCATTTTTTTTGCAACCAGCCATAACGGGATAAGTCAATTTGTGCTACAACATTAAACACAATCCCTTCTTGTTCAAGCAGTTTTCTTTGTAAGTTCGCACGAATTGTGTCCCCTTTAAAAGAAATTTCTCCTTTTGCGTTGATGACTCTCTGCCAGGGAACTGCCTGAAGACTGTCCTTTTTTAAAGCATTAAGAGCATAGCCAACAGCGCGGGCTGCTCTCGGAGAGCCTAAAATATTTGCAATCTGTCCATAGGTTGCAACTCTGCCTTTAGGAATTTTCTTCACTGCATTATAAACCTTTGTATAAAAGGATTCTTTAAGTGGAGCAGAATTTTTCTTTTTCACAAGAATAGTTATGCAATTTGCAAACCAATTGTCATTAAAAAAAAATTTTAGGGCGTTGCGGCACATTCGATACGACGCTAACGCTGCTAAGAAGCATCTACTCAGTGACCGAACTTTATCGTAATAATCCGGTCACTGAGTAGCCTGCATTTTTTCGTAGGCGTATCGAATGTGCCGCCGCGCTCTCACTCCGGTCAATTATTTGCAAATCATTTGCACCTAATAAAGAACACAGTGAAAACGCAAAAATTATCGAACCAAGCAAATAATTGACCCCGTTCCACTTGTGGTGAGCTTGTCGAATCCATCGCTAACGCTAGGAGTCGGGAAAATTTATACGGCTACTTTAGATTTACCCCAAATTTGAACTGATTTTAATTTAGTCTTAATTTTTTTCTTTTCTTCTAAAATATCATAATGATTTTGCATTCTAAGCCAGTATTCTTCATTAAAACCAAAGAACTTGCCTAATAAAAGAGAAAGTCTGGCAGTAATATTTTTTTTGCCGTTAATAAGCTCACTTAAATTTGATTCTGAAATACCAGTCGCGCGAGCCAATCTATAAGCAGAAATTTCCATTTCGTCTAAGTATTCTTTTAAAATTTCACCTGGATGCACGTTAAATGTTTTTTCCATAATTTTCTCCTAGTGGTAGTCTACTATTTCAACGCCTGTTGCGTTACCATTTTCAAATTTAAAACAGATTCTATACTTACTAAGTAGGGAAGTATTATCAATTATTTTTTATAAGAAAAAACCTTTACTTCTTCAAAACTTGCAATAGTTCTTTTGAGAATTGTTTAATGTCCGGCTCATAGATATTAGCCGTTCGAGTGCCTCCGTTTGTTCCTAAGCCTTCAACAGTTCCACCGAATGCTAACCAAGATGTAATCGAATAAAATCTATCTTGATATTGAGCATTCTTTAAAAGGTTTAATTCCTTATCGAATATCCAAAATGTTGATTCTGTTTCTGCAGACGATATAGTTGGAAAAAATCCAAGTGTTAATAAGAAAGGCATTGCTGTTAAAACGAATAATCCATCAAGTCTCCCACTGTTTGGTGCATGAAAAGTGATTATCCAGTAATCTACATCAAAATCCTTTAATTGTAGATTTTCCTTTTTAGACAAATTTTTTTTCGAGGAATCAACCAACGGCTCGATTACTTCTAAGCCAAGATGTTTTGTTTTAGAAAGATATTCACTTAGAAATAGTTTTAACTTACTCTCTTGTATTGTCTTAAATTTATTTGAACTTTTTAGTTGAGATGAATCTATTCCAAATTCCATTAGTGAAATTGTTCTACTATCAGGATTAAAGAATGCGCTAATCTTTCTTGTGCTATTCTGCTGAGATCTAGCAAACCAGACAAAAGAATCTTTATATTCAGTCAAAATTTCTTTTTTCTCAGCATTATCATTTACGAATCGAATCATTTTCAAATGTTGCTGATTATCTATCTTGTATTCCTGAATATTCAATTCCACCATACCAGAAACACTTTCAACTCTATAGTCAAACGGGTAAAACCCTATTAGCCCTATCTTCTTAGATTTCAAAAAATCCAATTCTTCTTTCGTGAGATTATATTGAGAGCTATCTCTCACAAAATAATGCGTGCAACCCATAGACAAAACCAAAACAAACAAGAATAATCTTTTCATAAGAAAAGACACTACCACAAAAATGTTCCACACGCAATAGGCATAATCCGCAATAGAGGAAACTACCCAAATAACAAAAGCGCCAACAGGGCGTAATCCCTCAATGTCATTAAGACAAGAGTGATTTACCCCTGTCACCTCGAACAGCTTTATCGTGAGAGGTCTATCTTACAAACGCTGTATAAGATTTACCAATACAATGTTTGCAGGATAGATTTCTCACACATCGCACATACGGATGTGCTCGGTTCGAAATGACAGTAAATTCTTAACTCAATGACGGCACAATACTTCCCATTTACAAAGATGATCATAAGTATTTCTATTCAATTTCCATTTGACAATATTCATTCTATTCTAAACAATTTTCAAAAATCACTATGAAAAATTCTCCAATCAAAATAATCTTTATTCTTTTAATATTTTTCATTTTCTCATTCCACTCCTCCAATTTTAAATCCTGGAAGTATTTACCTACGAATAAAACAGAGGAAACTTATATTTATGTCGTTAGTCATGGCTGGCATACGGGTGTTGTGATCTTAAAGGAAAACTTAGGCGATGAACTAAAATTCTTACATGAGCATTTCGGCATTAGCCCCTACTATGAAATTGGATGGGGAGACAAAGGATTTTACGAAGCAGAAGAAATTACTATTAAATTAACTCTACAGGCATTGTTTATTCCCACACCTAGCGTCTTACATATAGTAGCCGTTCCGAGTGACCCGGAAAAGTATTTTTCAGGATCGGAAGTAATTAAGATTCCAATTTCAAAAGAAGCACATGCGATTTTAAATCAGAATATTCACAAAACATTCGAGCGGGACAAAGCGGGTGATTTTATCAAAACAAAACGCGGACTCTATGGGAAAAGTTTTTTCTTCGTCGCAAAAGGTTCTTATTATATAACCAATACTTGCAATACCTGGACAGCACGCATTCTAGAAGAAGCAGGACTTCCTATTTCCAGTTTTCTAACTCTCACAGCAAGAAGTGTCCGAAGCCAAGCGAGAGACGCTGCAAATTCTTATCGTTGTTGCATTGAAAACTTGGAAAAATAAATGAAATACAAATTTAAACGAGAGGATAGGCATCCCTGCCTGTCCTTTAAAGATAGAAGGGTTTGTATTGAGTAGAGAAATCAGCCTAAGCGAGCATGAGAAATCTATCTGGCAAATGTTGTAGAAGATTAACCAATACAATGTTTGCACAATGGATTTCTCACGGCGCAAGCTCGGATATTGCTAGTTCGAAATGACCGAAGAATATTTTTTTAGTTTGCAATTTTTAGGAAATAAATTATTAATAGATTATGAAAAAGATTTTATTCTTTCTAATTCTTTTACTCTTCGCGCAGTGCAATAAGAACTCCATCCGTGGAAATATTCCTATAGATTATATCCTGATTCATGAAAAAATTTTAATCGATTCAATAGAAAGAGAATATGTTTTATTTAAACCCAAACAAATAAAAGCAAATGCAATTCTAATCGGGCTACACGGACGCGGAGGAACAGGAGAGGAGCTGATGTGGAAAACAGAGTTTAACCGCTTAGCAGAAGAGGAAGGATTTATTATTGTTTATCCCTCAGGAATCAATCGAGCCTGGATAGACGGAAGAAAACTTCCCGAAGAAGACCCAAATGCAAATGACGAAAAGTTTATTTTAACTTTGCGTGAAAAGTTAGAAAAAGAATTTTCTATTCATAGATTTTTTCTATTTGGATATTCAAACGGTGGCTTTATGACTCAAAAAATTGCTTATACTAATCCCGATGCCTTTGACGGATACGCAAGTGTAGTCTCAACTATCTCCGAAAATCTGAATAAAGAGAAACCCAAAAAACAAGTTCCCGTTTTGTTTATCAATGGGACCGAAGACCCAATCGTTCCCTACAAAGGCGGAATGATTAGCGGCAACAAAGGAATAGCCGTTGGAGCAGAAGAAACAGTCAAGCAATGGGTCAAATGGAATAAATGCGGCGTAAAGCCTGACGCCGAAATCATCAACCAACAATCCGATGGGGTAAAAGCATTTATCCACAACTACACTAACTGCAAATCAGGTAAACCTGTCCGATTCATAAAGCTAGAAGGAGCAGGTCACGGCTGGCCCGGTAAATTAGAAGAAGAAAAACCAGGCTTTGGAAAGTTTACCACTGAGATCAGCGCAAATTTAGAAATCTGGAAATTTTTTCAGTCTCTACCAAGGAAAAACTAAATTCTTTTCCATAAGATAAATTGGCAAGTTGAGGAAAGCATTTGTTTTGCGCTCAGCTATCTTACATTCAGAGGAGATATTACAATTCTGTGCATCAATAAATGGCTCTGTCAATGGAAAATTAACAGTCGGTCGAGTTGCATCTAAGTTCTGAAAATAAAAATGTCCCTCTTCTATCCAACCATAGAGATAGCCAAAACAAAAATATGCAAAAGATTTTGAACTTGGGGCAAACAAGTCTTTGCCCATTGCAGTGAATAATACTGGTTTTGCTACAAAGCCAAGCAGTGTAGGAATCAAGTCAATTTGAGAGCCAATATTCTCGCGAATTTCAGGTTTTAACTTGGAAGGAGCATAAAACAAAAGTGGAATATTTCTATCCTCATAATGATTCAAATCTCTATGATGAGTATGGTCTGCCAGGAAAACAAAGATTGTATTCTCAAAGTATTCCTCTTTTTCAGCAGATCGTATAAATTCACCAATAGCAAAGTCCGCATAATGATATGTATTCAAATAGCTGTGGTCTTTTGTATTAGAATCAAAAATTTCAAACTTTTTATCAGGAACTTTGTAGGGGTAATGCGTAGAAATAGTAAGATAGGTCGCCACAAACGGATTATCTTTATTTTGCGCTCTCAAGTATTCGTTGAATAATTGAAGTCCATCTCCATCATCAAAACCCCAAACTCCTTTTTCAAATCGATTTGTTTTATCAATTATTTTCTCGTCAACAATCATATCAAAGCCCCACCGTTTAATATGAGGCTCCATATTTTCAAAGGACAAATCACTTCCCGTCATAAAAAGGCTCTGGTAGTTTGCTTGCTTCAAAAGTTTTCCAAGACCGGATACTCTTGCGTTAGCCTCCTGCGAATGCAAAGTGCTCATCATCGGTCTGTCAGGAATTCCAGTCAAAGTTGCAACCAGTCCATTGGAAGTTCTTCCGCCTGTAGCAAAGAATCTTTTAAAGAATACTCCTTTCTCAGCAAGGCGATTAAAATTTGGAGTAACTTCTTTGCCATCCACTAACCCATCTTTAGAAATTGGCTTTACAAATTTTCCAGTCCAACTTTCTAAAAGTATAATCACTAGATTAGGTGGTTTATTTTCATTAACCGCAGTTACTTTGCGTAAAATTGGAAAAGCTGGATTCACAAACTCTGCGCCTTGATAGGATATCTCCTCCCTTACAAAAAGAACTGACTCGGCGAAAGGAACTTTCTTAGCATTGGGAATTTGCGTTTGACTCAAATCATAAAAGGATGTAAATACTCCATTGAGCCCAAGAATATTTATAAATCCATTGTCTGATATAATTGCATGGCTCGGACGAAGGGAAGTAGGCTGAATGCCACCCCTGATGAGTAAAATCGATATCAATAGAAAGCCAACTAGCTCCAATCCCCGACTTTGCGGCTTACGATAATTTTCCTCATATATAGAATATTTTTTATAAAAATGGCTTACAAGGCTTACATATAAAAACACAAATCCTATCGAGAATAAAAATAATATCGGTTTTTCTAAAAAGAAAGACTGAAATAAAACAAAGATATCTTTATTTAAAAATACGAATCCTTCATACCCCAAATGCTTATTCGCATTCGCATAATAGACAATATCCCCAATTAAGTGCATTGCACTCCACACAATAAAAACATTCGGTAGAAATGCCCAGAGGAATTGATAAATACGAAAACGATTAAGAGGAAATACTAAAGAGAGAAAATAAAAAGGAGAGAGAATGCTAACAATTACGGATGAGTCAAATCTTAAACCAACCAGGAAGCTCTGCAATATAAGTAAAAAACTTGCATCTTCTAAACGATCCCTGTAGGCAAATAGAAATATACCTCTATAAATTTGAAAGATTGAAAAGCAGAGAGTTGTATAAAAAATAAAAAGCTTTATGCGAAGGTTTAATTTTGACATGATTCGAATCCCCCTTAATCCCCCTTTGCAAAGGGGGGTAGTCGCAAAAGTCACACCCCTCTTTTGTAAAGAGGGGAAGGGGGAGATTTTGCTAGAACATCGAACCGGCTGCGTTAATCGCCTCTTTTACTTGTTCATAAAGCTCCGGTGGAATTGCGATGCCTTTTTGAGTTGGTTTATATTCTCCATTTGCATCTGTATACCAGACTCTTAAGTTTAAAAGTTTCTTACCTTTGAATTCACTTATTTCAACGCGGATAATCTCGCCTTTGCCCTTGTCTATGTCCTTGATAATTCCTGTTTCGCCCATTAGTATGTCTCCACAAATAATTGTTTTTGCTCTTTAAATTTTTCTTCAAAATGAGATAACTCACCATTATCCCCAAGTGCCTTTTGCAATTCTTGAATTACGCCCTTTTCCATTCCTTTTGGTCCACCGCAAATATAAAGTCGACCGTTATTCGCAAATGATTTTTTTATTTGCTCTGCTAATTCACGGACTCTATGCCCTATATACATTCTACCGCCATCGAAGGAGTTTTTTTGTTCGCGGCTAATCGCTGTTATTAGCTTAAAATTTTTATGCTTCTTTTCTAACTCAAGAAATTCATCTAGAAGAACTATCTCATCCGAATACGGAGCACCGTAGATAATTGTAATAGTTCCAGTAAAATTAATTAGCTTATGCTCTAATAGTTCATAAGTCATCCCGTAAAAAGGCGCAATCCCGGTTCCTGTTGCACAAAAATAAATATCGCCGCTGAAATCAGTTGTTGGAAGTAGAAAGTTTTTTCCTGCAGGACCGGTCATTGTGACTTCGTCACCTTCTTTCAAATTACACATATAATTTGACCCAACTCCGGAGAAAGTAATATTACCCTCTTCATCATAGGCGTTGTCTCGCTTGATGATAAACTCAATAGAGTCTTCTTTCATTCCCATAGAATAAGTTGGAGAAGAAATAGAATACAACCGTATCGCATAATCAGTATTTTCCGCACCTTTGGCAACTTTTTCAGGATCTTGCCCGGGCGGAATAATGCCAGCACTTTGTCCAATTACAAATGGGAATTGAGAGTGATCTATTCCAATCACAATTCTATGAATGGATGCAATTCCTTCCTTTTTAGGACGCTTGCCTTTTCCCGGTTCTGGTGTAAGCTCAATATTTTTTAAGACTTTTGCTTTAAGAGGTGCAGACTTTTTAAATAGGTTAATTTTAGGCTCTCTTGGTGCTTTCATTCTACTTCCTTATTCTAATAAAAACTTACGACTAGCATTCTTTCTGAAAATGTAGGGTCAATAAAAAAAGGAGAAGGAATTTGTGGTAGGGAAGAGAAATTGGTGCGTCGTGTAGGGGTTGAACCTACGACCCATTGATTAAGAGTCAATTGCTCTACCAACTGAGCTAACGACGCATAATTTCCATTGCTTTTTCATTCTTTTGGAGGTAGCCAATTAGAAAAGCAATTTTTTGTTTTGCAGTTTAATAATTATAACACTGCGGAAATCATAAAATAAAAATATCTCGATGTAGGCTCAAAATTATAACGATTAGCCTCACCAACTTGTCTTACATTTCGAATCGCATCCTGTGCCTGAATCAATGAAAGCCCAGTCCAAATAGAAATATTTTCACTGTAATTATAAACCCAGGTTATATCATACTGAAAGAAAAGTCGTTTCCCTAAATGAGCATTTGGGTCATACTTAAATCTTTCATTCCCGCGACTCTCAGAACTTCCTCCCTCAACTGCACTTCCCGCCACATTATACCATGCATCTTGCGATTTTGCTTTCAGTGTATCATAACCGGCTAATATGAATGTGCCGTAACTATCTGTTTTATAATTAATCCTAGCAGAGTAAGTTTTTATATTTTGAAATCCTACAATTGTAGATTGACCGTTCATCATGTTCCAATATGGCAAAGCACCTGCAATTTGTGGAAACAGAGGATTCCAGGTATTAACCACTCCATCGTTTCGATTTGCATCTCCCGATGCATAAGTATACCCAACTCCAAAACGAACATTATCTAAAATAAGAAATCCTGTTTCTGCACTGATAAACTTTGAATCATACTTAACTCGTTCTCGATAAATTCTCTTCCCTTCGTAGGTTACTTGTGCGTAATCCCAACTTGCATTTATGATTTCTCCATTCTTTCCTGTTTGCAAAGCAGATTCAATCGTCCAATCCCAATGCTTACCTTTAGGCAAATTATTATTATTCGTTCTATTTGTAATTCGAATTCCAGCCGTGATAAGATTATCTTTTTGTTTTAACCTATCCTCTGTCGTAATCTGAGCATTTGGCAGCGCATAAGAAGGACTAGTCGCTGGAATCCATTTCTTATGAATTCCAAACGCATAAAGGTCGATCCAGAAGTGCTCCCATGGCTTAACGGTATTATACGTTCCAGTAAAATAGGCATCATCAATACTTCCTCTTTTTCTACTGTTCGTAGTCACAAGTCCGCCCGGAGCATCGTGTTGCTCCGATAAAATACTTCCTAAAACATGAGAAGAGAAATATTTACTATCATGCATAAAGCGAACACCATCAAATGAAAAACCATTGTTCAACCAATTCAGTGGTCCGAGTAACTTCAGATCTCCATAAGCAAATATTTGCCTCCCAACTTGAATGTTTATTGGAAGTTTATCTGATTTTTTTAGGAGAATATAAGCCTCCCGAATATCTGTGCTCGATCTTTGAACTGTTGGAGTTGTCGTAGTGGCAGGAGTAATTTCTCTTCCTGCATTGTTCGATAGCGCATAACGAGTGTCACCTCCGACACCAGGATTTTGATTTCCACCCCAGAGTCGTGCATCCTGTATTGTAATCTTTGCAGAAAAGTAAGGAGAGGGATCTAATAAAAACCATACCTGAGAATTTTGACCAACAAAATTTGTATAATCATCTGTATTTCGATTGAAGTCTGCATTTTGCCTGGACTCATACCTGGGTCTAAGATGAAAACCGATTTTTAATTTGTCATCGATCCAAAAAGTTTTGCTTTTTCTCAAAGCACCCATTTGCTCGGGGGTAACTAGTATAGACCTGAGATGTTCAATACTAGTATTTCCTTTTTGGTCACTTTTATAATTTTCAGGCAAAACAGTATTAACCACTTCTTTTGATGCAGAAGAATTTTCCTTTTTAGAATCTGTTGTAGATTTAGAGTCTAATGGTTGTTTATCTGAATCTGAAGTCTTAACTTCTTCTTTTGGAGCTGGCTCTACAATAGTTTTAGCTGAATCTGTTTCTGTTTTTTTATTTGGCTCAGTAATTTCCTGAGCCAAAAGCAAATTCGAAAGTAAAAATAGAAATGAGAAATGTAAAAACTTCATTACTATTTACCATTTTTTTGAATTGCTAACTGTCCCTGTCTAGCAAAGTCAATCGCCTCGGCTAGAATGCGAAGAGATTCACCCGGTGCATGAAATCCCATTGAGTTTTCGGCTGCAACAAAATCAACTCTCCATTGTGCTTTGCGGTGAAAATCTCTTGCCGATTCTAGAGATGCATCCGATGCACCTTTGCCTTTAGCCGCTTCTATATCTTTAATGAGTGAAACAGTAACGCCCTCTGCTTTTAATAATAATTCTTTTGTTCTATCTTGAATGATTTCAACTCTTGCTTTGATTTCTTTTTCCGGATAACGGTGACAAGTCTCACAGGATGCAGCAACATTTAGCATAGGGCTTCGAACATGGTGATCGCTAATTTTAATTGCACCTTCTCTTTTATACGGCATATGACAATCTGCACAGGAAACACCGCTTCGTGCATGAATACCTTGACTCCAAGTTTCAAATTCTGGATGCTGCGCCTTCAGCACCTTAGCCCCTGATTTTTTGTGTTCAAAGTCTTTCCAGGCTACATCATCATAGTATTTTTCGATCTGCTCCATCTTAAGACCATTGTGCCATGGATAGGTAAGATTTTTTTCAGGTCCTTTGAAATAATATTCCACATGACATTGACCGCACACAAAAGAGCGCATTTCCTGTCTTGATGCCATTTTATTTACATCATATTCTCCTTTCTTTCCATCTTTACGCCAGCGTTCAATGCTCGGCAAATGAGGAGTAGGCGCAGACGATTTTGCTAAATTGCGGATACCATTGATAAACCCCGGACGATTTACTTCTAATTGCATTGAATCTACATTATGACAATCTATACAGGAAACGGGATGCTTCACATTCTTAGCCGCATCTTTATAAGACATTGCGCATACTAGATCGAAGCCTTTCTGAATTTGTGCTTCTTTTTGATTATCTGGGATGCCTGCCTTCTTTCCTTCTGATTTATAAAAAGGAATAACAGATGCATGGCAGTGAAGACATGCACCCGGTTGTTTGAATTGCTTTACTCGCTCTGTCTCATTTTGATCCTGGAGCATATAAGCATGTCCTCTTTCTTCTCTAAAGTCAACACCAAACGCATAACCGGCAAATAACTCTCTTAGAAGTGGGTCATCGTCTAATTTTTGAAATGCTTCACTACCGCCGTGCTTGGTTCGTTCAATATCAACCGTTCTCTTATAACTATCGTATTGACGTGGAAAATTTTTTCCCCATTCAGCAGGATCAATTGTATCTTCAGTTAAATTGACTACACGAAACACATGATCTTTTGCTTCAGCCTTTCTTTCTAAAATATTTCCAATTAAGAGCATAATGGCAAATACTGCAGCAGAGACGGAAACCAATAATCCTAAAAGTATTTTCCGATTTCCACTTTCTATTTTTTTAAGTATACTTTCTATCAAATTCATTTCTAACTCCTGTTTATTTTGTTGGTCCATGTCCGACGGTTGCATGGCAATGAATACAATTTAATTGAGACTTATCACCGTTACCCTGATGAATTTCTGCGACAAACTTTTCGTGACAATTCACGCAGTTTTCTAAAAGAATTTTTCTATTTGATTCGCGAATGCGAATAGGTTCGTGATAATCATAAAAGGTAAATCCTTTTGAATGCCAGAAACCGTTATTTGCCTTACTCATATATTTGGAAATGAGATTGGTTGGAGTGTGACAGCCATTACACGTAGCATTGGCATGGTGACTGGACTTTTGCCATCCATCATAGTGCTCGCGCATAACATGACAATTGGCGCAAGCCTTTGGGTCATCAGACAGATATGCGGCGCCTTCCGCAAAGTAAAAAGTATAAGCACCCAATCCAAATAAGGTTCCAAGAAGCAAAATGAATAATAAGAGTGCAATTGAGGGTTGACCCCAAACACTGGACAGGATTTTCATAAAAATAAGGTGTATTAGCACGATCTAATATACTACAATTATTTATTGAAAATTAGCCAATAAAACTTTCAGAAA
>Ga0209174_10001493_pt1 | contig 16442 bp, 9 predicted proteins | sample JI91814BDNA_FD_187505 | JGI IMG/M metagenome (GOLD analysis project Ga0209174, IMG submission 187505) | Wastewater effluent complex algal communities from Wisconsin, to seasonally profile nutrient transformation and Carbon sequestration -... | ecosystem: Engineered > WWTP > Effluent > Algae...
CCAGCTATCCTTTTTATAAATCATCAGGTGATGCTGCATTAATCAGTGCCTGTGAGGAATTTCTTTCCAACCCGCTATTGATGATGCAGACTGTAGAAGAGGGTGATCGTAACGATCCCCTGATTCCATTGCAAAAAGATTTCAAAGCTTTTAATTATTACCGGCTACCCAATAAAAATATTGTAGGCCTCTGGAAATATGCCCTTACCAGTATTTCGAAAGACGGAGGAAAGACCTGGCCCATGAACCCCACCCGGGCACCAGGGTTCGTGAATGCCAATGCCAAAATCTGGGGACAACAAACCAGCGATGGCAAATATGCAACAGTGTACAATCCCTCCGAGTTTCGCTGGCCCCTGGCCCTGAGTGTGAGTGATGATGGATTGAAATACAAAAACCTTTTATTGGTCAATGGTGAGATCAGCTCCATGCGCTATGGCGGTGCCTATAAAAGCTATGGTCCACAGTATGTAAGAGGTATCCAGGAAATGGATGGAAAACCTGCTGATAAAAACATGTGGGTGACATACAGCATGAACAAAGAAGATATTTGGATAAGCCGGATACCGGTACCCGTAAAGGACAAAGAAACCCGCCACCTGAATGATGATTTTTCTTTGAATCCTCTCTGTATGCAGTCCTGGAATATTTTCAGTCCCCTCTGGTGTAAAATCGAAACCTTCAATCAATCGCTGCAACTCAGTGACCAGGATCCCTATGATTATGCCAAAGCAGAACGTTTATTTCCCGAGTCGAAAAAAGTTAAAGTCGAGTTTGCTTTCACCGCCGGCCAGCAGGACCATGGTACACTGGAAATTGAACTCACCGATGGAAAAGGAATGCCCTGTTTGCGGATCATGCTCGATTCGACTGGAAGCATCCTTACTAAGCAGGGCTACCGGAATAAATCACTGGGTAAGTACAAGGCCAATGAAAAAATGGTAGTGACGATAGAATTAAATACCGCCTCCCGTTTTTACACGGTAAGCCTGAATGGCAGCAAGCCGGCCAATAATATTTGTTTTGCGCCGGTAGCATCTGTTGAAAGAATTGTATTCAGAACGGGCAGCATTCGTCATTTCCCGGATGCGGAAACACCGACGGATCAATCCTATGACTTATTCAATACGGAAGTACCTGTGAAAAATGCCAGATACAGTATTCATTATCTTAAAACAAAAACATTGCCCTGAAGCAGGTAATCAGACTGATAGATAAAGAATGTTGAAATCGTTCCGATATATATGTCAATCTAAGCAGATCCTTTATCTGTCGGTTGTCCTATTGCTGGAATTAGCAGCAGAAGGCCAGGGCCGTCCCATGATCCTGAAACCTGAATCATTCAGACATTATGTTGACTACTTCAACAAAATGGAAGAGGAGAACATCAAACAGGCCATTCCCAACGACAGTGCCTGGGTCTGGATGAAAAAGAATATTCCATTATTCGAATGCCCGCAGCAGAATTTTGAAGAAATGTTTTATTTCCGCTGGTGGACATTGCGGAAGCATATCAAAAAGACAGAGAAGGGATTTGTGTTCACAGAATTTTTGATCCAACGTTCTTATGCGGATAAATACAACTTGATCTCCAGCGGATTGGGTCATCATATTTATGAAAGCCGCTGGCTGCATGATAAACAATACATGGACCAGAACCTGCTGGTCTGGTACCGGGGTAATAATGGTAAGCCCATGAACAAGCTCCGCTTCTACAGTGGATGGGTGGAAGATGCCATTTACAATCGATTTCTGGTGAATGGCGATAAAAAGTTTGTGCTGGATCTGTTACCGGATATGGAGACCAATTTTGCCGCCTGGGAATCAGAAAAGAAAAGAGCGGACGGATTATTTTGGCAGTATGATGTGCGGGATGCCATGGAAGAAACCATCAGCGGCGGCAGGAAAGAAAAAAATCCAAGACCAAGTATGAATAGCTATATGTATGGCAATGCCTATGCGCTTTTCCAGCTGAATAGTCTGATTGATTTGTACCGCCCCGGTACTGCCCGCTATGGACTCAAACTGGATTCTATCAAACAATCATTGCAAACTAAACTCTGGAATAATAACCATCAGTTTTTTGAAGTCAGGAAAGAACAAGGCGATACCCTGGCCAATGTAAGAGAGGAGATCGGATTCCTGCCCTGGTATTTCAATATACCGGATACACAATATAGTGTAGCCTGGAAATGGCTGATGGACAAAAAATGTTTCAATGCACCATTCGGTATCACTACCGCTGACCGGAGCCATCCCGGCTTTCGCACCCATGGCTGCTGTAACTGCGAATGGGATGGTGCCGTCTGGCCCTTTGCTACTTCACAAACACTAACCGCAATGGCCAATCTGCTGAATAGATACCAGCAGCAATATGTAACCAATGCCGATTATTTCGACCAGTTAGAGACTTATGTGGAATCTCAATATTATCGCGGACGGCCCTATATCGGTGAATACCTCGATGAAAAAACGGGATACTGGTTAAAGGGAGATGAAGAGCGGAGCCGTTATTATAATCATTCCACTTTCAATGACCTAGTCATTACCGGACTGGCAGGAATAAGACCACGCATGGACAATTCATTAGAAGTGAATCCATTGCTCCCCGAAGGGAAATGGGACTGGTTCTGTCTGGATAATATATTATACCATGGAAAAATACTGACCATTGTTTGGGATAAGACAGGATTGAAATACAAAAAGGGCAAGGGACTAATGGTATTTGTCAATGGAAAGAAAGTGGCATCCGCTCCTGTTCTTCAAAAACTAATCGCGAAGTACTGATCAATGATGCGTAAACGTATTATTCATATTATCACACTGATTTTTCTGACTGTACAGGTACAAGCCCAGGAAACAGAAAAAATCTATCTCTCCGGTAAAGGACCGGAAGATGCTGTTACATGGGAGTTCATGTGTACCGGTGGAATGAATGCGGGTAAATGGACGACCATACCCGTTCCTTCCTGCTGGGAATTACAGGGTTTTGGCAAATATGACTATGGTTTTGCCAAAGACAGTGTGAAGGGAAAAGAAAAAGGTTTGTACAAGAGAAAATTTAATGTGCCTGCTTCCTGGAAGGGTAAGGTTATTAATATTGTTTTTGAAGGGGTGATGACGGATGCAGAAGTGAAAATCAACGGACAAGCGGCTGGCCCTGTTCACCAGGGTGCTTTCTATGTTTTCCGCTATGATGTCAGTAAGTTTTTAAAGTATGGAAAAGAAAACCTGCTGGAAGTCACAGTGGCTAAACATTCCGCCAATGAATCGGTTAACGCAGCAGAACGCCGGGGTGATTTCTGGGTATTTGGGGGAATCTTCAGACCGGTATGGCTGGAAGTATTGCCCTCTGTATTTATAAAGAATCTGAACTTCCATGCAGGGGCGGATGGCAATGTGATGGGTATATTTACCATCAATAAATTGGCAGACAGTAAGGCCGTGGTACGAATACTGGATAACCAGGGAAAAGTAGTAGATACAATTCAAACTACTAATACCGATTTTAATTTCGGACTATACTTCTTTGGAAAAACAATCAAAAGTATCAGCACCTGGTCACCGGAAACACCGCAACTCTATACCATTGAGTGTACCATCTATGAAAAGGGCAGGCCCATACATGTGCTGAAGCAGAAATTTGGGTTTCGGACCTTTGAATTAAGACAAAGAGATGGTTTCTATCTCAATGGCGTTAAAATGAAATTCAAAGGCGTGAACCGCCACTGCTTCCGTCCGGAAACCGGAAGAACACTGAGCCCCAAGCAAAGCATTGAAGATATATTACTGATCAAGGAAATGAATATGAATGCTGTCCGGGCCGCTCATTACCCGCCGGATGCTCATTTCCTGGATGCCTGTGATTCGCTTGGATTATTGGTGATGGATGAACTGGCCGGCTGGCACGGACATTATGATACACCTACTGGGAAAAAATTATTGGAAGAAATGATTACTCAGGATGCTCATCATCCTTCTGTTGTGCTCTGGGCCAATGGAAATGAAGGCGGACATAACCGGGAACTGGACAAGTTTTTCAATGAATTGGATATCCAACAAAGACCGGTATTGCATCCCTGGGAGAATTTCAACGGAGTGGAAACCCAGCATTACCGCGAATACAATTATGGTATCGGTAATTATGAAAACGGCAGGGAGATCGTGATGCCAACTGAATTTTTGCATGGCTGGTTCGATGGAGGGCATGGAGCCGGACTGGAAGATTACTGGGAGAAAATGTGGCATAATCCTTTAAGTGCAGGCGGCTTCCTCTGGGATTTTGCAGATAATGCGGTGGTAAGAAAGGATCTGAAAGATTCATTGGATACCGATAAACACCGCGCAGCCGATGGTATCGTAGGTCCGCATTTTGAAAAAGAAGGCAGCTTTTACGCCATCAAAGAAATCTGGAGCCCCGTCCGTTTCGAAAGAAAAGAAATCACTCCGGCTTTTGATGGGAAACTCAATATCGAAAATCGCTATCATTTTACAAATACCCGGTCCTGCTCATTCAGCTGGAAATTAAAACGATTCAATCTTGCTGATACAAAGGAAATATCAGGGGAAATAGCGGCGCCTGATATTCAACCCGAAGCTAAAGGAGTGCTATCCATATCGCTTCCGGCAGACTGGCAGAAGTATGATGTACTATATATAACTGCAAGAGATCCATTTAAAAGAGAACTGTTTACCTGGAGCTTCAACTTCAGCAGTCCGGAATGGATCAAAACAAGAATGGTAGATACAACCAGTACCGGCGAAGTCAGGAATCCCATAGGAGATACCACTTCGATTCTTGTACATGTAAAAGATGTGCAATTGATGTTTAATGGGTTCAATGGAATGCTGGAGGAGGTAAGAAATAAAAAAGGGGTATTGCCCTTCAACAATGGACCCGTTATACAGGAAGGAGCAAACAATTTTGCCCGTATCAAAAAATATTGGGAAGGAAATAAACTGGTGATCGCTACCCAATATGACCGGAAGGAAAGTTATAACACCCTTCAATGGACCATTTACCCCAGCGGCTGGATCAAACTGGAAGTACAATATTTCCCCGGGGCCTATTTCACCAATTTCGCCGGTATCAATTTTTCGTTTCCTGAAAAGGAAATCAAATCGGTTACCTACATGGGCAATGGTCCTTACCGGGTCTGGAAAAACCGGATGAAGGGAAACCAATTTGGTGTTTGGAATAAAACTTACAATTCAACCGAAACAGGGGAGTCCCCCTGGGTCTATCCTGAGTTCAAAGGCTACCATTCTAATTTTTACGGAGGCTATTTCTTTACCAGTAACAATCAGTTTACCGTAGTGACTGAAACCGAAGATCTATTTCTTCGCCTGTTTACCCCAACCTGGAAAACCGATCAGTGGCATAACTATGAACCGTATTTCCCAACCGGGGATATATCCTTCATGCAGGGGATTCCATCTATTGGTACCAAGAGCCAGCGCAATGAAACAACCGGCCCCATGGGCATCAAAAATATGTACTACGATTATGAGAAGGATCCCGCAAGGGCACTCCGGATCTGTTTGTGGTTTAATTTCTCATCTCTGTAACATGAAACGAATTATTCTTGCCTTATTCCTTTTCTCTTTTCTGCAGGCTGATAGCCAGATCAGGATAACCAACCTCCGTTGCGAAATGCTGGTGAATCCGCTGGGTATTGATATAAAAGAACCCCGGTTCAGCTGGCAAATCGAATCAAACACAAGAGGGGTGAAGCAAACCAGTTACCAGCTACTCGTAGCTTCCTCAAAAGAGAAACTGTCCAGGAACGAAGGCGATGTATGGAATTCTGGAAAACAAATCAGTGATCAGTCGATCCATATCCGTTATACAGGTCAGCCATTGCAGTCCGGTAGAAAATATTTCTGGAAAGTGAAAGTGTTTACGAATAAAGCAGCAGCTTCAGGTGGGGAATACGCTTTTTTTTCCATGGGATTATTGAATAAGGAAGACTGGACCGGCAAATGGATCGGGTATGACAAACCTTCTCCCTGGGATAGTATCACACAATGGTCGAGATTATCTGTCCGATATCTCAGAAAAGAATTCAGCGGAGCGAAACCGGTAAAAAGAGCAACCGTTTATATCGCAGGTCTCGGTTTGTATGAACTATTCATCAATGGCAGTAAAGTAGGTGATCAGGTGCTGGCCCCCAATCCAACCGATTACCGGAAATCATATCTATATAATACCCATGATGTAACCACTCTGGTGAAAACTGGTAATAATGCATTGGCCGTTGCATTGGGCAATGGTCGCTTCTTCACCATGCGGCAGAATTACAAAACCCATAAGCATAATAATTTCGGCTTTCCCAAATTGCTGCTCCAGCTGGAAATAGAATATGCCGACGGTTCCATCAAAAAGATAGGTAGTGATGAAAGCTGGAAGCTACAACTGGACGGACCGGTACGCACCAATAATGAATACGACGGAGAAGAATACGATGCCAGTAAGGAAATGACCGGTTGGAATATGATCGGATATAATGACCGCTCCTGGATGAATGCTGAACCGGTCATTGCTCCACCCGGGCAAATCAGGGCACAGATGAGTGAGGCCATGAAAGCCATGCAGACCATTCAGCCCTTTTCCATTAAAAAAACGGCCAGTGGAAATTATATACTGGACATGGGACAAAATTTTTCCGGCTGGATCAAACTGAAAAATATCAATGGGAAAAAAGGCCAGCAGATCGTCCTGCGGTTTGCAGAAAGCCTGCAGTCGAACGGGGAATTATTTGTCGCCAATCTGCGGGATGCAAAAGTGACGGATGTTTATACATTCGGCAACAAATCTTTAGGCGCTACAGGATGGGAGCCCAGCTTTGTCTATCATGGATTCCGCTATGTTGAAATTTCATCCTTCCCGGGTACACCACAGCTGAACCAGTTTGAGGGAAAACTGGTTTTTGATGCCCTTTCCACCACAGGATCTTTTCAAACCAGCAATGAGATCATCAACCGGATTTATCAGAATGCCTGGTGGGGTATCGCTTCCAATTACAAAGGAATGCCGGTGGATTGTCCGCAAAGAAATGAACGCCAGCCATGGTTGGGTGACCGCACCATCGGGGCACAGGGAGAAAGTTTTGTGTTCGACAATGCAAAGCTCTATGCCAAATGGATGCAGGACATTGAAGAATCACAAACGGCTGAAGGTGCTTTACCCGATGTAGCACCCGCTTTCTGGAATTATTATTCAGATGACCTGACCTGGCCGGCAGCTTATCTCACTATTTCCAATCATCTCTATAATCAGTTCGGCGATATCACGCCCATCCGCAATCATTATGCCTCCATGAAGAAATGGATGGATTACATGAAAGATAAATACCTGAAGGATTACATCTTCACCAAAGACAAATACGGCGACTGGTGTGTGCCTCCTGAAAGCCCGGAACTGATTCATGCCAAAGACAGCACGAGGATAACCGATGGCAAATTAATCGCCACCGCTTATTATTATAAACTACTTTCTTTAATGCAGCGCTTTGCTTCATTACTGGAAAAGAAAGAGGATATCGCTGAATACAAAGCATTGTCTGAAAAAATCAGTGCTGCTTTTCAGGCGAAATTTTACAATGCCAGACTGAACCAGTATGGCAATAATACTGTTACCGCCAACCTGCTGCCCCTGTATTTTGGGATTACACCTGACTCCTTACGCTCGGCCGTATTCGAAAAAATCAGACAAAAAATTCATGTGGAAAACCACGGGCATATCAGCACCGGTGTAATCGGTTCACAATGGCTGATGCGCGGACTCACTGAATTCGGTTATGCGGATCTGGCCTATATCCTGGCCAGCAACAGTACCTACCCCAGTTGGGGCTATATGGTTAAAAACAATGCCACCACCATCTGGGAATTATGGAATGGGAATACGGCCAATCCCGAAATGAACAGCCAGAACCATGTGATGCTGCTGGGTGATCTGATCACCTGGTTTTATGAAAACCTGGGGGGCATCCGTACAGATAAATCAGCAGTGGGTTTCAAAAAAATTACCATGAAGCCTTCGGTGCCAGCCGGACTGGATCAGGTGAATGCCACTTATAACAGCATGCACGGAATCATCCGCAGCAACTGGAAAAACAGCACCGCTCTTTTTGAATGGCATATCTCGATTCCGGCGAATACATCGGCTACTGTCTTTGTTCCGGCCACCACTGCTGAAGAAATCACCTGTGATGGCAATGCATTATCTGCTATTCCGGAAATCAAAGTAATCAAAACAGAAAAAGGAGCCGTGGTACTGGAGATACAATCCGGTACTTACAACCTGGTAAGGAATAAAAACTGGAAGAAAGGCATCGTCAAAGAGCAATTTATTTTTGAAAGAGCTTCCTTTCCTGAAAGTCATGCAGCTACCATTGCTGAAACACCGGAAGGTTTGGTAGCAGCCTGGTTTGCTGGAACCAAAGAAGGAAATAAGGATGTTTGTATCTGGACCAGTCACCTGAAAAACAATCAATGGACCACCCCTGCAAAAGTAGCAGATGGTGTGATGAATGATACCCTTCGCTATCCCTGTTACAATCCCGTTTTATTTTATGCTCCCAATGGGGAATTGCTATTGTTTTATAAGATTGGTCCCAATGTAGCGGGCTGGACTGGCTGGATGAAGCGCAGCAAAGACGATGGAAAAACCTGGTCAGCAAGAGAAGCCCTGCCCGAAGGGTTCCTGGGACCGATCAAGAACAAACCGGTAATGCAGAACGGAGTATTGCTTTGTCCCAGCAGTACCGAAAAAAATGGATGGAAAGCCCATATCGAATTCACCTCCGATTATGGAAAGACCTGGAACAAAACGGAAGCCATCAATGATGGAAAATCCATTGAAGCCATCCAACCCAGTATCCTGCGATATAGTGATGGCCGCATGCAGATTCTTTGCCGCAGCCGCAATACAACACTCAATGAAAGTTGGAGCAATGATGGAGGTAAAACCTGGTCGGCCATGATGGCATCGGCGCTCCCCAATAATAATTCAGGAACCGATGCCGTGACTTTACAGGATGGCCGGCAGTTACTGGTGTATAATCATTTATTACCGGATGCTTCCTGGGTAAAAGGCAAGGGGCCGCGCACTCCATTGAATGTAGCCATCAGTAAGGATGGTAAACAATGGATGGCCGCCCTGGTGCTGGAAGATTCACCCATCAGTCAGTATTCCTATCCTTCCGTGATTCAAACAAAAGATGGACTGGTGCATATTGTCTACACCTGGAGAAGGGAGAAAATAAAGCATGTGGTGGTTGATCCATCGAAACTGGATTTAAAAGAAATCACGAATAAACAATGGCCGGGCATTACTGCAGTAGCAGGTAAAACGGCTGATGATTAAATAAATCGATTGAACAATCTTCCGATCATAGATATTTCGATTATTGCCTTGTACCTGCTGGCCATGGTAGGTATTGGCTTTTGGTTTTCTAAAAAGAATAAGAATACCGAACAGTTTACCCGTGCATCCGGTAAAATTCCGGGCTGGGCTATTGGTTTATCCATCTATGCAACTTTTTTAAGCAGTAATACTTTCCTCGGTGTACCAGGTAAAGCTTTTGGCAGCAACTGGAATGCCTTTGTGTTTAGTTTATCAATGCCTCTGGCAGCCTGGGTGGCAGTAAAATATTTTGTTCCCTTTTACCGGAGTACCGGAGAAGTTTCAGCGTATACCCATCTCGAAAAAAGATTCGGACCCTGGGCACGTACTTATGCTGTGGTTTGTTTTTTGCTCACGCAGTTTGCCCGGATGGGATCCATTTTTTTCGGCATGGCTTTAAGTCTGCAGGCACTCACCGGTTTCAGCATGGCTTCCATCATGATTGTGATGGGTATTTGTATTATCATCTATACCGTACTCGGAGGAATGGAAGCGGTCATCTGGACCGAAGTGGCACAGGGTATTCTTAAAACACTCGGTGCGATCCTGATTCTGTACCTGATCATCCGGGAAATACCGGGTGGATGGAAACAAACCTATGAGTTAGCAGCAGCAGCCGATAAAATGAGTCTGGGTAGTTTTAAAATGGATTTTACCAGTTCCACATTCTGGGTGGTATTACTCTATGGCTTTTTTATCAACCTGAATAATTTTGGAATGGACCAGAATTATATTCAGCGTTATCATACCGCCAAAAGCGAACAGCAGGCAGGCAAATCCGTTTGGATGTGTGTGTGGATGTATGTGCCGGCTTCCCTGCTTTTTTTTATCATTGGTGCGGCCCTGTTTTCCTGGTACCAGGTACATCCTGAAATGTTGGATGTGGTAAAACTAAAAGTGGCTGCTGAAAGATTACCAGCAGCTGCCAGCAGTCTGCAAATACAGGAACTGGCCGCAACCCTGCAGCCGGCTGATTTTGGAGATAAGGTCCTGCCTCATTTTATGGTAACAAAAGTACCCACCGGATTAATCGGATTGATTGTAGCCGCGATTCTTTCTGCTGCCATGAGCACGATCAGCAGTAATATGAATGCCAGCGCTACGGTATTCACCATGGATATTTATAAGAAATTAGTCCGCCGCGACATATCAGATAAAAAACAACTCCGCACCCTGCATATTGCCACGGTGATTTTCGGGTTGATCGGGTTGGCAACCGGACTGGCCATGATCGGAGCAAAAAGCCTGCTCGATGCCTGGTGGGAACTCTCCGGAATTTTTGCGGGCGGAATGCTGGGTCTCTTCTTATTGGGTTTGATCAGTAAAAAGGCAAAAAATGCAGCGGCAGTAACGGCCACAATTACTGGGATCATTGTAATTCTTTGGATGACATTCAGTGACCGTTTGGGTGGCGATTACAATCCACTGAAAAGTACCCTGCACAAAAACATGATTATCGTGGTGGGTACCCTGACCATTTTTCTAACCGGTTTACTAATCAGCCGCTTCAGGGCCCGGACTGTCTCAAAACAGTAAAATTGTACCGTTTTACAGCAAAATCCTGCATTGTATAAGCGTGGTAATTTTTGAAATTTATACTGTAAATGCTGTCGTATGAGTGATAAAAAATTTGTGCCGGTCATGATCACCCCCTTCAACCTCAAAGCAAAGGTTGACCTGGATGCGGTGAGTACCCTGATTGATTTCTACCTGGCAGCAGGTGTGAGAGGATTTTTTGCCAATTGCCTGAGCAGTGAAATGTACAGCATCACTGAAGATGAACGGCTGGAACTAACCCGGCATGTGGTCAAATATGTAGACGAAAGAGTTCCTGTGGTAGCTACTTCTTCTTTCGGACTCACCATTGATGATAAAGCAGAATTCACCAAAAGGATCTACGATACCGGTATTGATGCCGCCATCCTCATCACAGGACATTATGCGAACATCGAAGACAGCGATGAGATCCTGCTCCGGAATTTTGAGAGGATGTTCAAGCTTACCGGGAATATCCCATTAGGAATGTATGAATGTCCGGCCCCTTACAAACGTATCCTGGGAGCTGATGTGTTCCGGCAATTATTATCCTCCGGAAGATTTGTGTACCACAAAGACACTTCCATCGCCCTTGAATCTGTGCAGGCCAAACTGGAAGTGGTAAAGAATGCCAATGCGGGCTTTGAATTTTATGATGCCCACTCACCCAATGCCATGTACAGCCTGCAAATGGGTGCCAAAGGCATGAGTAGTATCAGCGGAAATTTTTATCCTGAAATACTCGTGTGGATGGTGAACAATGCGACTAATCCTTCCAGACAGGAGGAAGTTAAATGGTTACAGGGTGAAATCAGCCGGGTAGATCCCCTGATCCATATTGCCTACCCAATGAGTGCGAAGTATTTCCTGCGCAAAAGAGGCTTACCGGTTCGTACCATCAGTCGTGCCACAGCCCTCGAACTGACACCCGAACAAAAAAATACCCTCGACGGAGTTCACGATAGTTTTTTAATGTGGTGCGATAAACTAGACATCCGGCCGGTTGATACCACTTCCCTTTTATTGCCCAAGTATCCGCTGGATGCAGCGATTTAATTGTTGATAACGATGCCTGATAACCCCCTGACCATATTTTTTCCGGGAAAGCTTGTCTTTGGAAACGGTACCCTGCCGCAACTGGCCAATGATATCATTACGTTGCATCCTGATAAAGTATTACTGCTCACCATTGATCCTTTGCTCCATTCACTGATGCCGTTTAAAAGTAGTCTGGAAGATGCAGGTATCAAAGTGCATCAGGATACCTCTATCATTGCCGAACCTTCTTTCAGTGATTTCGAAAAACTGATGAATATAGTAACTCCCTTTGATCCTGATATTGTTGTTGGTATTGGCGGAGGAAGTGTACTCGATGCGGCCAAACTGGTGGCCGCACAACTGGGCAATGAACAGCAATTGAAAGACTATGTGGGTATTGGTTTACTCAAAGGACGTAAAAAGAAATTGATCTGTGTACCTGCTACCAGTGGCACAGGCAGTGAAGTATCTCCCAATGCTATATTGATTGATGGAGAGAACCAGAAAAAAGGAATCATCAGTCCCTTCCTGGTTCCCGATATCGTGTATGTAGATCCCCTGCTCACCCTGAGTTTGCCGGCTTCCATCACTGCAGCAACCGGTATGGATGCACTGACCCATTGTCTGGAAGCTTACACCAATAAATTCGCACAACCCCTGATTGATATTTATGCATTGAAGGGAATTGAACTGATTGCCGCCAATATTGAAAAGGCCGTCAGCAATGGACAGGATACCCATGCCAGAGAACAATTGGCCATGGGCAGTTTATTAGGAGGATTTTGTCTGGGCCCCGTGAACACCGCAGGGGTGCATGCATTGAGTTACCCGCTGGGAAGTATGTTTCATCTTGCCCATGGATTATCCAATGCCTTGCTGCTTCCCTATGTGATGGAATACAATATACCTGCTGCAGTGGATCGATTTGCAGCAGTGGCCCTTGCACTCGGATGCGAACAAAAAACCACTGCATTCGATACGGCCATGGCCGGTGTAGAAAAAATCAGGAGCCTGAACAAAGCCTGTGGTATTCCAGCAAATCTGCAGGAAGTCAATGTACCGGCCACTGCCATTCCGCAAATGGCAGCCGATGCCATGCTGATCCAGCGTTTATTAAAAAATAATCCAAGAGAAATTACATTGGATAATGCGATTCAAATTTATCAATCAGCCAGCGCATGAACCCCTCCAAAAAATATACCGGTGTGATTGTACCGGCGATTACGCCATTAACTGCCAGATTGCAGATTGATGAAGCAGCTGTTGAAAAATTATTCAACAGTTTTTATGACCAGGATATAGCACCTTTTATACTGGGTACAACAGGGGAAGCAGCATCCATTCCCTTCCAGGTAAAGAAAGATTATATCCAGGCAGCAGAAAGGATCAAAAAACCGGGCACCTTACTCTATGCCGGAATCGGGTCTAATGTATTAGCAGAAAGCACTTCTATGGCAGCGTTCTTCGCCCTGCATGGGGTAGATGTATTGGTGGCTACACTTCCATCTTATTATACGCTGACTGAATTACAGATGAAGGAATATTTTACAGAACTGGCAAATACCGTCCCGCTTCCTTTGTTTATCTACAATATTCCGGCCACCACCCATATGAGTATTCCGCTGCAACTGATAGAAGAACTCAGTCATCATCCAAATATTGTGGGGATCAAGGACAGTGAAAGAAGTGAAGAACGATTAAAAGAATCGATCGAACGCTGGAAATCACGTAGCGATTTTCATTATATACTGGGCTGGGCCACCCAAAGCGCCAATGCCTTATTAATGGGGGCCGACGGACTGGTGCCCAGTACCGGCAACCTTTACCCGGGCATCTATGCAGCCATGATTAAGGCTTTTAAGGAAAATGATACGGCGCTGTTACAGGAACTGCAGGAAAAAAGTGATGCATACGGAGCAGTTTATCAGGCTGGCCGCACCCTGGGGGAGAGCCTGAAAGTCCTGAAGCAGTTGATGGAAGAAAAAGGAATTTGTACATCCGTCATGATGCCGCCACTCTGACAATAACAGTCTTTCCAGTAAATAAAAGGAAAGACGGAGAAAATAAAAGATAAAATGAGCAAACCGATTGTAGCCATCAGCATGGGTGATCCTGCCAGTATCGGTCCTGAGATCGCTGTAAAAGCTTTATTGCAGGATGCTGTTTATGAGAGCTGCCGGCCATTGCTGGTAGGAGATGCCGTTGTTTTTAAACAGATCATTGATAAACTGCAATTACCTGCTGTAGTTCATGCGATACAATCAGTAAAAGAAGCAGGATTTGTCAAAGGAACAATCGATGTAATTGATTTGGGTATCACGAATATCAGTCAGCTGCAGTTTGGAAAAATTGATCCGAATTGCGGAGAAGCCAGTTTCCAGGCGGTAAAAAAGATGATTGAACTGGCCATGGCCGGAGAAGTCGATGCCACTGTTACCGGACCCATCAATAAAAAATCCATCAATGAAGCCGGCCATCATTTCGCTGGTCATACAGAAATCTATGCCCATTATACCGGTACAAAAAAATATGCCATGCTACTGGTGGAAGATCATATCAATGTGATCCATGTGAGCACGCATGTTTCCCTTCGACAAGCCTGTGACCTGGTGAAAAAAGATAGAATTGTTGAAGTGATAGAACTCATCGTGGACGGATTAAAAAAACTGGGCAAGACAAACCTGAAAATTGGTGTAGCCGGATTGAATCCGCATGCCGGCGACAGTGGTTTATTTGGAACTGAAGATGATCTTGAAATTGCCCCTGCAGTGGAAGCAGCAAAAGCTTTGGGCTATGATGTGGAAGGGCCTGTACCTCCTGACACCATGTTTGCAAAAGCTGCGATGGGTGCTTATGGTGGAGTAGTGGCGATGTACCATGACCAGGGACATATCCCTTTCAAACTGGCCGGTTTTAAATGGAATGCGGAGAAACAACAAATGGATAGTGTAAAGGGAGTAAACATTACCCTGGGTCTTCCTATAATCCGTACTTCCGTTGACCATGGGACTGCTTTTGAAATTGCCGGAAAAGGAATTGCCAGTGCTGATGCCATGCTGCTGGCCATTGAAAGTGCTGTTCAACTTGCCAAACATCAATCATGATAGCCGTAATCGCAGATGACCTCACAGGAGCAGCCGAAATGGCCGGGATCGCCTGGCGATTTGGTTTGTCTGCGGAATTATTGCTGCAGGACAGCAGTATTGGAAAAGCGGATGTTCTGATTGTATCAACCGATAGCCGCTCTTTAAGTAGGCAGAAAGCGCTGGAAATAACCAAGCGCATCACCAGGCAGGTACAAAAATGGCAACCGGAATGGGTCTATAAAAAAACAGATTCAGTCCTTCGTGGTTATGTGGCAGAGGAATTACAAATCCAGATGGAGATACTGAACCTGCCCCGTGCTTTTGTCCTTCCGGCCAATCCGTCATTGGACCGAACCATCAGTGCCGGCGAATACTATGTACAGGGAGAAAAAATTCATACCACCGGATTCGCCAATGATCCAGAGTTTCCCGTGCTTACTTCCAGTGTCAGTGAAATGCTGCAAAGAAAAGCCGTGGTACTTTCTCCGGGGGCGATATTACCGGCCAGGGGTATCGTAGCAGGAGAAGCAGCAAACAGCGAAGCAATCAAACACTGGGCCGAAAGGGTGGATCATTCCTGGTTACTGGCCGGAGCAGGTGATTTTTTTGAAGCCCTGTTGGCAAGGAATAGCAGTCAGCAAAAGAAGGCATCCATTAGCATACAGACGCCTCATTTATATATCAGCGGAACAGCATTTGATCAGCGAAAGAAATTTATCCGCAACCTGCATGCGAATGGGGGTCCGGTAATTTGGTTACCCTATGAAATGAATGACAAATGGCTGCAAACTGCTGCGGCTTTGATGCAATCAAACCAAAAATTGCTGCTGGCGATTGATGAGTCCACAGAAGAAGCGGCAACCATCCGAAAGCGAATGGCTGCAACAGCCCGAATACTAATTGAACAAACCGGGGTAAAAGAAATTTTTATTGAAGGAGGAGCTACTGCCGCTGCGATATTAAAGGAAATGCAGATCAGCCGGTTGTTGCCTGTGGAAGAATGGCAGAGAGGAGTAGTCAGAATGATGTCGGGTGAATATTTTTTTACAGTAAAGCCGGGGAGCTATCCGCTTCCTGACGAATTATTACGATTGTATAATTAAGGCCAATGAATCATCTTCAGTTTATTGATTACAGTATCATTGTGGTGGTACTGGGTATTACGCTCTGGCTGGGCTTTCGCTTTGCCAAAAAACAGGATACCACCGAGAACTTTTTTTTATCCAAGGGAAATTTCCCTGCCTGGGCACTTGGTCTTTCCCTGCTCTCTACCCTGATCAGTAGTGTGACCTTTCTGGGTTATCCGGCACAGGGCTATACCAGCAACTGGATCTTACTGGTACAGGGACTCATGGTACCGGTGGTATTGCTGGGAA
>Ga0209174_10001496_pt1 | contig 16437 bp, 9 predicted proteins | sample JI91814BDNA_FD_187505 | JGI IMG/M metagenome (GOLD analysis project Ga0209174, IMG submission 187505) | Wastewater effluent complex algal communities from Wisconsin, to seasonally profile nutrient transformation and Carbon sequestration -... | ecosystem: Engineered > WWTP > Effluent > Algae...
ACACGATCCGCCTGACAATCACAGACGCGATCGGGCGCACGACCAGCGCCGACGCCAACCTCACCGTTGCATCCGCCCCGTCCTCGGGCGGCGGCGGAGGGGGCGGCGCCACCGATCTCGCCAGCCTCACCGGCATCCTCGCGCTGGCGCTCTTCGCGGCAAACCGGCGCAACCGGGCCTGACCCATCCGGCGCGGAGCACGCCACGCTCCGCGCCAAACCCACTTTTACTTTCACCCTTCCGCGGGCTTGCCTGAAAGACTGTTTATTTATACAGTCAACGCATGTCCGCTGATCCGCGTCCTCCTGCACCCGGTTTTGCCGAGCTCTACGCCCGATCCTGCTTCAGCTTTCTCACCGGCGCATCCCACCCGGAAGAACTGCTTGAGCAGGCGGCAAGCCTGGGCTACAGCGCCCTGGCCATTACCGACGAATGTTCGCTGGCCGGCGTGGTGCGGGCCTACGCGGCCTGGCGCCATACGCCGGACGCCCCAAAGCTGATCATCGGCAGCAGCATCCGGCTTGAAGACGGGCCAACGCTGGTGCTGCTGGCCACCGACCGCGCCGCCTACGGGCAGCTCTCAAGCCTCGTCACCCGCGGGCGGCGGGCGGCCGACAAGGGCAACTACCGCCTCACCCGCCTCGACCTCGCCCGTGGCCTGCCCGGCTGCCTGGCGCTGCTGGTGCCGCCGGATCTCATCGATCCCGATCCGCACACCCTCGCCACCGACGCCCGCTGGCTGGCCGAGCGCTTTCCCGACGCCTGCTGGCTCGCCGCCCCGCTCCACCTGGGGCCGGACGACGCCACCCGGCGCCGCGGGATCAAAGCCGCGGCACAATCCGCCGGCATCCCGGTTGCCGCCACCTGCGCGCCGCTGATGCACACGGCCTCGCGCAGGCGCCTGGCCGATGTCCTCACCGCCCTGCGCCACCGGGTCACCCTCGACGATGCCGGCTACCTGCTCGCCGCCAACGGCGAACAGCGCCTGCAGCCCCGCGAAATCCTCGCCCGTCGCCACCCGCCCGAATGGCTCGCCCAAACCCTCGCCATCGCCGAGCGCTGCCATTTCTCGCTGGCCGAGCTGCGCTACGAATACCCTCAGGAGATCGTGCCGCCCAAGGCCACGCCGGCCTCCCACCTGCGGGCACTGGTCGGCCACGGGCTGCGCCACCGTTATCCGCCCGGCCCCGACGGGCACCCGCAGGTGCCCTCAAGCGTCCTGATCCAGGTGGAAAAGGAACTCGCCCTGATTGCAGAGCTAGGCTACGAAGCCTTCTTCCTCACCGTCGAAGACATCGTCCGTTTTGCCCGCAGCCGGGGCATCCTGTGCCAGGGCCGCGGCTCGGCGGCCAACTCGGTGGTGTGCTATGCGCTGGGTGTAACGGAAGTCGACCCCGGCGAAGCCAGCCTGCTCTTCGAGCGCTTCATCTCCCGCGAGCGCAACGAGCCACCCGATATCGACGTGGATTTCGAACACGACCGGCGCGAAGAAGTCATCCAGTACATCTACACCAAATACGGCCGCGACCGCGCCGCGCTGGCCGCCACGGTGATCCGCTACCGCCCCAGGAGCGCCCTGCGTGACGTGGGCCGGGCGCTGGGCTTCGACGTCGGCCAGCTCGATCAGCTCACCCGGCGCCTCGCCTGGTGGGACGGCCGTCAGGTGGCCCCCGAGCGCGTCCGCGAAGCGGGCCTCGACCCGGACAGCCCGCGGGTGCGCCTGCTGCTTGAACTGGCCAACGAAATCGTCGGTTTTCCCCGCCATCTTTCCCAACACGTGGGCGGCTTTGTGATCTCACGCGGGCCGCTGGCCGAACTGGTGCCCGTCGAAAACGCCGCAATGGAAGGCCGCACGGTCATCCAGTGGGACAAGGACGACATCGAAACCCTGGGCCTGCTCAAGGTGGACGTGCTGGCCCTCGGCATGCTGTCGGCGATCCGCCGCAGCCTGCAACTCGTCTCCCGCTGGCGCGGCCAGCCTTTCGCGGTGGCCGACATTCCCCGCGAAGTACCGGCGGTGTACGACATGCTCTGCGCCGCCGACGCGGTGGGCGTCTTTCAGGTGGAATCCCGCGCCCAGATGAGCATGCTGCCGCGCCTCAGGCCGCGCTGCTATTACGATCTGGTGGTGGAGGTGGCCATCGTGCGACCGGGGCCGATCCAGGGCGGCATGGTCCATCCCTACCTCGGCGCCCGCGAAAAAATCGCCCGCCACGAACCCATCGTCTATCCCCGCCCTGAGATCGAGCCCGTGCTGCGGCGCACCCACGGCGTGCCGATCTTCCAGGAACAGGTGATGCAGCTGGCCATGGTGGCCGCCGGCTTCAGCGCCGGCGAGGCCGACCAGTTGCGCCGTGCCATGGGCGCCTGGGGCCGCAAGGGAGATTTGCTGCGCTACCAGGAAAAACTCACCGCCGGCATGCTCGATCGCGGCTACGAGCGGGATTTTGCCGAGGCCCTGTGCCGCCAGATCCAGGGTTTCGGCAACTACGGATTTCCGGAATCCCACGCGGCCAGCTTTGCATTGCTGGTGTATGTATCCGCCTGGCTCAAGTGCTTCGAGCCGGCGGCGTTTCTGTGCGGGCTGCTCAACAGCCAGCCGATGGGCTTTTACGGCCCGTCGCAACTCATCCAGGATGCCCGTCGCCACGGCGTCGATGTCTTGCCCGTGGACGTGCAGGCCAGCGACTGGGCCTGCGGGCTTACGCCCGCGCCAGCCGCTGCCGCTCGCCCCGCGGCCCGCCTCGGCCTGCGGCTGGTCAAGGGCTTCAACCCGCAGGCCGCCGAACGCATTGCCCAAGCGCGCCGGCATGGCCCCTTTGGGTCGGTCGATGAACTGGCCCGCCGCGCCGGGCTATCCACCACCGAGCTGCGCGTGCTGGCCGTGGCCGGTGCGCTGTCCAGCCTGGCCGGGCACCGGCGCCAGGCCCTGTGGGCCGCAGCCGGCAGCCAGGCCGCGCCCGGCATGCTCCACGATGCGCCGATTCCCGACACGCCTCCGGCCCTTGCCGCGCCGGCCGAAACCCAGGATCTCCTTGCCGACTACGCCCGCCTGGGCTTCAGCCTCGGTCGGCATCCCCTCAGCTTTCTGCGCGGTCTGCTTGTGGCCGAACGTTTTTTGAGTGCGGCCGAGATTGCCGACTGCCCCGACCGCAAACTGGCCCGCTGTGCCGGCATCGTCACCTGCCGTCAGCGCCCCGGCACCGCCAAGGGCACAATGTTCGTCACCCTCGAAGATGAAACCGGCTGGGTCAACGTCATCGTGCGGCCCGAACTCCTTGAAGCCGAACGACGCATCCTGCTTGGCGCCACCCTGCTCGGCATCTACGGCCAGATCACCCGCCAGGGCAGCGTGGTGCACCTGCACGCCAAACGGGTGGTCGACCGCTCCGCCCTGCTCGGCCACCTCGCCACCCGCAGCCGGGATTTTCACTGACCAGAGCTCTTCGAAACCGGAATCCACATCTCGAAAACATTGCTCTGCACCCCGGCTCGCCCTTCGATGTCACCGCCGTGGGCCCGCGCAATCGAGCGGGTGATCGCAAGACCAAGCCCCGCACCGTCACCGGAACTCCGGCGGGCTGCATCCACGCGGTAAAAGCGGTCGAAAAGCCGCGCAAGGTGGGCCGGCGGAATCGGCTCACCGGTGTTTTCAATGGAGAGGCGCGCCGTGGTGGCGCCCGCATCATCGTGAACAAGGCGGGCCGTCGCGACGATTTCGCCCCCTGCCGGCGTGTAGCGCAGCGCGTTGGACAGCAGGTTGCCGATGGCGCGGCGCAGCATGAGCCGGTCGGCCATCAGCGGCGCCGAACCCGCCTGGCGCAGGCTGACACCGTTTTCTTCGGCGAGCGCGCCATAAAAATCGAACAGGGCCGCCACCTCGTCGGCAAGATCGAAGCTTTCGCGGCCAGGCACGATCAGGCCGTTGTCGGCCTTGGCCAGAAAAAGCATGTCGGAAATCATGCGCGACAAACGCTCGAATTCCTCGGCATTGGATTCGAGCACGTCACGGTAAGCCTCCGCCGTGCGGTTGCGGGAGAGCGCAACCTGGGTCTGGGTCATCAGGTTGCTGACCGGCGTGCGCAGTTCGTGGGCCAGATCGGATGAAAAATCCGACAGCCGCCGGAAGGATTCCTCCAGCCGGGCCAGCATGTCGTTGAGCGATTCGGCCAGCTCGGCCAGCTCCACCGGTACGGCCTCCACCGACAGGCGCTGGTCGAGGCGCTGGGCGCTGACCTCCCCGGCCTTGCGGCGCATGTCGCGCAGCGGCGCCAGCCCCCGCCGGGCCACAAACCAGCCGAGCAGGCCGGTTGCCAGCGAGGCCGCCAGAACGACCAGCCACAGCGTGCGCATGAACGCATCCATGAAGCTGCGGTGGTGGGAAATGTCGATGGCCACCGCCACGAAGGCCGGCGGCGCGTTGGCCATGCCGGTGCGCGCCTCACCGACGATGCCGCGAAAATCCACGTTGTCATCCGAGCGCCACACCTGCGGCCGGCCGGCAGGCCCGGCCCGCTCGATCAGCGGTGGCGTAAACGACACCCCGTGGGCCGCGAACAGCATCTGGCCGTCCGGCCCGCGCACTGCAATCGCCATGCCGTGATGGCCGATCAGCGCATCGTCGAGCAGCTGCGGCAGCCCATCCCATTCGCCCGCCGAGCGAACACGCTCCAGCAGATGGCGGGTCAGCTCGAGCTTGCCGCCAAGCTCGGCCATGTCCTGCTCCTCGAAATGCCCCTCCACCGATCGGACGACTATCTGACCGAGGATCAGCAGCACCACCGTGGACGCCGCCGCAAACAGCAGCGTCAGCCGGAAGGTAAGCGACTGGCGGCGCACTAAGGACACGCCGGATCCTCCAGCACATAGCCCATGCCCCGCACGGTGCGGATCAGGCGCGGCTCGAAGCCGTCGTCGATCTTGGCGCGCAGGCGCCGCACGGCCACTTCGATCACGTTGGTGTCGCTGTCGAAGTTCATGTCCCACACCTGGGATGCGATCAGCGAACGCGGCAGCACCTCGCCGTGCCGGCGCAGCAAGAGTTCAAGAAGGGCGAACTCCTTGGCCGTCAGGTCGATCCTCCGGCCGGCCCGGGTCACCCGTCGGCGCAGCAGGTCCAGCTCCAGATCGGCCACCTGCAGGGCATCCAGTTCCTTGCTCCGGGTGCCCCGGCGCAGCAGCGTGCGCACCCTGGCCAGCAGCTCCGAAAAGGCGAAGGGCTTGACGAGGTAATCGTCGGCGCCGAGTTCCAGCCCCTTGACCCGGTCGTCCACGCTGTCCCTGGCGGTCAGGAACAGCACCGGCATCTCCTTGCCGGCCTTACGCAGGGCCTGAAGCACGCGCCAGCCGTCGAGCCCCGGCAACATCACGTCGAGCACGATCAGATCGTAGGCTTCGGTCATGCCGAGATGCAGCCCGTCCATGCCATCACGCACAAGATCCACGCTGAAACCCGCCTCGACGAGACCCTGCTTGAGGTAATCCCCGGTTTTGGGTTCGTCCTCGACAATCAAAATCTTCATCACGGCCTCTCTGCGCCCGGAATCACGGGCACAAGTGTCGCCCAAACCCTTCCCGCGCCCAAAAAGATTACAAAAAAGTAATCTTCACGACAGCTTCCTGTCGAGGGGCGACGGCCAGAATGGGCTATCCCGATCCAACGAGGAGTCGCCACGAAGCTACGCCCCCTTGTCCTGACGTCCCTGCTGATCGGCGCCAACGGCTCCAGCAGCGTATTTGCCCGTCACTGAATCCCGATCAATCCCTCCAGAAAGAGCACACTCATGCGCGTCCCACTCGCACCGGTTTTGGCCGCGATAATCGCCACCGTTTCCGCTTCCGCCTTTGCCGCCTCCACCGTTTCCGCCAACGACCACGCCGGTCACGCCAAAGCGCACGCAGCGCAGGGCGAAGCCTCCATGCAGATGGCCGACGGCATCGTCAAGAAGGTGGACAAGCCCACCGGCCGCATTACCGTCTCCCACGGCCCCCTGCCCAACGGAATGCCGGCGATGACCATGGCCTTCCGCGTCAAGGATGCAGCCTGGATCGACAAACTCAAGGAAGGCGACAAGATCCGCTTCATGGCTGAACAGATAAACGGTGCCATGACGCTGGTGCACATCGAACGCCCCTGATCCGGGCATCACAGGCACGCGGGGTAAATCATGAAGAAATACCTGAAATGCGGAGCCCTGGCAGTGCTCGGAGCCTGGTGTGTGCTGGCCCGGGCCCAGGACCCGGCCCTTGGCGCAAACGTCGAATCGCTGCTCGATTACGCCCGCAGCCGCAACCCGGAATACGCCGCGATGCGCTTCGAGGCCGACGCCGCCGCCGAGCGCGTGGTGCCGGCCGGCGCCCTGCCCGACCCCAGGCTGCGCACCGAACTGCGCGACATCACGCGCATGGGCGAACAAAACGCCACCCTGCTGCCAGCCCGCGTGGGCAGCACCCGCTATCTCGTCATGCAGGATCTGCCCTGGCTCGGCAAGCGCGAGCTGAAGCAGGAGATTGCCGAACTCGAAGCCCGCGGCGCCGAAGGCCGGGCCAGTGGAAGCTGGGCCGAACTCGCCGCCCGCATCAAGGCCGCCCATGCCCGGTTCCAGTACGTTTACCGCAGCGAACAGCTGGCGCGGGAAATCCTCGACCTGATGGTGCGCCTCGAGAAAATCGCGCAGGTACGCTACGCCGGCGGCCTCGCGGCCCAGCAGGACGTGATCCGCGCCCAGGTGGAGCAAACCGGCATGCGCGGCGAACTCATCGCCCTCGACGCCGAAAGCCGGCAGTTGCAGGCACGCATCAACGCCCTCCTTGCCCGCCCTGCCGCCGCGCCCCTGGATGCACCAGGCCTGCTGCGCCCCCTGCCGGCGCCGGCCAGCCTCGAGCCCGCCGCACTGGAAGACCGGGTGCGCTCGCGTAACCCCCAGCTTTTCGCCGACGAGGCCCGCCTGCGTTCCGCCGAAAAGACGCGCGAGCTGACTTACAAAAACCGCTACCCGGATTTCACCCTCGGCGTGTCGCCCATCCAGTACCAGGGCTCGGTAAAGGAATGGGAGCTGATGCTGGAACTCAACCTGCCGCTGCAGCAAGGCACCCGCCGGGCGCAGGAGCGCGAAGCGGAAGCCATGCTGTCGGCCGCCCGGTCCCGCCGCGATGCGACCGCCAACCAGGTGCTGGGCGAGCTGTCCGGCAATCTCTCGGCCTTCAATGCGGCCCGACGCACCGAAACCCTTACCACCAGCAGCCTGCTCCCCCAGACCGAGCTTGCCTTCCGGGCGGCCCTCGCGGGCTACGAAACCGGCAAGGTCGATTTCGCCACCCTGCTCGACGCCCAGCGGCAAATCCGTCTGGCGCGCCAGGCCAGCCTCAAGGCCCAGGCCGAAGCCCGGATGAGCCTGGCCGAAATCGAACGCATCCTCGGAGAAGACCTATGAAACCCGCCGCAGCCCTGGCCGCCGGCCTTGCCCTCGCCGTGGCCGGCGCAGCCGGCGGATACTGGCTCGGCCAGCACCCGGCCCAGGAGCACACGGCTGCCACCACTCAGACCGATGGCGGCAAGCCGGCGCCCAAACTACTGTATTACCGCAACCCCATGGGCCTGGCGGATACATCGCCAACACCCAAGAAAGACCCGATGGGGATGGACTACATCCCGGTATACGAAGGCGAAATCAGCGAAGAACCTGCGGCGGCCGACACCTTGCGCATCAGCACCGAAAAAATCCAGAAACTCGGCGTGCGCACCGAAAAGGCCGAACTGCGCAGGCTCGACAAGCAGGTGCGCGCCACCGGCCGCGTCGAGCCCGACGAGCAGCGCATCTACACCATCACGCCCAAGTTCGAAGGCTATGTGGAACGCCTGCACGTGAACATCACCGGCCAGCCGGTTGCCAAAGGCCAGGCGCTGTTTGACGTTTACAGCCCGGAACTCGTCTCTGCCCAACGGGAATACGCGATCGCCGCCGAAGGCGTCGCCGCGCTTAAGAATGCCGGAAACGAGGCGCAGGCCGGCATGAAGCAACTCGCCGAATCCGCCCTGACGCGCCTTCGCAACTGGGATGTCCCGGAAGAACAGATCCGCGCACTGGCCAGGTCCGGGGCCACGCGACGCACGCTCGGCTTCCGCTCGCCGGTGGCCGGCATCGTGACCGAAAAGAAAGCCCTGCAAGGCATGCGCTTCATGCCCGGCGAAAGCCTTTACCAGATTGCCGACCTCTCCCGCGTGTGGGTTGTGGCGGATGTTGTCGAACAGGACATCGGCCTTGTGCACAGCGGCGCCACCGCCCGCGTGCGCATCGACGCCTATCCGGACAAGGTGTTCGAGGGCCGCATCGGCTATGTGTATCCCACCCTCAACGCCGAAACCCGCACGGTAGCGGTGCGCATCGAACTGGTCAATCCGGGCCTGCTGCTCAAGCCGGCGATGTTCGCCCGGGTCGACATTCCGGTGGGTGGCAAGGGGCAGGTGGTGACGGTGCCGGCATCCGCAGTGATCGACAGCGGCACACGCCGGATCGTGCTCGTCGCGCTGGGCGAAGGCCGCTTCGCGCCGCGGGAGGTCAAGCTCGGCGCCCGCGACGACAATCACGTGCAAGTTCTGGAAGGCGTACAGGCCGGCGAGGATGTCGTCGTTACAGCCAACTTCCTGATCGACGCCGAGAGCAATCTGAAAGCCGCGCTCGGCAGCTTCGAAGCTCCCGGCCAGACGCCTCCCGTGGCTAAAGGCGCCGGACACCGGGCGGACGCCACCGTCGAAAGTCTCGACACCCAGGCCGGCACGGTGATGCTCGAACACGGCCCGGTAGCCAGCCTCAAATGGCCGGCCATGAGCATGGAGTTCAAGCTGGCCAACCCGGCCCAGCAAAGCAGCCTTGCGCCCGGCGCAAAGGTGACGGTGGAGTTCGTCGAGCGCCAGCCGGGCGAATGGGTCATCACCTCGGTCAGCCCGCGCAGCGCTGCACCCACGCCGCATGCCGGCCACTGACGGAGCACCGCAATGCTCGCCAAGCTGATCGACTGGTCAGGCAGGAACCGCTTCCTCGTCCTGCTGGCCACCCTCTTCGTCATCATCACCGGCATCATCGCCGTGCTGCGCACCCCGATCGACGCGCTGCCGGATCTCTCCGACGTGCAGGTCATCGTCTACACCGAATACCCCGGCCAGGCGCCGCAGGTGGTGGAAGACCAGGTGACTTACCCGCTCACCACGGCGATGCTGGCGGTACCCAAATCCCGGGTGGTGCGCGGCTTTTCGTTTTTCGGCGCGTCCTTCGTCTATGTGATTTTCGAGGACGGAACAGACATCTACTGGGCCCGTTCGCGGGTGCTGGAATACCTCAACTTCGCCTCCGGCCGCATGCCCAAAGGCGTCACACCCCAGATCGGGCCGGACGCCACCGGCGTGGGCTGGGTGTACCAGTACGCCCTCATCGCCAAAGACAAAACCCTTGCCGAGCTGCGCACGCTCCAGGACTGGTACGTGCGCTACCCGCTCACCAAAACCCACGGCGTTGCCGAAGTGGCCTCCATCGGCGGCTTTGTCCAGACTTACCAGGTCACCGTCGATCCGGCCAAGCTGCGCGCCTACGGCATTCCGCTGATGAAGGTCGCCCAGGTCATCCGCGACTCCAACCGCGACGTGGGCGGCCGCGTGGTGGAAATGGCCGAAACCGAATACATGGTGCGCGGCAAGGGCTATCTGCGCGGCCGGGACGACATCGAACTGCTGGTGGTGAAGGCCGAGCGCGGCACGCCGGTGCTGATACGCGACATCGCGCGGGTCGAGCTGGCGCCGGACGAGCGCCGCGGGCTGACCGAACTGAACGGAGAAGGCGAAGTGGTCTCCGGCATCGCCATGGCCCGCTACGGCGAAAACGCACTGGAAGTCATCCACAAGCTCAAAACCCGGATCGAGGAAATCGGCCCCGGCCTGCCGCCGGGCGTCACGGTGCAAACGGTTTACGACCGCTCCGAACTCATCCACCGGGCCATCGAAACCCTCAAGGCCACCCTGATCGAAGAGTCGATCATCGTCGCGCTGGTGTGCGTGGTCTTTCTGATGCATGTGCGAAGCGCGCTGGTGGCGATCCTGATGCTGCCGGTGGGCGTGCTGATGGCCTTCATCGCCATGCACCTGCTGGGCATGAGCTCCAACCTGATGAGCCTGGGAGGCATCGCGATCGCCATCGGCGCGATGATCGACGCCGCCATCGTGATGATAGAAAACGCCCACAAGCACCTCGAACGCCTGCCCGAGTCGCACTCATCCGGGGATCGCCTGGACGCCATGCTGACCGCCTGCCGGGAAGTGGGCCCGGCGCTGTTCTTCTCGCTGCTGATCATCACCGTCTCCTTCATGCCGGTCTTTGCGCTCGAAGGCCAGGAAGGTCGCCTGTTCTCGCCGCTGGCCTGGACAAAAACCTTCTCCATGGCCGGCGCCGCGATCCTGTCGGTCACGCTGGTTCCGGTGCTGATGATGCTGTTCATCCGCGGCCGGATCATGCCGGAAGCCCGCAACCCGGTGAATCGCGTGCTGATCCGGCTCTACCGGCCCATCATCGCCGCGGTGATGCGCTGGAAAAAACTCACCATCATGCTGGCCGTGCTGGCGCTGCTCGCGTCGATCTACCCGGCCTCACGCCTGGGCTCGGAGTTCATGCCGACCCTCAACGAAGGCACCCTGCTCTACATGCCCACGTCCCTGCCCGGCATGTCGATGACCAAGGCGGCCGAACTGATGCAGACACAGGACAAGATCATCAAGAGTTTCCCGGAAGTCGCATCGGTTCTGGGCAAGGCCGGCCGCGCCAACACGGCCACCGACCCGGCACCGACCGAGATGTTCGAAACCACCATCAACCTCAAGCCCCAGCAGGAATGGCGCCCGGGCATGACGACCGACACGCTCATCGCAGAACTCGACAAGGCACTGCAGTTTCCCGGCGTAGCCAACGCCTGGACGATGCCGATCAAGGCCCGCACCGACATGCTGTCCACCGGCATCCGCACACCGATCGGCATCAAGGTTTTCGGCAAGGATCTGGATGAGATGGAAAAACTTGCCCGGGAGATCGAAGCCGTCGTCAAAACGGTGCCGGGCACCAGCAGCGCCTTCGCCGAGCGCATCACCGGCGGCTTCTATCTGAACGTCGAACCCGAGCGCAGCCAGCTGGCCCGCTACGGCCTGACGGTTGGCGAAGTTCAGGACGTGATCGGCAGCGCCCTCGGCGGCGAGATGGTGACCACCACCGTCCAAGGCCGCGAGCGCTTCGGCGTCAGCGTGCGCTACCCGCGCGAACTGCGCGCCAGCCCCGAACAGATCGCCCGCGAAGTGCTGGTGCCTGTCATGGGCGGCGCCATGCTGCCCCTTGGGCAACTGGCCAAGGTCGAGGTCGCCAAAGGCACGCCGGGCATCCGCACCGAAAACGCGCAGCTCGCAGCCTACATCTACGTGGATATCCGCGGCCGCGACATCGGCGGCTACGTGGCCGAAGCCAAAAAGGCAGTGGCCGATAAGGTGAAGTTTCCGCCGGGTTACTACGTGAGCTGGAGCGGCCAGTTCGAGTTCATGGAGCGCGCCGCTGCAAAGATGAAGATCGTCATCCCGATCACCCTGCTCACCATCTTCCTGCTGCTCTATCTCAATTTCCGGCGTCTCACCGAAACCCTGATCGTGATGCTCTCGGTGCCCTTTGCGCTGGTGGGCGGAATCTGGCTGATGTGGCTGCTGGACTACAACCTGTCGGTTGCGGTGGCGGTCGGCTTCATCGCGCTGGCAGGCGTGGCGGCTGAAACCGGCGTGGTCATGCTGATTTATCTCGACCACGCCTGGGCCGCCACCAGGGCAAAGTGCCTGGCCAGCGGACGCGCGCCCGGCCCTGCCGATCTCTACCTGGCGGTGATGGAAGGCGCCGTCGAACGGGTCCGCCCGAAGATGATGACCGTCGTCGCAATCACCGCCGGGCTGCTGCCCATCATGTGGGGAACCGGCACCGGCTCCGAAGTCATGAGCCGAATCGCCGCCCCGATGGTTGGCGGAATGATCTCGTCGACCCTCCTGACCCTCGCCGTCATCCCGGCGATCTACGCGCTGACCAAACAATGGCAACTGCAGCGCAGCACGAAAGGCGGCACGGCCTGAAGCTGCGGACACCGTCACAAAGTGACCGAAGCAAAGCCTTCAGGGCTTCAGCCCGCAACGTGTCGATACAGGATTTTTTATACCTGGACGGGCTTGATGGTGACTCTGCGCCAGGCGCGAATCCCTGGACGCCGATGACGGAGGCATGAGCCCTGAGGGGATTCCGGCGATTGCCGGAATGGAAGGACCAACGGCAAGGCGCCGCTGAGTGTCACACGCCAACAGAACCGGATCCTGACTGCCCGGCCACGCCGCTGCAACCAGGATCCGTACGCTGTCTTACTTGTCTTTCGAGACTTCAAGCGCCGCCGCATTCACCTTGACGTCGTAGCGCTTGCGCAGCATGGAGAGATATGCCGAGAAATCCTGCTCGGCGAGCACCCGCGTGTATTGCTGCTTGATCGCGCCCAGACGCGGATCGCCTTCCTTGGCAAGCGGGCGAGTCAGCTTCTCGATGCGGAACAGGCCATAGCCGCCACCCGGAATCCGCGCGCCGGCATAACTCGGCAACTTGTCTCCCGCAGCACGGAAAACTGCGCGAACAGCCTCGCGCGGCAGGCTCTGGTCGCCGCGCTGCATCGAACGCGGCGCACTCCACGGCAGATTGACAGCCTCGCCCTTGACCAACAGGGCCAGCTTGGCTTCGCCATCCTTTTCAGCAAGACTTACCGCTTCGTCAGTGACCAGGCCCTTTTCGATGACCGCCTTGACTTCCTCAAACGGGCGAAGCGTCGCCGGCTTGAATTCACTCACCCGCGCCGACACCAGTGTGCTGTTGCCAACATCGATCGCAGCGGTATTGCGCTTGTTTTTGACGGCGTCGTCCGAAAACAGCTCGGAGACAAGCTTTTCATTGTCGAAGGGCGCGGGCGCCTTGCCGCTGCGGCCAATCCAGTCGGTGGTCGTCACCGCCAGTTTGTACTTCTCAGCAGCCGGCTTGAGGCTGTCCGACTGCTCATAGACGGTATTGGTAAAGCCATCGACCAGCTCGGCAAACTTTCGTGCGGCCTCGCTACGCTTGAGCTCCGCGGCGATCTCGTTCCTGACTTCACCGAATGGACGCAGCACCTCGGCCTTCACACCAGTCAGCTTGATGATGTGAAAACCGAAGTCGGACTGGATGACATCGGAAACTTCGCCTTCCCGGGAAAGACCGAAAGCCGTGTCTTCAAGCGCCTTGACCATCGCGCCACGCGGGAAAAAGCCAAGATCGCCCCCCTTCTCCGTAGAGCCCGGATCCTGCGAATTCTCCTTGGCCAGCTTCGCGAAATCGGCTGGGTTTGCCTTGATCTGCTTGAGAACCGCCTCCGCCTTTTCACGCGCAGATTTGATCACCGCATCTCCGGCACCCTTGTCGGCCTGGATCAGGATATGGCTCGCCCGCCGTTCCTCAGCCTGACGAAAGCGCTCCGGATGCGCGTCGTACTCCTTGCGAATATCCGCGTCGCCCACCACAAGCTGATCGGCAACGGCCTCCTTGCTGAGAACAATGTACTCAGCACGAACCTGGGCCGGCAACTCGAACCGCTTGCGATTCGTCTCGTAGTATTTCTGTGCGGCGTCGTCCGGCAGCTTCACGGCAGATGCAAACTGCTGCGCGGCCAGCTGGACTTCACTCACGACCCGCTCTTCGAACTGAACCGCGTAAACCTGCTCTACCGACGCACGTGAAACCATTACCCCCTCAGCGACCGCGCCAAGCACCTGCTGCAGCGCAAGATCGCGACGCAGGCTTGACTCAAAGACCTGGGGCACCATGCCTTGCGACTTGAGGACCGCCTCATAACGCGGCTGTGAAAAGTGGCCGTTGTCCTGGAAAGCAGGGATGCCGACGATCGTGTCACGGACGCGCTCGTCGGAAACCGCGAGGTGCATTTTGGAGGCGTCGATTGCAAGCAGGCGCTGGTTAACCAGGTTTTCGAGGACAGCCCTCCGTGCCTCGGTGGTTTCCATCATCGCAGGGTTGAAGTTCTCCCCCAGCGAGCCGCGCAGCCTCTCCTGCTGCTCACGCAGCGCCTGTTGAAATTCGGCCTGCTGAATCGGCGTGCCGGCGACAGTGGCAAGATCTTCACCTCCCGACATATTCTTGACGTACGAATCCACCCCCCAGAACGCGAAGGGAAGTGTGATCAATAGCAGGAATCCCTGGACGATCTTCTTGTTGTTGCGTACGGCGTCGAACATGCTGAATCCTCGGTTGCTTCTGACAGGCTGGCGATTTACTGGTTGAAAACGAAAAAAGGCGAACTCTCGTTCGCCTCTCGTCATTTGCTGGTGTAAAGGCAAAGCTGAGCTCTGCGATACAGGCCGGATCAACTCGTTTGCGTTGCTCTAGCGGCTCGAATCAGATCAATGTAGACCCCACATCAGGCTCTTGGAAGTCTACATGCAGGAAAGGCTTGAAACAAGCCTTCCACACTCCATCCGGACAGTAATGAACTTGTTCAAAACAAAAAAGCCACCGAAGTGGCTTTTTTTCGTTGCAACTACCGATTCACAACGTAATGTTGGCGGAGTGGACGGGACTCGAACCCGCGACCCCCGGCGTGACAGGCCGGTATTCTAACCAACTGAACTACCACTCCAAGGTACAGCTCACTTCTCACGGAAGTGGTGGGTGCTGACGGGGTCGAACCGCCGACATTCGCCTTGTAAGGGCGACGCTCTACCGACTGAGCTAAGCACCCGTCCGATCGCTCGAAACACTACGCGATAAAGAGACAATTAGTTTAGCGCATCTTTTAATGCTTTGCCAGGTCTAAATTTCGGAATCTTGGCTGACTTGATCTTGATCGCCGCGCCAGTCCTCGGGTTTCTGCCCGTTCGAGCTTCCCGCCTGCCCACATGGAATGTCCCAAAGCCAACCAATGTCACGCTGCCGCCACTCGTCAGAGTCTGCGTCACAGCAGAGATGGCCGCATCCAGCACCCTAACTGCAACAGTCTTGGAAATTTCAGCGTCAGCAGCTATATGGTCAATCAATTCAGATTTGTTCACACTCGCCCCCTCGTCACGGAAATTAACAAACAGAAAATTCCGGCATCCAGCACTGGCGCGGCGGCATTTTGACAACTCTGCAGGCACCGCTACCTGTTAAATATATAACGCGCGAAAAATCGCAGTGTCAAGAAGGATTGACCGGCACATCTCGAAACCCGTCACGAAACAAGCTTGATTCATGTTGGCCAGCCCCAAACTCGATCAATGGGAAGGACTTAAGGCGATCAAGCGTGAGGCAGTCGCCAAGCCACCAGGCCACTTCCCCTGCCACACCACCCGGCACATAGATCCGGGCTATAGACAAGCATGCCCATGCTCGCCACAAAACAAAAAAGGACCGCAACGCGATCCTTTTTTAAACCAACGCAAGAGCTCTATCTGAGCTCCTTCGCCTGGTTAGTGCAACTTAGGCAGCAACAGCTGCGCCCATCGCCTTGATAGCGGAGGACAGACGGCTCTTGTGGCGTGCGGCCTTGTTCTTGTGAATAATTTTCTTGTCAGCAATGCTGTCGATCGTGCGCTGAGAAGAGACAAACACCTGCTGAGCCACTTGCTTGTCACCAACGCCGATCGCCTTGCGGACGGCCTTGATGGCGGTACGCAGACGCGAACGCAGGCTCATGTTGAGGGCGCGGGCCTTAACAGCTTGACGGGCGCGCTTACGGGCTTGTGCCGAATTGGCCATCTTGTAGTAATCCTGAAATAAATGCAGTGAAGCCTTGGATTGTATTGGAAAACACACCCACTTGGCAAGCCATTTATATGGTCTTCATCTCGCCATTCACGCGCGCTCAAATCCAGGCATCGACCCGGCATTACCGGCAGAGCCGCCGCCCCCGATGCATGCTCAAAACCATGCCCTAGCCTTATCACTGACCAGGGCAGCTTTTGAACCCTACCCGACACGCTCTACAGGAAATGCTCAACGCGCTATCGCCACAGCGCGGCCGTAGCGGATCTGTCCCGATCCCCGCCTCCGTACTCGCGTGTGCATCCGGAGTTGCAGCAAGGCTTCGGGGTCGTCAGCACCCAGCCCTTTCAGCCATCGTTAAACCCGAATGGCGCCAACCGGGCCGCAGCCGTTTGTATCCAATCGAGGGGAGATGCCACGTCAGCGCACCCAGCCGGCCATCTGGCGGCCACGCGATCATCCGCGCAGCACTCAAACCCTCGACGAAAGACATAAAAAAACCGGAACCTGTTTAGGGTTCCGGATTCTTTAACTGAGCACCAAGGCAGCAACGAAACCTTAAACGAACTTCGTTGCTGCCTTGGTGCGGATCTTTCATGCGAATGAA
>Ga0209174_10001497_pt1 | contig 16428 bp, 13 predicted proteins | sample JI91814BDNA_FD_187505 | JGI IMG/M metagenome (GOLD analysis project Ga0209174, IMG submission 187505) | Wastewater effluent complex algal communities from Wisconsin, to seasonally profile nutrient transformation and Carbon sequestration -... | ecosystem: Engineered > WWTP > Effluent > Algae...
CTAGTGGGCCGATCTGATGACTGTGCTAGTTTAACAGCTTCACGTTTAAATTCCGATGGGTAATGTGTACCTTTTGGCATGTTTGTTCTCCGATAAGTAATTTAAGCTACTTGTCCGGAAAACTAGGGCAGGATCATCACGTGGATTATTTACGATGACTCCTTTTACTTTGAGGATTCTTTTCAAAGTTTTCCAAACCAATTCATAGGTAAACTCAAAACGTTGTATAGCAGCATCCCTAGTTATTTCATTTTTTGGCATTTCTAAGACTTGGTTAAATTTATCTGCTGCCTTTAGTAAATAAGTAATATCAATTTCATTAAGAATGATATTTTGATTCATTAAAGCACCCTTTTAACTATATTAATTACTGAAGTATATCGTATAGTTTAAGATTAAGCACCTTAGCATTTGTCTGTAGCGACATGGCCACTAATCAGCCATGCAACTAACCGGCGGCACCGGTGCAGCTACACTGATTAATCTCCCCTAAAAGCCATAAAGTAAACTAAACTTAAATCATGAGAGTAGCTAATACCAGACAACAACGTTCAAAAAGGCCAAACATTTTTTCTAGGCTATGGCGATTTATTTTTAATAAAAAACACACTGATCGAGAGCAAATTCAACAAGCAATTTTAGAGCATGATATAGAAGTAAGACAAGAAGAAGTCCTGGCAGGTGGTCAAATTACAGCAATAAACACAGAAGCTAAACCAACAGAATCTAAACCTACAGAAGCTAAACTTACAGAAGCTAAACTTACAGAAGCTAAACTTACAGAAGCTAAACTTACAGAAGCTAAACTTACAGAAAATAAACCTATAGTTGCGGCACTTGCTTCGCAGATTGAAGCCAAGCAAAGCTCAAAACCAAAGGTGAAAGAATCTGCGAGCTCAGGGGCTCTAGATGCGTTCTCTGCTGCAACTTTTGGCGCTGCGGCAGTGCAAATGTTTTTGCTATCATTACCTAAAGCTAAATTGTTACAGAACGAGATTCCATTAAATACAAATGAATTTAAAATATTTGAGATATATGAACAAGATTGCTTACCTAAAAGCAGTGTGTTATTTGAGGGCGAATTTGCAGTAAATATGCGTAATTTCTTTTCGTTTTACAACGCGCATTTAATTCGCAAGGTTGTAGATGGCGAGCTATACGCAGATTCTGCGGCAGCCGTAGAATCGCTTAACAAGCAACTGGAGAGACTACCCAGTGGCAAACACAAAATTGCTCTTTTGCTTAGTTTAAAAGAATATACTACTTGGTTGTTAAAACAAAGAAGAGCTTTAGATCTAAATCAGGTTGGTTGTACATATGATTTGCTGGTCACAATGCATGTGTCAGATAGTTTGGCAAAATCTAAAAATAGGCCTGAAATCGCACCAGTGGTAAATGGGGATATGCTTATAAAGTTGCAAAAAGAGTACCAAGTTTTAGATAAGATGCTAGATGCAAATATAGAAAAATCAAAGCCAAGTAATCATTCTAACGTCAAAAGAAGCTAGAGACTATATTGCAAATATGCTTGCATATACAATTGAACTATTTAGAAATTTGAGAGTCATAATTGAGTATCATATATAAGTAGGAGTATGTGGTGTCAGGGAATATACTTCCTGTATTAATACAATTATCTAAAAATGCAACTTTTGCGTCAACAGATTCTAGTGCGCTGATAGAATATTTTGAAAATAATCAAGAATATATATTTAGTTACTATGAAGTTTTAGCGCCAGAATTACAGAAAACATTTATGAGTAACCTTAATCTTATATTAAGTGATAAAAACCCTAGTCGCGATATATTTTATGATTCAATATTAAAACATCTGCCAAATTTAGTCGTTGAAATTCTACAAGATAGCAGTAAAAACAAAAATGCAATTAAGTACATCTCTGATGGAAGAGTCAGTAGTGTGGTTGAGCAGCTTTCAGCTGCTGTTGGTATTTTTAAATTAGAAGAAATTGTTCAGCAAATGTTAGAGACTGACAGTGGGTTCGAATTGTTTAGCAGCTATTTGACGCGCGCAGTTGATCCGAAGAAAATTCGTAACAGTCAAGTTGCAGCTAGAAAAATATTTCTGACTCAAATGCTTGCTAGTGAAGAACTTATGGGTAAATTAATTGCAAATGCAAAAGGCCGTAAAATATTTATATATTCTGATATAGTTCATGAAAAAATAAGCGCAAATAGAGTTGTGGCGTTCATCAAAAAATATCGTTCTCAATTTATAATGCCAGAGACTAATGAAGAAATTCCGTTAAATTTAAACCCGGTTATGCTAGCTTTTAAATTTAAGCATTATGAATTGCTTATGTATGCATTTGAAAATGCTAGTGAACCACCATGGAATCTATTTTGGAAGCAAATCGACGATAAAGATAAGGATATTGCAACGAATTTGTCAGAAATTATAGCAAAAATGGTAGATGAAAGAAAAAATGAAGCAGCGTTTAACCAATTATTAACAAGTAGCTTAGAATTTTCTGCTAAATCTAAAGTGTCTAAACTACTTGTTGATTGTATAAGTGGCGGAAGTGAAAATATAAATGTAGTCTTTGCAAAATGCTTGAAGATATACCCTGCCTTACTTGCTAGTTGTATAAAAGATCTGATTGCAGCAGACAAATCTGATAAAATACCCGTGTTAGGTGTGGTGCTTGGGTTGAAGGATGTTGAAAATGCATTGCAAGCTATTTTAGATGGCAGTGATGAGCAGCTTAAATCAAATATATTTGATATTATTTTAGAGTCTGGGCAAGAACAGCTGTTATATGAAATATTGAACTCATCTAAAATATCGCCTCTAGTAGAGTTGGCTTATAATTATTTTAGTGAAAATTCAGGCAAGGCTTTAATAAAATTTAAAGCAAATAATTTTTCCATTGATAAATTAGTGTCAACTTTTAAGTCAGTACAAAAATTTCGCAAATTTAAATTTTCAACGCTTTTGCCTCAAGTATTAGATATTGAGTTGATAAATAAAATGCTGCCCTATATTGATGTAGCAAGAGTAACTGATGATGAGTTTGATCCGTTAGAAAATCCATTGATAATTGCATCAAAAACGGAAGCTGGTAAAAAGTTTATACAGTATGCATTTGAGAACAGATCAAATGATCCTTGGAAAGCTTATTGGCTGAATTGTGGCGAATCGAGTAATTATTTAATGTTGCATTGCTTTAAATATCAAAAAGCAGAAATGTTAAAGTTTTTGTTAAATAACGAGTCAATAATTAGCAACTTAAATATGGATTTCTTTAATAAAACTTCACGGTTATCGAAAGAGAACTATGGATATGATCATAAGCTAAGCATAATTAATATGAAGTTGCTTCCTGGTCTTAGCATAAATAATATACAGCAACTATTTAGTATGAGAAATAGTGCTGATGTGTCTAAATTTAGCGACTTACATTATTGGTTTGTTAGGCGTTTGTTGTATCTGCGAGGATCTGTAAACCAACATATCTTTCTAGGTGAAGAATCTGCAACAGATGGAAAATTTGCAGATCAAGTAAAACTTATAATAAATTATGAGTTACTTAACAATCGCCTTGATCAAAGATATCCAGGGTTAGATAAGGATGCAAAGAAAGCTGCTGCTCAAGAAGACTACAAATTGTTTATGCTATTACAATTCTTAAAGAATGTGCCTAGTACAGAGAACGAACGTGCATATAAAGATTGGCAAGCGCTATCAAGTCTAATATGTGAATCTCTAAATTTAAACATTGCGCATGTTCAAGAGCTAACATTTTTGAACTTCAAACAAGTTGTGAAAAACTCAACAACAAAACATATCCTGTATGCTGTAATAAACGGTACCAGCTTAAAGAATCAAAATGAGGCAGATGTTGTTGAAAAAATTAATAGTTTGCTTCGTTTTGGTACCCCAGCAAAATCAGGATGGCTAAAAGAAATCCGATATGCTTGGCGTACTGTGCAAGATAATACATCAATTGGAAACTTCAGGAGAGCTGAAATCATAGATTTCACCTTGACGTGTATGCTACTAGTCACAGACAATATTGATACAGATATGAGTAAGGTTTCGAATATGCAAGAGTTGCTAAAACTAGTTGAAAAACAACCACTAGTTTGGCGTGCAAATATTGAAAATGCGGTCTCCCTAGAAGCAGCTAAAAAATTAGTCAGAAATTATTTACTGGAAACACAGAAAACTATGGAGCAGAGTCTTTTGCTTCAGGCAATTGATTGCTGCTTAGCAAACGGCGAAAGTGGTAGTTGTATAACAGGTATTTATACAAGATTTGGACGAAATGTAATTAATTTGCATAATAAATACTCTTTAGTCCAAGCTGGCGGTAGGGAAGGTTTGATACAAGAAACAATTCATGCAGTGTTTAAAAATTTTGTACATGATAAAATTCTGAAAATGTGGCAAGCAAATATCAAAAACCTCAAAATTAATTTAGCAACAAAAAGCTCACTGCTTAACGCAAACTCTATATCTGAATTAAGAACAATAATTAGTACCCTTATGGGCGATGACAAATCTATTGTCGTCAATAGTATTCCAGAGATGACGGACCAAGAACCGCGTAATTTTATTGATGCTCTGTTTTCTTTATCTGCTGATGAATGGTGTAATATATATAAACAATGGAGAAATAAAAACCTATACAAACTTGTTATTAGGCGTTGATGAATTAATTCCAGTCGGCAGCCTTAGTTCTATGCGCTCAAAACTGTTGCGAGAATGTTTTGCTAAAATACAGCAAGCAATAAATTATGAATTTACTAGGCTAAAATTACCATCTAGGCTAACAGCAGAGGAACTATCATATATTTCCTTTGCTTGTCATACACTAGAAAGCAGAAAAAATTTAGATCAAATTGCTACTGAAGTTAATGCTTTGCACGCAGAGATTAAAGCCATGGCGAAACCAACTATAGCTGAATTAAGTCCAGCGGAGACTTTTAGAGCCGAGTCTTTAATTATGTTGAAAAACGCCTATTTACCTGCGAAAACTAGCCAAGCAATTGTAGTAGCACCTAAAAAAAAGAAGTATAAAATATCATCACTAATCAATGCATTTATTAAATCTAAAAGGCCATCTGCAAATCCAGAGAAACTAGTAAAGAAGTCTACAAATATAACTTCTGCAGCACCAAGTATTGCTCAGCATAAAATCAAAACAGATGCTGAAGCCATCAAAAACTATATTTTATCTGTTTATTCTATTTATATTGGTGATAATCATTTATTATCTATTGATTCAAGCATTGATTCCTCATATGGTACTAATATAATAGAATATTTGACCAAAGATACTACTTATTGGAAAAATGCAGATCAAGATGACATAATATTTAGTATTGGACAATTTGCAAATAATTTAGCAAAAGACTCAGACTTTTGTGCAAAATTAATTGACATACTAAAAAATGAGCAAGATCCTATACCTGGTTTTCTAAAACTCCTTGCTGCTAAAATTTCAGATTTAGATAGCAAATCTTTTTTGGAACAAAATTTATCTATATATGAGGTTTTACTTAGAATTCACGAACATTATGTTGCTAAGCCAGTATCGTTAGATGAAGTTGTGGTGCCACCAGAGCCAGTAGTGTTTAGTAGTCCCAAGAAGACACAAAAAGTACCTGGTAACCTAGCTCAAGAAATTAACCATAAAACAGAGCCTAAACAAGAAAAACCTAAAACAGCACAAGCTAAAACAGCAGAAGCTAAAATAGAAGAGCCAAAATCCACATCAGAGCAATCAACTGCAAAACCCTTGTCGGCAGTGCAACAACGGATTGCGGAGTTAAACAAAAAAAGATAAAAGACAGAATAACTAGAAATCTGTACCAAAAGTTATATGTAGGCGCCAGTGTTTGTTTCTTACTGTATTCAAAGGCTTAGCTAAATCTACTCGAAAATTACCAATCGGCGTTCTATACCTGACACCAAACCCAGAGCCCATGGCTAATGGCCCGCCAAAATTCATGGATGCGTTACCAGCATCTAAAAATAATACCCCACTTAACTGATCGTACAACTTGTGTTCGATTTCGCAGCTGGCGGTGAATAAATATTTACCACCTAAATTATCTGAATCTGGATCACCTTTAATTTCGCGCGGGCCAATAGAATTATAGGCAAAGCCACGAATGCTTTCATCGCCACCGGCAAAAAATCTTAAACTCGGCGGGACACTAGCAAATTTTTTACTAAATACTGAGCCAACATTAGAGCGAACTACCAAACGGGTGCGGGTAACTAATGGCCAAATTTGCTTTACTCCACCATCAGCTTGTAATACGTTAGTCGATGATAGCGCATTTTTTAAACCACCACGTATACGGAAATCAAATCTGGAACCATAGTCGAATTCATCTTTTTCGTTGCTATTGATCCAGATCCATTTAGCATTAGGTAATAAATATTTTTTGTTTTGTTTCTTAGTTTTTGCGGTCAAATGGAATGTTTCTGTGAAAAAATTAAGCCCGTATAAACTCTCTAACTTGCCACGTTTAATTACGTTGGTAGCGTATACTTCGCCTTTGCGGCTATACAGATCTTTTACATATTCTTCTTGTACACTAGTGCCAACAATATAGTTATCAGTCGCAGCTTGTTTGCCTGGTATAATATAATTTAATTTAGCGGTACGTAAAATTTTCGAGGTGCTTATGTAGGCTAAAACTCTATGCCCTGGTGTATTTACCCGTCGGTGTAACCAACCCAAACTGCCACGCACTCCAGTATCGGTACCATAGCCTATGCTGCCAGTGTAGCGGTTTCTAGGTTTGGGGGTTAAACGTACGTTAATTGGTACTAACAAATCTTTAGGATCGTCAAAGTTAGTAATCGGGTCGAAGCGAATTTTGCTGAATAGATCAGATTGTTCTAGATTGCTCTGAAATTGCATGAGGTTATCCAGATCATATGCTTCACCAGTATGAAACGGCAGATATCTAACCAGTAGTGCGTCTGGATAAATAGAGTCAATAAAATTGATTTTACCAAAAACGTATAACACTCCAGTGTTAATAACAAATTTAATGTCGACGCTGTTTTTTTCTTTATCCACCGCCATTTGATTTTCGGCAAAAGTAGCTTGTAGATAGCCTTTGGAATTAAATTCTGCCAGCAGCTTTTCTTTGGTCTGTTCATAATCTTCTTGTGTGGCAATGTTACCAATTTTAAGCGCGGGAGCAGTTAAGAATTTCTGAACTCTAGCATCATCTTTGCCAGCGCCAATTGCCGAGATATGTACTGTGGCAATAGTTGCCGGTTTGCCGGGGTTGATAGTAAAACTAGCAAGCCAATTATCTTGTTGTGCACTAAGATCGGATTTTATATGCGCATTATAGTAACCTTTGGCTTGCATAGTCTCGGTGATTTGTTGTTCTGATAAGTCATATAAATTACGAATTCTAGCAGGTGTGACTTTGGCTTCCGAAATAGCTTGTTGTAAATGCAGATCGGCACGGATACTTTGTTCTAGTTTTTTATCTATACCATCGATTTTAACTTGCAACGATAGGCCTAGCCCTAACTTAGGAACTAAGATTAAACAGACTACTAGTAAGCGCGAGTAAATAAATTGCATATTACTGCGGATTCTCCAAGCTCAATTCACCAGAATCATAATTATACGCTAAAATCTCGGCATATCTACCCCAATCGATAATTGTACGTAAAATACGTTCAGATTCTTCTTCACTAAAGTAATTTTCTAGTTCATTTAAGAAGGTATCTTCGTGCGTGCGATGGCTAGGCGATAGATCTAGTACCTGGCGAATATGTTGCGCCAAGGGGATGTACTGTACTAGGTGTTGCGCAAATATCTGTTTGCGTTCTAGAATGTCGGCATTGGCAAATTTCTTGCCGGCTTCAGTAAAAGCTAAGGCGCCCTCAGTGATCTTAGCAAAGCGCAGCATATCTAAAACTTCAGTTAACGGGAAGATGTTATTGACGTCTAAGTGTAAAGATTCTGCTAATTCCGGCAAATCAATTAAGCCGGCTATTTCATGGTCTTCCATAGCTTCGACTAAACCAGTTAGCTCTGATATATCTACTACCGGTAAACGATAAGCGTATTCTGGGTGTTTCTCGGTTTGTTCGGCTTGGGGCGAAGTGGCTGCCTGGGCTTTAGCTTTAGCAACCCGAGTCCGCTCGCTGGTAGTCATAGTCATATAGATCTGATCGAGTAATTCACGAAACGCTGGGCTTTCTGGATCACGTGGATATGGCAGTTTGACCTCGATTATGTCTTGTATGGTGCCTGGATCACTAGCAAATATAACAATTCTATTCGCCATTAAAATTGCTTCTTCAATGTCATGTGTGACGCATAAAATACCCTTAATCTTGGTACGCTTGCTATTCCATAAGTCTAATAAGTCACTACGTAAGTTGTCGGTAGTCAAAATATCCAACGCCGAAAATGGTTCATCCATTAATAATATATCGGGCTCTATTACTAACGCGCGCGCAAAACCTACACGTTGTCGCATACCGCCAGATAGTTCTTTCGGGTAAGCAGATTCGAATCCGTCCAGACCAATGGTATCGATAGCTTTAAGCGCCCGTTTACGCCGTTCTTTGCGTTCTACTCCCATGGCCTCTAAGCCGATCTCTACATTTTCTAGAACTGATAACCAAGGCAATAGTGCAAACGATTGAAATACCATAGCTATTCCCAATGCCGGCCCAACTATCGGTCGGTCCCGATAGTACAAATTGCCAGCACTAGGTTTAATTAAGCCCGCAATTAAACGCAACAAAGTAGACTTACCAGAACCAGATTTGCCTAATAAACTAACAATCTCGCCTTCTTGTAGTTGAAAATTTATCGCATCTAACACTAACAACTCTTGTTTTTCCGCGCTGATAAATGATTTAGATACATTTTCGATTTTAATTAAAGCCATAATTTAAGATTCCATGGTAAAGCGTTCTTCGGCTAAACTATACAATTTTTGCCAGATAAGATGATTAAATAGCAGCACATAAATACACATTACCCCGATACCTAATGCTATACGTGGGAAGTCACCCTCTAGTGTATATTGAGTGATGTATTGCCCCAGACCAGCGGAAATAATTTTATAATTCCCCCACTCGACGTATTCAGCTACGATACTAGCATTCCAGCAGCCACCAGCTGCGGCCATTGCCCCCGTGACATAATGTGGGAAAATCCCTGGTAAAATCATTTTTCGCCACCAAAGCTGGCCTCTAACGCCAAAGTTTTTTACTGCCCAACGTATATCTTTGGGAATACTTGAAGTGCCACTGATTACATTAAATAAAATATACCATTGCGTACCTAAAATCATTAACGGCATAGTCCAGATATTTTGATTTAAATTATATCTAAGGATTACCAGCACAAATAAGGGATAAAAGATATTAGCTGGAAATGCTGAGAGAAACTGAATAATTGGTTGTACGATTAAAGTTACTTTTGGCCTTAAGCCAATCCATACGCCAATTGGTATCCATATTGCTGAGGCCAGAATAATTAACACAATAACTTTAATTGAAGTTAATAAGCCTAAGAACATTACGTGTACTACTTCTTTGAGCGTGACTTCTTCATGAATTAACAAGACTAATGCTATGCAAGTTAAAATTAAACTGGCGGTTAATAACGCATTCCAGCAAACCACGGTAGTCGCAGATATAGTTTGTTTGACTCTAGCAGGTATTTCCATAGGTCGAGCAGGGATTAATTTTTTATAACCGTTGACAAACCAATCTGAAAACTTAGTGAATATAATGCTGGTAGTTTTTAATAAGCGAGTTTTTGCTAGTAGATCAAAGAACCAAGATTCATGCATCGCCGTTTCTTCGTCGATCTCTGAATGGAATTTTTCTGCCCAACACAATAACGGCCTAAATAGCAACTGATCGTAGATTAATATAATTATTAACATGGCTACAATAGCATAACCTAAAGCAGTTAAATCAGCTTCAGTAATAGCTTTGTCTATGTATGAGCCAATACCAGGTAGAGTTATATTTTGTTTCGAGACTTCAATAGCTTCAGATAGCACCACAAAAAACCAACCAGCTGACATCGCGACCATCGTATTCCAAATCAATGATTGGGTTCCGTATGGCACTTCTACTTTCCAAAATTTCTGCCAAGCAGACAGATGATACATATTAGCTACTTCTTTTAGTTCGTGCGGCAGGGTACGTAGCGATTGATATAAACTTAAAATCATGTTCCAGACTTGCGAAGTAAAAATCGCAAATATAGCTGCACACTCGGGGCCCAAAATACTGTTGGGAAATAAGTGAATAAAACCAACCACAGTTATAGACAACATACCGAGTACCGGTACAGTCTGCATAATGTCAATAAAGGGGATTAAGAATTTTTCTGCATGTTTATTCTTTGCTGCTAGCGGTGCAATGCTAAAGGTTATCAGCAGGGAGAAAAACATGGCGATAAACATGCGTAATACCGAACTTAAGGCATAGCCAGGTAATGCGCGTGGATCAAGCGAGATTTTAATTGGTTCCCCAACTTGGTAGGGCAAAGACATTTGCGAAGTGCCATAGGCAATGCCAGCGAGAATCCCTAGAACGATAATCAACACCACGACGTCCCAGATGTTAGGGGTCATGGTGGTTAACGAACTTGATGTCTGGTATCGTGGTTGTGTCATAGTTACGATAGTTTAAAGTATTTATGCCTAAATGTCCGCCCGCATTGGTCGATTTTATGCGATAGATGGTATAATACACAGCAATATGGGTAGTGATGTGGGAGATATGTTGGTTATGCAAAAATTTCTAATAGCGATGCTGTTCAGTTTAATTTGTTATCATGCTAACGCAATGACAGTAAACGATCTCTATACCGTGCGCACCACCGTTACCGACAGCTCAGCTGAAGCTAGAAATCATTTCTTGCCATTTGCTTTGGACCAAGTATTAACCAAAGTAGCTGGGGCAAAATCCATATTGGCGCACCATGAAGTGGCTATTGCCAAAATGCATCTAGATAAATACGTTACCAGTTATGTGTATAAAAATAACCCATATGGCACCTATAATTTGAGCATACAATTTAGCGATAAAATGATTGCCGAGTTATTACATAAAATTGGTCACACTGTATTAGACAAAAATCGCCCGTTATCTATGGCCTGGTTAGTAATAAACACTGATAATCATAGTCAGTTTGTGGGTGGTGGTGTGCATGAAGATATAGCGGCGCAACTTGACTCATTAGCCCAAGTTTACGGCATCCCTTTGGCGCGACCACAGTTAGACCTAGCCGAGCGAATGATAGTACGCGAACAAGATGTCTTAGATTTTCATTGGGAACCGTTAAGATTAGCTGCTAGTAAATATCACCCGGAAATAATTATTGCTGGTAAAATCACCGAAGTTGACGGTCAATGGCATTGTGAATGGCAGCTTAGCCGTGGCGCACAGATTGAGACTTGGCAGACTATAAGCACCGATTTAAATCCTCAATTAGATCAAATGATGGAACGTCTAGCTACTAATTTAGCGTTGGCGCAGCTGCCTAAACCGCAACCAGTAGTATTAGTACCTGAACTAAAACGCGGCATAACGTTACGGGTTAAAGGTATCACTGATCTAGCAGCATATGCCAAGATAAATAATTATTTAAATAATATCACCGCAATAAAACGCGTCGAAGTTAAAGATATTCGCGAGGATGAAGCAATTTTTACGTTATTATCTGATGGCGGCAAAGAGTCGATCGAGAAAGCCCTAAATGCAGAATTAACTTTAGTTGCAGATAGTAGTGCAGTAGATGTAGAAACTGATAACTTGGTATATAAGGCTAATTTGTGAACGAGCAACAATTACCGTTAGGTTTTAGATTACGCGATGATGCCACTTTTAATAATTATCTGTCAGAAGGTAATCGTCAAGCCTTGCACGATGTATTAGATATAGTAAAGGGCAAAGGCGATAGTTTATTGTATCTTTGGGGACACGAAGGTGCAGGCCGCAGCCATTTGTTGCAAGCTAGCTGTCACGCCGCGCCAGAATTTAATCAAACTGCGGTTTATTTGCCGTTAGAAGACATACAGAATTTAAATCCGGAAATATTTGCGGGCCTAGAAAATATAGATTTAGTGTGTATTGATGATGTTGATCAAGTTGCTGGTAAAGCGGTCTGGGAAGAAGAGTTATTTCATCTCTTTAATAAAATACGTGCCAATGGTAATCGTTTACTAGTTGCAGCTTCGTGCGCGCCAGCGCAATTACACATCAATTTAGCCGATTTAAAATCGCGCTTATCATGGGGTGTGGTATATCAGCTGCATATTCTGGATGATGAACAAAAACTTGCGGCTTTGCAGTTACGCGCCTTAGTGCGTGGTTTAGATCTAGATAAACTTGTAGGTAAGTTTTTACTGCGCCGTTGCCCGCGGGATATGGCGCAGTTATTTGTAACGTTAGAACAATTAGATCAAGCCTCGCTGGCTCAACAGCGGCGACTGACGATCCCGTTTGTTAAGGAAGTTTTAGGGGTTTAGGTAGCGTTCCACCTCTATTTCTGAGATACTAACGGCTACAAGGCCGTTGGTACCAGAGAGAACATAAATGCATTTAGTTATATTACTTTACGTATTATTCGCTACCCTTTTTACTCTACAAAAAGACACCCTTAGTTATTGCGAGCCGTTTTTCCTAGTCGGATCCAGAATGATATTTGCAGGACTGATTTTGACTGCATACGTACTAATAAAGCACAAACCGCAAGCTCTTAAAATCAAAACCGAGCATATTAAAGCAATTGCGCTGTTAGCAATTAGCAATATCTACTTGACCAATATTTTTGAAATCTGGGCCATAAAAAACATGGTTTCATCTAAAGCTTGTTTAATTTACAGCCTATCGCCATTTGTAGCTGCACTGGTGGCTTTTTTTGTGTTGAAAGAAACTATGTCCCGCAAAAAATTAATTGGCATGTTAATTGGTTTTTTAGGCTTGTTGCCGATAATATTTACGCAGACTCAACAAGAATTAACTACCGGTAGATTTCTAGTCTTTACTCTGGCGGAGCTGTCAATATTGGGCGCGGTATTTTGCAGTGTATATGGCTGGATTATGTTGAAGAAACTAATGGTAGAGTATAAGTACTCACCATTGGTAGCTAATAGCTTGAGTATGAGCATTGGCGGCATATTGGCGTTATTACACTCGTATTATGCTGGCGAAAACTGGGCGCCAATCCCGGTAACTAATATGCAACCATTTATTATTAACACTATAGTCATGTGCATCATCTCGAATTTAATTTGCTATAACCTGTATGGTTATTTATTAAAGCGGTTTTCAGCAACGTTTATGTCATTTGCTGGTTTAGTTACGCCTATATTTGCCTCGTTGTTCGGTTTTTTATGGTTGCAAGAAGTAGTAACTTGGCATTTCTATGTGTCTATTGTATTATTCTCCTTAGGCCTAGTGATTTTTTATCGCGAAGAAATCAGCCAAGAAAAAGATTTCCTAGCTAAAACCGTAGTGGATGCTGCATAATATGAAAACTGGCAGTCGGGCGATAATTTTGTGGAGTGTGGTGTCATTACTCATGGTACTGCATTTTTTCTTGCTATTATCAGTAGGGATTATCACTACCGAATTGCGCGACGCCTTAAGCTTGACGGCCTTAGAGCTCAGCTTCTTATCTAGTTCTTACTTGTATATTTACATCATACTGCAAACGCCGGCGGGAATTTTACTCGATGAATTTGGTGCGCGAAAAATTCTGACGGTAGGGTCTTTAGTTTGTAGCCTAGGCTGTTGGTTATTTGCGCATAGTGCCGATTTAAACGCTGCGATCGTAGCGCGAGTGTTAATGGGTGGTGGGCTGGCATTCGTGTTTATATCTTCGATTCAATTAGCTGGTCGTTGGTTTGACCAGAGGTTCTTAGGCTTGATGATCGGTTTATCTGAAGCTGCAGGCATGGTTGGTGCGATAGTCGGCAGTATGCTGCTAGCCATATTTATGGATAAAATTGGTTGGCGTGAGAGCTTTGGCTTGGCAGCTATTATGGCCTTAATTTTGTCAGGTTTAACTTGGTTATTTGTGCATGACTATCCTAACCCTAGCCGCGTAGTTGCTGCGCGCAATAAACTCAGTGTGCAAAAAGTTTGGATTAATTTGCGCATAATAATGCGAGAGCCATTATTATGGCTACATAGTTTTTACATGGCGCTGATGTATGTTTCGATAACAGTGTTTTCTGGCTTGTGGGCTAATCCATTTTTACGTCGGGCCTTCGATTTATCGCTAGATCAGTCGACGTTTGCTTGTTGTTTAGTTTTAACTGGTATCGGAATTGGCTCGCCGATGGCGGGGATATTATGTCAAACCATGCCCTCACGCATTCGCTGTATCTTAGTGTGCGCGGTTTCGATGTTAATCTGTATGATGATGTTATTATACGTCCCGCAACTGTCATATTCGGCAATCAATTTCTTGATGTTTGCATTAGGCGTATCTGGCAGTAGTTTGATTCTATCCTTTGCGATTGTGTCTAACTTAGCCCCGGAAGGAGCGAAAAGTACCAGTGTTGGCTTTAGCAATATGCTGTCATTGGTAACTGCGATATTATTTCAGCCAGTGATAGGCTGGTTCTTGAATTTGTTGTCTGACGAAATTGGCGCTGATGGCTTAGAATATTATAGCGCTACGCATTATCGTATTGCCCTGACGGTGTTGCCAGTGCTAATCAGCGCGGCGTTGGTATTAGCAGTAATTATCGCGCGCAAATCTAAACAAATAAAAGCTTAATAAATAAGTGTGTATGCAATAGGTTTTTGCAGCCAATTTACAATAGTTAGTTAGCGTGATATAATGCTGTTTTACTATGTAAATTGCGGAGAGAGCAGTATGCCACCAAAAATACCAGCAGAGTTTTATTGCCCAATTTCTGGCGAGATCATGCAAGAACCGATTATTACTAGTTGTGAGCATAATTTTGAGGCTGCTGCTCTAAGTACATGGATCTATGCTAGTGGGGATGCGAAATGCCCATGTTGTAATGCTGCTTTAGGCCAGCAAGAATTTAAGTTAAATCATGAATTACAAGCGCAGATTAGCCAATTTAAGCATTTATACCCAGATTGTGTTGCTAACCAGAGCCAAGCTACACAATTATTAATATTACAAGCAAAGCAACGAGGTATGTTACTGCAGCAACAAATGATCCTGCAGCAACTAGCGGTTAGTAATCTGCAAGAGCAAATAGCACAACCACCGGCAGCTGTGCCATGGCAGCGTGTAAATTATACTGTATCCAGATCAAAATATAACGGCAATTCTTAGTTGCCATAGGTGCTGTGGAATGGTTTATACCGTTCGGTGCGAATAGCATCTAAACCTTGTTGGCATTTATCTAGCAGCTTGGTATGCCCCTCGTCGACTTTTGCTTGTTGATCAGTGGGTAAACTTTTCCCGTAATTGGTCATTAAACCCAAGATTGCTGACTCGATTAAATGTTGTGTAATATCTTTAGCTAAATCTTGCTGGGTGAATTCGATCATAGTTTGTGTGTCTATTTTGTAACCGGTATGATTAGGTAGATTAAAATTAAAGTTTTGCTGTAGTTGCTGCAAGGCTTGTATTTTTTGTTGTGGATCAGCGGTTATTGACATAATGATATCATTAAGGCTTTTAATTATAGGTAAGATAAACTGCATAAATTGTAGGTGCTGTGCCGTCTTAGCTTGAATAGCCATATAGTTAAAATTATTACAAATAATCAATAAGCTACTCGTAATTAGATTTGGATTGGCTAATGTATATCTGAATGCAGCGATGGCCTTTAGGAATTCAATTTCTTCTGGGGTGTTACTTATGTTATTTGTCGCGCTATTAATGGTTACTGGCTGGGTAGCATTTAGTACATCTGCCATTGCTGGGATAGTTTGTAATTGATCGCGCACCTTTTCTACTGCCGCCCCTATAGTTAAGCGTGAATTGCTGTTGGGCTCCAAAAAATATTCAGTAAACGGTATTGGCGGTGCAGTAACATTTATGCCTAGCTTTGACACTATATCTCGCATCAAGACTCCTAGCGACCAGATATCTTGTTGACCGGTATAATTACCGGCAGTAGGTAATTTATCTGGCGGTATGTCTAGTTTGGTGGCTCCAGCTTGTTGTTGTGCTATAAAATATGTTAATACATTCTCTAAGCCCAATGGTTGGTCATTATTTTTATAATACTCAGTTAATATAGCTACTATTTCTCCAACATTTCTACCTGCGTTTTGCAACTGATTTGCTAGTGAATAAAAATGTTCCGGAGGCATATACTGATCCTGCCCTAGTTTTTCGGACAAGTAGCTTAAATTACTTATTGGAGAACAAACATGTCAAAGGTTACACATTACACCTCGGAATTTAGAAGAGAAGCTGTTAAACTGGCACAAACATCAGATAG
>Ga0209174_10001502_pt1 | contig 16372 bp, 9 predicted proteins | sample JI91814BDNA_FD_187505 | JGI IMG/M metagenome (GOLD analysis project Ga0209174, IMG submission 187505) | Wastewater effluent complex algal communities from Wisconsin, to seasonally profile nutrient transformation and Carbon sequestration -... | ecosystem: Engineered > WWTP > Effluent > Algae...
TCGGACCTCTACGTCCCGCGGCTTGTCCGCGGGATCCAGTTCGTTCTTGATGTATGCAGTATGTTCGTACCTTACACTAGATTTCTGGATCCCGCGGTCAAGCCGCGGGACGTAGGGGATTAGAAAATGAATTCTCAACAGACCCTAATTTCAAATTACTTTGATAAATCGGTTGTTGGGTTGTCTGGAGGAACGGTACTTGGCTCGGTTTTTTTAGATTCGAATAAAGTAAATATTTTTGGCGAATCTGTTTCCGTGTTAGTCGAGTACTTATCTAAAATGGATTCAGTTTGGATTTTCTCTAGTTCAGAGATGGTTTTTTCAAGAGTTTGCTTAGCGTCACTTTTAATTCCAAGGAAGCTCAACAACATTCTAAAAAATAAAATGATACAGTTGGGGTTGTCATGTATTTTGTCATGGACAAATGAAAGGTTATTGTGAAGAAAAGTTTGCATTCGCGGACTTTCAAAATCAATGTCCAAATATTCATCTTCCGCATAGGTTTTAAAAGCTTGTATAGCGTTGTTTACAAATTCTTCTTTGCTTGCAGTTACATCCACCAGCTCGAGTAATTGCTCATAGAATAGGACACCAGGACTTTTTAATTTATGGACATCAATAGTGTCATACAATTGTTGTTGATTGACTATTTTTTTCAAGTATGCGGATTGATCTACTCGCTCTAAACAATTTTCATTGTTAAGTAAATTTATTAGGCGTTCAGGATGTATTCTAGCTATTCTTTCTCTTTCAAGAGGAATTCGTATAACATTCTCAGTTGGTTGGATAGTATTGGCTTGAACCATCTGTTGTTTTAACATTGCATTCGTTTCAAAAATTGCGGCAATTACACTACTAGCGACAAATTCAGAGCAAATCATTTTATCTTTGATTTGATAACCTTCTTTGCCGTACATGGTGCCATGGACGTCAGTCCTGTCTACTGCGTTTTTATCCGAGTGACCTCCATACAAGCCAAAATTAGCTAATCCAGCGTGGAAGCGGGCAGGTTTGTCGTTCTTCACGTGTTGGAATCGTTCTGCTGATTCAGCTAGTAGTTTTTGTGTATTAGCTTTAAATAAATTTCTCACTTCTACTTTGTAATCCAGATTCCTATCTTTATAGTATTTTTCGAGTTTTTCTTGCATCTTTGGTGAAATGAGTTTGGTAACATCGACACGGAAGGTGTCGCTAATAGCTACATCAGTTACTCTAACTTCATCAACTTGATGGGTTCCCCAAATATGAGAAAAGGTTGGAGCATTGGTTTCGGGATCAAGATACACTTGTGCCGCATGTCCGTATTGTGAAATGAAGGTATGTGTTAAAGCAGCTTCTGTGTCAGCCGATTTATTTTTTAAAGCCAGTGATTTTTTAGAGTGCTTCATTACTAAATCACCGCATTCTAGCAAATGCTCATTCGTAACTTGCTGCTCAATTTTTTCCATTACAACTTCTGCATCTAAAGCCTGATTAAATAGCTTTTGCAATTTTCCACTGGGCCCAATTAATCCTTTTGATTCAAGCTTCTCTAGAGTTGGTTTGAGTTTGACTAGATCTTCTAATCGGCCTAACTCGAATAAAGTTAACTGATCTTTTGTAGCTAAATCATTGCCTTTTTCTATTTGCATTACTGCATTTTCAGCTTTTGCTACTAGTTGATCGTTTAATTTAATCAGATGTGTTTTGAACAATAAATATTTTAAATCAGAAATAGTAAATTTATAGGTCTCAATAAGAGGATGCTTGTCCTTTACAAATCGCTCTATTTGTTTATTCAATGCCATGTTACCCAGATTTTGTTCAATCAATCTCGAAAGCTCTGTTTTTTCTGAATGGCTGGCTTCGATCCCTGTCGTGACAATTTTATGAAATAAATAAATAAATCGATGTTCATCCCGGTTTAAATGTTCACTAATGGTTGAAGGTTGAGTACTTTTTTGATTCTTTTGAATAAACTGCATGACTTTATCATGGTCATCCAAAATCTGTCTTAATTGTTGAGAATCGTTTATCGCTAAAAGTTCAGTGAGTTTAGCGACATTGGGTATTTGATTTTTATTGGCTTCAATGTAGTTATTAAAACTTAAATACGAAATAACAGCATTTCTAGCAGTAGTGGACAGTGGTACTTCAAGGCTTTGTTTACCTAGAACATTAATTAAATTCTGTGCTAGCTGTTCTAAAATAAACTGAGAGGTATGATGAGCAAAAGGTCCTGAGTTAAAAGTAGATCTGATTTTTTCAAAGGTAGCAAAATCATAGTGATCAGGTTCAATTTTACTAAGTAGCTCAAGCAATTTATTTTTTAGTTTATTCGCCAGTCTAATATTTTTGTTAAGAACTTTTAATTCAATACTAAGAGGTTGGGTTTTGCTTTGTGAAACACACATAGTATTGATTGCCTGTATTTGCTCCAGATTCATTTTTTTTAATGTTTTATGGGGAGGAAATACAATTTCAATTCTGGCATCTTGACCATTGGTTATTTTTTCAATGGCTTGTTCTTGCTCAGCAATTGCTGCTTTAGTTTCTGCCAATGAAATTACAATCTTGGGAGGTGCTTGATTAGTACCATCTTGTCGCTTTTGTAGAATTTTTTCAAAGCTCTGCTCTTTTCTTTTTAATTCGACAAGTTTACTTTTATATGATGCTAAAAATAAAGCGGCTACTTCTCTATCTACCATTGTTGGCTTAGAGGATAGATCAAAATCTAAAATTAGTTGAATTTTTGCTGCAAGCTTTTCGGAGTTCTCTAAATTTTTCGCTGCTTGGTAATTATAATTTTCTACAGGAACTCGACTGATATTAACTAGTTGTTCAACGTGTGCAGCAACAATTTTTGTAATGTAATCCCGGCTAATATCGCCGTAGATATCTCGTTCTGTTAATCGTGAATAGATAGAGGTGGCTATTTTATCTATCGCTATTGATATCTGTGCATCGGATTCAAGTTTTGCAATAGCTTTGGGTTGTGCAAAAGCCAAGTTCCTTAAACCAGTATTAATTTGCGTATCATAATCGTTAGTTCTGTCAATGTAGCCTTCATCGAATAATAGCTTGTCAGTAGCTATAATTTTCTGTTTGTAAAAATCCATCAACGCTATGGCATTTGCTTTTAATTGTGTATAAGACGACTGTTCAATTTTTCCTGTTGAAAATTGGGTTTCTAATTGTTCTAAACCGTCTTTGGTGTTAAAGAAATAGTCGGTATATTCAGCGCGTTGATTTACTAAAATTTCTTTTTTAGTAGGACTACTCGGGCCAAAAACGAAACCAATAAAGTCCACCAGCGCTTGATAGAACGCCGAAAGAAATCGCATAATCATTCCTGGGCTCGTGTCAGGAATATTAAAATTGGCCTTTGATAAGGTACTTGATAATTGCAAAGAATAATCTAAAACTGACTGGGGAGTTTCAAAAAATACATTAGAGGAGGGTAGTGAATACCCAGACTCTTGGAGTTTATCCCCAAGTCCGGTATTAATACCTTTATTGATGATTTGCAAAGTAGCGGTACAGCAATTCATTCTTAGGGCATGGTAAGGCACAACGTCATTAGCAATGCGCCCCATTTCTCTGAGCATTGCTCGATAATCCAGACTATAGGGTAATTGCTGTTCTGGATCTACGGAAAAATGAATCATAGCATCGGGCATCGCACCAAATTCGGTACCTAAATCGGTAAGTGCTATACGTAGAGTATTTAAGGCTGCGGACATACCAGATAATTTTGCCTGTAATTCCTCTATGGAGTGTACAGCATGTTCTTCAAAGATTTCTCGAACTCTATCTGTGTCAAGATACTCTTGCTTTTGCTCTTCGGTTGTGAAGTTTTGAAGTTGACCCGATATTTCCTTAACGTGCCACAATAAGAGTTCTTTATCATGCTCTAGGGATTTTAATCGGTTCATTTTCTCTTTAGATTCTTTAATTTGCTCTTTAGAGAGTCCTGCAAGATGTTGAATGTGTTCTATTCCAGGTGAACCTTCTTTAGTTCCAATATATCCACTCCATTCTGTTTTCTTATCCCCTAAGATTTCTTTTCCTTTATCAGAGTATTCCTGAGGTATCCCTTTACCTTCTTCGATACGATCTTTGGTGAAATCAAGCATTCGATGTTCTTCAGGGGTTTTTTTAGTACTAACATCACCCCAAAAGCTGAAATAAATTTTATAGCAGGGTACTTCCACGGCTTCATAATAGGGTTCAGTTTGAATAGGGCGGGAGATAACAGTCGTTGATTCTTGGACTATAAGTTTCTTATTTTGGTTAACTTCTTCAATAATTTGTTTATTTTCAGGCGTGATTGGTAATACCAATTCCGCAGCAGCATGTCCTGGACTTCCTCCAAACAGGGTGCGGTTTATGGATTTTGAATAGCTTCCTTCTTGATAGCCAGCATTCCAAGTTAGGACACTAAAACCAAACATTATTGCCTCACAGGCCAAAATTAGGGCATATGCTTCATTATAGTGCATCTTTATTAAGCTTTTATTAACAGAAGCTGATGTTTAAAGATTTACTGAATTAAAAGACCTATTAAAAAAAATAGTATTTATAATCAATAAGTTGTTATCTTGGATTGAGCGCTGTTTAACGGTTTGAAAAATGCAAAAAATCTAAAAAAAACCACTTTTAGGTACATTTAATAGGGGTTTTCTTAATAGTACAGTTACTAAGGGAGGCAAGTGATTACCAAAAGAGCAGCGGTTAGATCCGCATACTCTCTTGGTCTTTAAAGTTCTGTTATCTTTTTTCGAAGGATACTGAAGGCTCTGTAGGACCTTTTTTCGCAGAACCATCAGCTGGTTGGAAAAAAGCATCCTTACTGCTAGTCGCGCTCGATTCCACCGCTTTCTGCTCAAAGCACTTTTTCGATAATTCCTGATAGTTGGTTAAACTGGCCTGATTTTTGGGATCCTCAATAGCATTTTTTAATTGAGGAAAGACCTGCTTATAAAAACATTTCCCATCAACTTCGATACTATGACTTTCATAGTTCTCTTTAACCTGAGGACTTTGAGAATAGGACATAGCAGATTCGTTCATACTTTTCGGAATAGAGGTGCCATATTTTCTAGAGCCATAACCTTCCGTGACACTTTCATCACCCATTTGCTGCAAATAACCAATAACTTTATCAGCATTTGCCTTATCCATGTCTTCAAAACTAAAGACCAAACGAGAAGGATCGGAACCAATTTCAAAACTGCAACTTCCATGCAAACCTAATTTAGCACCGGAAAGTTCCAACAAAGTATTCTCGACTATATTGCATTCTTTAGAGCTTACTTTTAATTCAGTTAAGAATTCATTTCTCAATGCCTATCATTCGAAAAAATAGATCGTTAACAATATTTGATTCTAAACTAATCCCATCTTTAATTAGAAACTCATGAAGTTCTCTTTTAAAACGAGTATTCAATGCTATTCTCCTTAATAAATTTATCCTCAACGCATTATCTATCAAACAGACAACGCACCCGCGGCATGCTACATAAGCAGAATAAGAGATTCAATCTAATTTACAGTATTGTGTTTTAAATTTTGATGTTTTGTTTTAACGAGTTAAAAGCTTTTGATATTCTTCCTCACCAAACCCCAAGGCAAAAACTTTCCCATTTTCTTCCAACACAGGTCTCTTAATAATCGACGAATTTGCAATAATAAAGTCTATCTTTTCCGACTGACTTAAGGCTTCATAATGGTCTTTGTATTTTCGATAAGTCATCCCTTTTTTATTGACAGGAAGTTCACCTAGAAAATTTGTCCATAAAGTAATCTGAGCTTTAGTGGGAGGTGTTTTTTTAAAATCGATGAATGCATATTCAATGTTGTTGCTTTCCAGAAAGACCCGTGCTTTTTTGACAGTGTCACAATTAGGTATTGCATACATCGAAATCATTTTTTATCCCAAAGAGATTGGTAGGAGTCAAAAAGCATAGCATTTATTATTGGTTAATTCGACTTGATAGAGGTTGACGCCCACGGATTAGTTCGGTTTAATGCCCTCAACTTCAAAAAGGATTAGTGCACATAATGCCTATCAAATCGCCATTAACCATAACTTGGTTGCTCAGCTATATTTCCATTGCTTCCGTGTCAGCAGCGATTATCACACCTGCGCTGCCAAATATTGAACAAACTTTTTCTCTCAGCACAGCAACAGTGGAATGGGTGGTGTCTGCCTTTTTGATAGGGTATGTTATTGGTCAATTAATCTATGGTCCCTTAGCGAATGTGTACGGAAGATTGAAGGCACTTCAATGGGGATTGATTATTAATCTTATAGGTTTAGTCATTTGCCTTGTTGCGAGTATCTATCCTAATTATTTTTTGTTGTTGGTGGGGCGATTGATTACGGGTTTAGGTTCTGCTGCGGGCCTTACTTGTACCTTTATGTTGATCAATGAATGGTTGCCGGAAGAACAGCGTAAAACCGCTATGGCTTATTCGATTTTGTCTTTTGCCTTAGGGGTTGGTTTTGCTGTGTTAATCGGGGGCATGATAACTCAATATGCACAATGGCAAGGTTGCTTTGTTTTTCTTTTTTTACAAGGACTATGCATGCTGATTGGGATTCGTGTTTTTGATGAGACATTAATGCAACCCAGACCATTTCATATTCCCTCCTTATTGAGGGATTATCAAAGAGCATTATGCTCGTATAAAATATGGACCTTTTCCTCCATTTGGGGCGCAAGCACAGCAGTGGGTTATTGCTATGCCGCGGCAGCCCCTCAGATAGCCCATCACTATTTACAGTTAACCGCCTCTGAATATGGGTATTTCAATACTATTAATATCGTCGGGATGCTAATAGGGGGGTTATCCGCACGAGTAGTGATGCAACGGTTTTCGCCACTATCTGTTATTGCAATTGGTTATGCGGGGTCTTTTGTAGCAATGCTCAGTTTAGGGATTATGCTGTACTTCCATAATCAAAGTATTCTTTGGTTTTTCTTGTCCACGAGCATACTCTACTGCTTTAGTTCTTACTTGTATGCCGGTGGCTCCTATATTGCCTCAAATGCCATAGAGGATAGGGCTAGTGCATCTTCCATGATGAGTTTTATCAATATGAGTGTAGCCACATTAAGTGTAGTTATTATGGGATATTTATCGCCTAATCCTTCTTATGGCTTCTTAGGGGTTTTAGCGATAGCATTTATAGCAACCTTAGTATTATTGATGGGCTTTCGAGTTAACAATAATGATCCTGTATTAGAGTAGAGCATAGAATCAAGACAATGTTTGATTCCCCACTTTAATAACCTTCTGAATCTACTATAAAAATAGTTTATGGAAGGTTTAAATCTTGTTAAGTATTTCAGTCTATAATTAAATTACAAACGCACTTTAAGGGTTTTGTAATGAAAATGAAGTACGAAGAAATGATGGATGTGCAAAACAAGAAAAAATACGCTGAAGATTATAATGCCTCCGGTGATAAATTTTCCATGACTGCCTCTCAATTCAATGTATTTACAACTAAAAGTTGGGGCGAGCCTGAAAAAGAAAAGGCAAATGCTAATTGGAAGGCGCACATTAGTATTGACCCCACTGATCTTGCTAGAGCATGGGATCTTATTTTTCCATTGCTACATAGCAGTGCAGATCAATTTAAGATAGTCGATGCTAATCGATTAAAAAAAGCCGAAATAGAAAATGCTAAAGTGCTGCAAGTACAAAGAGAACAGCACCAAAATTTTGTCGAAAATTATGTGGGCAATAAACTTACCTTAGTGCAACTTGAAACGCTTGCCAAAACGCTCTCTCAGGAACCGGCACAATATCGAGATATACTTGGCAATCCCGCAAAACTCTTCGAGTATGTAGAGTCAAAATATGCTGCACAAGTAGGATTGGCACTTCAAAGCGTTGAAGAAGTAAGACGAATGTCTGAAGGCATGCAAATTACTATCTATATGCCGCCTGGCAGTGAAAGAGAATACCAACAGCTGATGGAAAACATTGAACAAGTTTTGGTTACCAATAATATCAAGCCCGGGGCAATCTATAAAACTGATCGTCCGCTGGGTACCTATACCTCCATCAGACACCCTGGGAATGAATACCACGATGCGGTAGTCGTTGAAAGTTATAATCCTGATAATGCATCCGATAATTTTGACGATTTGGTCACTAAAAAACTGGCCGAATTTATGGTTGATATTAGATATAGTGCGAAATTGTTGACCTCGTCTAAAATCGAACCCAGTATGGGTGATACTGAAAAAAATAATGTGCAAATTAGAAATGAATTAGGAAAAAAGCTAGAGAGTTTGATAAACGATTTCGAGGCCTTGGGCACTACAGCTAAAAGAGAAGGACTTAATCAGTTTAAAAATAATTGTATACATGAGATTAAAGAAGCAGATAAACAGTTAAAGAACGATAAAGAATGGCAACCGCTCTTAAAAAATCTGGCCCTGCTATTCTCTGGTGTCGGTACCCTCGTCGCTATTGTATCGATTGCAGAGAGAGTATTAACAGGTCGTTACGGTGTCTTTGATAACAAAGAATTGTTATTTACGCAAAATGAATCCAACTCCTCTGAATCCTTGACTCCTGAAGCAGAAACTATTGCAAAAACTCAAAGCATTAAAGATAGGCTGCAACAAACTATTGAAGGTGATCCGGTGACTAAAGAGATTGATAATGAAAATCCCTTTTCTATGGGTTAATTTTAGCGTCAGGTAATGTGAAAGTTATCTTGGACCAAAAGAACGTTCGCTCTCTTCTACGGGTGTGGCTGGTTCTTCATTGGTTTGAGAAACTTTAGTTGAATTATTCTTTGCTGCGCCGAGTTGCTTGAACATAGTAGCAGTTTCTTCACTGTCTAAGCGGGATGAGCCTGTTTTAGGATGACTGGCAAGTGAGCGTTGAGGTGCGGAATAGTCTACTGATTTACTACTGGAAGAACCATTCGCTTGCACAGCTGCAGGAGCGGGCTCACCCGTTTTAGTCTTGTCATTGGAAAATACATTTTTTACGCGACTTAATAAACCATTTTCTTTAGAGTTTTTGTGTTCGGCTAAGACGTCTTTGCATTGTTGGTTACCTGAAGCGGCAGCCAGTTTTTGACAGTCCGTGCTTTTAATAAATTTTTTCATATCCTGGATTTCCGGACAAACTTGTTGCGCACAACCAAGTATTGTCTTCACCTTGTTGGCATCACCTTCGCGTGCTGCATTATTTAAAAGAGTGGCTAAATGCTCTTTTTTAATAGGGTTAGTTATCCCATTTTCATTAATTAGATCAAGGAACTGTGGTAAAAATTTCCCATTTTTCTCTACCGCTACTGAAAAAAAAGCAGCGCGATTATGTGGTTGGTGCATTTGATTGGCTAAATCACTTTTGACGTAAGAGCTGCTCATCAATTGTTTAAATAGCTCAGCGTTATCCTGTTTCATAGCCATAGTAACTAATTGATTACTCATCTTTTCACTGCCAGGTTGATTGCTGATTGCTTTTAAAAGCTCGGGGACTTGTTCTTTATTTTGTGGTTTATTTAATAAGTCGTATAAAAAATCGGGTTTGCCTTTTTGACAAGCATATTGTGCAACGCTCTCTAGATTTTTATTATTGTGTTGTCCCACTAGTTTATCAATTACAACATTGAAGCCCGCTCTATTATTACTCTCTATAGCAAATTTAGCGTATTCTTCTAATTTAATTGGCGCGGGTTGAACTTCAAGTAGCTTTTTTAATGACACCTCTTTGTGCGTTAAAATAGCCACCGATACGGCTTGGTCGAAATTTTTGTCGACTTGAAATTCTTCATCATTGATCATCGCAAAAATCGTCCCGGTGTCGTTTTTTAAAGTTGCTAAGGTGAGTGGGGAATTTTTTAATTCATCGATAATGGCTTTAAATGCCTGAGGGTTTTGTTCTTTTTTTGCCAGATTAGCCAAATCTAATAAAACCTTCTTATCAGGTGATTCATTCAATTTGCCAAATAGATATTGGTATTGATTCTCTCTTTTATTCTCAATGGCATATTTAGCTGCATCTAAGAGCTGCTCTTTAGAACCACTTAATTCTAATTTAGCCAAGGTTCTAAGATCTTGCTGATAGGAAGTTCTAGGTCCTCTCGCTTCAGCAATACTTTTCAAATAGGGCGCAGCATCAGGGACCTGACTTAATTTTTTTAAAGTCATAGCATAAATATGACTTTGATTTTGATTTGTCGCAATTATGGCAAACTCACACAATTGAGCTAATGCTTTAGGGTCGTTAATATGATGTAAACATTCAGCAAAAGCTATTGGCCTGTATGTTGCAGTAAAGGCCTTACTAAATATTTCTTTCTGAGTAGAGTTATTACAGCACATACGAATAGTTTGCACGTCCTGCACGTTAATTGCGCTTTTAAATGTCTCAGCTTTGTCCTGACTGGAGCGGGCAAATAAAACTTCTTTGTCAGGAAATTTATAAGGTTGAGCCGGTTTAACATGTGGATTGCTGACTACATCTACAGCTAAAGGATACCCTCTTTCCTCTTTAGAAATCCATAATGAACTTTCCAAATGAGTTAATAGCTCCTTACTAGTAGCTGCAGTAACAATTTGCTCTTTATTGGAATCAAAAAATTCAAAACCGTTGGCGTTGACTGATACAGATACAGCGTGACCATTAGCAACTACTATCATTGCCGTACCCACATTAGATTGTAATTGATCAAATATGCCTAACCAATTGTCACGGGATGTGTCTAACCCGAGTTGATACTCTTTGTTAACATATTTATCTGTGCCCATTATTGCTTCCCCTGTAGCAGAGGATTGAGGCACTTTGACTGCTCGTAAGCCGTCAGTTTGATTAAGATTTTTATTAAAGTGATAAGGATTAAAACTGTAAGCTACTTCTCCGATAAATTTGCTTAACTCGGATGATGGATTAGCGATTAAAGCTTGTTTTTGCTGTTCTATATTCTCTTTTGTGCTTGCCACTTCTTTTCTGAGAGCTTTCAGTTGAACAACCGCATTTGGTTTAGTTTCTGGTGGATACTCCGGCGAGACCAAAATCTTTTCATAAATTTCAATGTTTAGGGCTAGTGCCTTCAACTTTGCAATGAGGTTTTCAAATTTTGATACTTCAATGCCCAAATCTCTCTCTATTGAATCCAGATGGTTAGCAAACTCCTTTGATTTGCCTTGAAGAGCGTATTTACAGTGAATAGCAGACAACCCATAGCACATGCCTTCCTGGTTAGGAATTAGCTCTTTATCAGACTGAGCAGTCTCTTTAAGATAAGTTGTTAATATCTTGATTAAGTCAATTTGCCTCGAATATGGCTCTTGCATCAACAGTTCCAATCAACCCTTTTATTCTATAAGTATAGACAATTTGGCTAAATATCCGTCATTTTGTGGGTTTATATCGAAGTATTTGTGCTTCTAGCCCTACGTTCCACGGCCGAAGGTCCGCGGAATCCAGCTCCGATCTTATCGAAGCTCCCTGGATTCTGCGGATAAACCGCGGAACGTAGGAGGAGAGCACGGCAAGTAGGAGCGAATCTATAGGATTTATCGGGTCTTTTGCAACCATTCTCTTATCTATGCTATATTTCACCCTAATTTTAGCTTCTTTGGTCATTTTTGGACCATAAAACTAACCCTATTTATTGTGAATTTGGCTTCACGGCCTCGCATAACTTTGGACATAATCAATGGAAATTAAAGTAAATTTTCTCGACAATTTAAGACTTGAAGCCAAATTCGATGACTTTAGCGTTATCTCCGATCAGCCTATACGCTACAAGGGCGACGGCTCAGCTCCAAGTCCCTTTGATTATTTCTTAGCGTCCTCCGCGCTCTGTGCTGCCTACTTTATCAAGGTCTATTGCAAAGCGCGCGAGATCTCGACTGAAAACATTCGCTTATCACAAAACAATATCGTTGATCCAGAAGATCGCTATAACCAAATCTTTCAAATTCGCGTCGAGCTGCCCGACGATATGTCTGCCAAAGACAAAGAAGGCATTTTACGCTCAATTGACCGCTGCACCGTGAAAAAAGTAGTGCAAACTGGCCCAGAATTTAAAATTGAAACGGTTGAAAACCAAGGCACTGATGTCAATACTCTGTTAATAGAACAACCAGAGGGAGAGCAGAGCACCGTTATTTTGGGTAAGGATTTGCCTTTAGAGCAAACTATTAAAAACATGAGTGCTCTTATAGCCGACCTTGGGATGAAGATAGAAATTTCCTCCTGGCGCAATATAGTTCCTAATGTCTGGTCACTACATATCCGTGACGTCGCCTCACCCTTGTGCTTTACCAACGGTAAAGGTGCTTCCAAAGAAAGTGCTCTGTGTTCGGCGTTGGGAGAGTTTATTGAACGTTTGAATAATAATTTTTTCTATAATGATCAATTTTTTGGCCTAGAAATCGCCAACAGTGAATTTGTTCATTATCCGGATGAAAAATGGTTTGCGTTAGAAGCTGATGATAGTCTTCCTGCAGGTATTTTAGATGAGTACTGTTTGGATATTTACAATCCTGAGCAAGAATTACGAGGGTCACACCTCATTGATACCAATTCAGGCAATAAACAACGCGGAATTTGTGCTATACCCTATACTCGTAAGTCTGATGGAGAGACAGTCTATTTCCCATCGAATCTGATCGAAAATCTATTTTTAAGTAACGGAATGAGCGCAGGCAATAACCTGCATGAAGCCCACGTACAATGCTTATCCGAAATTTTTGAACGCGCTGTAAAACGGCAAATTATCGAAGAAGAAATTGTCCTTCCCGATGTACCAATGAGCGTACTTGAAAAATACCCTAGCATTCTTGCGGGCATTAAAGGTTTAGAGGAGCAAGGTTTCCCTGTTCTAGTGAAGGATGCTTCCTTGGGTGGGCAATTTCCTGTGATGTGTGTCACTCTGATGAATCCAAGAACAGGGGGTGTATTTGCTTCCTTTGGTGCGCATCCTAGTTTTAAAGTGGCGCTAGAGCGTAGTCTTACTGAGTTACTGCAAGGTCGCAGTTTTGAAGGGTTAAATGATGTGCCTAAACCCACCTTTAATAAAATGGCTCTTACTGAACCAGAAAACTTTGTTGAGCATTTTATTGATTCGACAGGGGTGATTTCATGGCGCTTTTTTAGCAGTAAACAGGATTACGAGTTTTGTGAATGGGATTTCTCAGGTACAAGCTCAGAGGAGGCGAAGGTATTATTTGGCATTTTAGAAGATATGGGCAAAGAAGTTTATACCGCCGATCTTGCGCATCTAGGAGCCTACGCTTGTCGTATTTTAGTGCCTGACTATTCAGAAATTTATCCCGTTGATGATCTGATTTGGGACAATACTAACAACGCTTTAAATTATCGTGAGGATATTTTAAATCTGCATACTTTAAATCCTAAAGCCTTAAGCAAGTTAGTTAAACGCTTAGAGGAGAGCCAGTTAGATAATTACACCGATATTCCTACCTTGATTGGTATAGTGTTCGATGAAAATACTGTCTGGGGAAAGTTGACCATTATTGAACTTAAAATTTTAATTTACCTCGCACTAGGCGCGCACGAAGAGGCTATAGAATTAGTAGGTGAATTCCTACAGTTTAACGATAATACCGTACAACGTGGTTTATTCTATCAAGCGATAAATGCAGTACTGGAAGTGACTTTAGATGACGATCTAGAGCTTGAGCATTTCCTTGAGAGCTTTAACCGCATGTTCGGTGTCGAGTTGATGGAAAATGTGATTGGTTCAGTCACAGGAAAGGTGCGTTTCTACGGCCTGACTAAAACCAGCATGGCACTTGAGGGTATAGAGCCTCATTTACGATTGATTGAAAGTTATAAAAAACTACATCAGGCACGTAAAATCAAAGCGAGTAGCTAATCTAAAAAATTAATAGTCTTTACTAAAATAATCATCGTGAACGTTTTTACTGATGTAAGTAGCTAGACCCAACCCATCGAGTGCTTTGATCTTCATTGCTTCAACATGAAAGATTCCTGGCACTTGATAATTGTACAAATACACATAGTCATTGTGATGAAATTTAACTTTTATAAAGTCAGGGCCAATTTCATAAGCAACCACACCTGAAATCCCGCTTTTATTAAGATAAGCTTCCATGCCACAAGCCTTAAAAAAACCAGATATTTAATTATAGCGCAAATACAAACCAACTGGTGTTGGTCTGAATTGCGGCAGGGCAAACTAATATGGCCTACTTTCCGCGCTTTATGCGCGGAATCCAGCTCCGATCTCAATCTAAAATTTTCTGGATACCGTGCATAAAAGCACGGTAGGTAGGAGTGAAGCAAATTGTGTTTAAATTTAGACGCGGTTGCCCAGACTATTACGGGTTACATATGACAGACACACTAGACTCGCACTTTTGAGTACATGCATCGATTTTACTTTTTACTTTATTAAAATTATTAACCCATCTTTCCTCAAAAACCCGCTTCGTTCCTTTTTGCTTTTCAATATTATCGATATCAAGCGAAAGTCTTTGGCACAGTGGTTTGACCTGTTCTAATGCGGGTAGAAATGCCTCGTTAATCAGTTCAAAGGCCTCGATATAGTCTTCTTCAGTAATGTTCTTTGCAAAATGTTCCATAAGGTCATGTGAATTCTCACCAGCAAAAACAAGGATGCAGGTTCTAATAAAATCAGCTATTGTTTGATTGGGATCCACATGAACAATCATTCTACTATCTGGATCAAGATTCCCTGTCATACCATTTAATGGCGAGTTATCTAATTGAAAATCAATCAATACTAATTTAGCTTTTATCACACCCTCTTTATTGCTGATGACCAGACCTATATTATGCATGTGTGTGTCGGATAGACCCAAAATGGCTATGATTAATAATAATCGGGCGACACTCGTGCGATCGAGTCTTAATTGCTCAGAGAAAGAACCATCCGCTTGCCTTCCCATACATAAAGTAAGTGATTTCCAATCAAAATAATTAGTATTATTCTTGGTCCATTCAGAGAAATCGTAATACTGGTAGGTATTTACTTTTTCATTTTTCTTTTTTGTTTTGGCAATATCAGTGGAAAAGAGATACTTAAACTGACTTGTCGTGGCTACTCTAACTTTAGGAGCTCTTACACCGCAGGCTTTTGCTAAACTTAAAGCTGCAAAATCCAAGGTTCCTGCATCCTCAAATCGTTTAACAAAAACGCGCTTTGGAAAGCCAAACTTAGTTTTTCCCTCATAGATCAAACCCGACATATATCCTTTTTCTTTAGCTCTCCAGAACCCAAATTTATTGACTAATTGTGGGGCAAATTGGGTTAAGTCCTCATGAAGGGTTTTTGCCGGCGTAAGGTATAAAGATTTCGAAAATATAATACTCTCATCATTTGTTCTTTCGGCCTCAATGAATCGAAGAAGGCAATTTCTCATACTAAACTTGTGATCACCATAGAAATAAGCACTTGAGAGTGATGAAATTTTGATTTGATAAAAGTTATTTTCCGCAGAAATCACGATTGGATCTAATGCCAAGTTACTCTTTTTAGAACGTAATCGCTTAAGCCCATTTAACATGACATGTATAAGATGGGACTGAATATAATCGAGATTAACAGGACCAGGTATGCCATGATGAAGGATAACATCGTAAAGATCGCTACCCGCCTCATTAACCTCTACAAATGCGCTATTATTTTTAAGGGCTTGACGTAAAAGAAGATTTATTCCGTCAATTTCATTTTGATGAATCATTAGAAGATCGCAAAAGTTCAATTCTCTGCCTAGATGGTCTGAATTCTAACATGTCAACTAATTAAATCAAAACACATTATGCTTCACTTCTACCTACGTTTACTGTGCTTTTCACTTACTTACCCCTACTTACCGTGCTTTATGCACGGTATCCAGGGCTTTTAGATTGAGATAGGAGCTGGATTCCGCGCATAAAGCGCGGAACGTAGGCACCTTACCCCAACTTACCGTGCTTTATGCACAGTATCTAGGGATCTTAGATTGAGATAGGAGCTGGATTCCGCGCATAAAGCGCGGAACGTAGGCACCTTACCCCAACTTACCGTGCTTTATGCACGGTATCCAGGGATCTTAGATTAAGATAGGAGCTGGATTCCCGCATAAAGCGCGGTACGTAGGCGCCTTACCCCAACTTACCGTGCTTTATGCACGGTATCCAGGGGTCTTAGATTGAGATAGGAGCTGGATTCCGCGCATAAAGCGCGGAACGTAGGCGCCTTACCCCTACTTACCGTGCTGTATGCACGGTATCCAGGGGTCTTAGATTGAGATAGGAGCTGGATTCCGCGCATAAAGCGCGGAACGTAGGCACCTTACCCCAACTTACCGTGCTGTATGCACGGTATCCAGGGGTCTTAGATTGAGATAGGAGCTGG
>Ga0209174_10001503_pt1 | contig 16370 bp, 18 predicted proteins | sample JI91814BDNA_FD_187505 | JGI IMG/M metagenome (GOLD analysis project Ga0209174, IMG submission 187505) | Wastewater effluent complex algal communities from Wisconsin, to seasonally profile nutrient transformation and Carbon sequestration -... | ecosystem: Engineered > WWTP > Effluent > Algae...
ATCTACACCTCCCCTTAGAAGATGGAACCTTACCTTTTCAACTAGTAGAAGAACAACCTAATTTAAAAGTATTTACATGGCTTAAAGCAAATATAAGTGGTTCAACAAAACCAACTACTTTCGCTCAGCTCAAGCCTGTGGAACAAGGCGTCCGCGATGTGACATCTACCCACGAAAAGGCCGTGGCACAGGTATTACAACAACAGCGTGAAGCCCAGTCAAAGCTAATTAGTCAATTTTTTGGACTACCAACAGCTAATCCAGCACCTAAAAGTAATAATTCATCTAATTCAAGCGGATTGAACTAGGGGCAATATTACTCCAGAAAAACATTCATGTAGGGGCTGTATAAGCCCCACATGTATACACGGCTCTGTTCGCCCATAAATTACACATAGCTGTTTTGAAGTATAAATCATGCTGAATATTGGTAATCCAATTGCTCCTCGATGTCTTTTCGTTTTCTTTCAACATCTCCAAGCAGCTTATGGAATTCCTCGTAATGTTCGCAAGCTCTATCGATTTCTTTCACACAAGATTTTAGTTTAGTGGCATCACAAAATACCTCAAAGGCCAGAGTCATTAAATCTCTTAACTGGTGTTCTTGATGTTTTAACACGGTAAGATTATTCATCAGGGTTTTAATTGAGTAGTCTTGGTGCCATGATGGTTTGGTGTGTAATTTGCTCTCTAAGCTATTGATGCCCTCATAAAGAATTGATTGTTGCGTACACTGCGCGACAAGGGTGCTTGCGATTGAGTTCACCAGCAGCATGGAGCCCGATTCATATTTAAAGCGCCCTACTGCCTCTTTAAATTGATTTATTTCACCAGTCATTAAGCGACAGTTCTCATTCAATTGATTCTCTAATTGTAACTTTTGTTGTTCTAGTGAGATCGTGCCCCCTACCCTGCCTGGTTTAGGAGTAGATTGGGGATATATACAATCATTATCGGTTTTGGCAACTTGTTTGCGAAACGGTGCCCCAAAATCAGAATGGTTGTAAAAGCCTTTCGGTGTAAGCCATTTTTTTTGTCGTAGAAGTTTTGCGATAATCTGCACACGGTGATTGAAGTTATTAATACCTTGCAGTTGCTCGGCATTCAAAATGGTAAATACTATTTCGGCAAACAGCTGTTCAGGTGCTGACCAGGCTAATCCATTATGTTTTTGAAGATTGTGCATCATGCCTTTGATGTAATTTTTTTCTCTTACGGTTAATCGTTCTCCGATAATATCTTCTATTGCGTAGGTTGGATAAAGGGATTGAATGTTTTTATTGGGTTGGGTTTCATAGTTATTAACAGCGTCTAGCTGACTAACAGTATTGTTAATAACAAGATTACAATCTTTATCTTTATATATAGAAACTGTCAAATTGATATTTTCGATAATGTCATTTTGTTTTAAACTGATACAATCTTGTTTTTTGGGTGAAGTCATACCGATATAATTAAGAAGCTTTTCAGTAACTCGTATATAGAGGTGTTTTTTACTATACAACTTATTTTTAGTTTCAATTAAACCTAAAAGACGAAACTCTTTCAGATATCTGTTAACCGAGCTTATTGATAGATTTAGTTCTTTAGCCATTTCTGTAATTTGTCGGGTAAACCAAATTTTTTCATCGCCCAGAGTATATTTAGAAATTTGCCACCAGAACATACATTTATCAAGAAACACTGATTTATTATAATTTCCTGTTAGCTTGAATAATTTATCAAAATTTTCATGATAAATTGAGCAAAGGTTCCCCATAGATAATGTCCTTATCTTATTGTTTTTTTTAGGGAACGAGGCTAAAATGAAAATGAAGTATCTAAGAACTATCGGTCGAATGATATTCTTTAGACATTTAGACTCGTTCGGAGCTAAATTTTATGAGGTTATAGAAGGTTGGCAGATTTTCTATAACCTTTTTTGTTTCTATCATTTATTCACTTCATAAAGTTCATCTCTTCTGTTGTTAATATTATTGAATAATACTCAATACAAACAAAATCTATTTATTATTGTGGATCGGAATTTTCATTAGATCAATACATTTTTGATAATTGGCAAAAATTTCGTTCAACCACTAGATCATTGTTCTATAGCGAATTTTAAGGCTTTTTAAGAGCGTTTAATGTCAGGGTGATGATTTCTAAAATTCCCATGCTTAATAAACAAATATAATACTCAATACCGTATTGAGTACTATTGACTATTATTTGGTTCTAAGTTAAATTTTTAAGTGAATACTATAAAGAAAATGGAATAATCTAATGAAAAATAAAAAACCCAAGGTTTTGGTAGTTGCTAACAATAAAGGTGGAGTTGGCAAAAGTTTAATTAGTCAGCTTATTTCTACCTACATTGCATTTAAAAAAAATAAGAAAGTATTGGTTCTGGATTTTGATCCACAAGGAAATATGTCATATAGATTTCTTCGAGATACACGAATTAGAGATATGTCAAACTATAAGCCTCCATTACATCCAGACTATGATCCCAATGACTCTGATGACGATGGTTGGGATGGCCGCTCCTCTGCATTAGATATGTGGACAGAAAACCCAGTCGTGCCCTACCCCACTGATTTAGATAACTTGGATATTCTTCCTAGTGATGCCGGCTTAATTAAAGATATTGAAGCATTTGAATACAGCGACAGTCTAGAAAGCATTGTTAAGCGACCATATGATTTTTTTGAAATGGATGACTTCATTGCGTGTGGATATGATCTAATCATTATTGATACTCCTCCTGCTAAAGGCCCACTAACCCAAAGTGCTATACGAGCGGCAACACACGTTCTTATACCCCTAGAACTGAGTAACAAATCACTGCAGGGACTTGCTGGGATGGTTGATCTAGTTAATCGGCAAAATATATATCGCCCTGCTAATGCTCAAGCTAAAATAATTGGGTTATTGAAAAACAAGGTTGATTACAACAAAAGAACACCTCAAAACCGTATAGTTGAGACTATAAAAGCTAATCCAATGCTTTCCAAATTACTTATTGAAGATATCGAACTTCACGATTCTCCAAGGGCAGTTGATATTGATGAAGACCAAGCTCCTATCACTGCTCCCTACACAGAATTAAAGGATAATGATAGATTTGCTTTAGAAGCAGTTGCATTAGGTGAGTTTGTCTATAATAAAATATTAGGAGATAAGGAACATGTCACTCAAAAAGAAAATAATAACGAATTCGCTTACAGCTAATAAAATTAATAAACCTGATACAGTCACACGGGCAGGAATTACTGCTAATTTAAAATATACTAGAGGTAAACAACTTATTGAACAAGATCCATTTACATTAATACCTGATCCTTACAATCCTAGACCAGGTGAGATAATTGATGGAAATTGGTTAATAAAAAACCTTTTTGTTGGTACAAAGGAATCCCTTTGTAAAATATCTGACGAAACGGGTGAATATTTTATTCCCGAATTTTTCCAATTAAATATTGAACAAAATGATGATCTTGAGGAGAGCTATACCTTTCTAAGACAATTAGCGTTATCTATAAGAGCTGAGGGTTTAATAGAACCCATAGAAATATTTTTAGCTGATCGACAAAACGATCCCGACTATTTTGAAAATTTAAATATTGATTATGGTTACGTTATATTAGAAGGGCACCAAAGACGATTAGCTGCAATGATGTCAGGTGTACAGACCGTCACATGTATCGAAATCACAGACGAGAGCATGTTAATTAAACTTAAGGTAAAACATAGAAAGTTAAGAAGACAGCTATCAGAAAATAACTTGAGAAAAGGGCTAACTGTTTCCCAAAATTTTCAAATATTTCAAGAGTTGATTTCTGGTTCTGATGTTACATCCCTTACAAATAAGGAATTATCTAACATAATGGGGTTAGGAGAGGGTATTGTTAGCGCACTAAAGACTATATGTTCCAAACCTGATAACTATCCGCCCATATTTTTCACCAAAATTAATGATCATAAATTAACATTTAAAACTATAAGAATGCTAGCTTCAAAATCTTATAGGGATATTGAACTTGCATTAGAGGATTCAAATTTTTCATCCAAACCTCAAAAGCCTAAAGTTGTTAAAGTTAGAGGGAAGCAGGGCGGGGCACTTAAAAAATATGCTACGTTTAAGATTAGTGATCAAAGTGAGTCAGATACGTTACAAAGATTTCTACTTGCTAGATTTCCTGAAATCGAACCAATAGATTTAAATGAGTCGTCTTATAAAAGTCTTGAAAAATTACTAAATAAAATCAAAGAAATGGCTCTTAAAAATGTATATGCTCCGGAGCATGAGTAGCTTAACCTATTGATATATAAGGAAAAACCTTGTTTTTTTGATTTTTTTGATTATCTTACATACGGTGATTTATGACTGAGAAAAGAAAGAGTAAAAAACTATTCTTCCAAGCGCCCAAAAAAATGGAAAAATGGCTTGTTTGTATTAGGTTCCCCAAAGATATTAAAGAAAAACTTAAGCACCAAGCAAATATTGACTATAAGAGTAGGGGGAAACAATCCTTGTTTATAGAGGATGCAGTTAAATACTATCTATTTACTCTTAAAGACATTAAATGGGCGGATTATGAAAAAGACTTAGATTATGCCGAATTGATTGATGATATTTTTGAAGGTTTAAACCAAGCTCATTTGGAAGCAGCTACACAGGTATTCTTTAAAGAAGAGACAAAAAATAGAATTCTAGAGATAGAAAAAAAAATTAAATTAACTAATCCCTTAATTAAAGATGTTAGGACTGGATTAATAAGAAAAGCAGTTTCAATAAGACTGAGTTTAGGAGATAAAGCATTTTTTGATTCTATAATGGATATTGGCGATAGTTAAGAATGATTTAGGATAGATGAAATGGAAATATGATAAAATAAGGTTAACCTTTAATATAAATTAAGTGCTTTTATCGGACATACAAAAAGTTCTTCTCTTATTTAACTTTTTTCCATAGGTGTACAATTGAGAATAGCAATATTAGCAGCTTTTGAAGATGAGTTAACAGATATCCATCATATTTTCCCAGAACTAAGAGAAACTATTATAGGAAAACGTAGATGTTTTGTTACGAAATTTAATGGCCATGAAATACTCATAAGCTTGATGGGAGTGGGCACGATATCTGCAGCCTCAGCAACAACTGCAATTTGTGAACGGTTTGAGCCGGATTTTATTTTAGTTTCTGGAGTTGCTGGTGGTTTAGATTCTCAAAATAAAGTTGGTGATCTAATTTTAGCTAAAAAAATCGTTGATATAGATATGCTGGGATTTGAAGAGATCTGCCAAGGCACTCCGTATGAAGCAAATTGCCTAACTGATCCTCATACATTAAAAAAAACGACGAATGAATATGAGGTAAATAAGTTAATTCTTAACATGTGTGTCTCTATATCATTGGATGGACTACTTTCTGGCAACATTGCGTCTAGTAATATATTTCCCGCGCCACTAAACCTCATGAATAAAATACGTGATATGGGGTGTACAGCAATTGAGATGGAAAGCGCTGGTGTTTTCAAAGCAGCTAGCTATTATGATACCCCAGTATTAACCATCCGCGCTATTAGCAATACCTTATCTAAAGATGGTAACGACTCAGGAACTACGCCTGATGCAATAAAACTATGCTCGTCAAGATTGCGTGCTTTTTTAACAGAATTTGTAAAGCTAATACCAACATTAGAAAAAACATTAGGGTCTCAAATTCATAAAAAAATTGACGGAATAATTAAAAAATATGGTCTCATCGAACACCCTGAAGGGGGATGGTTTTGTGAAAAATTTAGATCTAAAGACATTGTAAGGGCTCAGGGAATTTCTTCGTTAAGGTATTTTAACCAAGATCGTATTGCCGGATCGTCTATTATTTATTTATTAGCTGAAAATAATTTTTCAGGATGGCATACGGTTCAATCTGATGAGACGTGGAATTTTCATGATGGAGATGCATTCGTTTTGCGGATTATAGATCCTAAAACGGAAAAATTAGAGGAAATAACCATTGGCTCCCAAACTAATAATATACAATTTACAGTTAAAGCAGGTCAGGTGTTTTGTGCGGAAACTACTGGATGTTATAGCCTAGTAGGATGTATGGTTACACCAGGCTTCGAATATAAAGACTTTAAGCTAATAACAAAACAAGAGTTTCAAACAAAATTTCCTCAGTTTAGTAAATTAACTCGACTTGCAAGAGAAAAAGAAACTGTGGAATATAATTGCACAGTTTCTTTTTGAATCAATAATAATTCTTGTATTGGTGATTATAACTCTAAATCCGATTAGATAGATATTCGGTAATGATACCTGAAGAGTACTTGCTCGCCACATCTGCTATGAAAGATTGAAAATCAACTGCAGCAGAATGATCCGCCTTATCAGATACCACTCTTATAACAAGATAAGGTATCTGATAATCTTCACAAACTTGAGCAACAGACGCGCCTTCCATCTCAACAGCAAGAGTAATATTTTCTCTAGATTTGTATCCCAAATTCTCATGGGTTTTAGGATCAGCTATAAACTTGTCACCAGAGGCTATTAATCCGGTATGAACTACTGGTTTAAATATAGAGTATTTACTTAATAAATCAGCGTGAAAATAACTTTCTATCCTATTTACAAAACGTTCGGCAGCTTGTTTCCCTTTTTCCACATCAGCGGTTTTAGGTTCGAAAACAATCGTGGAAGTTAAAGGAATTTGGTATAAATCAAAAAAAGGTCTTGCATCCATGTCATGTTGATATAAACCATTTCCAATTACGATGTCACCGATGTTTAGATTTTCACTAACAGCGCCTGCAACACCCATAAACAATATTGAATTCACATCAAACTTATTGATCAGAGTAGTTGTTGTACTTGCTGATGCGACTTTACCCCACCGTGAAAATACAAGAACTACTTCAATATTATTAATAGTACCTTCTGAATATGTTCTTCCCGCAATAACTGTCTCTTTAGTGATATTCATTAATTCTTTAATTGACAATACTTCTTCAAGCATCGCCCCTAATATACCTATTTTCAACGTATTCTCCGTCTTCAAAAATTTTAAAAGGGTTATATGATACCCCGTAGTCGTATGCATCAATTTGTTCTTTGGATCTTAGGAAATTCACCAAATATTTAGCTGGCATTACGAAAATTATTGCGTAAATAATTTCCAGAAAATAAGCGTGAGCAAATACTTTCATGGTTAATTCAAACTTTATAATTGGAAGGAAAGCTATTAAGACAGTAATTATTATTAGAAGAAATTCTGATATACAAGTGGCTATAATACTACGCAACCAAAAGACCTTGCCCTGAGTAAAAATTTTCCATTTAGACATGCAATATATATTTAAAAAACCCGTAATCGTGTTAGCGACTATTCCTCCAAGAACAAATAACCCCATGTTTCCTAGAACATTTACATATTGATCTTGATATTCGCCAATTCCATAAGAAGGCATATAAATAATCATTGTAATTAAGGCAGCAAATATGCCTTCACACAATAAGGCTAGCCAAACAATTCTCATGGTTATCTTCCAACCATAAACCTCACAAATTACATCTCCCAGGACATAAGTAAGAGGAAAAATTATGGTTGCGCCAGATTCAACCAGTCCAAATACATTATCAAATCGAAATGCAACAACATCTGCAGCTAGCATGACAGTTGTATATAACATCGCTATGAAAAGGATATACTTAGAATTCAAAGTAAGAGGTTTGTTACTATATAACAACATCTATTATTCCCTAATTTAATTAGATAGTATTAGTCGTGGTTTATTTCATGGAACATACGATTGGCTATTTCAACGTAAAATTTTCGTGCTTGCTCAATAGTGACGTTGTCATTTAGAAGAATTTCTCCACATGCTATAAATCCCAATTTAACCCCATCAGTAGGATGAAATTTTTCAACTAAAAGGGGGTCTTTCAAAATGTCTTGAGCGGTAGCAGTTCTTATATGGAGTTTTGAAGCCGCTTGATATTTTATTGCCGTGGATTTATCAAATACGTTGATATTGCTTATTTCAATTATTTTGCAGGGATATCTATTTTTTATACTTTCAACGGCATAATGATATTTATTCATTATTTTATTTAACACACTAATCACTTTTAACTCCTCAGATGCCAAAGGCAATCTGTTACTATTCCTAAGATTTTAATGTCATCAGTGACTGAAATCTCTTTAAACAGTTCCAAATTTTTTGGAACAAGCAACTGCTCAGACTCTTTAGTTATAAGTTCTCTCACAACAAATGTATCAAATTTACCCACATAAGAAAAGACAAATTTATTATCATGAAGATCTTTATTAAAGCATTTGCGTATAAAGAGAGATGCGCCAACCGGAAAATAGGGTTCCATTGAAGAGTCGGGCATGTTGATTGTAAAAATATCTTCATCGTTAGTTTTTAATGGAATCCAGGATGTTATTGATTGATTGTTAATAGGTAGATTTTTCAATATTGTTTTTTTTAACATGTCGGCAGTAAGAAGAGGGATTTTTTTGTATTCTTGATAAAAATTATTTTTTTTATCATTTTCAACATACATATCACCTTCGCCAGTAGCTAACCATCGTGTATTTAGACCTAAAACTGTAGCTATTTCAAAAGTAAATCTTGAAGATTGAGTCTGGCTGCTACACAGAAATTGAATAACTTGTGGCTTTACATCAATAGCTCGAGCCAATTCAGCTTTTTTAGTCCCAAGTATTTTAAGGGCATAATTAAGCCTATCAGATAAGGTTTTTAGATTGTAAATTTCTGTATTCATAGGCAAATTATACATAATTCGTATTATATAACCATACTTTTCTTTATTAAAACAAGTTAACTTTATTTTTATAAAGATTTCTTGTTTTTTGGCTCGAAGACATGTATATTAATTTTATTAAGGTTGGCTTTCCATGCTAGTTTGGCGACGTGAGTGGAAAGCCAGGTTGTAGGCATTGATGCCCAAAAGTATCTTATCATGAGCTTAGACTAATGATAAGAATTTCACGTTGAGCATTTGTTGCCTCTTTTATTTTAGAGAAAATGGAATGACTCAATTACAGAGATTTACGAGTGAAGTTTTAACTTATAGAAATTTAATTAACAAGATAGATAATCCATTTCGGGGATTACCTTATGCCCATAGTGTTTTAATCAATTTCCTTATTTCTTTAGCAGACCCTTTGTCAGGTATTGTTAATGAAATTTCATATCATAATCTAGCCACTATCCTCTCGATCAATCCTGCACCTGGCAGAAAAGAAAGCGGCACACCATCCAAGCAAACTATTCGTAATTACATCAAATCAATTGAGCGTGAATGCGGAGAATATTTCAAGGTAATTTCTGAAGGCCAAACTCTAAAATTTCTTTTTCCTGAGATCCCCAAGGTGTTCAGCAAACTCTTCGAAAACAGGGAAGTTAACACAGTGGTTAACACTGACAGCCCCCATGAAAGCATTGAGGTAAAAACTGCTTTTGAGGGGGGACTTAACACGGAACTTAACATAGAAGTTAACACTCCTAATCCCGCTGTAAAGAAGTTATTTATATTAAATAACAAACATAACAAACAAACACAAACTGCGAAGGATGGATTTTCTTGCAGCAAAATACAAATTCGTGATGACTTTTACCCAACCCTAAAAACCATCGAAATGGCTTTATCCATGGGGCTCACCAAGGTCACAGACACTGCGGAAATTCAGGCTTTTATCAACCACAACAAGAAACTAAACACCCAATGGGCTGATTTTAATCCGGTTTTCATTACCTGGTTAGAACGAGATGCTCAATACAAGCCGAAAAAACTACAGCCACAAGGACAAACAAGGAGTAATCACAATGAGCGTGGTACCAATCAAAGCACTCTTAACCCAACAGCACTTGAACGAGTCAGCCAGCAGCATGGCATTTCAATCGAATCACTCTGGGGAAACCCAAGCAGTGAGTTCAATACGTGTGAATTTATCGAAGGAACACTTGTCCAGTCTGTGGATGAAACTGACAGCAATCTACGGACAGCTGTTTATTAAAATGCATGGGGTTAAGGATACTGGCGTTTGGTTTGCGGCACTTAAAGACTTAACTCCTCGTGCATTAGATAGTGGAGTGGAGCGATTAATGGCATTAAGCAAAGGAGATAAATTTTGCGAATTCCCACCCAATTGCTTGCAGTTTCGCGCACTGTGCCTTGGCTTCTATAGTGATTTACGCATGCCAACTCCCGCTCAGGCTCATAGAGAGGTTTTAAATCGTGCGTATACAACAAATCCTCAATGGAGTCATATAGTTGTTAAATTTACTGCAAAAAAATTAGGGCGTGAATTTTTGGATATTGTAAATGAAGGGGAGTCGTTTGCTGTGTTTAACGAAGCGTATGAACAAGTATGTCATCTAGTGAGACAAGGACATCAGGTTCCTGAAATTAAAGAGAGGGTATTGTTGCCTAGGCCTCAATCAAAAGATGTAGCAACAAAACACTTAAGACTAATGCGCCAACGATTAGGAGTTTCATAATGAGACAGATACCTACATTAAAACTCTTCTCAAAAGAAGAACTGTATTGTCTGCTCTTTGCTTGTTCTGAATCATTAGCCATGGCGTATCAAGAAAATAATGATTGCGATTTTTGGCATATCGCAATCCAAGCAAGACTTGCCTGTGAGGCCTTGAGTTTCGAAATTAACTCACAGAAGAAAATGCACCAAATCCATTAATACTAACCAAGGAAATAACATGCTAGTTCTAACACGCAGAATAGGTGAAACAGTAGTAGTAGGTGATGAGGTATTTATTACGTTACTCGGGGTAAAAGGCAACCAAATTCGCCTGGGATTCAATGCTCCTGAGCACATATCAATCCATCGTCAGGAAATATATCTAAGGGTTCAAGAAGAAAAAAAGAGGCATTTGGACTTAGTTAGTATTTTAAATAGTAAAGAAGCTCAGAGGGTTCCTTTACTAGCTAGAGAGTCTCATCAATATAGGGCTCATTAACCATGTAGCTCTAAATGAGGTGCAAATAACCATTTGCACTAATTAAGCAAAATAAACTCAAAAATCAGATTTTTATCATCTGATGGGGATTTTTTGACTTGAAAAAAGGAATTAGGCCATGAAAAAAGGGGTTCAAAGATGAACGATGATGAAGAACAGTCAACGGTTAAGAACCGCGCTAAAGAAAAATTACGCCGCGATCTTGGCCCCATCATTGAGAGGGCTCTAGCGGATCCAAAAACAGTGGAAATCATGCTCAATGCGGATGGGCGTCTATGGCAGGAAAGGCTGGGTGAAAAAATGCGTTGCATAGGGACTATGTCTGCTGGACGTGCTGAGGCTGTTATTAAAACCATAGCAGGCTTTCATGGTAAAGAAATTACAAGGTTCAAACCGACTTTAGAAGGGGAGTTGCCACTGGATGGCTCACGTTTTGCAGGCCAGCTTCCTCCTGTTGTTCATGCACCAACATTCGCCATTCGTAAAAAAGCCGTATCCATCTTTTCGCTGGATGAATACGTTTTGTCTGGCGTGATGTCACAAGAACAATGTGAAGTCATTAAAAATGCCATATCAACCCATCGAAACATCCTCGTTATTGGTGGAACTGGTTCTGGTAAAACGACACTTGTAAACGCCATCATCAATGAAATGGTTTTATTCGACCCAACGGAGCGCGTTTTCATTATCGAGGACACGGGTGAGATTCAGTGTGCAGCAGAAAACTGCGTGCAATATCACACCACATTAGAAGTCACCATGACGATGCTACTCAAAACGACCTTAAGAATGCGTCCTGACCGGATTTTGGTAGGTGAGGTTAGGGGCGCTGAAGCACTGGATTTACTTGATGCTTGGAATACCGGGCACGAGGGAGGGGCGGCCACTCTTCACGCCAATAATCCCGCAGCTGGTTTAACTCGCTTAAAGTCTCTCATTACGCGTAATTCATCAGCTCCCGCAGACATTGAACCGCTCATTGGCGAGGCAGTTCATTTAGTGGTCCACATCGCCAGGACTCAGGAGGGTCGTCGCGTGCAAGAAATTTTAGAGGTTTCTGGTTTTAGTGACGGTCACTACATTACTCGTACTTTATAAGGAGAATTATTGAATGAATAAATATTCAGTGCATTTTAAACGCCAAGTATTCTTGACGTTAGGTTTAATGGTGTTGCTATTACTGCTAACCGAGCCCTCGTTTGCATCAAATACTAGCGGAGGGGGTCTGCCTTTTGATAGTTGGCTTACTTCAATTAGCAACTCCATTACAGGGCCATTTGCTTTTTCTGTTTCTATTATAGGGCTTGTAGCCGCGGGAGCTGCGTTGATTTTTGGTGGTGACATGAATGGGTTTATGCGCTCGTTGATTTTTATGGTGCTGGTCCTTTCTTTTATCATTGCTGCAAAAAATACCCTATCAGCCATTACTGGAACAGGGGCAGAAATTAGTCCAATAGCGCCTCACAGCAAACGGATGGCATCATGAGTCTGCGCTCTATTCCAATTCATCGCGCGGGAAATCGCCCCAATCTATTTATGGGTGGAGACCGTGAGCTGGTGATGTTCTCAGGCCTGCTTGCTGCAATCCTTGTGTTTGCCACTCAAGACTGGATTGCACTGTTTCTTGGTATTGGACTATGGTTTGCCTCCCTATGGATGCTAAGAATTATGGCCAAAGCCGATCCTCAATTACGGTTTGTCTATCTACGTCAACGCCGCTATCAGCCCTATTATCCTGCGCGTTCTACGCCGTTTCGGATGAACACACAATCCCAGGAGAGACAATATAAATGATTATATTAATCCTATTCATTATATCAGTATTGGGTATCGCGCTTCTTTCGATTTTATTCGTAAACGTGCGTAAATCCTCTTCTGAACTTCGCTTAAAAAAATATCAGTTAAAGGAGGCGGGGCTTGCTGATTTGCTCAATTACGCAGCGTTGGTTGATGACGGGGTGATTGTAGGGAAAAACGGGGCATTGATGGCGGCTTGGCTGTACCGAGGCGAAGACAACGCTAGTGCAACGCTTACTCAAAGAGAACTGGTGTCATTCCGAATTAATCAGGCTCTTAGCAGGTTAGGCAGTGGTTGGATGGTTCATGTGGATGCAGTTCGGCGTGCGGCTCCTGGATACAATGAAGGAGCCCAATCGCATTTCCCGGACGCCTTATCTGCAGCGGTTGATGAAGAGCGACGTCGCCACTTTGAGCATTTAGGAACGCTCTATGAAGGATTTTTTATCCTCACGGTGACTTGGTTTCCGCCTAAATTAGCTCAGCGACAATTTGTAGAGCTGATGTTTGATGATGACGCAGAAAAACCTAACCGGAGTGTTCAAACCAGCCAGTTAATCGAATCGTTTAAAAGAGAGTGCAATAACATAGAGTCACGTTTGTTTGGGGCAGTATCACTTACTCGTCTAGCGGCCGAAAAAGTACTGAAAGAAGAGGGCGCCGAACAACAGCATGACAATTTTCTGCGTTGGCTTCAGTTTTGTATTACAGGTCTTAACCACCCAGTCCTCCTATCCAATAACCCAATCTATCTTGATGCAGTTCTTGGTGGACAAGAACTATGGACTGGCGTCATCCCAAAGATAGGACGTAAGTTCATTCAGTGCGTTGCGATTGAAGGCTTTCCTTTGGAATCTCAGCCTGGGATTTTAACCGCGCTTGCGGAGTTATCTATCGAGTACCGTTGGTCATCACGTTTCATTTTTATGGATAATCACGAGGCTGTTAAGCATCTTGAGAAGTTTCGCGACAAATGGATGCAAAAAGTCAGGGGGTTTTATGATCAGTTATTTAATACAAATCGAGGTGTCATTGATAAAGATGCAATAGATATGGTTCAAGATGCCGCAGATGCCATTGCAGAAACCAACAGCTGCATGGTTGCCCAGGGTTATTACACCAGTGTAGTTGTATTAATGGATGAGGACAGGGCAAGCCTTGAGCGAGCAGCACGTTATATTGAAAAGGCGATAAACGCATTAGGATTTAGCGCACGAACCGAAACCATTAATACCATGGATGCATTCATGGGGTCGTTACCAGGTCACGGCGTTGAAAACGTACGAAGACCTTTGTTAAATACCATGAATTTGGCTGATTTACTGCCGACCAGTACCATTTGGACCGGTCAAAATGAAGCACCAAGTCCTTTATTTCCCATCAGCTCACCCGCTCTCATGCATGGAGTAACCAGTGGTAACTCGCCCTTTCGTCTGAATCTGCACGTGCGTGATCTAGGTCACTCCATCATGTTTGGTCCAACACGTTCTGGCAAATCAACGCATTTAGGCCTGATTGCTTTGCAATGGCGTCGGTATTTAGGTTCTCGCATTTATGCATTTGATAAGGGAATGTCCATGTTTCCTGCCTGTCTAGGTGCCGGTGGAAATCATTACACCATTGCTGCAAAAAATGAGCGCCTAGCCTTTGCACCTTTGCAATTTTTAGAAACAAAAGCTGACAGAGCATGGGCTATGGAATGGATTGATGCGATTTTGGCATTGAACGGAGTAATAACAACTCCTGCTCAACGTAATGAAATTGGTTATGCCATCATTAACATGCATCAAAGCCACTCTAAAACCCTTTCTGAATTCTGCGTCACGATTCAAGATGAAACGATACGTGAGGCACTAAAACAATACACTATTGATGGATTAATGGGGCATTTGTTGGACGCTGAAGTGGACGGTCTTGGTCTATCTGATTTTATGACTTTTGAGATTGAGCAGTTAATGAATTTGGGTGAAAAATTTGCCCTTCCTGTTTTACTTTATTTATTCCGTCGTATCGAAGAGTCTTTGGATGGTCGTCCTACGCTCATTATTCTGGATGAGGCTTGGTTGATGTTAGCTCATCCTGTTTTTCGCAATAAAATCGCTGAGTGGCTCGACAGTATGGCCAAGTTAAATTGTTGCGTATTGATGGCAACACAACACTTATCCCATGCAGTCAACTCAGGAATTTTAGACGTCATTGTAGAGTCCACAGCATCGAAAATATTCCTGCCTAATCCAAATGCACGTGCTAAAGAAACCGCTGCAACCTACGCACAGATGGGACTTAACCCCACCCAAATTGACATTATCGCAAGTTCAGTACCTAAGCGAGATTATTACTACGTCAGCGAAAAGGGGCGTCGTTTGTACAGTCTTGCGCTTGGGCCACTAGCACTTGCTTTTGTTGGTGCCACAGATAAGGAGTCCATAACTATGATTCAACAACTAGAAAAAACACACCAAGCTAACTGGGTGCACGAGTGGTTACGCACCAAAGGATTAGATCTTCACGATTATGAGGTGACCGCATGAATTTTCTTAAAAAAATTAGCCTTAACGGATTAAAAAAGCGATCTGTAAAGGCTGTGCAATCAGATGACAATCCCTACTTAAATGCCAGACGCACCTGGAATGGGCATGTAGCGGGGCTTATGTCTGCCATCCAAATATGGCAGGTGGTAGGTATTACCTCACTTATGATTAGCTTAGCTTCGGTTGGCGGGATGATTTACATCGGCAGCCAATCAAAATTTATTCCTTTAGTATTCCAACAGGATTCTGGAGGTAATACGGTTTCAATTACTCGCGCTGACAAAATTACCGATGCCAAAATCGATGATTATCGCACTGCGGTAGGCCAGTTTATTGAGCACATTCGCTTAGTTACTGCAGATGCGGATTTGCAACGAAAAGCGGTGCTACAAACCTATGCTTTTTTGAATGCACAAGACCCGGCGGCGCTCAAAGCCAATGAGTACTTAAATGGGAACAAAGAGGTAAATCCGTTTAACCGTGCTGCTAATGAAACCGTCAGTATCGAGCTTCGTTCAGTACTGCAGCAATCAAAAGAATCATGGCAGGTGGATTGGTTAGAAACAGTCAGAAGCCGCGACGGATCACAAAAGGCAAAGCCTACTTTAATGCGGGCAATTATCTCCATTTATCAAAATGAACCTACCAGTGAAACCACCGACATTGAGGCGTTGCGCAACCCGCATTTTCTCTACATCCGTGATTTTAACTGGTCCAAACAAATTTAACTTAAGGTGATTCTATGAAGAAAAAACTTCTCTTTGCATTAATGTGTTTTCCTGTGGTGACACTTGCGGATGCCTCTAATGACTATGCTGATCACTATTTTTCTAAAAAAGTGGTTCCACTTACATCACAAGAGCAATCAGCTATTTCAATAGGAAAAAAATGGCAAACCGGGATGGCAACCAGTAAACCGGTTGCTGCACGTGATGGCTCAATTGCTTTTGTATATGGCTCAGGCCAGACACAAATTTTATGTGCTGTTCTCCAAGTCTGTGACGTTGCACTACAACCTGGTGAGCAAGTGAATACCCTT
>Ga0209174_10001504_pt1 | contig 16368 bp, 17 predicted proteins | sample JI91814BDNA_FD_187505 | JGI IMG/M metagenome (GOLD analysis project Ga0209174, IMG submission 187505) | Wastewater effluent complex algal communities from Wisconsin, to seasonally profile nutrient transformation and Carbon sequestration -... | ecosystem: Engineered > WWTP > Effluent > Algae...
TCCCGCCTGAAGTGTGCCGATAATAGTTGCTGCTTTTGCTGCAAGTTTAAACTCGTTCAAATTTTTAATCTTTGCGCCGTTGATGGAAGTAAGATTACAAAATTGAACACCACACGTACCATCTTCTGTAACTGGAATGAAACCAATCTCAAAACAATTGTGTACTAACATTCCGTTGGCGAAAAAGTTTCTATTATCTTCTACTGCAATATCATATACATCTTCTTTAAATGGAATACTTACTACTTTTTCTACTTTATGGTAATCATAACTACATACTATAAATGATTTACTCTCTTCATCAAGTTTCAAATTATATTTTTTACTAATTACTTTTTTAATAATTTCTGTTCCATTGAATGTAGTGCCGTATACAATTTGTGGTTTTTTAATGCTTGATTCTGTATAATCTTTAATATTATCATTAACATCAAAGGACATTACCAATTCGTCATCAATTTCAACTTCGGTAGCATTTACATAACCCTGAATACCGTTTCTTTTTATGAATACTCTGTGTTCTGGTGTAAGTTTTAATTTTTTGCCATTTGCTGTAATTTCAATTAAACTTGCATTTGATTGTGTTTTCTCTCCATAAAGAATTTGTTTAAAAGAAAGTTTAAGTGGATTACCATTATTATTTTGGTTTACATCAGTAGAAAGTGCAAATATAATTTCTCCTTTATTTACACGTTCTATTAAATCTACAATTTTAATTTGTCCAAGATTAGTAGAAATTAATGTATCACCAGTAACGCAAGGATTAAAAAGTTGGTCTTGATGGTCAGCAAATACAAATCCAGGTTCACCAAATGCCTTAGTACGGTCGATAATAGATTTAAGTTTTTCTTTCGTCAAATTTTTGCGAAGAATTAAAACACTATTATTACTTCTTGCTCGTTGTGGTTCAATATTAAACCAGCTAATAGTATTTGAAGAAACCATCCAATTATATGAACCGTCGTCCATATCGTTTACATGGTATTTTTTCTTTCCTATCTGCACAATACCCGACCACTTTTTCGTATCTTCGTCCTGATAGAAACCTTTTATTTTATCTACATTAAACGAAGTTTTGCAATTAATCATTTCTTCATCGTCTTCATCAAAAATAGTAGCAGTCGCTGCTCTGCGAATACCACCCGACAAAACTGCATCGGCACAATGCATCAAAATATCATAAGCATTGATTGGTTTAAGATTCCACTGTTTTTTCTCTTCGATAATTTCGTCCAAGAGTTCTTTTATTTTAATATGTGCTGCTTTCAGACCTTTATATCCTGGTGCTTTACCGCCGCCTGTTTTAAGACGAGCACCTTTTTTACGAATCTTAGAATAATCAAATACAATTTTACGACCTGTATATGGAGTATTTTGGAAATAACACATGAGTAGTGCTTCTACACTATCTGCCCAACCTTCGATAGTATCTTCTACAGCATAATTAATAATAGTTCCTGTTTTGTTTTTTTCTGAAACGAGTTCGGGTAGTCGTGCAAGAAATCTTTTAGAAATACCAAAACCTACACCCACACCACAAAGAAGAAGATAGAATGATTCTGCAAAAGAACGAAGAGAATCAATATGTCTTACGGAACAATTAAAAATTCGGGCGTTGTGCGCTTCTACTGCCTTACCTTTGAATTGCATAGAACGCATAGAAGGCACAGTATACTTATCTTCTACCATTTGAAATGCCCAATCAATCTCTTTCTTATCTTCTTCGGATAAGTAGAAATACTTGTCGAGGTGCATTTTTTTAATATTTGCTATATTTTCAGACCAAGTTTCGCGAGTTTTTTTATCTTCGATATAACCAGCATACTTAGATGTAAAAATAAATTTAGAAATTTCTGTAAGCATATTTGGCTTATCATTAGATAATGATTGTTCCTGTTGTAGTTCTTCGGACAATTGTTCTTTTGATGTAATTTGAGACATAGGTGTTGGAATTTTTATATTAAATTTCTATAGGGTTTTTATTTATGAATTCGGAAAATTAAGTAAAGATAAAACTATAAGAAAAAAATGTTTATTTTTCTCTTTGAATAATTTCTCCAATAATAGGCAATTCTCGACAAAATATTTCATACGCTTTCTCCGCAATTTCACGATGTTCTTTTTGAGTGGATTTGTCGAGTCTCACGTCCAAATAATGAATCCAAGAACGAATTGTTCCGTTCATATACAATCGAGAAGTGAGTGCTGGTGGTAAAAGGAAACGAGCGGATTCTTTTGCTATACCACGTTCTAACGCTTCGTTATACAGATTAAAACCTTCTTGTTGAAGATTATTTAGGTTAGTTTTAAACCAGTCTTTTGTTTCTTCGGATAGGTCGTCAATACTATTTTGACGATTCTTCACGTCTTGTCTGCGGGGTTCTACTTCCTGAAAAGGATATTCTGCGATAGAACTATAATTTAAATATCTTCCAGATAGTTCCTGAAATTTGAAGGAGGAATGTCTTAAAATTTGTGGTGCAATTGCCCTCGATGTAGTAATTTCGAGACACATATTCGCCATTTCAAAAATAGACCAATGTTTGTTTGTATAACAGTATTTTATAAGTTTAGAGATTTCTGGATTTTCTTGATTGTTTGGATTCGACACACGAGCACAATAAGCAATATGTTTTTCTGCGTCTGGTGTGATAGAAATTAGTTTTACTTCAGTTTTCATTTTATTCTTTTGAAATTTTTAATATATTTAAAAAATGATTTTTTTACAGATTTTGCAAATAAATACAAGTATACAATAACAAGTTTATATAATGGATCCAGAAATAGGGTTGACTATTAGTGGTCTAATAACTGCTTTAATTCTTATAATTAAATTTTTTGGTAAACCACTAGCCAATTTATTTTCAAAATTTATGGTTGCTAGTAGCGGAAAAATAGCCGAACAACAAGATATTCGTGATGATAGAACGAAGAATATCGAGTGGTTACGCACACAGTTAATCGACGAAGAGAATAATAATAAAAAAGAAATACATGCGTACAAAGAAGAAATTAATAATCTTTTACAACAAGTTCGTGAACTAAATATTACTTCTTCACAAGCGCAAAGTAATCTTATTATTTCGGAAGCAGAAAAGAAAATATTAATAATCGAAATCGAAGACTATAAAAAGAAAATAGAAAAATTAAAAAAAGAACTGGAAGAGTGTGGAAAACAATAACTTATCAAAATACAAAACACTCTTCAGATATAAAATAATAAAAATATTGAGAAGTGTTTTTTTCCCAATCAATAATTTTTTTAATATTCAATTGTTGATAACAGGGTTTATATTATTCGAAGGCATCGAAGATTCTATACTATTAATATTATATGGTGGTATTCTCGATATAGAAAGTAGTTGGATTATTCCAATCTATAGTTTTTTTACAGTTATAAGTTCTGTTTATTCTCTTTTATATGATAGATTTAGAAACCTTAGTATTTGGTTTATAATTATATTTTTTTCATCTTATTTCGTTTGCAAATTTTTGAATTTAATACCGTCTTTATTAGACGAATATAACTATGGAATTTATTTTTATATGTTGTTGATAACATTATTCACAAGAGCAAAAATATTAGCACTCAAAGAATGGAATCACTAGATTTTTTCGATGCATTTAAGAAATTTTCTTCTAAGTATCAATATACTATATCATTTTCAGGACCGTATACACATTCTATATTAATGGAATTTTGTTCTACGTTAAGTAAGGTGGTGCAAGAAAATACAGAGAATAAAACTAATCTATCAAAATTAGTATTTGGAATTTCGATTGAATTACTCCAAAATATTCAATTTCATTCAAAATCTATTAATGGAAATACATTAGGTTTTTTTGGAATAAAAATAGATGTAGATACTTGTCATATCAATACGATTAATTATGTAGAGAAAGAAGAATTATCTAAATTAGTAGATATTATTAATTACATCAATCTATTGAACAAAGAAGAAATTGATGCTCTTTACAAATTACGTAGAGAAAAAAATATAATAGATTTGTTGAATAAAGAAGGTACAGGACTAATAGGTGTTCGAAGAAGAAGTAATTTGAATAAATTTACTATAACCTATGAAAAGGAATCAGAAAATTTATATTTGGTAGATATTGGAATAGATGTAGATTCAAATGGAGAACACTTACTTTTTAATAGTAAGTGTTGCTGATGTAGAATTTTTAATTTTAACCGTACCTGTTCCTACAGAAAGAAATTGACCGACTTCATTATTTGGAGTTACTTCATCCTCTGTTTCGTAATTTTCCTTGTCTGCATTTACCAACTTTTGTACAGTAGTAGTTTGAATATTAGTGTTATTCCTGAATTTATCATTGGTGAATAATATTCCATAAACAATAAAGACTGATGTAATTATAGATAAAATTGTTTTAATTGCGTTCATTGTTTTTAATTAGATGATTATTGAACTGATGATTTTAGTTGGTTTCGATTGTTTTGTTGATTCATTTTTATTTTTTTCTGTTTGTGCGATTGTTCTTTTGTTTTCTATTTTACCATCCAACCTATCTTGAATAAGAGATATGTATTCTGGATTTTGTTCAAATCCTATGCAGTTTCTATTTAACCTTTGTGCAGATTCGATAAAAGAACCAGAACCGCAGAATATATCAAGAACGTTATCACCAATATTTGAAGATGTGAGTAATATTCTATCACACAATTTTCTTGGCTTTTGCATTGGATGTTTAGTTTTTTCATAATCAGACCAACCTGGTCTCGTCATATGCCAAACATTATCTTCATTTTCAGAATAATTCCATGTATTCGGAATTTCTGCGTATCTTTTTCTTTCTCCAGTTTCATCATCATAGAACCAACCTCTTGGACTTCCGTCTCCGTTATAATATGGTAGAACATCAGAACCAGTTAATTCTCTAAATTGTTTATGGAATGTATAATCCTTTGGATTTTTTACAAACCAAAGTAAATGTTCAGAAGAATTTTTATATGTTTTCGTATTCGTTCCTGGACTTACTCTTGACCAAATAATCCAATTTAAGATTGTCCAACCTGCTTTCTCTGCACGAATTTTAGTTTCTGCTGCGTGTTGCCAATCTATAAAATGCCACATAGAACCAAAATCATCAGAGACACGAAAAGATTCCTCTAAAATAAAAGAGGAATCTTTTTCGTTTATATCAAATAATGGGTCTAAAATTATAAGGTCTTGTGTATTCGATTCTATATTTTGAATTAATTCAAGCGCATTACCTGGAATCAATTCTTGTTTTGTAGTTACTTTATTGTTATTCGTATTCATCTATATTATACGTTTGCGTCTGGGTATTGTTTCTTAAATTCCTCTACGGAAAGTAGATACGCTCCTAAAACATTTAAGTCTTCTAATATTGTATTTAAGTTTACTTTGTATTTAGTGATAGGATGAATGAGTATATTTCCACCAGATTCTTTCTTAAATCCTACTATTAATTCTTGTAGACCAGCTATGTATGCTGGTGTGATTGCACCATCTACATTTATATTTTTATTACTTATATCATAAGTATCTTTTAGATTTGTCAACAATGCCTTACTTACTCTTATTACATTTTTAAGTGGGTCTGGAATACTATCAAAAGTAACTCCTGGTTTAATCGAACTTGTTTCTAGCTCATAATTCGATAATCCTTTAGGAATTTTCATAGCACTCTGAGTATGTGTAGAAGTTTCTAATTTTCCTTGTACCGCATTTGCAATATAAGGGAATAATAACCAACTCATATCTTGAAATAGATACATCAAATCTACTACGATTTCAGATTCTTTTAATTTATCAAAAAGATTGTAATCATCTGAAATGATTTTACCACCTCTTACGTCTGTCAAACCTAGTTCTACAGGGTCGAATACATATGCCGCATCTGTTTTATTTCCTCCTGCTTTATTCAATCCTGTTGCACGTCCAAATATTAAGAAAAATGCACGTGCAGATATATTATCTATTTTACCACCAATAGCATCAGTTGTTATATAATATACTGATTTATATTTTTTCAATTCAGAAAGTGGTATTAGTTCTATTATATCTCCATTTTGCCTTGCAAATACAAATGATTTGTTTTCTTTTTTAGTAAATACATTCTTGAAAAATGATTTTGATTCTTTCGCATCAATTTTTTTAAATGGTACTTTCTTAATAACAAGTTCGTAAAATTCTTCTGCTGCTTCTTTTGATAATTTAATATCACCACCTACTATAGCAGTAGTTAATTTATATAGTTCTTCTCTATCTGTTGGAATAATATTACTTTCTAGTGTTTCTTTTTTGAATTTATATTTGGATAATTCGGTTTTTTCTACTTTTTGTATAGAAGTAATTATTTCTTGACCTGTTTCTTTACTTGAAAATTCTATTATCTCATCATCTACTTTTCCAATAGATTTAGTAGGTAAATTCGATGATTTAGATTTTCCTACTAAATCATCTAGATTCTTTCCATTTTCTATTTCTTTTAATAATTTTGTAAAATCATCAGATTTGAATTTATCTCCATTATTTAATCGTTTTTCGATGGTGCTAAAATATGTTTGATATTGCTGTGTTGATAATTGTTTTGGTGAATTTCTAATAGCATCCGCGCCATCCATTACAATCTTTTTGAATTCTTCTGGTGAATATGTTTTTTGTGCATTATTCCAATAACCGGCGATATGATTTTTATTTACTCCGTAATCTATAATACTTGTATCTAAATCAGGAGCATCACCTGTTCCTTTCTTAAAGGCTTTTCCTATACCTTCTAATATAGAATTAAATTGTTTAATAAAATTAGAATCACTAAATTTTGCTATAATTTCGTCGATGTGTTTTTTAATACCGATTGTTTCTAAAAATTTTGTAAAAATATTAGAACCATTCGTTTTCATAAAATTACCAATTTTACCAAAAAATTCTCTTAGTATTCCAAATAGTTTTTGTGTTGCATTTGCTTCCAATATTGCTTTGAATGGTTTTCCTAATATAGTAAGAATTCTTCCCATTTTATACATAACATAAATTCCAATAAGCATACCTATAAAATTATAGACGGTATCGGTTTCCTTTTCATCGAGCATTCCTATTTTTTTGAGATTACCATTAATCAATTCTCCAAAAACTTCATATCCAGCAGCACCAGCACCAATCATTTTGACCAATTCTGCCATTCGACCTTCTGGAAACCGTCCAGGTACTATAATTTGATTCAACCAATTTTTAGGTTTGCCTATAGCTTTAAATACTTCTATTCCTGATAATTTCGCAACTTTTGTTGCCTCTGCGGTAATCGTTTGTGGATTAGGTATAGGAAATGTCATAGAAACAACAGAAAATGCTAAACCAAGATATATTCCACCTCGAATTACTGGATTTTTTTCTTTTTCTAAATCATTTAAATACCAAACAATGTTTCCAATATCAACAATAGATGCAGCAATAGTACAAATGAGAGTAGATACACCGCCTGTCATTGCACCAGTAATAACACCTCCTCCTATAAGGAGTGCGCTCAATAAATCCATTACTGTATGTGGGTCTGAAAAAATATCCATTATATTGATACCTTTAACGAAATTAAAAGTACCTACGGCAACGTCCTTTCCAAAATCTATTACTTTTTTCAAACCATCTACAAAATCCTCTGATATACCATACGATTCGTATAAGTATTCTGGAACACGAATCATATTACCATTTTCATTGATACTATAGACAATATTTTGATATATACAAGTTCTAGAATAAGGATGAATAATAAAACTTTCGCTTACTCTTATTACATCATTTATTGTAAATTTTCTAGGTTTTGGTTCTAATTCCTCTAGAGTATATCCTTCATTCAAATAGTATTCTTTCATTCTAGAAATAGGTTCATCCCATAAATTTTCAAGAATATGGGATGAAACATTTTTTTTAACTATATCAAGATATGTCTTTTTCTTTACCATTTTATAATTCGTTTTTTTCGCTCTTTTTTTGTTCTTCTTTTTGTTTTTTTCTTTCTTTCAAAGATTCTCTTAGAATTGCTGCATAGTTAATAATATCCAAAAGTGTATCATCAATACTTTCATCAGATACTTGAATTTCTTTATCATCCTTTGCGAATAAAAGATTTCCTAATCTTGAAAATTTGTCTGTCATTCTTACAAAAATTCCTGCATTTCTATCTATTGATTCAGTAAGTCTTTCTATCAATTCTAAGTTATGAAGTGGGTGTTCTTCGGAAGCATAATCATTTGTTTTCTTCTTAATAATTTCATATGCCTCTTTGTATGTATTTGTAATTCCTGTGTAAAATTCTGTTCTATTCATTTTTAATATGTCTCTTCTAAAAATAATAATTAATCATTTAATTGTTGTAATTCCTTTTCCAAATTACTAATTTCATATTCAATAGATTTCCATTGCTTTTGAATTTGTTTTCTTTCCGTAAATAATCGTTTCAAAACTACACGTGCAACACTGTCTTTTTCATTGTCGAAATAAAATCCTGAAGCACATTTAGCAACACGTTTACCACTCTCTATTAATAATTTTGCCTTCTCTTTAGGTAAGAGAGTATCTGGACTAATATTAAATTGCATTTGAATACTAGGATAAAGAGAGCTAAAATCCAAACAAGCAACCCATTTATATTTACCAGGTTCTACATCAGAAACATATCCACCAATCAATTCCAATGAATCTGATTCTATATCTTCAGTAGAACGTATTTTAGAACTAAATATTTGTCCTCGTTTGATAAATTCTCTATTGTAATGGGATTCAGTCATTGTTACTGGCTTAAATCCACGTTCAATAGGTACGAGTGCATTATTCGCCAATTTCAAAACTACATTGAATAACTTAACTTTATCTTCAATTAGTTTTACAAGAAATGTATCGATAATATTATAGTAGATAAATTCATCAAAGTTCTTTGTATAAAGATTATGAAGAGAGTCTGAGTATTTTACTTTCTTAACACCTAATACTTCACTCGAAATATAATCAAGAGAAAGATTTTCTTTTACTTTCAAGGACTTATCCCATTTACCAAATATAAACATATAATCTACAATTAATTTATGAAGTGGAATATATGTTTTTCTATTTGCGTAATCACGTACTGGCGATGCTATCTTCGGTTCTATATTTAATTTAATTGCTCTATTCGCAAGATACATCCAGTCGTATTCAGTAAAATTCCAACCTGTCAAACATCCTATATTTGGAAGTAATTCTCCGAAAAAGTAATACATCATATCGTATTCATTTTCAAAGGATTTGTATTTTAATTGAATATCATCTGTATCTTTGTATATTGGTTTTAAGTGTTCTTTTACATTATTTTTAAGACCTTCTATATTTGATACTGGTTTCAATCCGAGACAAATTATATTTCCTGTATTTGAAACTAATGCTATACTCAGAACAGGATTATCTGCATTTTCTGGTTTTGAATAAGTTCCATTTACAAATGCAGTCTCAATATCACAATACCAAATCTTAGGAAAGTTGTACTTATTATACTTAGAAAATATATGTTGATTCTGTTCCATATATTCCTGTATTCTGAATTTTGAAAGACTTCTTGTCGTTGGTGTCTTTGTTACGTTTTGGTCATACCAATTTACTTCCTTATATTTACGTGATTTGCTTTTATCGAGTGTTGACCATTCGTACATTTCATTCTTTGGAATCTCGTATCTATCAATTTCTACTAACCCCTTCTCATTGAAATAAGAAATATTTAATTTGTTATCTCTTGTATGAATATGAATCATTGTTTGCTCATTCGAATATGGTAATAATTAAAAAAGAGTTATTATCGAGTTCCTGTACTACCAGCCATTCCTTCTCCACGTTCAGTATGTTTATCATCCCACGGATTTTCCAAAACTTCTTCTAATTGAGGATTAAAGACGGGGAGTAAAACAAATTGCACTATTTTTTCACCAGGTTCGATTGCGACTGGTTTGTTGTTAGAATAATTATAAACATGATAAAATAATTCACCAGCATAATCCGAATCTACTACACACGCACCAATAACAATATTTTTCTTAATAGCAACACCTGATTTATTGAAACCTACCAATGCAAAATTATCGAACATATTCGCCCCTGTTTGTGATACTCTTACTTTAAGTCCTGAAGGAATTAATGTAGATTCACCTGGTCCTATAAAAAAAGGTTTAGAATCATTTGGTACAAAAAAATCTAAACCTGCTGCTTTTGATGTTCCATATTGAGGAGATTTAACATCACGTAATTTGTAAAACTCTAATTTCAAATAAATTCGTTCCTAATTGTTAATAAAAAATGTAATTAATTACATATATTATACTATTTTTCTTGATATTTGTTACCTAATTCTCTATTCTTCTTTTTAGTTTTTCGTTTTTTTCTTCCTTTTTTAGTAATATACGATGTGGATAGTGGGAATACTGGAACACCATCTTTAGGTAAATCGGTAGGTATTTCAATATCACCTATACCTGGTGTATTAGCTTGTGTTGAATAAGTCGAGTCCATTTCTTCGAAAGTTTTTACAAAATTAGTTTTCATATTGTTTAACGATTATCTGTTACACCGTAGTTTTTGGAATCATCATAATCAATATCTTCATCGTCTTCTGATTCATCATCATTGTTTATATCTAAATCATCACCTGATTCAGAGTCGTCAAAACCATCTTCGTCTTCTTCAGTTTCATCCCCTATTTTTTTGTTGAATGATTTATTGTCATCATCTTTCATACTTTGTGAAATTTGAATTTCCATATCACCTAAACGCAATTCGATTTCTTCTTCAGGACTTAAATCAATTTGCATATGGTCATCCGGTCCCATATCATCATAAGTTCCACCTTCTTGCAATGACATAATTTTTTCTACAATTTTATTGCCAAAGGAATTTAGCGAAAAATAGACAGTACCGTTTTTCTTTGTTTTCTTAAAGAATTTTTTATTCTTAGACAACCAAGATTTTGTTACACGAATACCGTTTGATTCTTTTACACTATAAAGAAATTCATAGAATTCTTTTTTAGATGCCATCTTTTTTTCATAAAGATACATCAATACACTATCGCGGACAGGTGCGTGTCGTGCAACAAATTTTTTAATAACAGGGACTCGGTTTTGAGATTCATTAATAAATTGTGTAAAGGTTTGTACGTGTTGGACGAATTTCATTTTTTCTTTTTTTTTAATTTTTTATCGTATCTTATAGAAATAAGAATAAAGGTAACTAGGAACGCATTGTTTATATTTTGTATAATTGTTATCCTGTACACAATTTCTTACGCACTTAGAGGTCAACTCTTCTCCATCATCTAAAAATATACTGGTATCATCTTTTACTAATTTTAGTTTGTTTAGATTTCTATCGTTATTCATTGAACGTAAAATCCAATCATTAATTCTATCATCTGTACTACAACAGTAATTCACTTTGTAATTATTCGAATATAATTCGTCGATAATATCATTGAAATCTCTTGACTGAGAATAGTAATAATCTTCTACTAAAATTTCTTCATTCATTTTTACTTCTGATAAAATTTCGCGTATTACATTCTTAGGAACGGAACATACATTCTTCTTCTTCATAGGAAGAACTACTATAAGTGTAGATAATTTATTTATATCATACATTTTATGAATAAGACTACGGTGTCCATTATGGAATGGTTGATAAGTACCAAGAATGATATTCACATTTTTCATTCCTTTTTTACCGTAATCTTTTTTAGTAGTTGTATCAAATACATTATCCCAAAAAGATATTATTCCTCCTGGATTAGTTTTGAGTTTCACTGATTTTTTAAAAGGAACTATTTCTTTATCAGGAAATACATCTTCGTTTAATATATTTTTAATATCACTATATGTGTAAATAGTTTTGTTTGTATTTGAACTATCTATATTTTCAAAAATGCCAAATTCCTCCGATGGTTCTGAATTAGACCATTTTGAATTACTTTCGTTTGATATATTTTCGAGTAACTCCAAATCAATTACTGTATTATCTAATTTTTCATTTACACTCACTATATCGATTATATTATCAATCAATATATTTTGTGATTGAATATGAAATTTATTCAATAAAGGATTGAGTATAGTGTTTATATTCTTCTTTTTATTGAATATAGCACAAAATACTTTGAATAATTTTTCTATCTGTGGAGATTTCCCAATTAGTTTTAATGTATATGGATTTTGAATAAATTCTTTGTTTAACTGAAATAAATCAGTTTTCATAAATTCTGGTTCATACAAATCAATATCTGTATATCTACGGTGATTTAAATCATAAAAGGAATTAAATGCTTTACAGATATAATCAATATAACGTTCGTCATATTGAATTATATGTTCTGCTGGCTTGAATTTTTTGTATGCATTAGTCATAAAAGCCAAAGCATCTAAAAATAATATAGAATATACATCATTAATTGGTGGTTTAGATATATTTGATTTACTCTTTTCTACAAATCGTATATAACCATTCAATATAGAAGATGCAATTCGGGCAGTATATGTTTGCTTTGTTTTTTCATTCTCAAAGTTAATAATAATATTATCGATTTCTATATCAGAAGATACACTCGTTGAATGTCCGAAAACACGTTGTAGAAAATTTTCAGTAGAAATTTCATTGCCCGCATGAATAATATCGAGAATATCCTTTTTAGTTTCATCCGATAACCGACCAGAATGAATAATATTTGGAGGATTTACTTCCAATAATTTTGAATATTTTTGTATATCTGATAGACTATATTTTTGAGTATTAGATTCCATATATAAAAGGTATACCTTTTTGGTATGCGGGCTAAACTCGAAATAATAAAATGTATTATTAGGAAGTTGACGAACAATATCAATGTCCAAAGTTTCCAAATATTGTATAAGAAATTCAAAACCGCCCATTAACATTCTATCTATTTTTGTTAATGGAATTTTTTTATTCTTGTAAAATTTCCAACATTCATCTGTTTTCTTTGCAATTAATTTAGTTGCACGAAGTTTGGAATAAACATATACATTTTCTGCTTCCAAAAAATTAGAAATAAATTCTTTAGATGAATCTTCTACGAGCGAATATAAATTTGAAATTACAGGCATGAATTTAATAAAATTAAATGAATTTTGGTTTATCGAAGGTGATTATTTAGATTATGTCGAAAAAGATAGAATTCTTAAAATATTTCTAGTGTCACTTTTGGATTCCTATGTACGTGTAGGGTTTTCTCCTATATTCAAAATTATTAACGAAGAGAAAACGAAATTAAGAAATTTTACAAATAAAGACAAAAAGATAGATGAAAAATCTATAGGACAACTCTCGCTTCTTATTGAAAAGTATATTACGTCTATAGAAAATTACGAAAAGCAAATATTTAATCAATATAATTTTTACAATTCTAAATTACGTTATTGTAAATTATTTACCGATACTTCCAAAAAGAATAAAACAACATGTCTCTTATTACATAATATATCCACTCAAGAAGTAAGAGAACTAAAGATAAAAGTGTCGGAAAATGATGTAAATATTCAAGATAATTTTAAGAAATATTTATTTGATGAAATAATACTACTGAAAGAATTTCCTACTGGATATAAAAACTTTAGTGATTGTTATTATGGTGAAAGCAATTCTTACCTATTTTTAGATTCTCCTATATGGATAGAAAATTTCATAAGATTTTTAAAAAATTAAGAAGAAACACCTTATTTAAATAAGGAATTTCTTCTCGACTGATTTTTTTGCCTTTTGATTCATTCTAGTAGATTTTTCTACTGCATCTAATATTACTTCGGTAGTTATCGCATTTTTATTTTTCAAATACATCGGGTCTAAATCAAAAAGATGTTCAATAATTTCCATAGGGTCACTAAGTCTTACTATTTTAATACCTGTCTCAAATGCTTTTTTTGCGTAACCGTGCCGACCTTTGAATGTTTTAGATGTAGTATAAATTCCGTATTCTTTACTAAATTTTGTAATAGAATAGCTATTGATAATACTAAGTGATTTGTTCTGCCACTCTTCTACGTGCGGCGGTAGTGTCTCTGCTATAATATTAATTAAAAATTCTTTATCAAGCGGTTTGAATTTGGTTTTATAACCATAATAGCACACCCACTCTAATAATTTTTGATTAATCGTGAAATGTAAAATTATAGTGAATTTTCCCAATTCTTCTGTATTAAATGTAATACTTAATGTTTTACCAATTTTAATTACTTCATAATTAAAATTCATAAGTGCATCATGTATATAATCAAAAACAGTATCAGGACTATCCACTTCCATACCGATTGTAATATCAAATCTATCGTCATTCAACAATAAATTCTGTTTATTCAACACAGTAGCAGTTTTTCCTATTGGAAAAACCTTAAGTGTATTCGTACCCATTAAATTACTTAATGTGTTATATGCAAAACCTATACAATTTTTTATTCTATCGATATTGTGCATTAAGTATTATAATTTATTTCTTCATTTCATCAAGAACTGAATTCATAAATTCAATTTTTAATGAATCACTATTTTTAAGAGCAAGAAAAACCTCAGAATCTAAAACAGATAAATTAGATAATGATTCTGTAACTATATCAGTAAATATTTCTTTTTGTTTGTTTAATTCATTTACTGTATGTTTTTCTACTATTGAATCTGTAATCTCACTTAATTTTAACATTTTCTATATTTAATTTTTTAAAGAAATTTTGTGAATATTGTATGGATATGAATCCCTTTCGTATATTTCTAATCGTGCTTTCATATGTTGCATCATATAGTTATCAGATTTTTGAATACTAAAATCATCTACTATATCGTATATATTTACTCCATCTTTACCCTCTAATAATCGCATGCCTCGACCTATACTTTGCTTTACTATTATCTCTGATTTGTAACTTTCTACAAATACTATATTATGAATGTTCTTAATTGATATTCCTTGTTTGAATGTACCAAATGATGCAATAAGAATTTTATTTTCATCATTATCATTTTCTACATCCATTTCTTTTTTATAATAATCTCTGAATTTTTCAGGAGTATTTCCATCTATATAATAACAAGTTTTATCTGTTTCTAACTTAACTTTTTCATAGATATTTTTTCCATAAGAAGTTTGAATATCTGTAAATAATACTAATGTATTTTTTTTGAGATTCTTGATTAGTTTCGATATAAAATTGAAACGTAATTCATTTGATAGTATAAGTTTCTTCTCTAGTGATATTTTCTTAGAACCTTCTATTGTTTTGTCTCTTCTAATTCTTAGAAGTTGTTCTTTTGTTTCCTGATTTAGATAGTCTAGTACAAGAACTTTAATATTTACTTTTGCTGCATAGTCATTATCAAATAAGTATTTTGCAGAAATATTATTGACTGGAGGTCCTAATCCCGATTGAAGAGTGAGTGAGGTTGCTGAACCATTCAATTTTAATGTTCCAGACATTCCAAATCTATAGTGCGATTTTATTTGTGAAAGAACTTTAATAATAGATTTAGTAGATGCATGATGCGCTTCGTCTACTCCTACTGCATCAATGTCTTCAAAAAATATAGAATCTAAATTAGCTAATGTTTGAAACGTTCCAATAACAATATTAGTATCTTTTTTTACTTTTTTTTCTCCACCACCTATTTTTTGTGATATGTATTCAAAATCTATTGATTCCGAAAACTCTTCAAAATCTTCATCGAATTGAGAAATAAGAGAAAGTGCTGGTACTATAATTAGCATCTTGTTTATTTTCTTTATTTCTTTTAGATAAAGAAACACAAGAAAAAATATAAATGTCTTACCTGCCGATGTTGCAATTTCCGATAGAGACCTTCTATATTTTAAAATATTAAATGCAGCATCTAATTGATAATCTCTTGGTTGAAATTTAGAATCTTTGAGTTTGTCTTTCATAAAAGTTTCAAACTCTTCTTTTTTAAGTTCTAAATCAAATATTTTTTCTATATTAGAAATAGAGATTTCCGTTTTTAAGTCCTTACTAAATTTATAAATTTCTCCATATAAACCAGAAGAGATTCTATTAAATTTATCAAGAAACGAAATTTTTCCATCCCATAGTTTTTTCTTTACTAATGGATGAAATCTTGCATTATCTACTTCCCGTGTGAAGTAATTGTTTAGACTTTTAAGTTCATCTGAGTTGTCTGAATCTATTAAGTGTATATAATCTAAGTTGTCTGAAAGTGTAAATTTAAGCATATTTGTATAAAATAAGAAAAGTAATATAATTTACTTATTTTATATTTATACAAAATAGAAAAATAAATTCTAAATTAAAAATTCATTATTTTTGATGCTTTCATAATCAGGTAATACACT
>Ga0209174_10001507_pt1 | contig 16352 bp, 28 predicted proteins | sample JI91814BDNA_FD_187505 | JGI IMG/M metagenome (GOLD analysis project Ga0209174, IMG submission 187505) | Wastewater effluent complex algal communities from Wisconsin, to seasonally profile nutrient transformation and Carbon sequestration -... | ecosystem: Engineered > WWTP > Effluent > Algae...
CGGCGCAGGACTGACAAACAATGAGATGGACGACGTTTTCCGAATTGGCGTGGCGCAAGTCCCGTAACTCCATGATCCCATCCGCCAAAGCCGCCGAATACCCCCTCGCGCAGCACATAGGGATTGCGGACCATGAAGCTAACTATATAGTCTGACGCGGACCATACAGAGGCGCTACGAGTCTGACGCAGTAGGATTCGTCGCAATCTCTGGCGTTACTCGTGGCGCCCCTGCTGCGGTCAGTGTGGTCAGCCATCGCACGCCCCTACCTCTTTCAAAATTACACTACTATAATTAGGAGCAGCCCCAATGCCTCGCGCAGCAATTACTAACCGACAGATCGACCTGAATACCGACAACGGTTCGGTGCTCTGGTCGCTCGTACAGGGTGAGCAGTTCGAGTTTATGCTCACCCTGAAGTACCTCAACGACGTCACCGGGATGGTCTTCCGCGCTGTCCTCGTTGAGGGCCTGAACCTTGTCTACACCTCCTCTGATGAGGAAGTTATCCCTCCAACAACCGTCCGTCCTTCAGGGGCTCAGGACATCCTTACCGTTCGTGTACCTACGTACGTAACCTGGGTCGATTCCAGCGTTTACGCAGTCGGTGATATCGTGTTTGACGGCACAAGCTACTACAAGTGCTTGCTCCCCGGTACCACTGAGACACTCGTTAACGACGTCTCTGCGTGGGCGCCTTACACGCACAACAAGATCTACCTTCGTTTCTCCTCAACTCTCAGCCTGAACTACACAGTGCAGCCACTCCCGGAGATCCCCGTTTACGGATTCTTCGAGCTGGCTGTCACGGGCACTGAGGCCTTCCCAATCATCAAGAAGTCGATTCGCGGTCTGGTTGCGTTCTTCTTCTCTCCAACTGCACTGGTGCCATAATGAGTAACAGCGAGCTTCTCGTAGGTGGGAGTACACAAGTAACCGAAGTCGGTGGCGATACCAACGAGCTCTCGCTGGAGGCCCCGGCCACGGTGGAGGTAACCCTTGGCGACAGCACTGTAGAAATCTCGATTCTCGATTCAGCCCCTCTCGAAGTCTCAATTCAGGAGTCTGTCCTTTCAGTCGAGATCGATTCGCCTCTTGACGCGGGGGTGGAGGTTCTCCAGGAACTTCTCAATATAGATGTCTTTGACCCTGGCTATCAGGGCGGACGCGGCCCACAAGGCCCTAAGGGCGATACAGGTCCTCCAGCTACTGCGCCAGTTTGGCTACCTCAACCTTCAGCAACGCCCTCTGAGAACGGAGAGCTTTTGATAGAGGCTACAAGTAACACATCCTTGACAGTTAAGTTAAGAGGCTCTGATGGCATTGTTCGTAGTATAAACCTTACCCTCTTATAACCTGGAGCCGCAATGTATAGTTACAAAGAAAGTGCATTGGGTAGTAAACGATCCCATTACAAGGCAGTAGACAGGCCTCTGATTCCTCAGAAGGCAGAGAGACAACACCAAGAGGTGTACGCATAATGGCCTGGGAACCGTCTGAGCTAGGCGGTTGGATAACCGCAGGGGTAGCCACCTTAGCAGGAGCTCTCCTCGCGATTCGCCAAGGACTCAGTAGGTGGAAAGGCTTCTCTTTCTCAGAGCGCGCTGACGACGCCAAGGTCAAGGGTCTCGAATCAAGTGCGGAGCTTCAAGGTGCCGGTACGGTTGCCATGACCGCCTTATACGATGTACTCACTCGTGAAGTTGGGCGACTGGCTGAGGTAAACACCAAGCTGAGTAAGGAGCTGACCTTCCTGCACGGCGAGATTGTAGATCTCCGTAAGGAAAATCTAGACCTTCGCGATGAGGTGGGGAAACTTACGGATCAGCTTGGGCGACTCGAGGTAATCTATCTCGAGTGTACCACGTGCCCAACTAACCGAGCACGAATCGCCGAGCTAAACGATATCGAGGTCAGTAATTGCGTGTCAAGGCAAGCACAGGCCATACGGGAGCGGCAGGCACGGCAACAGGATCGCAGGGCGCCTCATCCTGATCCTGCGCCTGGCGTCTTCTAACAGACAGGCCCAAGGGCAGCCCCTCCCGAAATCACGACGGCGGGCGCGCGAGAGTACCCCGACAAGGCGGCAGCCTGCCACGTGGCCGGGCGGTCGCCTGTCCGGGATGGCCGGAGTATCGCCACGTCGAAATCGCGTCGCCTGCGTCCAAGAAATTTGCCTCGTCGATTCGGGCGCTTTCCACACCAGCACTACCCAAACACTCTTAAGGAGTTGCGTTATGCCTTACAAAGAAAACGAAGTGGCTGTCCTTGAAAAGGAGGGCTTCTTCTCCGATGATCCCGCTGATTCAGGCGGCGCTACAAAGTACGGTATTACTGAGAGCACTGCTCGCGCCTTCGGCTACTCAGGGCCGATGCTGGACCTTCCGCTACCGCTGGCGAAGCAGATCTATAAGCAGCGGTTCTGGGATGTACTCCACCTGGATGAGGTCGATGCTTTGTGTCCTCGTCTGGCCTCCGAGATGTTTGACACCTCAGTGAACTGCGGGCCTGGCTTTGCAGGTCTCTCGCTCCAGCGGTGCCTAAACGTTCTGAATCGTGGCGGGAGTGACTACGCAGACGTCACTGCAGACAGCCGTGTGGGTCGCCTCACGCTACATGCCCTTGCTTGTTTCCTTCGTGTACGGGGGGAAAAGGGAGCTACCGTTCTCCTACGTATGATGAACGCTCTCCAGGGAGAACGCTACGTCAACCTCGCAGAGAAGCGCCAGAAAGATGAGCGCTTTGTTTTCAGCTGGTTCGCTAACCGTGTGGTAATCGAGTAGTGGACCCGCTTGACCTAGCTCTGGGGCTAGTACGCGTGTCTCCTCTAGCGGCTCGCTGGCTGGCCGGCAGTAAGCAGCTAGAGGCGGCGGAAACACTCAGTGAAATCGCTATTGCCGTGACCGGTCGCGATACTGCGCAAGATGCCCTTGACATGCTAAAGGGCGACGCAGTTATGGGTAAGGTGTTTACCAAGGCTCTCGCCAGTCGTAAGACAGAGCTTGACAGTCTCTACCTTGACGACAGCCCAGATGCTCGTAGCGGGCTGCCGCCAGGGCGTCCTCCATGGGAGATGTGGACTCTCGCGGCTGCTGTGACTACGGGACTCCTGGCGATTGCAGGTGCACTCTTCTTTGTAGCCCCCTCACCTGAGGCCAAGGATGCTCTCCTCATGATTATTGGCGCATTGATGACACGTGTAAGCGACGTCTACGGGTACTACTTCGGTAATAACAAGGCTAACGACGAGAAGTCGAGCGCGGATCTGCGCAGATAACACCATCTTATATGAGAAATCAAATCTCATCTACGGAGGTGTTACCATGGAAGTACGTATGCAGTTGGATTCGTTGCAGTTTATTGTGGGCCGCGCAGGTGTCACTGCTCTCTTCACGAGCGATGGTGCCGAAGAGTTCACCATGAAAGGGACCAGTCGTGCTAACGCTACAGTCTACTCATCGCTGCCGTTGCGGCAGAAGCTTTACCAGCAAGAGCTTCAGCGAGCTGATTCCGTCGTCAAATGGAATAGCTTCTAGCTGGCGATTTTCCTTCCCCGAGGGTGTCTGTTTTGGAGAGATCCAATGCACCTGTGGTCATTGTAGTAGAAAACTTCAGGAGATAAACCGTGTATCAGCAAATGGTGGATGCAGCCTGTAGCGCAGGCCTTATCAATATTGAACTATCAACACGTCAGGTCGTCTTGCTGACAAACGAAGCGGTTATGATGCCTTACGGCTACTTTGAGAGGGTCACAACCAACTCCTCACGTCTCCGTTTCAGTCGTGACAACACGTCTGATCTGTGGGACTGCCGTCTGGCGGATGGTGAGGGCGGTATCAGCGGCGTCGTGGACGACATCCGCACGCTCAGCGAAGGTACGGCGGCAGGCGAGGTAGCGTATACACCGTCGAGCATCGACTGCCATACCCAGCGGGCAATGGTAATGTACTGTGTTCCGGAGGAGGCTGTAACGAAGGAGATGCGGATGATGGCGAGGCGCGAAAACCACCGGCGGGCCTACGTGACAGGTACTACCTTCGTCAGTAATATTGCGTAGCGTTCGCGCGCGTTTTCATAAGATGGCCAGGGTACCGTGTAGCTTGCGGTACCCTGGCCCATTTTTGCCAGGAGGTAATGCTACTATGTTTAGCAGTCGCGAGGAGGCGGAGGCAGCAGTGGCTGCGGGGGCCGAAGACGTGTACGAGCGTTGGGATTATGACTTCGTAGCGTTCCATTACGCTAACTTCGGAGGGGACCTTCTTCTCGGTAAGGAGGTTTCTTGGGGGTGCCTCAGTGGAGAGCGGCCTCCGCGTACGCGCTACTGTCGTTTTGTAAAAGTAGAGTGTAACTCGCCTAAATAGTACTGCGCAAAAGCATCCATCTTATATGGTAAACCAAAAGAATCACAACCGTCTCTACTTAAGGAGTGCACCATGAAAAATATCATCGTAGTATTGTGTATTCTCGCCGGTACTGCACAAGCAGCTACCTTAGAGGAAAACATAGCCGCAGAGTTCGATCCGATTCTTCGGCAAGCGGCCACGCGGTATTGCGCTGACCCCTTTACCGGGTCGTTCAGTGCGAACGGCAATACGCTGAAGGTCGATGCAGACGCCGGGATTATCACCTTTCATACTGCATCGCAGTACCCAGTTGCAGGCATCCTCCAGCCGATTTGTAAGGGCCGCGAGGTTCTGGGGTACCGTTGGGCACTAACTCTCGAGGGCAGTCCGCTCTTCGAGAACGTTGTATTTCAGCATTCTTCCAAGTCTTACTAATCGCGTCATCCCTTGTCTAGGAGTCTATTGAGATGGATCGTCTTTGGGTGAATAATGTAGCATTCTGGATCATTCTCTGTATCATCGCACTCTGTCTAAACGGCTGTTCGGGTACTCCGATCTTGCCGGATGTCATGGTGAATGCAGCGCTCGGTCCGGCACAAACACGTACCTCGTGTACGGGCAATACATGTTTCACGATGGACCCGAAGGGGAATGTCCTGAATGAAACAACGGTGTACCCTAACGCCTGGAGACGGTAATGAGCATTCACATTACCGAAGACGAGCGTAAGCTGTATTGGGGCGATACTGGTAAGTTGGTAGGTTTCCGCTTTAGAAATAACACCCTGGAAGCGGAGCTGTTTCAAGAGTGGTTCCCGTACGATGATGTGCTATGCGGTCGTGTTGAGTTCGATACGCCTGAGCTGAAAAAGGGCGACGTTACATTCGACTCACAAGACCCTGTCTACAGCCATCTGTTCGTCAGGAATTGTAAGCTGCACTGGAGGTACACGGGGAAGCCTGTAGCGTTGAATGCTGACGGGTGTTTCCTGCTGTGTGGTGTAAAGCAGTGTGCCGCAGAGCTTCTCTGTCCGGAGCCGAATCCGGACGTATTGGAAGAGGCGGTGGCTGATGGCTTGCTGCAGGATCCTGCTAAGTTTGAACTCGGGTACGCATGGCTCTTTCGGAAAGCGGCTCGAGTGCTGTTCCTTGTTGTTGGTACTATAACCCTGTTCGGCCTTTTCGAAGGCTGGGCTATCTCTATCATCGCGGTAATCCTTGTCCTAAAAAGCGAGGCAATCACACTTCAAAGGGGCTCGGTCATCCTCGACCTTGCTGCGCTGAAGCGTTCATTTCACTAGGAGATTCTCATGGCACGTGTTTCTGTAATCTGCAGTATGATCCTTAACCTGCTCATCGCCACTTCGGTAGTAGCCACACTACTCGCGGGTGTAGTGTTTTTCCGCTCTTCCCCGCCTACCGTTGGTGCCGTAGTAGAAAGTGTCATTGGGAACGAAGGCAGCTTCCAAAAGATGTTGGACACCGCTATAGATACAACCACGGCGGCATATGAAACTGCGTACTCTGTGTTGGCAAAGTCCACTAATGCACAGAGTGTGGAGTCGCAGCTCACGTCCTTGGCTACGGCTGCTACTACGCTTGAGCGGCAGAATGCTGAATTGCATTCCAAGCTCACTGCTGTAACGGCGGAGAATACGCGGCTGGTTTCGGTTGAAACGGACCTGCTGCTGAAGCTCCGCCACAACAGTAACTCCGCGCGTGCGTGGAAGGCAGTGGCTGAAACGCAACGCGAGAGTGTTTGCTTACAAGCTGCTGGGGTGGTAAAGGCACAGTACAATCGTGCCATGGCCGCTATTGGTGTTGAGGCTGAGGCCAAGACCCAATCATTCAGGGCGTCAGGCCAGCAGGTCTACGAGGGTTCCAAGGAGGTTCTAATCCCGTTCCCGTCCCGGTGAAAAGGTAAATACATGGAAACGATACTCGATCTATTACAACAAACCTTGCTTTACCCCCAGATGGTGCTTGATGCTGTAGTTGTCTGGTTGCTGCAACTGTTCTATTTTGGCGTCGGCCTAGGCTCTATCATTGCGCTCCCTGCCCTACTAGGGTTACGTATATGGAGCCGTAATGAGAGGCCTTCGTTGCCGCCATTAAGCAGGTGTACCTGGCGCCGTATTGCCAGGATATTGAATACGCCTGAGCGCGCGCTTCTACGACTCCGCCTTCACTTCTGGGGGTGGTTCTACAACGACTAAAAGGATCTGGCATGGCATACATCTTAGTGAACCTACTGATAATCATTATATTTCGGTGGGTACCTAGGCTGCTTTCTGCCGCTTTTCTGCCGGTCTATATTGTTGTTGCTGTCGTTACCTACTACGCTATTGTCGGCGTGACAGCTGTAGCAGTGCTACACCCGTAACAGACTCCGGAGCCTCTGCCCTTAGGGGTGGAGGCTCCGGATTTCTTTCACAGCTCTTTATTTTTTTCCTGGAGCCACCATGCGCCGTTTGATAGGGCCAGTATCTTGGTCGCATTTCTTTCTGGAGGGCGTCAAACTGGCCTTACTAGCGCTACTGACTGGCGTAGGTACAGTCACACGCCTAGCCTATGTAGTCACGCACCTACTCTGCGCACCATACTGCTAACCGGAGATTTGAATGAGTCTAATGAGGAGGGAGCTAGATAAAGCCTTCGCTGGGACGCTCACTGAGCTGCACCTTACACGCGTAATTACGCTACTGAACGCCTTGGCTATGGGGCGTAGTAGCCGAGAAGTCGCCCCGTTCAATCTATTGTATCGGGTTGGCAAGTGTTTCATTACAAACCACTGCAGCACACAGGCGGCCGTACATGCAGGAGCTGACATCCTCTACCAATTCGAGCGTCTTGGCGTACTGCATATGGTGGAGAACGGCTTCCTGATTGATGACCCTGACGCCATCCGAAATCTCTGGCTAGAGCTCGATGATAAGGTCGCGGGCACTCGTCCCCGTCGGCAGCCGCTGTCGCCCTGGAGCTGCAACAGACACCTTAATGGGGACTTGCTGGTTTCAGGCGAAGGGAAGCAATACATCACTGCAGCTGCGCAGCCCCTCGTATTCCAACGTGTGAACGCTGCGCAGAAAGTTGGCTGGTGCATCAACGAGGCGATTCTTGAGGTTGCAACAGACGAGTTCTCACTCAAGGGGGCTGGCTTTGAGGACATCTGGACCATTGCCAGCAGTAAGGCGCAGGATTCCAAAGTCAGGGAGACCAAGACGATCCTGAGGCTCGCTCATGAGTATAAAGGCTCGCCGTTCTACCACAGCTATTACCTTGATTTTCGTGGGAGGATCTATCCGCGTACCTCGTATTTGCACGAGCAGGGCTGCGACCTTACGCGCGGCCTCCTTCTACGTGCTGAAAAGAAGCGTATCAGCACCTCGGGCTTCAACTGGCTCTTTATCAGTCTCGCTAATAACTGGGCCGGCAGCGTGACTGGTAGCGAGATCAAATCTGACAAGTTACCGCTCTACGATCGCATCAAGTGGGCGGCCAGCAAGGAGGAGACTTTTCTGGCGTACGCCAACTCGCCACTGCGGTACCGTGGGTGGGTAAAGGCTGACAAGCCTTGGCAGTTCTTGGCGGCGTGCAACGAGCTCAAGCGAATCCGCAATTGGGAAGCTCAGGGCAACAAAGTTGAGGACTACGAGACTGGTCTCGAGGTGTCGATTGATGGCACCACTAATGGTTCACAACACATCGCTGCGCTTTTGCGTGACGAGGACTTGGCAGTGCATGTCAACCTAGTGCCTGCGGTGGAGTGCGGCGACCTCTACTCCTACGTCGCTGATAACGTTTGGGAGCGTATCAACGCACACTACGCTACCCTCGACGAGCCCTACCGCGTAACATTGAGGCTTGAAAACGCCAGACTACAAGCAGCGGTTGCCCGGATGCACAGCGCTGCCAGTAGGGAGGACCGTGAGATCGCTTACGAAGCCTTCAAAGCATTACGTGATGAGGTGAAGGACCACGAAGAGGACCTGGCTGTTGTATTTTGGTTCCAGGTGACAAACCGTAAAGAGCGGCGAAAGATCGTAAAGCGTAATGTCATGACTCTTAGCTATGGCGTGACACGGTACGGTATGATCTCTCAACAGATGGAGGACGCGCGTAAGCATGGAATACCCCATATTAGGGACCTGTCTCGCCCTCATGCGACGTATATGGGCCTTGCAGTCTACCAGCACTCTGGAATGGCTGCTTCGATGCGTCTCCTGGAAACCTTCCGTGAAGCCGGCGCATGCAGCGAGTACCTGGCCTGGACGGTGCCTGGAACGAACTTCCCTGTCAGACAGCGGTACAAAACGTACCCGATGGGCACGGTCAACATTCTCTACGGTGGTACGCCCATGTCCGTACGAGTGCCTCTTCGGGAGTCGTGCAAGGCTAACCAGGTAAAACAAGCTTCAGGAGCCGCTCCGAACATTATCCACAGCCTGGATGCGGCTCACCTTGTAATGACTGCACAGCGTTGCGCCGACTTAGGCGTAACCATCACAACAATCCATGACTGCTTCGCCAGCCACCTGGCTGATATGCCTCTACTGTTTCGGGAGGTCCGTGAGGCATTTGTAGATCTGTATCGGGAGAACCCTCTCCACGGTATACTAGAGGAGATCGAAGTAATCGATTTCGATATCAAAGTAGGTGAGCTCGACATCAACGCAGTACTAGATAGCGAGTACGCCTTTTCATAGGAGAGCAAATGAAGGAACTAGGGAAAAATCTGGCAGAGTTCAGGGCCATGGTTGTACCCACAGTAATCGCGCGGTATGTTTCCAACATCATCACTAACATGGAGGCGGAAGTCATCCGAGTAGATCCCAACGAGCCGTTTGATACATGCTTCGGTGGTAACTTCTACCTGGTCGAGCAGCTCGGCGACCTCGCTATGATCACCACTGCTGAAGGCGGCACGCTTGAAGCAGGACCTGGTACGTTCGACGAGTGCTGTCGGCTTGCTGATGGTTACGCTGTGGTCTTGTTGTGCACGAACAACTCCGGTGGCAATACGTACTTTATTCCGGAGGAGTGCGTAACACCACACGTACTTCGCGCCATTACGCTTACCAAGCAAGCGTGGAGCGACTAGTAACAATGAAAGTCACGCGGACCAGCATTGTGTCTGGCATAACCCGTGAGCTGGACCTGCCGATTACGCAGGAACAGTTAGAAGCCCACAGTTCGGGTGTCCTTATCCAATATGCCTTCCCCAACCTTAGCGCCGATCAGAGAGAATTTCTCATGACAGGCATTACGGCGGAAGAGTGGGAAAGGCTCACATCTCAATCCGAACAGGAGTAGCTGCATATGATTCTCAAGCGAGTAAAAGTGTATTTCTGCAAGTTGGACCCGAACCGCCCTGACCTCTATGATCCGAAGAAGCCGGCGTGGTCCCTGCAGATCCGTACCGAGAGCAAGGCCCAGAAGAAGGAATGGGCGGATGCGAATCTGAACGTCAAGACGGTCGACCCCGATGAAGGGCCGATTTACTATCGTGTCAGCTTGAAGAAGCGGACGACGAAGAAGGACGGCTCAGACTCGCTCCCGGTCGAAGTGACCGCCGGCAATGGCCTCAGGATCGATCCCAACACCATTGGGAACGGTAGTGTGTGCAATTTGCGGCTCTGGCAGTACGAGTACCCCGCCTCCGAGGAAAATCCGAAGGGCGGTATCGCTACGCAGCTACAAGGTGTGCAAGTGGTCAAGCACCTGATCTACAAGAGTACTCGGGAGGACTTCGAGGAAGACGAGTACGAGGCCGTTCAGCCCGAAGGTGGCGACGACCCTGACGAAGCGTTTGAAAAAGGGGACTACGACAACCCGACTCCTGCCGGCGGCCGCAAGGTTCCGGTCGATAACGAGGATGACGATATCCCGTTCTAAGCAACCAAGAGAGGGCTACGGCCCTCTCCCTCTGGAGAATTAAATGCGATACACATACACAATCTACACCGGTGGTCCCCCGAACTTCACCAACATGTCTGAAGCGCTTACTCGTCGGGACGTCACCACCCGCTTCGAGGAAGCTGAAAGCACGCTGAAGACTTATACCGGCCACAAGTTCTGCATTTCCGTCTCGGACAACTTCGCGCCCAGCAGCAAGCACATAGCTGAACTCAAGTCAGCGGAAGAGGTAGCTTCCTGGCGGGAAGGCCTCGAACGAGCGGCTGCTTGGAAGCCCGAGACCCCTGCGAAGGAAGTGGACGAGGAAACAGCGGCCCTCAACGACGAGGGTGGCTACGTCTATCTTGTCTACTACGCACTGCGCGACGATGACAAGCTGACGCTTTCCGACACGTGCCTCAGTTTCTACAAGCCGTATCACGCACTGTGTGGTCATCTCCCTCCCGGCACTAGCTTCGAGGTTGTAGCGCTCAGTCAAACGGGTGGCAGCTCCTCTTCGCAGACCGTCATACGCACGCACGAAGGCCTCGTCTGGTGGAAAGACAAACTCGTGGCCACGGCCAGTGCGAGACGCGTCGAGGCTGCAGAACGCCACACCGAGCCTGCGGAGAATGTCACAGCGTACTCCACGCCGCACCTCAAGCAGCCTTTTGACCATGTCTCGCACTTCCTTGAGCAGGTCCAGGCCTACAAGTTCAAAGGCCGTCTGGTCCCGCCCAAGCTCACTCCGCTCATCCTCATGCTGGCGCGTGAACGGCAGCACCGTATCTTCATACAACTCCTCCAGGCACAAAACCACGGCCACGGCGATGCGAAAGCACTGGCCGCTGCCCTGGATGAGCTGGAAGCTGGCGTCGGCTTGCCCTCCCTGGGCGACGAGTGTGCTGACTCGCCTCTCCTGGACCTTGGGCTATCTGCGATGGAGCGAAACGCTCTTGAGCTACGTATGCAGTTGGCTGAGTCTCCGGTCAACGACGTGCGGATGAATGAAGCGCCCATGGCCGACCACGAGGCTGAGTACTACGCCTCACGCTCATTTACCAAGAGTGAGGGCATGCGTGAGGGTGAGGCATTTACGAAGCCAATTACCGGCGTTGACTGTCGTATCACTATGACTGAGAAGCCGCCTCACTACCAGAACTACATCAAGGACATGCAGTGGTTCGAGGCAATGCAATACGTTGTGAAGCCCTTCAGGCCAGCTGCAGAGATCCAGATTCGTAAGTACCTGGATCGGCTGGGTCAGAAGAACGACGAGCTCGAGGAACTCCTCAAGGCACGTTGGTATTTGAACTTTCTCGTCGCTTACACCATCAACGGCGGCCCGATCAAGCCTGACGCTGTAACCGACATCATTCAAAAGTTTCTGGAGAACGGTAAATGAAAGTAGTTCACCAGGTCACCGATCGTGACCACAACCACATCGCACTGTTCGAGAACGAGGCCGACATCGCGCCGTCGCTTCGCCTCAGCCACTCCGCATTTAGCGAGGTGAACGTATCGCAGGTGCATGGCGGCTACAACGTCTCCTACGAGGTGCACGGCGGGCATGGCTCAAGGACGATGCAGACCTTCCTCGTCAAGCCGTTGAACATCTGGACAGCGCCTGATCATCTGTAATGGCGAAGACAGGTCGATACGTATTTGACCTGGAGTCGGACGCGCTTCTCACCGATGTCACAAGGTGTTGGCTGATACGGGCCAAGAACCTGGACACAGGTGAGAAGCTGCGCTGGCTTGAGGGAGACCACGGCTGGAAGGAGGTGTTTGACAATGCGCGGCTCCTTATCGGTCACAATATCATCGGGTTTGACTTCTGTGTCTTACGCAAGCTGTATGGGTACGTGCTACCGTTTGACATTACTGTGCATGACACCCTGACGATGTCACAATGGCTGGACTACCGCCGATTCGATTCCAAAGGTCACGGCATGAAGGTCTGGGGCGAGTACATCAAGATGCACAAGGGTGAGTTCAACGACTGGAAGGGCGGCTACTCTATTGAGATGGATGAGTACTGCGAGAATGACGTAGAGGTCACCGCAGAGATGTACAACCGTCTCATTGCCGAGTTCCTCGCGCTTGCCCATAGGTACCCTCAAGCGGCTGCAGCTCTAAATGCTGAACACGCAGCAGGAATGTGGGTGGCCGAGGCTAACCTTAGAGGCTGGCCATTCGATGGGAAAGCTTGCCTTGCGCTCTTCGAAGAAGTCGAGAAGGAGTATAACAGGATCCGCGACATCCTGGAACCCGAGCTGGGCTGGAAAACGGTTCCGATGGACAAGGAGGGTGGGATACCGCAAGTCAAGTATCCGCGTTACAAGAAGGACGGCGAGTACTACAGCGATATCGCTAAGTTCTTCAACATCCCCGCAAGCTCGGCCTTGTTACCTAAGTACAGTATGGTGGACGGCCCTTATTGCCGCGTTGAGTTTGTAAAACGGAGCCTGACAAGTAATCAGGATGTGAAATGGTGGCTCTTTCAACAGAATTGGGTACCCACAGAGTACAACCAGAAGTTTGACCCGGATACCCGTCGGATGGTGCAAACCTCCCCGAAGATCACTGAAGACTCTCTGGAGTTTATCGGTGGCAAGGGTCAGCTCTATACTCAGTTTGCCATGCTAGCGTCTCGAAAAGGCATCCTGAGCGGTTGGATTCAGTCAATGGAAGAAGACGAAACCGGGCAGATGCGTGTGTACGGCGATGCCATGGTTATCGGCACGCCCTCAATGAGAGCAACCCACAGGATCATCGTCAATGTACCGACGGTAGATTCAAAGTACGGCAAAGAGATGCGCTCGATGTTCACCGTACCACCGGGCTGGAGGCAGATTGGCGCTGATAGCTCGGGTAACCAACTAAGGGGTCTCTGTCACTATCTTGGTAACGATGAATACACGAGCTTGGTAACCTCAGGGGACGTCCACACGTATAATATGCACATCATCAACGCGCTGATTGCGGACTTCGGTCTGCCCGATGTGTGTTCGCGTGGTAACGCCAAGCGTCTGTTATACGCGCTACTATTCGGCTGCGGTAACCTCAAGACCTCCCTGTACTGCCTCGGCAGGCCTAAGGAGGATGCCGGGGGATTCATCAAGAAAGGCTTCCTGGAGAACGTGGCAGGTTTCGGCTCCACGGTGAAACAGCTGGAGAAGTGCTGGGGAGGTACGCGGAAACTCAGCTCTACGAAGGGCGGCTGGATTCGCGGTATCGGCGGCAACATGATCTACCTGGATAGCGTCAATAAGGCGCTTTGCTATTTACTCCAGGCTTGCGAGAAGGCAACTACAAGCTGCGCTATTCTCTGGCTACGGCGGGCACTCTACGAGAGACAGATCCCGTATCAACCCTTGATCTACATGCATGACGAGGTGCAGTTTATGGTGCCTGATGAGTATGCCGAGAGCGCTAAGTTGCTCGGTAAGCAGGCTTTTATAGAAGGCCCGAAAATGTTAGGCGTTCATATTATGGATGGCGAAGCGAAGATCGGGATGAATTGGTGTGATTGTCACTAAGCTAAGGAGCTAGTATGCCCAAAGAAAGGGAAGTATCTCGTGAGCGAGAGGTTGCTGAGGCTGTTATCGAGTTATGTGCGGTGGTAGCCTGGACCATGGGGATGGATAAACACAACCCCCAAAGCTTCGTCTCACCGCGTGATCTCGGCTCAATGATCGCTCACAAGCTGAGGCTGATGGGTGACTCCAAGGAGCTCAAGAAAATCCTAGGAGAACTGTAGTGGATCTTACTAAGGAAGAAGTAGATTTCCTGCAGACACGTTTTGTTTACTACGACGGGGAGGTGTATCGCCTCGAAGGGGTACGCGGGCACCCTCCGAACTCCCGCGTGTCTGCCATGCATCTAAACATTGCGGGTCATCGGACGCTTAGAGTGAGGCTACCCTCTCGTAACTACCGTATCGCGCTGCACAGTCTCGTGTATCTACTTTGCACCGGTGGGCTGCCCGATCCTACGGTTGTCCTTAAACACAAGGACGGCAATCGGCTTAATTGCCGTTACGAAAATCTCGAGCTCATGCCATCCAGCACGGTGCGACATTCTTCAGAGCGCCCTCTGGCCGCCAGCGGCTACCGTGGCGTCTACCCTACAGCAACTAAGACGTGGTATGCGCAGATCGGTTATAATAATAGGATCTGCTACTTGGGTTGCTTTACGTCACGACGGGCGGCTGCCCTGGCTTATAACAGAAAAGCCTTGGAACTGTTTGGCAGCGACGCCCTAATCAACGAAGGAGTGTAATATGGAACGAGAGTACCCCTCTCAGGTCGTAGTCAAGGCTTTGTTCAATTACCGCGCGGGCTCTCTGTTTTGGAGCGTTGTTAGCGGGTGTCGTCGTGTAGGCCCCGTAGGTACCGCCCCCAACCAACACGCGGCCTACTCTACCGTGTCGTTCAAGTATAAGGACGGCCCGGCGCACTTCGCCGTGCACAGGCTGATCTGGATCTACCATAACGGAGCGATTCCTGAAGGTATCAAGCTCAACCATTTGAACGGCGACAAGTACGACAACCGTATCGAGAACCTGGCCTTGATCACCGTATCACAAGCTGCGGCCAGGCGTACTCGAACGCGACGCGTCAAGCAGGGTTACCGTGGTGTTATCGCCGGTAAGCGTACATTTACTGCAGTGATTTACCACGACTACCAACGCATTGTCGTAGGTCGGTTTGGCACTGCAATCGAAGCAGCCAGAGCCTACAATGTCAAGGCGCGAGAGCTTTGGGGGGAATTTGCTAACTTGAATGAAGGGGTATGAAATGCATAAGCATCCGAGCCGCGATACGCTTCGCGACCAATTCGTATACCACGACGACACCGGGATCCTCGAGAGGGTGCGCTTTATTCGCAGGTTCAATGTCCCTCCGAAAGACGGTAGGCGCAACCTTCGGGTCAACGGCAGCTACCTTACCATGTCTACTGCTGTCTGGATCTACCACAACGGGGACGTCCCGCCTGGTCTTCGCGTCTGCACCGTCGGCCCTGACCCTGCGGATACGAGGCTGTCAAACCTATGCCTCCGGTCTCATTCGGCCAACCAACACCGTACGAAGTCAAGGCAGGCTCCGTGGGGCGCGTCCGGCTACCGTGGCGTATTTCCTATAAGTAATGGATACTACGTAAAGATCTCATGCGGTAATACGGAACACAGGCTGGGCGGCTTCGCTACGGCAAAGGCCGCTGCAAGAGCATACAACGAGCTAGCATTGAAGTTCTTCGGCGCCGACGCCGCACTTAATGAAGGGGTGTAAACGCCATGTCGCATACAGTACCAACTCAAAACCAACTCAGAGAGTGGCTCTTCTATGATTTCAAGGAGGGCCTGCTTATCCCTAAAACCCGACCCGGCCGTAATCTACGTAAGGCCCCAGGCAAGGTCTCCCTACGGATTGGCGGCCACCAGTATCACATGCATAGGCTGGTGTGGGTCTACTTCAATGGTGACATCCCTGAGGGCTGGATGGTGACGCACACCGACGACGTGGCAAACAACCACATCCAGAATCTCAAGTTGAAGCCCCACAGCGAGATCTCCCACACTGCCACCCGCAAAAATCGCACAGGGTATCGCGGCGTCTTCTGCTGCGATCCCAAGGCCGACCGCTACAAGGCTGTGATCAGAAGGGACGGGCGGGCGTACCATCTCGGTTGCTTTGGTACGCCAGAAGAGGCTGCACGTGCGTACAACAAAAAGGCAGTAGTGCTTTACGGGGCCGGGGCCGCTATCAACGAAGGAGTTTAGTATGGCAATTGACTACAAAGCAGCATATCACGAGCAGCTGCGCCTCTACAGAGCACTGCTCAAGCACCAGCAGGGACTGGCGTCTCCTCGCCTGCTCATCAGCTGGATCAACGACGGCCCTTGCCGGGAGCGCGCTGACACCGCGTTCACCGAAGGACCTGAGCGTCAACTTGCATACGCCTTCCAGCATGAACTACTCAATGAGCGGTTCGCTGAGCGTGAGCGTGTTTGTGAAGGGCGCGCCGAGGAGAAGTTTATCAGGGAAACCTGGGAGCTCTTCAAGAAGTTCGTCATTGAGCGAAAGGGGAAGGAATGCGACGCAAGGGCATC
>Ga0209174_10001509_pt1 | contig 16326 bp, 17 predicted proteins | sample JI91814BDNA_FD_187505 | JGI IMG/M metagenome (GOLD analysis project Ga0209174, IMG submission 187505) | Wastewater effluent complex algal communities from Wisconsin, to seasonally profile nutrient transformation and Carbon sequestration -... | ecosystem: Engineered > WWTP > Effluent > Algae...
TGTGGCATGTTTGAACCTAGCCAGTAAAGGCCCCATAACCATAACCGAACCACGCATTTTGCGGCTTTGGTCAACAAATTCAGGGCTATTAATATAAGCTAAGTTGATATTATCTGCTTGGAACTCGCAAGTATGAGCATCAATCCTATTAACCTTTACACCCATTTGAGCCAATAACTCTATCAGAAAATTCACATCTCTGATATCGGGAATATTATGAATAGTAACCTTCTGATTTGTGAGTAAAACAGCGCAGATTACCTGTAAAGCTTCATTTTTGGCACCTTGAGGGACAATTTCTCCTTTGAGTTTTATTCCTCCGGTAATTTCAAATGAGTTCATCAACGATTCTTTTTGAAATTCTTGTAATTTTTGTTTTGACCGTGGCGTTGGAAATTGCGACCGCCGTTGTTGTTGCGGTTTTGTTGTTGAGGTTTATTTTCCTGACGGCGGGCAGTAGATTTTGTGAGTGAATCTAAATCGCTGTCTTCATCTAACTGCAATTTTCCGTTACTTAAACTTTCCAGGTCTTGTTTAATGGTGAGGTCGTTTACGTTATCGCGATTCCAGTTTTGGTAAACCAATTTCATATAGTTTCCAATTACCTGTGCGAATTCCTGCTTAACAGCAGGGTCTTCCATTTCAGCGGCCTTATTTACACAAGACTCGATATTTTTACCATAGTGCGCAAAACGAATTTTCTGTTTCGGGTATTTAAGTTTGATGTTTTTACGCAATAATGTTTCACGCTCAGGAACTGGGTATGGCGAATTCGCTTTGAGTTTAAAATCGCTCATCATATAAATATGGTCCCATAATTTATGACGAAAGTCTTCCACATTTCTCAATGTCGGATTCATTGTTCCCATCATATCAATTATATCGAGAACAAGTTTATTTCTCACCTCATCATCTTCAATTTTTACGGCGAAATCCACTAATTGTTGAATATGTCGGCCGTACTCGCGCAGAATCAGCTTTGGAAGCTGGGTATTATATGGCATTTAACTTATTGTTTAAGGCAAAGGTATGTTTTTATGTCGCATGTTGCAAGTGCCATTTTAAGGCAGTCTCCACAACCTGTTGAAAAGCCAAAACCGCCCTGTTATAGGCGGTTTTGGAACCTGAAAACCAAATTGTACTATCATTACCTGTATCTATTACTTTAAGGTTTATCGCGATGGCGTTCATCTGGTTCACCACCATTCGGTTTGCCACCACCGGGAGGAGGACCTTGTTTATCGCGGGCATGTTTCAGCATTTCGCGTTTAAATTCATTTTCCGCGTCTGCTAAAAGCGCTACTTTTTTAAGGCTGAGCACTTTTTTAAACTCTTCGGCATATTTCTTTTTAATGTCCAGCAACTTCTGTTCATTGTCAAAATGCGAGTTAATCATTTTAGCCAATTCTTCATCAGACATTTCATCTATTTTTTTGCCGTTCCGCAAATCTTTTTCTTTGTCAAGAATTACTTTTAGTTCATCCTGCATCTTATTATACACCGGCCAAAATTTTTGCGCTTCATCAGAGCTTAAATCTAAATACCTTGTTAAGAAGGCAATTCTAAGTGCTTCAATTTTTTCTTCATCAAAAGGTGGTGGTCCGGGAGGTCCTTGTGAAAACCCTGCTGCAGCAACAAGGATTAACAGTGTTAAAATGATTGTCCTTTTCATAATATTATCAGTTTAATTAAATTCGTTTTTATTTTATAATCCCAAATTTTCAAATAATGTTGCATCATTAAAATATTCCTGCAATAATTCATTATCAATTGAATCCATAATTGCTTCATCTAACATAATTGGTGATTGATCAATTACTGAATTCATCACATCTTGGTCTAATACTTGTTCATGTAAATCACCCGTTATCGATTCATCAATTTGTCCTGCATTGCTGTAAGTTGAAGCGAATAAAACATCTGTGCTCAAATCATCAACATTGGTATTTAAATAACCATATAAATCATCATAACTCAGAGAAGCAATTTGCTCATCCATATAATTATTGATTTCCGTATCTGTCATTTCTGCAAATTGAACACCTAATCGGGTAATTTTATCCTTACTAAAAAGGTTAACGCCTATATATACTAACGCTATTGACGCTGCAACAGCTGAAACAATAATCAACCGTTTAATAATAATCGGTTGTTTACGTGCAGTAATTTCAATTTGTTTAACGCCCGTAGTTGCTTTAAAAATATCCTGTTCCAACTGTTCGAAATAACCTTCAGGAACAAGCAATTGCTGCTCCTTAAGTTGTTTGTCCAGTTTGTTGTTTATTGGTTCCATGATAATTTTTTTATTAAAATAATTGTCATTTCAGTTATCACAATAAATTTTAATTGCTAACTGCAAGTATGACATGCTTATTTATGTTTGGTTTAATCGTTCTTTTAAAAATATTTCAATCTTTTTGACAGCATGATGGTAACTGGCTTTTAGTGCACCTGTTGTGGTGCCTAAAATGGCTTCCATCTCCTCATATTTCATTTCATCATAATACCGCATTACAAATACCTGTTTTTGTTTATCCGGCAAGCTGTCGATAGCCAATTGTAATTGTCGTTTAGTTTCATCACCATCAAACCATGGGTCGGTTTTTAAATGTGATGTATAACTTTCGCCTTCAGTTTCAAGTGCGATGCTTGACCTGCGATATTTTTCGTTGATGAAGGTGATGGATTCGTTTGTAGCGATGCGATAAACCCAGGTAAATAATTTACTGTCCTGTCGAAAATCCGGTAATCCTTTCCAGATTTTTACAAAACAATTCTGCACTACGTCATTTGCATCATCATGATCGGTAACCATACGGCGCACATGCCAATAAATTTTTTTGGCATACACATTTACCAGGATTTTATATCCTTGTTCGCGTGTTGATGGATTAAGACAAAGTTGAACAATTTCGTTATCGCTCATTCACCTCCAAGTTAGCGATCAAACTTCAAAATAAAGTTTAATCATAAACGCAATTACTTGCGTGCTATTACTTTGAGTGCTGCGTCAACAACATGTTGGGTGCTCATACCATATTTGGTTAAAAGCTGCTCGGTGGTTCCGCTTTCTCCAAATTTATCGTTAACACCTACATACTCTATTGGAGCCGGGTTATTTTCAGATACAACTTTAGCGATAGCACTTCCCAAGCCTCCCAAAATTTGATGTTCTTCAGCAGTAACAACACATTTTGTTTTGCTTACAGATGCTATGACTGCCGGAATATCGAGAGGTTTAATGGTATGGATATTAATTAAATCTACGCTGATACCTTTTTCTTCCAAAATTTTGGTTGCTTCAATTGCTTTTAGCACCAAGTGGCCGGTTGCAAAAATGGAAACATCTTTACCATCCTGAATTTTCCAGGCTTTACCAATTTCAAATTTTTCCTGTTCAGGATAAAAAATAGGCCATTTTGGGCGGCCAAAACGCAGGTAAACAGGGCCTTCGTATTCAGCGGCAGCAATGGTTGCTGCTTTAGTTTGATTGTAATCGCAAGGGTTTATCACAACAAAATTGGGAAGCATTTGCATTAAGCCTAAATCTTCCAGAATTTGGTGGGTTGCGCCATCTTCGCCTAAGGTTACCCCGGCATGTGAAGCGGCTATTTTTACATTTTTGTTAGAATAAGCAATCGACTGACGAATTTGGTCATATACCCTACCGGTAGCAAAGTTGGCAAATGTGCAGGCAAACGGAATTTTTCCGCCGATGGTTAAACCTGCTGCAATACCGGTCATATTGGCTTCTGCAATACCACACTGGAAAAAACGATCAGGGAATTCCTTAATGAATGCATCCAATTTTAGTGACCCGATAAGGTCCGCACATAAGGCTACTACTTGAGGGTTAGCTTTTCCGGCTTCCAAAATACCTACGCCAAATCCTGAGCGGGTATCTTTTTGGTTGGTGTAATCTACGTTGATCAAAACAGCGATTTTTTAGGTTTCCGATAACGGGTATTCCGAAATCTGCTGCGAAGATAAGGCAAAGATTAGAGTCTTATAGTAAATGAAGCCCCTGAAGTTATTTCAAAATCAATTTCTTTGGTGGCATCCATATCTTTTTTGGAAAGGTAGCGGTAAATAATTTTGTATTTGCCGGGTTGTATGGTTAGCGTTTCTTTGAGGCTGGCTTCGTTTAGTTCATAAATCTCAACCAGCTTATTTTCTCTGTATTCATATATCCCTCCGGAAACAGCTTCGGTTTTCGAAATTGTGGCAAATCCCGGTGCCGCAATTTCCAAAGTGGTAGTTTTATCCTGCTCTACTTTCACATTTTTTACGGTAATAATTGGTAGCGTCAAAATTTCAACATCATAATTTCCGGTTAATAATTTACGGGTTTTGTTGGTTTGCTCCCAGGTAACTATTTTGTTATCTTTTTTGATGATACAATTTAGCGTCGCAACAAATTTTTCATTGCGCACATCAACTACTAAATATCCTTGTGGTGCCGGTTGGGTAATAGTATTAATTTTTCCCGGTGTTAATTCAATATCTTTTTTCATTAATTCAGGTGTGGTGTGTACCTGCATGTCATAATTCAAAGCCGGGTCTAGTGTAATAGTATCAGGATTCCCTTTTGGATTAATGGTATGGTAATAATTAAATTTTTGCACATCACTGGTTGCGTCATAAAAGGTCATGAGCACATCTGTTTCTTTGGGTTGATTGTATGTATCTAACAAGTCTACTTTTACATAAACCGAATTAAAAATTTTAGCAATAGTTGCATCAATCACTTGTTCCGTTTTTTGCTCCGATTCGATATTCATAAATTCGCCCATACAACTAAACTGTGTAAATTCTGTGGCATCAATTCCAATACCAATTACATATGACTTAGTAATAACTCCTAAATTACGCAAACGCTGAACTACTTCGCAAGGGTTTTTTCCGCAACTCTCGAAACCATCGCTCACTAAAATGAGAATGTTGCGATAATTTTTTGCATCAGGGCCAAAATCAGTAAGCGTTTGTTCCATCGAATAGGCTATCGGTGTTACACCATTTGGGCGAATATCATCTAATCTGTTTTTAATACTGAGCGCGTTTTTAGTGCGGAAACCGATTTCCAATTTCGAATCTTCACAATCGTTCAACGGTTGCGGACTTTGATGACCATAAACGCGCATGGCCATTTGAATATTCGGGTTGTCGTTCAAACTATCGGCAATACCATTTACTACATTACGAGCAGCAACCATTTTAGCGCTCCTGTCCCATGTTTGCGACATGCTGCGACTTGCATCAACAACAAACAAAATCCTTGTGACTTGTGTTGTTTGGGCAAACAAATTCACATGCGCACCTATACAAATGACAAGTAAAAGAAATAGGTTGCGATATGTATGTTGTTTACTCAAATTTTAATAATAGTTGTTTTAGCACTTTTAATACTTACAGCAATATCTTTCGTATTTGCTGAATATTTTTTTATGTTGGAACGACTAAATATTTTATAATCACCTGGTAGCAATTGCACCATTTCATTGCTAGCATTTAAGCTGCTTTCATACACTTTTTCCAATCTCCCTTCTTTCACAAGATAAATACTATAAACCTTATTTTCTGTAGTAGAAATATTTAAAGTACCGGGCAAAGGAATATCAATTTTATTATCCACGCCTCCTTTAATAACAAAATCTTCATAGTGCAATCTCGGAACAGTTAATATATCGATATCATAAACACCGGCAATATATCTTTCTTTGGTATTAAAATTTTGAGCGTATACAATTTCACCTGTTTTATTATCGCGCACTACACATTGCTTTGGGCTAAAAGTTGTACTTTGTCCCTCGCTAATAATTAAATTACCTAAAGGAACATCTATACCAATTATATTATGTTTTCCGGGCGTTAGCTCTATATCATTAAGTGTAACAATTGGAAATGTATGCACTACAATATCATATTTCCCAATTGGGTTAAGAAATAATGTATCCGGTTGATTTCTTGAATCAGGAGTATGTACGTAATTATATCTCACCTCACCTGTCGCGTGATCGTATAAGGTAATTTCAATATTTTTTTCAACAGGTAATCCAAAAGCATCTAATAAATTGATTTGAGTAGTAGTGATATTTAATGCCTGTGATACAACAATAGACATTGCGTTTGAAAATGATTTTTCATCACCTGCATCATAATAACTCCCAATACAATCGAATTGTTTTTTATCGGTCTCGGCCAAACCCAACCCTATAACAAAAGGTTTTAAAGTAATTTTTTTATCTCTCAGCGCCTGAGAACTTGCGCATGGGTCACCTTCACAATTTTCGATACCATCTGTTATTAAAATGATTGAGTTGGTTCCTTCTGTTGAGATAAAATCGCCCGCCGATAAAAATAGCGAGTAGGCAATTGGCGTATATCCTTTAGGGACAATATTGTTTAATGCATTTTTAACATTGTAACCCGAATTTTTAGAAATGGAAACTTCCAGCTTGGAGTCTTTACAATCATGCGCTGCTCTCGGACTTTGGTGGCCAAATACCCGAATACCAATTTCAACCTCAGGGTCTTCTTTTTGAATACTGTCTATGGTTTTTACGACTAGTTTTTTAGCAACCTCCCATTTATTTGTCCCTTTCCATGGGTCTAACATACTCCCACTGCCATCCAATAAAATTAAGATGCGCTTCGCACTTCCGGCCGAAGTTGTTTGGGCAGAAAGGGAAAACCCTAAAAACAATAAGCATACAACAATGATGTTTCTCATCTTGGTTAACCCCGTAATCCTTATAAAACGATGATTTTTAAGGTTTTATTGGGTGTTTCATAGTTTGAACCAATGCAAATAAACAAAAATGCTGCCGTTTTTAAGGATTTGCGCTAAAATTAGAGTTAACAGCCTCGTTCTGAGGTGTATAGTTTTTTGTAGATAGAGCCTTTTGCCTAATTTCCCGTTTGAGAGAAACACCGTTTTATTCTGTCACATTTAATTGTTTGGTATATATAGCACCAAGTTGTGTTATGCTGACAAAATAGTTTCCTGAAGGCAAGTCTATGGTGATTTTTTCTGACGAAGAAATTGATTGGTTAAAAACATTTTGACCAAGTGTATTGTAAATATTTACGGTAGCCGGATTGTCATTTGGTAATTGAATACTCACCTGATTACCTTGGGCAAAAATTTGCGGTGTTTGTTGTGCTTCATCTTGTACACCAATTACTACCGGATAATTTAAAATCACCTGATTACTTGGCAACGATAAAGTATCATCGATACCATAATCACTTGCAAGTGCCAATACATAAGCATAATAAGGCACACCCCAGGTAATTAAATTGCCATTACTATCTTTTGTTGTGGCGTCTCCTGTAACAGTAATATCGCTGCCTGTTGGTGTTATTTCTATATAATTTGAAGAAGCCAGCGCACTACTTAAATCAAAATCAAATGCCGTAGCAAAATCGACAAAAAATATGCGATATGTTTCTATTGTTTGTTCGTAAGCCGGAATAAAATAGGTGACTTTAATATCAGCACCATTGCCTTCATCAGCAACATCTTCCAATAAAATATTTTCCACTACTGATGTTGGTTGCTCGAGAGAAATAACATTAGATGCCAAAGTCATTGCTGCATGTGCAACGGTTGTGCCATCAGGAATACTAACAACAAATACTTTGTATTTATCAGGTTCAATCACATTACCTTCTGTATTTAATAATGTAGGTGTTGGAATTATGGAATATGATGCATCACCCGGTAATACTTCTATGTAACGCTCTGCACTTAAAAGCAATGCATCGGTTAAGGTAAAAATATCAGCTGCATCTTTTTGTGCTATAAATATTCTATAAGCCACAATACCTTGTTCAATAGCAGGTGCATCAAAATCAATTCTAATGTCTGTTGCATTTCCATTATTGTCGATATCGGTAATAGAGAATTCGGTAACAATGCCAACTATATCTACTAATTGAACTGTATTTGAAGGAATTGACAATGTATTTAAATAATTGGTAGCTGCATTCAATTCGTGTAAAACCCATAATTGATATTCCTGATTAGTAGAAATTAAATCTCCATCGCTATCTAATAGTATTGTCGCGAAATTGCCATTATAACTATCACTGCCATCTGGAGTAATTGACACATAACGGTCGGTGGGCAAACTATTTGCATCAGCTACTGAAATTGGTGTTCCTGCTTTTGCGCAAATAACCCGATACGCATCTATATCTTCCTCGTCACCTGCAGCGTTAAAACTAAATGCTAAATCTTCAGGCGATGCTGTTATTCCGGCATCTTCAACATTTATCCAGGAAATATGGTAATTATTAATCGCAGTTGTAATTGGCGTATCAGGTATAGATTCAAATGCATAATCCAACAATGTAATTCCTGTTTCAACACTTACATTCAATCGCATCCAACCAAAATGATAAGTGCCATCAATGTCCAACTGAAATGCAGCAAAATGATTTTCTGTTCCGTTCCACCACCCGCCTTCGAATGCCTGTAAATCGTAACTACTATAAATGTAAAAATATAATTTTTCAAAAAGCGCTGCTTTGTCTAAACTAAAATCCATTGCTTCATCTATAACTGCACTTTCATTTAATAATGGAACATTAGAAAACACAATTTGTGTAGCACCAGAATTATAAGTGTACCAAGGTGTTCCTGAATAGGTAACCGGTATGGTTTGAAATGAATAAGCAATTTTATTTTCACCAAGCGGATTAATGCGCAATTTTAATTCTTCAGGCGCAAAAGTGGCAAAGGTTTCAGAAACGAAAACAAGTTTAAAATCATTTGTTCCGTTATTATCTAAATCGAGGGTGATTTCATCGAGAAATACATTGATGTCGGGATTTACATCGGTATATACCACCTGACTTGTAACAGGTGCTGCTAAAGCTATAAAAGATGCTGAAAGTGCAGAATAATTCTTCAGTTTTGCTGAATGCACCAAACGACCTGTTTGTTTAGCTTTTTTCATGCCGAAAAGTTACGGTTAAAGCCTTATTTCCGCAACAATTTGTTACGAAATATTCAATATGTGAAGTGGTAATTAATAATCGCCTAAAGTTTCTTCCAATTGCGCCATTGCTTTTTCCAATTGGTCTTTATTTGGAGCAATTCCATGCCATTCATGACTGCCTTCCATAAAGTCAACACCTTTACCCATTGCGGTTTTCATCAAAATCATAACCGGTTTTCCTTTACCTGTTTTAGCTTTTGCGGTATTTAAGGCAAGTAATAATTGTTCCATATCATTACCATCGTTACACACAATAGTATCCCAACCAAAAGCATCGAATTTCGCTTTGAGGTCGCCTAAATCCATCACTTTTTTAGTTGGACCGTCAATTTGCTGACCGTTCCAGTCAACTGTACAAATGATGTTATCTACGCCAACATGCGCTGCATACATCGCTGCTTCCCATATTTGGCCTTCTTGTAATTCACCATCACCATGTAATGTATATACTAAATGCGTATCGCCGTTTAATTTTTTCGCTTGCGCTGCACCAATACCAACGCTCATTCCTTGTCCTAATGAACCACTTGCAATGCGTATACCCGGTAGATGTTCAGCAGTTGTTGGGTGACCCTGTAAACGAGAATCCAGTTTGCGGAAAGTATTTAACTCTTCAATTGGGAAATAACCACTTCTTGCTAATACGCTATACCAAACCGGAGAAATATGTCCGTTACTCAGGAAAAATAAATCTTCCCCTTCGCCATTCATATTAAAGTTGTTGTTATGCTGCATTACATCAAAATACAGGGCTACAAAAAACTCGGTGCATCCTAACGATCCGCCCGGGTGTCCGCTTTGACATTGGTAAACTTCACAAACAATATCTCTTCTTACTTGCGAACAAATGCGTTTTAATTGATGAATATCAGCCATAACAATTGGTTATTTTGGGCAAAATTAAGGAATTGAAGGGAGAAAACAGAACGCAAACATGGATTGTGAAAAGGCGTATCCACTGGTAGGAGTAGAAAAAAGTAGTTAAAAATGGATTTATTTAACTAAAATCAAGTGGGTTTGAAATTAAGGTAACCCAATGGCAAATTAAGGATATGATTACAATCATATGATTAATTCACATATTCAGCCAATTTTGCGGACGTAAATAACTTATAATTTTGAATAATAATAATGTATCCATTGGTTTAATCTATTCTGTAGTAAATTTGTTTTTACATGACAGCAATTGATACAAATTTATTAATCTCCTGGGGGGCCACCTACAAGAAATACAAAAAGGGTGAATATATTTTTTATGAAGGGGATGAAGCTTTATTTTATTACCAGGTTGAAAGTGGAGAGTTAAGGATGTCCAATATGAATGATAGTGGGAAGGAATATATTCAAGGAATGTTTAGTAAAGGTGAAAGTTTTGGTGAGCCTCCATTGTTTCTAAATGAAACATATCCGGCTTCTGCAATTGCAAATGAGGACTTGGTAGTATTAAGAATTTCTAAAGAATATTTTTTTAAAATACTTCGAGAAAATACAGAAATTCAATTTATCTTTTTAAAAATACTTGCAAAAAAGGTTTATTCAAAAGCGATAACAGCCAAATCAGTTATTAATCATACTCCTGAAGAACGCATTATGGCTTTTTTATGTGATTATAAAAGAAAATTAAACGAACATGACAATCCCCTTCAAATTCCTTTTACCAGACAGGAAATTGCCAACTATACAGGTTTGAGAGTTGAGACGGTTATAAGAACACTTTCAGTTATGAAATCAAAAAACATGATTATTATTAAAGACCGCAAGTTATTTTTTTAAATGTATACAATTAACAATAAATTTTGGGTTAAGCTTGGTTTGTTAAATTTTTTATTGGTTGCAATTGTCGGTTTTATTATGCGCTACAAGATTGGGTTTTCATTTCCCTTTTTTGACCAGAAAAATTTATTGCACGCACATTCACATTTTGCGTTTTCAGGATGGGTCTCGCATATGCTCATGCTATTTATTACCATTGCAATTTCGCAAAACATTTCGCCAAACCGAATACGGTATTATCAAATTTGCATTTTGCTCAATATTATTTGCGCTTATGGGATGTTGATAGGATTTGCCATCAATGGATATAATACATTCACTATTATCATCTCATCCATCTCCCTATTTACTTCCATTACTTATGCTTTCATTACAATAAAAGACTTAATACATAATAAGGCTATAACTCAAAGGTTGTGGTTCATATTTGCGAATTGCATGCAAATTATGTCATCAGTAGGGACTGCTTCGCTTGTATTAATGATGGCTAAACACCAAATCGAACAGGATAGATATCTTGCGTCAATATATTGGTATCTTCACTTTCAATATAATGGATGGTTTTTCTTTGCCTGTATGGGGCTTTTTTTTGCTTATGTAAAACAACAATTACCTCAGGCGAAAATTCCCACAGCAATTTTCAATTATTTTGCAATTAGTTGCATTCCGGCATTTGGCCTTTCAGTATTATGGCTAAATCTTCCTATTTTAGTTTATATCACCATTATGTTAGCCGCTATTTGTCAAATTTGTGGATGGTTGTGGTTAGTATTATTTTTAAAAAATCACAAAGTTATTTCAATCATTTCTAAAAAAGACTTACTAATTAAACTACTTTTTATAACTATATTTTGTGCAACAACGGTCAAATTATTTCTTCAATTATTTTCTGTTATACCATCAATTAGTGAAATGGCCTTTGGATTTAGGCCTATAGTTATAGCCTATTTACATCTTGTTCTCTTAGCAATTACGTCGCTCTTTTTACTAACTTATGCTTATGCCAGGAAATTTATAAATCATAATATTTACACAAAAATTGCATTGATTTTAATTGCCGCAGGGGTTTTATTAAACGAATGTGCATTAGGTATACAAGGAATAGCATCATTGAGCTACACTCCTGTCCCTCACATTGATCAAATTTTAGTAATAATTTCAGGAATATTAGTTGTAGGAATTCTGGCACTTCTTTTAGCCCAGCTTAAATTCTCAAAACAAAATGAAAGCATATGATTACAATCATATTCAAATGTGCTTAATGTCATTACCTTGTGACAAATTTTTAATGTTATGAAAACCCGTATAATTTGTTTGCTATTCACATCTAGCTTATTTATTATTTCATGTAAAAATGAGCCGAAACAAACATCTCCAACTACAGGTTCAGAAACCGTACAACCAACCGGTCAATCCGGAGTAAAGGATGATGTCTCTAACCCTAATATTGTTCAGGTAGCAAGCGGCAGCCCCGACCATACTACCTTAGTTGCAGCAGTAAAAGCTGCTGATTTAGTAGATGCACTAAGCAATACAGGACCATTTACGGTGTATGCCCCAACAAATGCCGCATTTGAAAAACTGCCAAAAGGGACTGTAGAAGGCCTTTTAGAGCCTTCCAAAAAAGCAGATTTACAAGCCATTCTTGAGTATCACACCTATGTTGGTGTTTTAAAAACTGCTTATTTAAGTGATGGTCAGGAGTTTGAACAAGTGAGTGGCCAAAAAATTACCATTACTTTGCGTGATGGTAAAACATATGTAAACGGCACAGCTGAAATTGTTGCCAGCATACCTACATCAAACGGAATAATACATGTAATTAACGAGGTGCTTCTCCCACCTTCAAAATAATATTTTCATTTTTGTTTGAAATGGTGCGAAAATTAATTTCGCACCATTTTTTTTATAATCCACCAAACCTAACTAAAGTGCCCAATATTAACATTGTTACCCCAATCAGGGTAACTAACGTAATATGGATTGCTAATGCATTTAAAGATTTTGGAGACAAATTTGGGATTAATTTTAATCTTGCATGTGCCCCAAGTAACAACGTTGCAACCAAACAAATAAGTTTAATTGAAATTACTGTTTCAACCGGGTTGTCAAATTGGAACCATGTTCTCATTTTTACATGATGCCAATCAGCAAGATAGAAGCCTGAAATAATTTGGACAATTAATGCCGGTATACCAAGCTTTTCAAATTTATTTTCAAAATTTAGTAAAGTCTCTACAGATTTTGTTTTTAGGGCATGTGGCAAAATAGTGATTGCCAGAATCAAGTGACCCCCAACCCAGATACAGGCCGCCAATAAATGTAATAAAAGGGCAACAGTATACATTATTTTACTGATTTACACGAACTTGCATGATAGCAGCAATACTGGCTGCTCGACTTTTTAACAATTCCGCATTTTTACCGGAAAAAAATTCATCAATAGTTGCATGAAATAAATTTACCCAATGGATAAATTGTTCATTTTGAATAGGATGTTGTAAGTGAATTTGTCTGTGCCGCTGCATTGGGTTACCAATATAAGACCCCGTTTGAAATAATACATTATCCCAAAAATCATACATTCTTGGCAAATGCTGTTCCCAATTTACATGAATTACATCTGTAAAAAAGAGGCCAATTTTATCATCAGTTTTAACTTTGTCATAAAAAGCATTTACAAGCATTTCGATGTCGCCTCGATTAGTAATGTCATTTTTCATAAGTAATTTATTTTTGAATTAACAAACATGTTGCTTCCTCTAAGCAAACAACTTGATGAATAACACCAACAGGTATATCAATTTCCTCAAAACAACCCACTTCCACCATCTGGTCAGCTGTTTTGAACTGAACTTTACCGGTTAATACGTACAAAATTGCAGGGCGGTTAGTTTTATGATCAGTTAGTACCATCCCTTGTTTGAAAAAAATTGTAAACACCTTGCAGTTTTCTTCTTTAACGAAATTTATCACTACCGGATTAATTCCACTTTCCAACTTTTCTTTAACATTTCCTAATTTCATAAATCTCTCCTTTTAAATATTCGTGTTGAAATAAACAATGGGACAATAACCCACAATAACATAGCAAAACCTGTAATATACAAGCCTAAGCCAGACCCAAAATATTGTTTAAATACGGCCCCGGTATAACCCATTAATGCGGCGGCATCCATTTGCATTAAATTATTGATTCGAGCCAAATCTAGTGGTGAGAAGATGGATAAAATGACCATGGGTTTTTCAATTGGGTATTCAGCAAACTGGAACAGCAGGAATAATACAAGTCCATCAAATAACAATGCGAAATACAACCACATAAGAATTGCGATTCCAATGCCTTTTGCCTTATCTCTACTTACAATAGAAGCAACAAATCCAAGTGAAATAAACACTAAGGTGACTGCAAATCCCGTAATTGTCATCATTAATGCTTGAGCTAAACTACAAAACAACAATAGCGGAATAATTGTAGCAACAACAAATGCACCTGCCAAACTTAGAGACAATCCAAAATACAAACTCAGCCATATTTGTTGCCGTTTAACCGGCTGACTAACAAGCAATTCAATAAATTCGGCACTATTGTATAAATATATAGTTGAAAATAATAATGACATCAGAGGTACAACTAGCAAGACGACATTTAATAGCGTAAGTAGCCCTTTGCCTGATGTATCTTCTAACATAAAAACACTCCATGTAATAATCAACAAAACAATAGCGTAAATTAATACAATCTTGTTTTTAAAAATATCTATTAACACGAGATGCCCAATTTTACTCATATCAAGTTGTTTTTAACACATGCGTGATTGCTTTAGCCAATGTATGTTCCTTCGTTTCTAACATCAATGTTGTGTATTTTTTATGAAATGTAACATTCCCCTCCTGCATAAATATTACTTCTGAAACCATGTCATCTAATTCACTTAATAAATGAGAAGTAATTAAAACTAGCTTTCCTTTATTTTTTTCAAGTTGAATTTTATCTTTCAAAATTTCAGCCGATAATGGGTCTAATCCTGCTGTTGGTTCATCTAACATTAATATTGCCGGATTAAACATGAATGCTAATACTGCACTTATTTTTTGTCTTGTTCCACCACTTAATGTTCCCATTTTTTTGTTTAATAGCCGTGGTATTTCATACTGATTAAATAAATCCATGTCAAAGTTTTTTGTTTGTGGTCTCAACGACTTTAAAGTACTTAAAACCTGCCCGATTGACATATTTTCAGGATAACGCCCTATTTGAGGCATAAATCCAATATTTTCACGATAAATATCATTACCGTAAATTGACTTATTGTTAACTAAAATTTCACCTTGCGTAGGTATTACCATATTAAGTATAGACTTAAACAGAGTGGTTTTGCCGCAACCATTTGGTCCAATTAAACCAATGCATTCTGATTGGGACAGGTCAAGATCAATAGATTTGAGCACCTCCAATTTTCCGAAGCTCTTTTTAAGTTTACGTATTTTAATCATATTAACGATGGTTTAATACTAGGAAACTTATCTTCAAAATTAGATGGCGTGAGAGAAGGTAAAACTTTTTCCGAGTTGTCTAATAATGTTATAAAAAAACTTCTATGTAATAACATAGCCGATGGCATTTTTTCTACTACTACACCAAACATACTCAATGGATGATAAGTAACATCACCTATCCCATCCTTATTTAAATCGTAACCGTGGTATCTATCCCAATAATTGCCCTCAAAGTGATTAAGCACAACATTTCCATTAGTTGAAACATCAAATGAATTGGAATAAAAATCATTCTTGCGGAGCGAATTATCCATACAACTGGCCATAATTTTAATTCCCCATCCATTTTCCCTGAATAAATTTTTATCCAACCAAATTCTACTTGTCCCTTCCATGTAAATACCAGTAGTATTATTTATGAATCTATTGCCTGAAATATTACTATCCGAAATTTCCTTTAATAGCAAACCATAAGCCGCATCACCCCAATTGTCTTCAAAAGTATTATTCATCATCGTTACGTTCTTTGTAAACATAACTGCAACTCCTGCTCCATTTTGTTTGAAATAGTTAGTAAAATAACTATCATCATTTGAAAACATAAAATGTAATCCGTATCTAATATTATCGTGTGACAAGTTTCGCCACACGACTGAATGTGTTACAAATTCAAAATAAATTCCATCCCTGTGGCCTGAAATTTCATTTCCAATAATCTGTAAACTATCACTTTTCCAGCAATGGATGCCATTCCCAATTTGTTGCTCAGCTTTACTAATTGCAGAAATTTTATTGTTTTTTATCAAACAATGTTTACCCATTTGAATGTATACGCCAAAAAAATTGTCATATAAAATATTATTTGTTATCGTTACATGATTGGCACCATTAATTTTTATCCCCCCCGGATCATCTAAAGTTGCATAACCAGAATGTTGAATTTTGAAACCTGAAATCGAAACAAAATCCTTTTTTATAGTGATTACTTCATATCGCCTGTCTCCATCTATAATGGGGCGATTAACTCCAATTAAACTAATACTTTTAT
>Ga0209174_10001511_pt1 | contig 16320 bp, 13 predicted proteins | sample JI91814BDNA_FD_187505 | JGI IMG/M metagenome (GOLD analysis project Ga0209174, IMG submission 187505) | Wastewater effluent complex algal communities from Wisconsin, to seasonally profile nutrient transformation and Carbon sequestration -... | ecosystem: Engineered > WWTP > Effluent > Algae...
CTAGTGGGCCGATCTGATGACTGTGCTAGTTTAACAGCTTCACGTTTAAATTCCGATGGGTAATGTGTACCTTTTGGCATGTTTGTTCTCCGATAAGTAATTTAAGCTACTTGTCCGGAAAACTAGGGCAAGATCAAATTACCTGAAGAGAGAAAAAAAAGTATATCATTAGAAGACTTTTTTGATCGATTTAGAGCTTTAATTGATAAAATTTATATAAATGAACAAGATGAAGTCTTAGTAAATAAACACCTAATTATAGTATCGATTTTGCTCGATAGAATAAAAGATAAAACATTTGACCAAAGTCTAGAGAAAGATCCGTATAAGCTTTTTGCTGGGTTGATGTTGTTGTCAGTAAAGTATCTAAGTGATGACCATCCTGGTAATGAAACTATGGCTGCTATTGCAGGAGTTAAGAAGAAAGAACTTAATGAAATTGAGAGGATGATTTTTGTAAACGCATTAGATTCTAGTATGTATGTTTCTCCCGAAAAATTTCAAGAAAAACAGACACAAATTTTTGGAGAAGTAAAGTATAGAGGGGACTTTACTACAATACTAGCAACCGCAAGTGATGAAACAACAAGTGGTAATTCAGCAGCAACCGCAAATAGTAATGCAGCAACCGCAAGTGGTAATGCAGCAGCAACCGCAAGTGTTAATGCAGCAGCAACCGCAAGTAGTAATTCAGAAAAAATAAATAATAAAAAGAAAAAACCATCAGCGTTCTCTTTCATCAGTAGTTGTATGCCATCATTTTTTGGTAGAAAAAAAGAAGGGCTGGCGTCTCTTGTGCAAGCGACGGACGAAGAGGAATCAGGATCCCCTAAAAAGATGGCGGGACAGAAATCTGTTGAGGTGGATAAACAAGATCCTAAAAAACCAAGATCAGATACACCAGGCCGCGGCTACCAAAAAAAACTATAATAGAATGTAAACCGAACCATTACGCCTGTTTGCTTGTCTTAACTCACGATTAAGCCAAACCAAACAGGTGTAACATGCACAATTTACCACAAGCAGTTCGCGATGAATTTAAGATCCTAACGCAGCATATTAGTAATTATAATAATTTACTAGCAGATGATTTATACCGTGCACACCAAGACAAACAAACCCAGCTTAATACTGATCAATTGGATTATCTAATGTGCATGGCTATATATTACATGCCCCTCCACTGCTTAGATACTGGCTTAAAAAATACTGAATTATGGCTCTGGTATATCAAAAAAATAGTTAATATTCCTGCTACTGCTAAAGATCCCCAATTAGAGATTATTCATAACGTGGTCGCCAATCGCGATAAATTAGATGTGCTGCATAACTGGCATAAAAGCGTATTGTATACCTACAGATTGGTTATCGCTGAAAATCTGGCCTTGGTTAATGCCAGCTTGCAACGTATGCCAGAGTTGGTCGAAACCGAAGACGATCCTGAAGAAAAATGCTCGTTAAGTATGTTATTTCTCTATTTAACTGGTGAGCGTAGTTTTAAAGATAACAAACCAAATTATAAACAGCGGCAAACTATATGAGCTCTCCCCTCTTGCTGATTAGCTAAAATAATAGTACCGTTAGCTCTATGGAAAAAAAGTTTAAAAAGATAGTTCAAGGCTACCAAGAGTTTAGAGACAAGTATGTACATGGCGATACATCTGTTATGCGATCGCTTGCTGAAGCTGGACAACAGCCAGAAGTAATGGTGGTTGCGTGCTGCGACTCACGCGTTGATCCGGCCTTAATTCTGCAATGTGACCCTGGTGACCTATTTGTGGTGCGCAATGTCGCAAATATTGTTCCACCCTATGAAAAAGATAAAGGGCATCATGGTACTAGTGCCGCTTTAGAGTTTGGTGTCCGTTTTTTAAAGATTAAGCATTTAATTTTGCTCGGTCATAGCCAGTGTAGCGGTATTAATGCCTTAATTGACAGTATCAAACCTGAGAATTCCTCGCAACATGACTTTATAACTGATTGGGTTTCGATTATTAAAACCAGTAGCACAGATCTAACCAACGGAGATAACTGCGCTAAGTCCGCATTAAAGCAATCGTATGAGAATTGCTTGTCTTTTCCATGGATTAAAGACAGGTTGGAAGAAAAACAACTAATTATCCATTTATGGTTTTTTGATATTAAAATGGGGCAAATCTATACATATTCTGACCAACAGAAAGCATATGTAACTTTGGGAGATATTTGATTATAGGATGATCTGTCTGAAATTAAACTTAACTCATCACTTGCGTTGCTTAAACTAGCACATAATTAAATTGTCAAAAGTGGCGTTAATCGACCGCTTACTAGGGTGTAAATTTATCTTGGGATAAAAAATTATTTAGGTTATACGACTGTAATGCTATCTCTAGATGGTCCATGGCTTTGCCAAATTTTAAAATCTTGAAAGATTGTTTGCAATAACTGTAAAAACTTCTGCTTAGTAACATGTTTAAGTTTATTATTAATAATGATGCCAATAGTATATTCTATTTGATCTAAACATGAGATAAATAAATTTGCTCGGATTGTGATCGTATGGGGTACTTGCGCCAAATCGCTAAAAATGGCTTGTTGCAATAAATCCAGGTTAAACCAAGCAAATCTAAGTTTTCCTTGGAACTCATTAGTAAGATTAGTGTTGTCTACTATACGCGGATATGGTGGGCCAGGTAATTCAAATAATAAGGGGCCAGCTCCATGTCTAGTTAAATATGTGCGCGCAACATAATATACATCTAACTCTTGTATATTCATATCTTTTGCAATCGCTAAAACATTAGTTAAGCCAGTATTCGATCGCGTGACATGGGGAAATGTGCCTGCATTTTGATCTAATAATAAACCTTGCGCACCTTCAAAGATTACTGCGGAAAAATCTTGAATAATAGAGTTGTTGGTAATTTCGATATGCTTTTTAAAAAATTCTACTTCATACAGGTAATAATTGATAAGGTCTACAGATTCTATTCTTGCTTGCCATTCAGCAGACAGATGTGTCACTGCTAGTTGTTCTAATCTTGTATAAACCCAATTTTTAGAAATATGCTCTAATTTTAGCAGCAAAGATTCTTTAGTCCCAAACAAATCGCTAACTGTCAAAGCAAACTCTGGGTTGTTGTTGCGCTCTATAGTTTCACCAATACCAATTCCGCAGCTACCATGCTTAGCATTACCGCGCTTTATCTCGATTATTTGATTTATGATTATATCAAAATGTGTAGTAACTGCTGAGTTTGCGTGTACGTAGGTTACGGGTTGGAGTTTATTTGTTCGCAAAATCTCATATTCATCTCTAAATAATAATGGGTTACAAATAAAATACTCACTCAGATAGCTGTGAGCGCCATTAAAACTACCGCTTCCGAAGTGCTTAAATACATGGCGCTTACCATCAGGGGTTTGGACTGTGTGTCCAGCCTGTGCACCTCCATTGAAGCGCACAACTAGACAATTTTTTGTATGGTGAGAAGCAAAGAAATCGGTAACTAAACCCTTGCCCTCATCGCCAAAGCACGCACCAATTACTACTGCTTTCAATTAAATCATTTTTTAGGTTGGCTTAAAAACATTAGTAGAGCTAGCCTGATTATCCTCTAAAGTTAGATTTTCAACTTCAATGAACTGAAAATCGTCTTCCTTATCATCGCCCTTATTATGGTCATCTATATCCATTTTTACGTCATAGTCCTCCTTCTCCTTAACTGAAGATAATAAGGGTAAAAATGGCTTAGCGCGGCTTCTATTAGCAATCACCTCTTTAACCGTCCCAACAATAAATTCAGGGACTTTAGTGTAGTCTGCTACTGAGATTGCACGCTCTCCTAATAGTTCTTGCCATGAATTTTGCACTGCTTCAGTACAAGTCTTGTTTTCCGTTATAAGTAGGTGAAATACTTCATACATAGCCTCAGCTTTTTTCAATATGTCTATGGTTTTCAGATAAGGAGCTTCTGCTCCCATAACTATCTTAATATCGTGCCCCTCTATCCCGAACGGGCTTGCATCGTCTCCTATTGTAAACAAAAATCCCTTCTCTTTACGATGTTTATAACAATCAAGACTAATTTTAGTATAGGCAAAATGCCATGCTAAGGGGTAACTTTCGGAACCGTTGCCGCCACCACCACCCTCAATAACTAGATTTTGTAATTGATCAGCAATACGGTTATCTGCCTCAAATTGCGTTGCTTGTAGAGGATATTTATCCCCCGCCACCACATCCCCAACAGCCATAAACATAATATGTGGATTAGGTACTAATTCTAAAATATTTTTTATTAACGTTGACAAGCCGCCTTGGACCAAGAGTTGCGGAATTTTACCCATCGAACCTGTTACGTCTAAGGCAACAATGATAGGGATAACCCGTGGTTTTTCAGCAGTTTCGCACGATTCACGCAACGTAATCTTAATGGGAAGAAATTGTGGTTCTGCTGTTTTTCTGAAAATCTCACTAACAGTAGAGTGAGCCAAAGCAGCCGCTCTATTATCTAAGTCTTGTAGGTTAACTCTGCCTTGCCCCATATTTGTTCTCCTATTTTTCATTCAGATTAAATTTTAACATGTTTTTACTCTTTAAAATACAATTAAGGCGGTTGCTTGGTGCCGTTACGCGCATACACGCTCTAATTGTAGGTATTTGGCGTATTCTGTATAAGTATTATTAATAGTATACCGAGGTTAATCGCTAATCTCAACGGCTTGTCCTGGTTCATATAGGGCCATTTCATGAACAGTTGCAGAGCCGACTATCCAAAATATCAACCATAACATCTTCGCTCCACTTCAGTGCCTGATCTTGCTGCTAACCTAAGGTAGATATTATAATGGTTATTTTCACAACATAAGGGTGTATAATGCATAATAATATTAGAACTCTGCTTGACAAGCATAAAAATGCGAGTTATTTAAGTAAAAATCAAGCGATGACAATTATCAATGATGCTTTGTTAGTGAAGAAAGAGATTCGGCTAAGTACAATGGTAGTAATATGCTCGATGCTACATAAATCTGGGTTCTCATGGCAAAAAATAGATAATGCACATACAAAAGCACGCATCCTAGAATACATAACCAACCAAGCAGACTACTATAGTGAAGCGCGAAATATAGCCAATATTCTATACTCACTGTCAGCCATGGGTGTAAAATGGAGGACAGATTTATCGCGAGTAAGTGGCAAGATCGTGGGTGCTCTCGTAAATTCTTCGCAGTGCACCTTCATGTCAGCAATGGACATCACTCGTATTATAAGTTCGCTTGCTGTAATGGGAGTAAAGTGGCACCGTGATTTAACTGAAAATTTAAGAACTAATTTACTACACCATCTTGGCAACCAACAAATGAAATTTGACCAAATACAAACCGCCAATATATTTAAGGGATTATCAACAATTGGTTTATGTTGGCTAGAGTTACCGGCACTTGTGAGTACTAAGCTAATCAATATATTGGATCATAATATGCATTATTTTTCATCTAAGGAGCTGTGTAATATCTTATATTCTATAGGTAAATTACAATTGTTCATACAAAAACTTGATAATGCAGTTAAAAATAACTTGCTAAGCAAAATCAGCAACGAAATAGATTATTTTGATGAAAATAGTGTTGCAGGAACAATATATAATTTACCTAAAATGGGTTACATGTTTGAAGATTTGCCAACAGAACTGCAAGACAAATTGTTGAAAGCTGTATATGAAGTGTCTGCACAGTTCGAGAAAGTACATTTAATAAACACCTTAAGAGGTCTTGGGGATATGGGTATTGCCTGGTCATATCTAGATCATTATGTAAGAAAAGAATTACTTATTGCGATTTTTGCAAACATAAGAGAGCTTGACGCGGAAAGCACATCAGGATTATTGCACGGTATAGGTATGCTTGGAATACAATGGCGATTTTTTGATTCTGAAATCCAAGATAGTCTCATTGCATTAGTTATAAGAAACATGCGATTTATGAATGAATCTGAATTATTGCGCGCCATCAATGCTTTTGGAAAAATTGATGTGTCAAGATTGTCTTTAGGTTCGAATTTATATAATAGGTTACTAGATACATTATTGCCAATGGTGAGCGCTTACGATGCTGAACGAATCGTTATGCTTTTAAATGGTTTGGCTAAAATGAAAATAGTATGGAATGATTTGCACTATAATTTAAAAAATGCTTTACAAGATGTGCTATGCGAGCAAACTGAACTATTCACTATAGAGGATGTGCCGAATACTTTAAGTGCGCTTGCAAAAATGGAAGTGCATTTTTACAATGATTTAAGAGTACAGTTACAGCACAATCTTTTGTATGCTGTAGAAGATAATGCGTATGGTTTTAATGCGTCACTTCTTTCCAACACCATACATCCATTAGGTAAAATGGCAGTGACATGGGATGATTTAGGTGTAGATTTACAAGCAAGGCTTTTTGCAGAAATCCACTTAAAATTTAAGACATTTAATGTACAGGATGTATCAAGTTTAATATCAGGGCTTGGGAAAATGTTGGTTAAACGCGCTGATTTAAACGAATACATTTTCATAATTTTAAGCAAAACAATTAATAAAGTTGTGCCGAGTCTTGACGAGCAGGGTTTAGCCAATGTAGCTAATGGGCTTGGGCGTATTGGTATTAAGTGGAAACACCTAAACGTACAATTATATATAAATTTATTTGAAGCGTTAAAAAGGAATGTAAAAAAGTTAAATACGAATGGTATATCTAGTTTATTAAATGGGCTTGGAAAAATGGGTTTACGGTACCGTGCATTCGATAGTGAGTTACAGAAAGAGATAGAAGCCTCAATTTACAATAATGTTGATAAGTTTAGTCCGCAAGAAATTGCTAGTATATTAAATGGATTAGGTAAGATGGGTGCTGATGTGCATAATTTACCGGAATATTTGTTATATAGGCTTATTGAGTCTGTTAAAAAGAATTTAAATGAGATGTCTTGTCAAGGTTTCTTTAATACTGTACATGGATTGTCTAGAATGGGTGTGAATCAACGTAATTTGCAAATGTCACCAGGGCTTAATGATCAATTATGTGTTGCAGTTAATAAATATGCCGTTGATAAATTACAATATAATGGAAACAATGGTGAAGAACTTGACAGTCACATAGTGCAGATTATAAATAAAAAATTGAAATATGATGGCGCATTTGATGGTGACTGCAATGATGCTCACTATACTCCTGGCCTAAGACTATTTGTAGATGCACATAAAATTGTTATCAACTTATATAGGCAAGAGGTTGGACCTCCTGACAATTATGATTTTGTACAAGAGTTTGGTTATACAGTATTACTTATAGAAGTTGAAACATGGTTGAACTTAGAATCTTTAGATCAAGAAAAGTCATTTGTGAGCAGATTACTGAATAATCAGAAAACAAACGCCCCATTACTTTGGAGTGATGTTCAACGCTCCTATTCAGTGCCTACATTTGACAATAATGATAATGGTGAGTTCGATTGTATGAACCTGAGTTTGGCGGAATTGGCAAAACCGAGAAGGCATAGTGTTTGATAAAATTGAAGATAGCTACTGGTGATCTACAAGGCGGCCAATAGCGGCCGCCCCGTCATAACGTCACCCTAGGATTACCCTAGGAATCCAGCTACAGTTTCACCTTTGCTTTTGGTAAATAGGCGCTTAGCAACTTTATTGTCTTTATCAAACACAATTACTAAATGTTTTTTTACGTCATTGGTGCCAGCTTTAAATAGGCTTACTACTGGAATAAATGAAGATGCTTTCCATGTGCTACGTACATGTCGATAAGTCCATTTTAAATTACCATTTTCAGAGTAATCCATTTCGTCAGGTTGACCAAATTTACTTAACACCTCATCTTTTGTCGTTTGGCCAACAACTAATATTTTCTCTACGCTATTTTCGTCCTCTAATTTAGCCACGACCTGATTGCCGCTATTTGCGCAACCACTCAAGGTAATTAAAAGTGATGTTGTAATAACAACTAAAGTACTAAATTTAAATAAGCGCATGTTTAATCCTTTTTGAAAAATACAGGATAATCTACCATATTTTTATAATAAGTACAGCTTATTAAAACTTTAGTTTAGCGGCGGAACTGGTTATGTTGTAGGTTTGATTATATAGAGCTTCATATTCTGGTGGGGATACGGTTACACCGTAATCAAGTTTTTCTAGTATTAGTTGCTCAATAAATACCATTTTCTGCGTAATGCAAGTAAATGCCGGTTGATGACGCTGCATAATTTCAACAATACCACCTATCCCCGATCGGTAATGGTCATCATGATTTTTCATTACAATACCTAAAATACTTATAAGCAAAAGAGCAATATATTCAAAATTATTCGTAGCATCGCAAAAAAGAATTTCAAAAATTTTTTGTTTGGCAGATAATAACTGAAATTCATAGCATAAATCGTTTAATTTATCTTTATCTGTCTCCAGTTTCGCAACTTGGAATAGCTCCTCGAATTTAGTTAACCATGGTTCACTATTAATGATAATTTTGTTGTCGCATAAATAGGAAATTTTCTCAGTAATTTCAACAGGGTATTTTATTGCAGCGGTTTTTTTACTTAATCTATTACTGGGGACCTGAAAGCTAAATTGTTTCTGTATATCTTGCTTGGCATACAGCTTGTCGAAAATAATCATAGAATAGATTTCTATAGTTTGAAGAAATTCATCGTCCATGGTCGTTGATATATCAAACCTTTTAACACATGCTTCAGCAAAGCGTATTGCATATGCGGTATTTTTTGTGGCTTCACCGATAGATTCAAGTAATTTGTTAAGTTTTTGTTGTTTATTTTCTAGTATGCCAATAATATGGTTATATATATAAATAGCATTCGGCTTGTATGTTGGGAAAGTGAATGAAATTAAACCGTCAATCAAATTTATCATTTCGGCATCAACAATTAAAAAATCTTCTAGCTGTTGCGGATAATCTGAAGCAAGACAATCTTTGATTAAGCTACAGTGTGTATTGAATAAAAATTCAATTTTTAAGATATAATTAAAATATACTAATGCTTCCATGTCAAAATAAGATTTGACTGCATTTTCATCCTTGTTTAATATTGAACGAACTTGATTTTTTATAGTGAAAAATATGTTGTTAAAAAGTTTATCTAAACCGTGGAGCAGATATTCAATTCTTTTGTTGCGCGTGTAAACATATTGCACAGAATAAATATATAGCCCCACCATAGTAGCAAGGTGGTTTATAGCGACATCGTTATTGAGTTTAAAGTGCTCTATGGCTTTGTTGATCAATAATTTCATGGCTGGTCATTCGTCTCCATCGAATATAGACTCGCTTTCTAGCCACATTACGTTTATTATTCCGCAAGCACAAGCGAATAATACCCCTAGTATCCAAGTAAAATACCACATTTTAACCTCAGTACGAATTAGTTTTTAGATTAACTTTGCCGTGCATAATTTTATATACCCAGCTAGTATATATTAGCACTATAGGAAGAAAAATTAACACCGCGCTTAAAGAAAAGCACAAACTTTTATAACTAGAAGCCGCATCCCAAATAGTTAAACTATGATTAGGCTGGCTGCTAGATGGCAATATAAATGGAAACAATGCAGCGGCAGCGGTAAAAATTATTGCTGCAATTGCCATACTATTTATGATTAATGCCCAGCCAGATTTGTTTGCCTTGCTAATCCGCATAGCTAAATATGTATAAATTAACGCGCCAATGGGCAATAACCACAATAGCGGGTAATTTACGTAATTGCTTAGCCAGCCGGACGGAGTTATGGCAACAATTTTACGCGTTGCATCAAATCCTGTGTTTATATCTGGGATACTCAAAATTGCATAACCTGGCATCCAAAAACAAGTATAGATTCCAGCTAAGATAAAGCTACCAATTAAGGTATAGCCAAATTTTTGCACAGCCTGTTTTGCCAGTGTAACTAAATGATTTTCTAATTTATATTGTAAAAACAAGCTTCCCTGTAGGCTTAGCATAGATAAACTAACAATGCCAAATAATATAGTGAATGGTGAAAACAAACTTAGCAGACTGCCAGTATAAGTTGGCAGTAAATTTTCATCAAACGTAAATGGTAGACCAATAAATAAGTTGCCAATGGCTACACCAAATACTAAGGCTAAAACAACTCCGCCAACAATTAAACATAGATCCCACATTTGCCGCCAAGTGGCAGAATCAATTTTTGTGCGATAATCAAGTCCTGGTGGACGTAAAATTAACATTAATAACGCCAACATCAAGGCAAAATATAAGCTAGAAAAAGCCGTAGCATAGACGCTGGGCCATACTGCAAACAGCGCAGCACCAAATGTGACTAGCCATACTTGGTTGCCCTCCCAGGTTGGTCCAACGGCGTTTAATATTAGGCGTCGATCAGTTTCATTGCGTCCAACAATCGGCAGTAAAATATTTACCCCAATATCCATGCCGCCAGTAATAGCAAAAGCAATTACTAGGAAAGTAATAATCCCCCACCAGATCACTTTTAAGGTTACATATTCCATTGTTAGCTTAGTTCCTGAGAATAATATGGCCCTAGGCGCGCGTATTTAAACATTAAGTATAATTCTACTACCAATAATAGGCTATATAATATAATAAACCCACCAAGACTAATTGCTACTTGTGTGCTAGATACTGATGAAATACCAAGAAACGTCGGCAGAATTTCTGCTATAGCCCACGGTTGGCGGCCACATTCAGCGACAATCCATCCACATTCGGCTGCGATCCACGGCAAGGGGATTGACCATAAAGCAAGTTTTAGTAGCCAAGTTTTTTTCTCAATATTGCGTTTAGCATTATAATAAAATGCTGCTGCAAAAATGAATAGCATTATAAACCCACAGCCAACCATAATTCTAAAACTCCAGAATAATGGCCATACTTTTGGGATGCTGTGTTGTGCAGCTTGTTTAATCTCGTATTCGGTAGCGTGTTGCGGATTATTGGTATAACGTTTCAGTAATAAACCATAGCCTAAGTATGGCTGATATTCCTGAAATTTAGCCTTAAGCTGTAAGCTATCTTCGCCGTTGCGTAAGCGTTGTAACAGACCAACCGCAATTTGGCCTTTTCGGATTTTAGCTTCGTTCTCAGTAATAATTTCTTTTAAGCCAATAATCGGCGTATCAATCGAACGTGTAGCTATTAGACCCAGCGCATAGGGTATTTTGATAGCAAATTTATTGCTTTGTGTTGCGTCATCTGGGAAGCCAATGAGTGTAAAAGGTGCCGGTGGTGGCGCAGTTTCCCATTCAGCTTCGATTGCTGCCAGCTTAGTTTTTTGTACCTGCCCTACTGTGTAGCCGCTTTCGTCGCCCAGCACAATGACTGATAAAATAGATGCCAAACCAAAAGCTGAGGCTACTGCAAACGAGCGTTTAGCAAATGCTAGTTCGCGATTTTTCAATAAATAATAGCTGCTAATACCTAATACGAACATCGAGCCAGTTACATAGCCGCTTGCAACTGTGTGGACAAATTTTACTTGTGCGACAGGGTTAAAAAATACTTGTGCTAAGCTGGTTAATTCCATGCGCATAGTCGCATAGTTAAAATCTGTGCCTACCGGGTTTTGCATCCAAGCATTGGCGATTAGGATCCATAAGGCTGACATATTGGCGCCAAAAGCTACCGCCCAAGTCACTGCCAAATGCTTTATTTTGCTAATTTTATCCCAACCAAAGAAAAACACGCCGATCAATGTTGACTCAAGAAAAAATGCCATCATGCCCTCGATAGCTAAAGGCACTCCAAATATATCGCCAACATAATGCGCATAATATGCCCAGTTAGTCCCAAACTGGAATTCAAGAGTAATGCCAGTAGCTACTCCCATGGCAAAATTAATGGCAAATAATTTACCCCAGAACTTAGTCATATCGCGGTAAATTACTTTATTGGTCATCACATAAACTGATTCCATGATGGCCATAATAAAAGCCAACCCTAAAGTTAGAGGGACAAATAAGAAATGATACAATGCAGTTATGGCAAATTGTAAGCGTGATAAATTAACAACAGTTTCGTCAATCATGTCTATCCCTATACTTGTACGATTCAGTCAAACACTTGGTGTGCAAAAGTCGCGCCATCTATATGCAGTTTGTTATCTTTAAAACAAACGCTCCATAAACTATAGACTAATAATACTTTAACTAATATTACAATTGTTAACTCGCGACTAAACTTGGTTTTAAGCATGAATCTATTATATTAGATTTTAGCAATTTAAATAAGCCCTCAGTTTCAGCTTTCTGCATGTGCCCCAATGCCTTTCGCGCGTAAGCCTCACAACTCAGACCATTGCCTATTTTGCAGCTTAATAAATGCTCAGCGGCCTCTGGCTTAAATAAAACTGCTTCCATTAGTTCGGTCGCTAAGGACAATGGAATTTTATGTTCAGCTTGAGGCTCAATTACAGAATCAATTAGTTTTTGGATTATGTTTTTGCCATCGTCGAATAATTTTCTAGTATCGAAACCACGTCGAATTAGCCATAATGTTTTTTCTACGTTTTTCAAGCCTAACACTGTTTGCACAAACATCGCGGATGATAATTTTTTAATGGCCTCAGGATTATTATGCGAACTATGCCTGTCAAACACATAATCGCAAAGTTCAAAATCACTATCGCACCATAATACTAAAACTAATGCTTGATCACAGAACTGTACTCCACATGCCTCATGCAAATATTTAACTAAAGTTAATTTTTTGCTAATGATTGCTGCATCGACAGCTTCGCGCACCGCCTCAGTTTTATTGGTCAGCAACTCAAGGAACGGATTATGTATATTCTTGCCTACTCTTATACTATCATGCTTTGCAATAGCCAGCAGCAATTTTTTCCACTCTAGAGTCTCAGTAATAGGTAATAAAACTTTGGCATCTTTAAAAGCCTTAGATTTAACCATGTATTCCAGCTCCGAGTTTCCATGTTTGGCGACATATTCCATAACATGCCCATAAATAGATTGGCCTCTAAGATGAAACTCACAGAGATAATCATTTTTAAAAAATCCTATTATAAGGTTTGCCAATCGTTCGGCTGCGGAATTATTTGGTAGTTTGACAAGAATTTTTTGTATGTATACATGTAGTAACATGCTAACATTAAGCAAGATATTTTGTCTGTACTCTATAGTTTTTATAACTCGCAAATAGTTCTTGGTTTCTGGTAGATTGTAAATTGGATCTTTGCCGTCAGCTAGCCAATATGAATCAGCGGTGAAATATATTGCACACTTGCCCGGGTGTTTTTGACAAAAATCAATTACTAATTGTGGTATCTTTTGGCAAAGCCGTGATAGCACGTGATCCCATGCCTGTTCTTTATTGAATAATAGATAGCCAATTGATTCTTGTTGGCTGTTTTTGACAAATAAAGCAATGCACAACGGCATATTGTTTGGCAGGCTAAATATTAAATTTAATGCTTCTAATACTGCAAATTCTGATTTGTTACGGATTAAATAATGAAGGTAAGTTTCCCCGTTAATGTCAGTACCAGCACTGATCAGCTTGAATATATCGTGTTTTTCAAGATCTGCAATATAATAATATTTTGCATATAAGTTTTCTATTAAATCGGCATATTCTGACCTGTAATATTGAGCCCAATAATGTAGCACGCCCTGCTTGTAGTTGTCTGTTTTAAGAATGCAAGCGCCAGATTTTTCAATTAAACCTAAGATCATTTTTTTCTTAATGCCATGCTGGATGCTGAGCATTAAGAAAGTCTGTCCGTGCATGTTAGTTTGACTTATGTTTTGCAGCATTAATTCATATTCTGCATGATCAATGCCAACTACGTTGCCTTCTTTGACTTCTAATTTTGCGAATAACAAGCTAATTTTATTTTGCAATATGGCTGCAATTTCCAGATGCTTTTCGTTAATTGCCGCAGATAATTGTGTGTTTAACTGTTGTGCTCGATTGCTAATTTTTGCATGTAAATTTGCAAAATCTATATTTTCGACTTGCAGCTCAGTAATAAATATTTCTAATAAACCGAACTTGTTTCTGCTGATATGTGCAATTGTTCTGCTTAAAGAGTCAAGCAATAGTGCATATAGGCCGCTTATATCATTAACTTCTTGACTGTTAAGGCTATTGAGAGCTTGCAGTAATTTGCTTCTTGGCTTTAACTGTTGTTTCGTTGCTGTGATTAAAGCCACGGTTTGCTCGACTGCGGCAATTGGCGGCTCTACTATTTCAATTGGTGGTTCAATAGCTGCAGCTTGTTTTATTTCTATGGCCTCCTGGCAAGCAAGATGTTTATGTTTTAACCCTTCCAATAACGGTTTGTTAGTAAGATTCAGTTCTTTTAGGGCTCTTGTTGCAATGCTTGCAAAGTTAGTTTTATCTTTGATTAGCAGATATTCTTGGTCAGAAAAAGTTAATAATTTTTTCAAGAATGCGAGTTTAATCTGGCTAGAAAATTTTTTTCTGGTAATTAAATCCGCGCATACTTCAACTGGAATAATAATATCATCAATAAACTGCTCTATGTGCTTACTTGACTTAGACTTAACCTGCCTGGTATTAAAAAATGCATAAATCTGCGCTAAAGACTCAGGGTACTGTTTTAACATGCCCTGCAATTCAGTAGCATTAATTGGGGTGGCAACATGTTTTAATATATTAATTTTAGGCTTTGGTATAGATTTTAATTCTGGCTCTGGTTTTGGTGTTTCTGTTTTTTCTGTTTGGGATATTGCTTTTTCTTGTGTTATTTCTGTTGGTTCTGGTTGGGATATTGCTTTTTCTTGTGGTATTTCTGTTGGCTCTGGTTGCGGACATGCTATGGTTACTGCTGGCATAGTAGGAATTTGTTGTTGGGTAAATATAATTGGTTTGGGCAGTATTTGCGAGTGAGCCAGATCTATTATGTACCCAATATAATACATACTAAGATTTAAGGCGTAATTATACGTAAAAGGAGTGGCGGTTTGAGAGACCATCGGAAATTGAATTAGCGGCAAATTAGCTATATTATATGCCAATGCCTCGTTAATATGGTAATAAGATATCGCGCCATTAGCCGCTAACACGAAAGAATTTTTGTCGATAAATAATACTCTTGAATAAAGTGCGTATGGTGCTTGATATGTTTCAACAATAAAATCTACATTCTCAACCGTTATTATATTACTGTAAATAAACCCCTGTACATAACCAAAAATTGGTTGCTGATTTTCTAAGTACAGCATCATTGGTAACCAGGTATCACCTTGATTTGCGTAGACTAAGAAAGGCATATCGGCACTCCTGTTATAATTAACTTTTATCTTTTTATTAATAGGGGATAGTTTCGGCGCATTCTATCGCAGAAGTATTGTTTTGCCAAGAATAGTTGATTCTTGATGCTTATAAGGACGGAAAACACTATTTTTAAAGGCGGTTAACAGACTAATTAAGCGCTTGTGTGGCGAGTCGAGGTTCTTAGTTCAAATTCAGAGACAATTGTACCGGGCTTGATTTTAACGCTCGATTAGTACCAACTCTTTCCTGTTAATAATGAAAGTTAATTCATCACCTAGTTTAATATCCAAACGCTCTGCCCCCTCTCAGGATCGCCTCCTATTAGATCGTAAATTTCAACCGTTTCCTTGCTCTGCTATCTATGCTGCTTAAAGGGCCAACTGGTGTACAATGTTTTAATGTCATTAATTGGTTAGCAGAAAACATCGCATCATTAGCTTTTAAAAGATCTGCAGCATTAAATAGCCCAGGTTCGGTTTTTTTAGTAATGGATTCTTGTAGTTTAGCGTCAAAATATGATTTAAAGTCATATGTGGCGGATTCGTTGGTAAAAACACGAGAAACTGCTAAACATACTACACGCAAAGCTCCGTGCTCTTTCAACAAAGCGTCTCTTATCGTATTAAAAGATGTACCGGTTTTAACTACGTCATCCAATAGCAGAATTACTCTGTTATGCACAGCCCCTTTTGTAATCATTAAGTTTTGTAATGCATTTTCGCTAGATCTTTTCCCACCAAGGTGTAATGCTTTTTTAGCGGCAGTCCTATATATATCATCTGTGCCATCAATATTTCTTGTTACACGGGCCAACTCCTTGGCTATCATAGTGGCTCCATGAAGATGAGCTTTCGCTGGGGTGCTAGTGGGGACAGCACAAATTACAATTCTAGTAACAGCTCAGGGTGGTGCCCAATTTTTGCACGGCCGTAACAGCCTCTTTGATTATGTGCATTAAAAATTTGCAAAATGAAGTGGAGTTGGCGTAGAGTTGGGATGGTGTAGTGATAAATGGTTGC
>Ga0209174_10001519_pt1 | contig 16266 bp, 15 predicted proteins | sample JI91814BDNA_FD_187505 | JGI IMG/M metagenome (GOLD analysis project Ga0209174, IMG submission 187505) | Wastewater effluent complex algal communities from Wisconsin, to seasonally profile nutrient transformation and Carbon sequestration -... | ecosystem: Engineered > WWTP > Effluent > Algae...
GACCTATGCGCAGCCCTTTGAAGAAATGCGGGAAGAAGATTTCGTCGGTTTCGACCACGCCGGAAAACCAGACTTTCTGTGCGGCTCACCTTGCCAACACCTTCGGCAACTCCTCCCACCTTGTCGTGTACCCCGGCGAAAGCCTGTACCGCCGCATCGTCCATGAGCGGGTGATTCCTTCCGCAGCAAACTGCAGGGTCCGCCGCCCGTACCGCCCGTTGATCTCATCCAGCTCCCGCATCAGCGCCCGAGGCCGACTGCCGTCCTATCCCTCCGCAGAGAACAACGACGGCTGGCTCTCACCACGCGGCACCAGATTCAGCAGCATAATCCCAGCCTTGTGATAGGCGTAACCAGGTGCGTATTCCACGCCAAAACAGCCACCCATTCCGACACAAGCCCTGCCACTGATTCCGATCAAAGGTCGGCCAAACGTTCGACTCAAAACCCGCCAATAGGCGTTCACCGTGGCAGGATGGTTAGTCGTGAGCTACAATGTAGCTCACTTACCGGAAGGAATAAATCATGGCTACCAATGCTGTTGTTCGTGCGCGCATCGACGAGCACATAAAGGAAGAGGCAAGTGCCGTTCTTGCGGCAATGGGGCTGACCGTCTCCGACGCTTTCCGCATCATGCTGACCCGCGTCGCCCGCGAGAAGGCATTGCCGTTCGAGCCTTTGATTCCGAACGAGACAACCATCGCAGCCATGCGTGAGGCGCGTGCCGGGAACCTCAAGAGCTTCGACAGCGTTGGGGGATTGATGGCGGACCTGAATGCGGAAGATTGACCCGACCGGCCAATTCAGGCGCGACTACAAACGCGAGGCTAAAGGCCAGCATCGGGCAACACTCGATGCCGACTTGGAGCCGGTCTTGGAGGCTCTGGCAAGCGATCAGCCGCTAGAGCCTCGGCACCGTGACCATGCGCTTACGGGTGAGTGGAATGATCATCGGGATTGTCACGTCAAGCCCGACCTGGTGCTGATCTATCGAAAGCCAGATGATGCGACGTTGCAACTCGTTCGGCTTGGCTCGCATAGCGAGCTTGGTCTGTAGCAACTAAGCCACGTGCTACTGGCCATCTGAAACCGTGGCCGACTTTTGATCGGAACGGGTGGCGGGTTTCATCGGAATTCACAACCAGGCCGGTAAATCCGCTTGAGTATCCGGAACGCCCACCGGGTGAGCACCCGCGTATCGTCCGTTGGCACAGGTAGCGGGAGCGTCACCGCCTGCTGATACTGGGGAACATCAGGTTTGAAGATGTTGGTTCGGATGGAGACCTGCACCGCACCAGCCAGGCTGGCCTTGTCTGCCCGCGGCAATGGCCATATAGCTCGCCACAGCCTCCTCAAGTTCGGCGCGCTCCGTAAGGAGCCGGTTGAAACTCCGGCTAGACATGATCTGCTACTTATCCGGGGCAACCTCTTCCAGCTCCAGGCAGGACAGACCACGCAGTTCCCGGATCGTCCGCTCCAATACCACCGAAAAACGCCTGCGGATCAGGTCAGCATCGGCGGTTCTGAGTTGCTCCACCGTGTGGATACCCATCTCCTCCAAACGCCGGGCGATCCTCCGGCCCACGCCCCACACTTCACCCACCTCGATGGTGGAGAAAAGCTGAGCAAGGGCCGGCTCTGAAGTCGTGGTGAAATCACACACCCCATCGATACCAACCAGCTGCTTCTTGGCGCAGTGGTTAGCCAACTTGGACAGCGTTTTCGTGGGGCCGATCCCCACGCACACGGCGAGTCCGAGCCAGTCCGCGACACGCTGCCGGATACGTTGCCCGTAGGCCTCAAGGGCCGGCTCAACGCCTGCAAAGCCGTCGAGCAGCAGAAAACTCTCATCGATGCTGTAAACCTCGACGTTCGGTGAGAAACCGGACAGCACCTGCACTACACGGTTACTGATGTCGGCGTATAGGGCGTAGTTCGACGAGTAGGCCACCACACCGCGACGTTCAGCCTCCTCCCGGATCTGAGACCACGGTGCCCCCATCGGAATTCCGAGCGCCTTGGCTTCCGCCGAGCGGGCCACCACGCAGCCATTTATGACCCCCATTTTCGAACACATACTTTCCCCGTTCTGCCCCCTTTTTTCGAACCAAAATTTGCGAAACTAAAAAAACTTGCCCAAAAGTATAGTGCTATCACCTCCTTTAATACATATAATGCAACCAGAACTATGGTGATCGAAGGAACTACTTGTGGTCTTTAGCGTGGTCAGCGGCAAGGTCTATTCCGACAATACCGGTACATCGTTGCAAATCCCGGTGCTAATGACACCGCAAGGCCCTGTCCGCCCGTTGATTGACTACTGCCTTTCGCTGCGCAGGAGTCTCGCGTGGCAAGAAAAGTTGGTGCGTGGCGTCAAACTGTTCTTGGAGTACCTGGAGGTCAATGCCGTCCAGGGCGAAGAGGAATGGCGGATGTTCCGCAACTTCTCAAACGCCCTGCATGTCGGCACCGTCGATCCCGACACACGGGACGACCCAAGCAATCTCTGGTGGTCTGGAATGGCACCACGCGAAGCTAACTTCATGATCACCCAACTCAGCGACTTCTTTGACTGGCTGGGTCGCGAGGATGCGCCGCGCGCAGCCAAGTTCAATCCTCGCTATGAAGGCAACACACATGATCGACGCTTGGACTACCAAGCGTACAAATATCGTCGTGATAAGGCGTTCCTTGGACACGCGTGGTCAACCAAACCCCAAGAACGTGGACGACTGACGCGGGGCGAACGTACCCCGAAGGTGCTTCCAAAGCGCCCTCCGGCGTTCCCCGAAGAGCGGTTCGAGGAGTTGTTAGTCAAAGGATTCCGGGTCGCAGGAAAGCAGGACTATCGCGGCATGCTGATCACTTTGTTGCTGTTTGGTGGTGGACTTCGCGTCAGCGAACCGTTCCATTTGTACGTTGCCGATGTGCATCCCCATTGGGATGATCCCAGCCGCGCATTCGTCGCCGTCCATCATCCGAGTCTTGGTTACGCGCCCGATGACTGGAAAACCCCAACCGGTCAGCGGGGTTCAAGACAGGAATACCTTGCACTTAAATATGGCTTGGTTCCGCGTCACAAGATACGGGGCAAGCTCAACGCGGGCTGGAAGCATCCTGCGCTGGATGACCGTTGGTATATGCATGTGCACTGGTATCCAGAAACCTACGGGCTTTGGTTCATGCAAATCTGGAAGTGCTACATGGCGCAGATCGCCGACATTGAGCGCAATCATCCCTATGCATGGATCAATGTAGGTAGCGATAAACAGGGGGGTATTTACACCATCGCGCAGTATGAAAAGGCCCTGCAAAACGCTGTCGGGCGCATTGGGTTGATATATGGCAAGAGCTACGGCACCACGGCCCACGGAGGACGGCATGCCTACGGTCAGCGTACGCGACGGGGGGGCATCGATCCGATCATCGTCCAGCGACTCATGCACCATTGCTCGCCAGATAGTCAGATTGTATATACCCAAGCCGAATTTAATGAGGCGCAGGACACGCTGCGCAAGGGCGTAGAAACCTTGCGTCAAAATAACCTGATGGTTCCATCGCAGCAATTAGCGCTGACAAGCGAACTTGATAACTGAGGGACAAAGTTGAAAAGCAAGCTAACGCAGGCGCAAAAGGACGAAATTCAGAGACGAGCGGCGGATGGTGAGATCCGTACTGTTATCGCAAAAACGATGGGTATCGCCGTCCACCTTGTCTATGACCGCGCGCCGAAAGTGCCGCCACGTGTTACGCGTGAGCAGAAAATGGAGATCGTAAGACGCGTCGAAAGTGGCGAGACAAAGAACGCTCTCGCGAAGGAGTTCGGCCTATCCAAAGTAACCGTTCAGGATTACACCAAGCACGTCATTCGAAAACTGCCCGAAGTGCCACAAGAGGTCAGAAAGGAAATCATACGCCGCGCAATTGAGGGTGAATCAGCAAAAACGATCGCTCGCGAATTAGGCTACAGCGTCGGAACAGTTGACTATCACATCAAAAATGTCGCCAGCGACTACCAACTTTCTGATGAGCAAACGGCAGCAATATGGCATGCGCGCCAGACTGGTAAGAAATACGGGCAGATTGCCGAGCAACTGAAACTTCCACGACGGGTTATCTATGCGGCATTAGGGATATACAGAAAGAAGAGCACTGATGACGCCCTTCGCGCTCAGGCGATACGCGCTATGGAAACCGGCGAATCTTCCACTTCCGTAGCCACACGATTGGGGGTTAGTTCAACTGCTGTACTCAGTTGGTTTAGGCGGGATGTTGCCGAAGGTAAGGCCAAGCGACCGGAAAATGTCTCAAAATCAGACGATGATCAGTTCATGTGGATAGCCAAAAGAGACTCAAGTCTTGAGCATTGGCGCAAATTGATTGTCGAGTATGCCGCCACCCACAGTCCCCCATTTTCTACCTTCATTAACGCTCTGAGCGTATTCGTAGATCGTTACCTCCTCGCCCATCGCCTTCCCCTGAATCCAGCCGACTTACTCAACCGCAAACAGTTGGTACCTGACTTCTATGCTGCCTGTCCGCAGGGTAAGTCAGGGCGAACATATAACACCCAGATTTACAACCTGATCGAGTGGGTGCTGGATAGCGAGCAATTTGCCGATATGGAGGACGGCGAACCGCTCCGCTTTACCGACCTCTATCGTAATCCGATTGATCCTAATGCTGGTGGTGAAGATGCATTACCGCAAGCTCGGGAATCCACAAAGACCTTGCTAAGTTACTTGCTCGTCTCTCTTCTGCGCAAGCAGATCGTACAGGGTCCGAACTTCCGCGATTGGACTTGGGCGCAGGGTTTGATGGGGAATAAAGACCTCGATGGGAACAGCCTTGGCCCCGATTGGTTCGAGGTTAGCGAGGATCGACTCGACAAGAGCGATCTAGATTGCGTCTGGCGGGTACGAAGCCCTTCAACTGTAGATCGGCCCGTTCTCGAAATGTGGTCGCCTGTGCGCTGGGTGCATGCCTTACTGCACCTGCAAACCCCCGTACGGGGAGGTCAGGCGCGCATGGCCGACAGCGGCGAGGCAGACACCTTCATCTGGCACGATGCTAAATTCATTCCCAATCCAAGCAAACTCTGCCAAGGTTCGGCCCGCAACCCACGCCAGCAGGGTGTGTTCCGTCGCCCCTCGACCGAGGAAGAGTCCGCAGGAGCAAAGATCACGCTCTATTTCAACTCCAACAAGACCGCCGATATAGGCAAAGGCGGATCAGCACTGGGGTTCGAATGTCCTTGGCCGCAGATGGAGGAATCGGACGAAGACCCCTACCGTTGGCTTGCCAAACTGCGGGACTGGCAGATGAAGTACAACCCGATCCAACGTCTGACGCGATGGATTGACCTGGAAGGCGCTACCAAACTCTCTCCCCAGAGCAAGAATCGGTTGCAGGACTATCCCGATACAGCCTTTCTGTTTCGGCTTCCGGAAGATGCCAAGCACCCCGATTGGCCACTTTCATCAAATAGAGCCAATGTTGCTTGGCAAATTCTCCTAACCGCGTTCGAAAGCGCTCTCGGCGAGCAGGGCATTCGCAGTCCTACAGGAGAACGCATCGAACTGATCAATCCCGAGACAGGTCGAGCATGGAGTTCCCCCCACGCGACCCGCCCAAGCCTGATCACGCACCTGATCATGGACGGAAACGTGCCGCCTATCATTATGACGAAGGTCGTCGGTCATGCGCGGTTCATCATGACCCTTTACTACACCAAGGCCGGACTTGTCGGCATCCAGAATTCGATCAAGCAGGCGACAAAAGTATTGGAAGAAACGAAGCACAAGACCTTTGAGCGCGATCTGCTTAGCGCAAATGCAGAACGGATGCGTGAAATCGCCGTATTCAATACAGAGGACTGGACTACGGTTCTACCGCTGAATTCTGCGGATCGCTCGCCACTTGGTTGGTATTACATGCATGATCGAGTCTGTTTCGCAGGCGGCAATACACATGGAGACAACCAGGTCCCCGGTTGCCATAACGGCGGCCCGGTCAGAACCAAAGAAGGTCGAAATCAGAAAGACATCCACGACCCGGTTCCGGGCGGCGTGCGTAACTGCTGCCGTTGCCGCTGGAGTGCATCGGGCAAGGAGCACCTTGACTCTCTCGCTGCGACCCTGACCAACCGATCCTGGCACCTTCAGAATGCCTCGAACGAAGCCTTGGCGACACTTCGAGAACGTGATGCGATTCTCAAGTCCAAGGCTAGAACCGAGGCGGCTAATGAACCTTTCGGCCAGACTCATGATCTCACGAGCGCCGAGCGCCGCCATGAAGCTGCGATGCATCGAATGCAGGAACTCACGTTGGATGTTGCAGCGCTGAATCGCACCATCGATCGGGTCATGGCCCTGCCCGTCAACGTCGATGGCCCCACTGTACTGGCGTTACAAGGCGATGCCCTGACCGCCCACGCTGTCATTGAAGATGCCAGTGAGCTGCTGCAACTGGCGAATGTGGTGGGAGACATGGAGTTGTACCCAGACCTTCAATCGAATACTGGCGAGGCGGTCTATGCCTATGCCGATCTGCTCGACAACGCTTTCGAGTGCGAGGGTCATCCACGCATCCTAGTACGACTATCCAAGGACGAAAAGATGCAGTGCGCCAACGCCCTCATGCGGCAACTGGAGCGGCACGCCAACCCGCAAAACCATCTGCTCGGACGCCGGGCAGTGGTTGAAATCATTGACCGTGGCGAGTCGCTGCAAAAGCTGCTTGGGGTGAAGCTGAATGAGATTGCGCGCCAGGCATTGCCCGCCAAGAATCAGACGCCCTTGCGTCTTGTGAAGCCAACGACGGAGGACGATCATGACGACCGACGTGCATCCTGACGAAGTGTTGAAGGCGATCCTCGACAAGGGCAATCGTCGCGACAAGGAAGAGAAGCTGCGCAAGATCCATGAGCTGTGCTCATTGGAATACAGCCGGCACAGCCAGGGCGCCCGCGACCTGAGCATAGCCAACATGGCCCGCGTTGCTGAGAGCCATGGACTCTTCAAGGCGCGCACGATCTACAACAAGCAGTCGGAAGACTACGCAGCACTGATCAAGGCGTGGGAAGCCTACAACGGTCCCAAGCCGTCGAAAGCGGTCAAGGCCCAGCTTGCACCAGCTGACAAGCATGCCTTCCTCAAGAAGATTGAAGACCCGGCCGTCCGTAGCCTTTGTCAGATGGCGATCATTGAGCGCGACAAGATTCGCGCCGAACTCAACATGCTCAAGAGCGTGACAGTCGTTCCCATCGACATGAGGCCGTTGGGGGCTGAGATTGCTAAGGGATCAACGAATGTAGCGATAATCGAACCGGCAGCGCAACTCACCGATTCCGAACGCAATGCTCTCGCTGCCGCCATCGATCCCAAGTCCCTGGCTCAGCAAAAGCTGCGTATCGGCGATACCGGGGAGATCGTAGATGAACGCGGGCGCTTCGTCTTCAATCCGGGCTTCGCCACCGCCATCGCCAAAATCCTCGGCAGGAGTGACAGAACGCCAATGCTGGAAGTGAAGGGAAAGCGGGTATGAGCCAATCCAACCAATCCGGCCAGCAACTCGCACGTGACAACCTCGCCAAGTTCCAATCGTGGATCGCTGAGCGCGAGGTCACCAACGACTGGCACGACTACCTGCGAGGCGACAAGCTCAACCGCAGCGAGATTGCCGCCGAATGCGACTTCTCCCTGTCGGTCATGCGTCAGAACCCGGCCGTCAAGGAGGCTCTGGAGGCCCTGGAGAGTCGATTGACAACCCTTGGCCTCACCCAACCCCTAAGAACCGCTCCTGACGCTTCCAATGAGGCCGCAGCCGCCTCCGAGAAAGTCATCGACAAGCGGATCATGGCCGCCAAGGGTCGCGCGGAAGCGCGGGTCAAGGCGCTGGAAGAACAGAACGCCAGCCTCAAGGCCGAAGTCGCCAGCTTGCGTGAGCGGTTGCGCCGCTTCGAGCATCTGGATGATCACCTTTCTCGTACCGGAAGGCTGCTGCCCGCATGAACGCCCGGCTCACCCCGCCGATGGTGAATGTCAGCCTGCGCATCACGTCGATCCGCAGTCGCGGCAAGGCCGGTGGTGCCGTGTTCGCCGGCGTGACCGATGGCGCAGAGCACTACGCCGTCGTCTCCGACTACCGCCTCCTTCCGGATGCCAGCCTGATAGAGAAGGGTCAGGTTTGGCTCATCGAGGGGCCGGTGACGATGCGCAGCGCGACCGTCGGCAGTACCGCCATCCTCCGGCATGAGCAGGTCATCAACGCCACCGCCGCCGAGATGCTGCGACCCACCGGGCGCAACATGATCGATTGGATCGCCAACTGCCCCGACTGTGCCGGGATCGGGCAGGTCAAGGCCAGACGGCTGTATGACCGCTTCGGTCCCGATCTGGCTGACCTCATTGAAGACCGCGACCTGGAGGCCCTGACCCAGATCATCAGCGCGGAAGCCGCTGAGCTGCTATGCAACGCCTTCGACAAGTTCAAGGTTGCCAATGCCCTGCTCTGGCTGGATCGCGTGGGCATGAGCCGCAAGATGGGCCAGAGCGTCGTCAGCTACTGGAAGGGCGAGGCGCAGGAGAAGATCGAGGCCAACCCCTATGCCCTGATCTCCTTCGAGGCCGACTGGAAGAAAGTCGATACCTTTGTCCGCACCCGCCTCGGCATCGCCGAAGACGATCCCCGCCGCCTCGCCGGAGCGGTCGAGGACGTGCTGTACGGCAGCATGAGGCACGGCCACACCTGCCTCCCCGAGAGCGAGGCCCGCACACGCCTGTCCCGGCTTCTGGACAGCGCTGAGCTGGCCGAGCGGGCGCTGAATCCTTTGCCACAAAATGATCCCCAATCGGAGGATGTATCTGGCATTCCATTTCACCGCATTGACGGCCTCCTGCAAGCCCATGGCGCATGGTTGATCGAAAGCTACGTTGCCCGTCGCCTGCACGAAATGGTCGCGGGCGAGGATGAATCAGGACAGTCCGGCCTCTTCGCGCAGATCGCCCCCCACCCCAGGGGCATTGAACAAGTCATTGACGACTATGAGGCCACGCACGGAATCACCCTGTCCGAGGAACAGCGCCTCGCTGTGCGTACCTCGGCCGCCAATCATCTGAGCCTGATCTTGGGTGGAGCCGGCACCGGCAAGACCACCGTGCTCAAGGCGCTGTATGAAGCACTGGGGGATCAGCGTGAGAATATGCCGATCTATCAGCTTGCCTTGGCCGGCCGTGCCGCCCAGCGCATGGCGGAGGCCACCCAACGCGAGGCCATGACCATCGCCGGCTTTCTTGCCGGGATCGAGCCGGGTTCCATCGAAATCGGTAGCGCAGTCGTCGTCGATGAAGTCTCGATGGTCGATGTGATCCTGATGTATCGGTTGTTGCGCCATATCCCCTCGGGTGTGCGCCTGATTCTCGTCGGCGACCCCAGCCAGCTTCCGCCCATCGGCCCCGGACTCGTCCTGCATGCCTTGGCGGAGCTGCCGAGCATCCCGCAAACCGAACTGAAGGTGGTCAAGCGCCAGAGCAGCGCCAGTGGCATCCCGCAAGTTGCCGCCGCGATCCGCGCCCATCAGGTGCCGGCCTGGGTGGAGTACCAGGGCAAGGGATCAGGGGTGTCCTTCGTGCCCTGCGATGACGCGCGACTTGAGGATACGGTACAGGCCATTTACGAAGACTTGGGCGGCAATGGCACTGACTACGCCGTGCAAATCCTCTCCATCACCAACGCCAACCTGGGCGGGGTGAAGAACCTCAATGTCGCCCTGCACAATCGCTATCAGGCCGATGGCGAGGTGGTCATGGCGCTGGACGCCGAGTACGGCAACGTCGCCGCCAATACGCTCGACCGCATACCTCTGTGCGTGGGCGATTTAGTCATCTTCACCGAAAACAACTACAAGCTTGGCCTGCGCAATGGCAGTCTCGGGCGCATTGTCGGAGCGTTGCCGGTCAGCGAACCGGATGACCCCTGCTGCCGCTGCATGTTTGAAGGCGGTGAGTACCTGCTTGACTCCACCCAGGTCCAGACTCTCAGCCACAGCTACAGCATCACGGTGCACAAGAGTCAGGGGAGCCAGTTCACGCGGGTGATCGTGCCGATCCGCAAGTCTCGCTTGCTTGACCAAACCCTGATCTACACAGCAGTCACCCGGGGCGTCGATCAGGTGGTGCTGGTGGGAGATCTGGATGCTACGAACGCCTCCATCAAAGCCCCAGCCACCGCCGCTCGTCGGAATGTGATGTTGCCGAGATTGCTGACCAAGGGACTGAAATGAGCGACGGGCTGTCAAGGGACCGTGGAATAAATAGGAGGGGCCCGCTTGCGGGAGGAAGCCTGTTTATGCCGCGAAAGCCCTTGACTGAACGACGCGACCCAACGCTCCCGGCTGCTGGGGTGGGTTGGTTTTTAACCCGCCCCGGCTGCCCCACGGCGAGTGCGGGGTTTGGGGCAGCGCCCCAAGGTCCGGGTACGGCCAGGAACCGCCGGTCGCCATTTTCCGAAAGCCGTCATCTGAATGACTGCTGCACTCTGATACTTGCCAGAGTATCAATTCCGGCTCGTCGGCCTTATGGAGCGCTCCACATAAGGCCGACGAGCACTCGGTCGCCAAGTCGCCCGAATGACTGCTGCAATCAACTACCTGCCGTTGGACCGTTGCAGCGACGAATGGCAGCAACGGGCACGAAGCGGGCTTAGTTCGTCATCTTTGGCCAGGCTTCGGAATGGCCGTCAGCACAACTACGGAATACATAATACATATTTGTTAGGATGGCCAGAATGGCCGTTTTTATGGGCCACTCACTCACTCACCTAAACAACTATGTGAAAAAGGGCTGATTAAACCCATCGTTGTTCGACAGGACAACAAGCGGTGTTGCCCTTAGGGTTGGATCGAACAGCTTCTCGCACGAAGCGTAAAAGTTGTTGCAATCCACCAGCGCGAAGATGGGCATCGCTCTCCAATCAGACCGGCATTCGCTTGAACTTGCCGACCACCACGCCCCAGATCACGCAGTCCATCTCTTGGGTGACGATGAGCGGCCGGTACTTCGGGTTCTCCGCTTCGAGCGCCATCCGACCTCCACGACGGTAGAGGCGCTTCACCAGGCGCAGCCCATCCACGAAGGCCACGACGATGTGCCCATGCCGGGGGCGCACGCTCTTGTCCACCACCAGGATGTCGCCGTCGAAGATCTCGGCGCCCTCCATCGAATCTCCCTGGACCGGGAAGAAAAACGTACTGACCGGGTTGCGGACCAGGTACTCGTTGATGTCGAGGCGTGACTCTTCGTAGTCTGCGGCGGGCGAAGGAAAGCCCGCGGAGATCTTGATCGAATCCACCGGCAACGCCTGTCGAGGCGCACCGGGCAAGGGAACGAAGATGCCACGGGTGTTGATGAGATCGGGCGTGGTGAGAGTACGAAACTTAGGCATGAGAGCAACACAAGACGGATGCTGTAATTTTATACAGCCATCACACCAATGCAAGCGACCTCGTCACGTCGCCGCAGCCTCGCAGATAATGGATGCGTTGATCCTTGCGTCCACAGCTATCAGTGGCCGAGGCAGGATGACGCTTGATGACAACTGGTATCCCATTACGACTGGGATACCATCTGTACCATACCGAACACTCCGCATTGCGTCGAAGCTATCGCGTCGACGACTTTGCGCACCCTGGGCTGTTGCCCGCCTGCTACGCTCACGATGACACAGAGCAACTCGAACACTTTGAACATCGCCCTAGCTTGAACTTCCGACTTGACGCGCAGCCCCCCCCCTCATTAGGCATGCACTCCGGAGTGCATGCCTAGATAGAATCACGAAGCTAAAATTGCCAGGGAAAGCATGAAAAAAAACATAGTGAGAATAGGTTTGCTGGGTTCGATAGTGCTTACAGGGATTTCATTCCCGATCGTGGCGAACGCTGGTTACGTATTTAGCGAGCTCAAACCGCTCGCGGGCGGCAGTCGTAGCATGGCTTTTGGTATCAATAATTTAGGGCAGGTCGTCGGAACAACTGATTTCAATGCCCCCTGCATGGGTTGTGGTGGATATACACGTGCAACATTTTGGGACGGGACGACAACAGCGACGGAGTTGCGAACGCCCGGAACTTCTGGTTACGCATACGACATCAACGATATGGGACAGGTTGCAGGCTACGAGCACTATTCCTACAGCTCCCATACGAATGCCGTGATCTGGAATAATGGCGTTCCGTCCGCATTGACGACTCTGAGTGGTCGTCCGAGCATCGCCAACGCCATCAACAGTGTTGGCCAAGTCCTCGGGAATGGGCTGGCGGGTAGCACCACCGGTACGGCCGTCGTTTGGTCCGCAGGGGCAGCGACCATCTATCTGGGTGCAAACAGTAGTGCATCCGACATCAATGATGTTGGTCAAGTTGCAGGCCGCTTAAACGAAGCTCCTACCGTGTGGAGAAGTGCCACACCCACCGCATTGGGCACCTTGGATGGGGGATACGCCGTCACCGAAGCGATCAATAACGCCGGACAGGTTGTAGGGTGGTCATCGACCCGCAATGGTTCTTACCATGCCACGCTATGGACCGACACCGATGCAATTGATCTGGGCACGCTTGGTGGGACGAGCTATGCCCAAGGGATCAATGATGAAGGTATTGTGGTTGGCGAATCTTACGACGCTGACGGGGTACTACGTGCCTTCCTTTGGGACGGTAAAGTCATGCGGGATCTGAATAATCTGCTTGATCCGGTCGTAGCGGACACCGGCTGGCATCTGATTGACGCCTATGACATCAATGATTCGGGGCAGATCGTAGGTCGCGCACGAAACACCACGACTGGAGACGTCCACTCATACCTTTTGACCCCAGACTCCTTTTCTGTGCCTGAGCCGGATAGCTATCAGCTAATGCTCGCAGGGCTTGGACTCCTCGCCCTTCGTGGCAAGCGTCGGCAGCCAATGTAGAAGACTGTGCCGATGAGAATTTGTCTGGTCACACTGAGAAAAATCTCACTTTAGAGAGTTAAAGGCCGAATCCTTTGACGAGAAACAGCACAAGAACCTCCAAATTCATGTTGGCGAAATCGAGACGGATTACACGACGGCTTACGTACAAACGTGTCGGTTTAGTCTATTTTCGCCCAATTTTATTCTTACTCGTGCCATCAGGCATTGCAATTAGCAAGACCTTCTTCACCCGCTTGTAATTCTTACGACCCGTACCCTCGCAAGTTTTATGAACACACCACCCAGTCCCTGCGCACGCCTTACAACTTATCGCATCTGACCAAGCGTAACCGCCAATGCAGGTGCATTTATTTCCACGATCCCATCCACTACCATCACACTCGTTACACTCAACACGCTCTCGTTTTTCCCCGACACCACGGCAAGACGGGCATTTAACCCATCCCATTACACACATCTCCCACCCCTGTACCCTATCGTCCTGAGTGACGAACACAGGGAGGGTGCAGATGAGCTGGGCGAAGCAGGAGTTTGAGACGATCGAGCTGGGCGATGCGCGGCTGAATCAGCGTGCAGTGCTGCTGGCCGAACGGCTGGGTCAGAAGCCCGGAGCGAGCATTCCCGGTGCGTGCGAGAACTGGGCTGAAACGGCCGCGGCATATCGATTCCTGCGCAACGAACAGGTGGGCTGGGAGGAGGTGCTGAGCGCCCACGCCCAGGCCAGCCAGGCGCGGATCCGCGAGCACGCAGTGGTGCTGTGCATCCAGGACACCACCGAACTGGACTACAACGGGCAGGCGATGAGTGGGCTGGGGCCGCTCAGCTTTGAAGCCCAGCGCGGCCTGTACCTGCACCCCACCTACGTCGTCAGCCCCGAGCGCGAGCCGCTGGGCGTCACCAACGCCTGGACCTGGGCGCGGGAGTTCAAGCAGGGCGATGCGCCGCGCGGCGGCATTCTCGAGAGCGTGCGCTGGGTCGAGAGCTACGAGCGCATCGCCGAACAGGCCCGCGCCCTGCCCGAGACCCGACATGTGTGCATCGGCGACCGGGAGTCGGACATGCTGTCGCTGCTGGTCAAGGCACGCGACCTCGGCTACCCGGCCGATTATCTGGTGCGCTGCCAGCACAACCGGGTGCTCCCCGAGGGCGACAAACTGTGGGAGCGGGTCATGGCCTGCACGCCCCTGGGCAGCGTGCGCTTCGAGTTGCCCGCCGGGCGTGGGCGCAGGGCGCGGCCGGTCGAGCAGGCACTGCGGGCCGAACGCATCAAGCTGGCCGATCGCCAAGGCGGCACACTCGAAGTGACGTGCCTCATCGCCACCGAGATCAACGCCCCCGCAGGCAGCAAGCCCGTGTGCTGGCGCCTGCTCACCAACCGGGCCGTCCCCACGCTGGCGGCGGCGGTCGAGCTGCTCGACTGGTATCGGGCCCGTTGGGAAATCGAGCTGTTTTTCCTGGTGCTCAAGGAGGGGTGTCGGGTGGAGCGCCTGCAACTGGCCGATACGGATCGGCTGCAAACGGCGCTGGCGCTGTACATGGTCATCGCCTGGCGGATCAACCGCCTGATGCGTCTGGGGCGCACCCTGCCGGATTTACCCGCCGACCTGGTGTTCGAGGCCGACGAGTGGCGCGCCGCCTTCATTCTCAACAAGAAGCCCGTCCCGAAAACGGTGCCACCCCTGAACACCGTGCTGCGCCTAGTTGCCCAGCGCGGTGGTTTCCTCGCCCGCCGGCACGACGGCGAGCCAGGCGCCAAAACCATCTGGCTGGGTCTCCAGGAGATCGCCGTCTTTGTAGAAGGCGCCCGCTATGCACGGCAGTTCGGGGAGGCGTGAGATGTGTGTAATGGGATGCACATGACCACCTGCATAATGGCCGGGAGGTCCTTTGCTCGCAACGGCAGAAAAGTTGTTCACCGCGAGTTCTGTGCAATGCAGAAGTGCCCTCCGTGAAAAAACGCTTCTGAACGCGGGTGCCCATAATCTGCAGCCTTGCGTGACACGCCTAACCAAAAATTCATTCACAGAGGAGCTTTGATACATGGCAATCAGTTTGCAAAAGGGCGGGAATATCAGCCTTTCGAAAACAACCCCGAATCTGAAGAACGTGTTGATTGGCCTCGGCTGGGATGCACGCTCTACGTCTGGTGACGATTTCGATCTCGATGCAAGCGTTTTTATGGTCGGTTCGAGCGGCAAGGTGCGCTCCGATGCAGACTTTATCTTTTACAACCAGCTCCGCAGTACCTGTGGCTCCGTTGAGCACACCGGGGACAACCGGACCGGGGACGGCGATGGGGATGACGAATCCGTCAAGGTCGTACTCGATAAGGTCCCGTCAGTAATCGAGCGGCTCGTGGTAGCGGTGACCATCCATGATGCCCAGGCGCGTAACCAGAACTTCGGCATGGTCCGCGGGGCATACATTAGGTTGGTCAACATCGAAACGAACGACGAGATCGTGCGCTTCGATCTGACCGAAGACGCGTCGGTCGAAACTGCGATGATCTTCGGCGAGGTCTATCGCCACAACAACGAATGGAAATTCAGGGCGGTCGGCCAGGGTTACGCCGGCGGTCTGCATGCGCTTGCTGTCGCGCATGGTATCAACGTTCAGTAAGCCCCCTTCGCTCACCACCCACAACCAGGAAGGAAGAACTACATGGCAATCAGTCTGCAAAAAGGCGGCAACATCAGCCTCTCAAAAGAAGCCCCCGGCATGAAGAAGATGATCGTTGGCCTGGGTTGGGACGTTCGTTCCACCGATGGCGACGGCTTCGACCTCGATGCGAGCGCGTTCCTGCTCAACAACACGGGCAAGGTGCGTTCGGATGCTGATTTCATCTTCTATAACCAGGCTAAGTCCGCTGACGGCAGCATCCAGCACGCGGGGGACAACCGCACGGGTGACGGCGAGGGCGATGACGAGTCGATCGTGATCGAACTGGACAGGGTGCCGGCCGATATCGAGAAGATTTCGGTGTGCGTCACGATCCACGATGCGGAAGTGCGGCGCCAGAACTTCGGCATGGTCTCGAGTGCCTATGTTCGTTGCGTGAACGCAGACGGCAACACCGAAGTCGCCCGTTTCGACCTGTCTGAGGACGCCTCGGTCGAAACTGCAATGATCTTCGGTGAGATCTATCGCCACAGCGGCGATTGGAAGTTCAAGGCAATTGGTCAGGGCTTTGCCGGCGGGCTAGGGCCGCTCGCGAAGAACTTCGGCGTCAACGTCTAAGCGCAGCGTGTTGTCGCGAGACGCCCCGGCGGACGCCGCTGGGTGTCTCCGCTTCTCGACCAT
>Ga0209174_10001521_pt1 | contig 16263 bp, 11 predicted proteins | sample JI91814BDNA_FD_187505 | JGI IMG/M metagenome (GOLD analysis project Ga0209174, IMG submission 187505) | Wastewater effluent complex algal communities from Wisconsin, to seasonally profile nutrient transformation and Carbon sequestration -... | ecosystem: Engineered > WWTP > Effluent > Algae...
AAGGGCGACTATCGCATGGCAATTCGAGGGGATAATCCTGATAATATGCTAGATATTTTAAAAGGAAAAAGTGATTCTATTTTTCAAGTAGAAATTGCAGGAGTCAAAACGCAAATCTATCCCGGCTCTGTTTACCAGGAAAGAAAAAATCTAGTCGAGTTTTACTTAAATGCATACGACAAAATTCCTTCCGGTAAAGTAAAAGTGAAGCTTTTTCTAGATGAGCCATCTAAGAATAATAGACTCTTAGATGAAACTATTTTTCCTATGCCAGAAAATTTTGAAGAAGACAAACAGCCGTTAGTCACCGGACTTTCTCCTATGGGGGGAGTGATCGGGGACACGATTACAATGTCTGGAAAAAATTTTGGCTCGAACGTTGACAAGATTGATATTTACTTTTATGATTTAGATGATAGCTCTATTGATATGGAACTACCGGCTGATTTAGAAGTGAGTGATTATCAGCCAATCGAATACATGCAGATGAGAGCCAAGACTTCTCCCTTTTATATTTCTACCACTCTAGATGGAGTTCAGCATGTAAATTTTACAATTCCGACGACTCCCTATTTGAAAGAACTTGCAGATAAAGCTTTCTTTCGTAAAAGTATTCGGCTCAAAGTTTTTGTTGATGGAAGACCGAGTTCTTTTATGAAAGTGACAATTCTTCCTAAGAACTGGAATAAAAAAGTAATCGCACTTGCCATCTTAGTAACATTTGTTGGACTTGCTTTTATTTCTCTACTCATAGGCAAATGGAACTTTGTCCCTTATGTGTTGTTAGATAAAAACACAAACACTTACAGTCTTTCTCGCTTTCAGGCTTTCACATGGACGGTAGTGCTTACAGGAAGTTATTTTTATATCGCGATTGCATTTGGAATCCTTTTACAAAATGGAAAAATTCCAGAGTTCAATCCATCTCTTGTCGGACTAATGAGTATTAGCTATACAGGTTTTATTGCATCCCATTTTTTAAACAAAAAGAATCCTAAGAATGCAATATCCGATACACCACCTGCCCTAAGCGACCTATTCATGGAAAACGGGGTAATTGATATTACGCGCTTACAGCTTCTATTGTTCACAGTCGTTGCCGTCATTGTCTATCTTTACAATCTTTATCTGAACAATACACTCAATGGTTTACCCGATATTCCTGCTACACTTCACGGACTTCTAGTATCAAGCCAAACTGGTTACATCGGAGGAAAAGTCTTTGGGGATAAGATAGCGGTTAATAGAATTCTTCCCCGAAAGATATCTATCTCTGACAAAACAATTGAATTACACTTGATCGGTGCTGGTTTCGTCGATGGAATGAAGTTGATGATAGAAGGCTCTCCTTCTGATCCGGTTCTCGTTCAATATTCAAGCCCTTCCACTATCAGTTGCTCTGTTCCAATGGAAAAAGAAATTGGCAATAAGAATCTTGTGATCATTCCACCTTCTGGCTCCACAATGGTAATTCCAAATGCTATTGAAATTGTAGCAGGCGCTGTAGAGGCTACAGACGATTTGCCAGCAGAGCCAGAAGTCGTTGCGAATGGCAGTAAGAAAAAGAAAAGTTAAATGAAATTTGTATTAGATTTACAGGAAAAAGAATGAGTAAAAGTAACGAAGAATGGGGAAGTAGAATTGGAATTATTTTGGTAGTTGCAAGTGGAGCCATCGGGCTTGGAAATTTTTTACGATTTCCGGGACAGGCTGCAAAGTTTGGTGGTGGAGCCTTTATGGTTCCTTATATCGTCAGCTTTTTAATACTTGGAATTCCTGTTTGCCTTTCGGAGTGGATCATGGGTCGCATGGGCGGCAAACACGGACATAGCGCTCCGAATATTTTCAAGAATTATATGAGCGGAATTCCTTTGCAGGTTACTAGTGCTATTGCGCTCATCATTCCCATTATGATTTACACGTATTATGTGTTCATTGAAGCTTGGTGTCTTGCCTATGCTGTTGATTTCGTGACCGGTTCGATTAATCTGCACCCGCCACATACATTAGCTACTTCAAGCAGTGAGGCATTAATTCAAACTTCAACAGAGCATTTTAATACTCTCACGGGCACGAAAGCCAACGGTGCGTCCTTCGAAAGTAAGATCGTCTACTACGTGTTAGCCTGCTATGCGATGAATTTCTTTTTGGTTTACAGGGGAATTGCAAAAGGACTAGAAGCATTTGCTAAAATGGCAGTTCCAGTCTTATTAATTTCTGCATTCATTATTTTAGGAAAAGTTCTTTCGCTCGATAATATTTCAGTTGGACTTGGAAGAATGTGGAATCCGGATTGGTCTGCACTTCTGAGAGGCGAAGTGTGGATAGCCGCCGCCGGACAAATTTTCTTTTCGCTATCCGTTGGATTTGGGATTGTTCTTACTCTTGCCAGCTATTTAAAAGAGAAAGACGATGTGCAGTTATCTGGATTATCCGCTGCCTCTCTCAATGAATTTGTAGAAGTAGTCTTCGGTGGACTCATTACAATTCCTGTTGGATTTTTATTTTTAGGAGCCAGTGTAGTTTCCTTCGGGACATTCGGTATGGGTTTCGTAGCATTACCCGCTATTTTTTCCCAAATGCAAGGCGGACAATTCTTTGGTGCTATTTGGTTTTTCATTTTGTTCATTGCTGCTTTAACTTCAAGCGTAACTATGGTGCAACCCGGAATTACATTTCTTGAAGAGGGATTTCACTTCAAAAGAAAAGAATCAATTCCTATCCTGTTTGCCTTTACCCTCTCCATTACTCTTTTAATTGTATACTTTAATAAAAATCTTGCGGCACTCGATCATACTGATTTTTGGATTGGAACTTTTTTAATTTATGTTCTAGCCACTATTCAAATTCTAATCTATGGATGGAAAATCGGAACAAAGGAAGCAAGACTAGAAGGGGCTAAAGGCGCGTTAATCCCTCTTCCTCCGGGATTTGACTTTATTATAAAATACATCACTCCCGCTTTTTTATTAATCATTTTCACTGCTTTTGTTTTAAGTGAAGATGGGCTTATGAATTCTTTTAATAGAATGAGTGAAACCTATATGCTGACAAAAGTTTCCGCGACTTTAACAACAGAAGATGCGATAAATCAGGCACAAGTAGCACGCGGAGTCTTTCTTGGAATAATCAGCATTTTTCTCTTTTTTGTTTTTTTAGTAAATTTAAGTCTTAAAAAAAATAAGGAGATATAATATGAATTTAGAGGGAACACTTATCATGATTGTTTCGATCTCACTTGTAACAGGACTTGCAGCTTTTTGTGTATTGAAAATAATGCAGGGACATGGAAAATAGTTGGACTTAATTTCCTGCCAATTATTTTCTTATCAAATATGACGAACTTAAGAGCCAAAGGTTTTTTTCATCTAACTCTTGTATATCTCATTTGGGGAAGCACATTTCTTGGTATCCGATTTGCGGTGAGAGGGGAAGGAGGATTTCCACCTTACACACTGGCAGCAATTCGCGTAGGCATTGCAGCATTGATTATGTTTCTAGTTTCGATTCTTTCAGGGAAATCTTTAAGCGTTAGTCGCGCTACCCTACTCCATTTAGTAATCACCGGTCTATTACTCTGGGTGGGTGGTCATGCGTGGGTGATCTGGGGAGCGCAAAAGGCTGATTCTGGTTATGCGGCACTTCTTTTTGGGGCAACTCCTCTCTGGGCTGTCCTATTCGAATTTTTAATTCACAAAAAATCTTTAAATTTGCCATCAATCGTCTCTGTATTGTTAGGGTTTACGGGCATTATCTGCTTATCAGTTCCGGGACTTCTCGACAAAAACAATTCTGGCAACGCACCTGACTTACTTACCTTTCTTGCTTTGTCATTAGCGCCCGCTTCCTGGGCACTTGGCTCTGTATTGCAAGGAGACAAATTAAAAGAAATTCCAGCTCTAGTAAGTGCAGGTTACCAGCAGTTATTCGCTGCCATTGGTTGTGGATTACTTGCTCTATTTTTTTCAGAGCCTATCCCTCATCCTTCAAACGAAGCTTTATTCGGGCTAAGTTATATTACCCTCTTAGGCTCAGTCGTTGCATTTTACTCCTTTACTCGCGCCTTACAACTATTACCCTCTTCTATCGTAATGAGTTTTGCCTATGTGAATCCGGTCATTGCTGTCATTCTGGGCTTTTTTTGGGCGGGAGAGCAAATTACTTTCTGGAGTCTGGCAGGAATGTTTCTTATAATCACAGGCGTCATTATTTTACTACAAGCGGACAAAAATCATTTGGCAGATAAGGAACTAGAACATGGGAATATTTAAGCGACAAACTTCTTTTATCAATGGGAAATTCCTTCCCTCCTCGTCTAAGAGAAATGTGGTAACTACATGTTATCCGGCAACAGGAGAAATTCTTTGTGAATTAGAAGAGGCAAATTTGGAAGACATTACCTATGCAGTAGAATCGGCAGAAAAAGGTTTTAAGATTTGGTCTAAGATGAAAGGTGCCGAGAGAGGAAGAATACTATTACGCGCTGCTCATTTACTCCGTGAAAGAGTTAAATCCTTAGCAGAAATCGAAGTGTATGACACAGGTAAGCCAATTTCAGAGGCAGTTAGTGTCGATATTCCTTCCGCGGCAGAGGCTATTGAGTATTTTGCGGGACTTGCCTCTTCTCTGCATGGAGATCACTTTGATTTGGGTTCTAGCTTTGTATACACCCGTCGTGAGCCACTTGGAATTTGTGCGGGAATTGGAGCCTGGAATTATCCATTACAAATTGCCTCTTGGAAAGCAGCCCCCGCACTCGCCTGTGGAAATGCGATGATCTTTAAACCTTCCGAATTAACGCCATTAACCGCTCTGAAGCTAGGCGAAATATTCGCAGAAGCAGGTCTTCCAGACGGAGTATTCAATGTATTAGTCGGAGGAAGAGAAGTTGGAAAAGAATTAGTTCGTCACAAAAAGATTTCCAAGATTTCAATCACAGGATCAGTTCCAAGTGGAAAGGCAATTATGGCAGAGGGAGCGGTTACACTTAAAAAAATTACATTAGAGCTTGGCGGCAAATCACCGTTAATCATATTCGATGATGCAAAACTAGACTCGGCTGTGTCTGCTTCTCTATTAGCAAACTTTTATACGCAAGGGGAAGTATGTTCCAATGGCACGAGAGTATTTGTGCATGAGTCAATTCAGAAAGCTTTTCTAGAAAAACTTTTATCTCGCACTCGTAATTTAAAAATCGGTGATCCAATGGATATGGCAACTCATGTGGGTTCTCTTATTAGCCGCGAACATTTTGAAAAAGTCATGCGTTATGTGAAACTAGGAAAAGAAGAAGGAGCCAAACTTCTTTGCGGTGGGGAAATTCCTAGCTGGGAAGAAAAGGATGCGAGGTTTAGAAAGGGAGCATTTATTGAGCCCACTATTTTTAGCGAGTGTAATGATCAAATGACAATCGTAAAAGAAGAAATCTTTGGACCTGTAATGTCTGTTTTGTCCTTTAAGAGCGAAGAAGAAGTAATTGAAAGAGCAAATGACACCGAATTCGGATTATCCGCTGGAGTATTTACGCAGGATATTACTCGCGCTCATCGAGTAATCGCTGAAATGCAAGCAGGAACTTGTTGGATTAACAACTACAACATTACCCCAATCGAAGCTCCCTTTGGTGGATACAAGTATTCTGGAATTGGTCGGGAAAATAGTCTTGCGGCAATTGAGCATTATACGCAACTAAAATCTGTATATGTAGAAATGGGCGAAGTAGATTGCCCTTACCCTTAAAGAGGAATAACAATGAAACAAAAACAATATGACTTTATAATTGCTGGCGGTGGGTCTGCTGGCTGCGTGTTGGCAAATCGACTGAGCGAAAATCCGGCTAACAAGGTGTTGCTCCTTGAGGCAGGAAGATCTGACTATTTTTGGGATATATTTATCCATATGCCATCAGCTCTTGCCTTTCCGATTGGAAATCCTCTCTATGATTGGAAGTATGAGTCCGAGCCCGAGCCTTATATGAATAATCGTAAAATCTATCATGCGCGCGGTAAAATTTTAGGTGGATCTAGTAGCATTAACGGTATGATATTTCAAAGAGGAAATCCAATGGACTATGAGCGTTGGGCGAAAGATCCTGGAATGGCAAATTGGGATTATGCGCATTGTCTTCCTTATTTTAAAAGAATGGAGACTTGCACTGCGGGGAGTGATGAGTTCCGCGGTGGTGAGGGTCCACTTGTTTTAGAAAGGGGTCCTGCGGTTAATCCATTGTTTGACGCATTTTTTAAGGCGGTGCAAGAAGCCGGTTATCCACTGACTAAAGATGTAAATGGATACCAACAAGAAGGTTTTGCAAAATTTGATAGAAATATTCGGAATGGAAGACGACTCAGTGCTGCACGTGCTTATTTGCATCCTGTAAAGTCCCGTCCCAATCTTGAAGTTATTTGCAATGCTCATGTAACAAAAGTAATTTTTGAAGGCAAACGCGCAGTAGGCGTCGAATTTTCAGGATTATTTGGAATGAAGAAAAAAGCATTTGGCGGCGAAGTGATATTATCCAGTGGAGCCATTGGCTCTCCTCAAATTCTGCAACTCTCAGGAGTAGGAAATGCGTTAGAGCTAGATCCACTTGGAGTAGATATGATTCATGATTTACCAACTGTCGGTGAGAACATGCAAGATCATTTAGAGGTATATATTCAATATGCGTGCAAGAAACCGGTATCCGTTGCACCGTCTCTCAAAAAATACAACTGGCCATGGATTGGATTTCAATGGTTATTTATGCATAAAGGTCCGGGAGCCACCAATCATTTTGAAGGCGGTGGATTTATTCGAAGCAACGAAGAAGTGAAATATCCGAATATCATGTTTCATTTTTTGCCAGTTGCGATTCGCTATGATGGCTCTGCGCCGATTAAAGGACATGGATACCAAGTGCATGTGGGACCGATGTATTCAGATGCGATGGGGACTTTGAAAATAAAATCAACAAATCCAAAAGAAAAGCCAGCTCTACGATTTAATTATCTTTCCACTGATCAAGATAAAAGAGAATGGATAGAAGCAATTCGATGTGCTCGTAAAATTTTAGAGCAAAGAGCTTTTGATGAGTTTAGTGCAGGGGAACTGTCACCCGGTCCTGATGTAGAAACTGACACTGAAATTCTGAAGTGGGTCGCAAAAGATGCCGAAACGGCTCTACATCCATCTTGCACTTGTCGCATGGGAACGGATAAAACATCCGTAGTTCATCCTGATACACTAAAAGTGCATGGGTTACAAGGGATTCGAGTAGTCGATGCATCCGTTATGCGCTATGTTACAAATGGAAATATCTATGCTCCAGTAATCATGCTTGCAGAAAAATCTGCCGACCTAATATTGGGTAACACTCCATTAGCTCCTGAAAATACTCAATATTATAAACACAAAGGATAAAAATATGCAACCAAAACCAGATTCGAACGAGCCACGTCTAAAAGACTTTATGCATTTTAAAGAAAGCCTTCCAACTTTACTTATGTTAGGCTTACTTTCCTTATCCGCTGTTTATGTTTTTTTTTGGGGTCAGGGAGCAAAGGTTTTTTGGAGCGGGTTTATTGCGATTCTGGTTTTTTATGGACTAACTTTTTTTACAGGAAGTTATATTGCTCGTAGACATAGTCATACGGAAGAAGGAGCAGATGCGATATTAGGCGGAAGAAATATTCCGCTTTGGGTTTCTGTTTTTACAATGGCGGCTACTTGGCTCGGCGGGGGTTACATAAACGGTAGTGCAGAGGCTACATATAAAAGTGGACTTGTTTGGTTGCAAGCTCCGTGGGGGTATGCTATTAGCCTCATCCTAGGAGGATTATTCTTCGCTAAAATTATGCGTAAGTTTAAATACCGAACTATGCTTGATCCACTAGAACAAAGATTTGGGAAAAAAATGACTGCCATTTTATTTCTTCCCGCACTCGTTGGGGAATTATTTTGGACTGCTGCAATTCTATCTGCTCTCGGTTCTACATTTGGAATCGTAATTGGTTTGGATTTTGGAGTATCTGTCATCATCTCTGCGGCAGTGGCTATCGGGTATACTGCGCTTGGTGGATTATGGGCAGTAGCCTTAACAGACGTAATTCAACTTTCTCTTTTATTTTTGGGACTTGGAGTAATTCTTCCTTTTATTATTGATTCGAGTGGTGGTATGGCAAACACCTGGGCTGCCTATAGCGCAAAATGGGGCGAATCCGCTTCATTTCTTCCCTCAACTGGTGCGCTTGGCTCGTCTTATTGGGTTTGGTGGGATTATGCATTCTTACTCATATTTGGCGGTATTCCATGGCATAGTTATTTTCAAAGGGTATTAGCGGCTAAGACCGATAAGGCGGCTGTGAGTTTTTCTATTATTGCAGGCTTTATTTGCCTGTTTGCTGCAATTCCTCCAATTATTATTGGGATGGTTGGTGGTGTGACGGATTGGACTTCCTTTGGTGGTGCACCGGAAAATTCTCTTAACATTTTACCTTACGTAATTAAATATTTAACTCCAACTGCGATTGCAACCATTGGTCTAGGAGCAGTGGCTACTGCCGTTATGTCGTCAGTGGATTCTTCTATACTATCTGCCTCGTCTATGTCAGTTTGGAATATCTATCGTCCTCTTTTTGATCAGAATATCAGTCGTGATAGAATCAATCATCTAGTAAAAGTCTTTGTTTGGGTAAATGGAATTTTGGCTACACTCATTGCTTTGCAAGTGCAAAGTATTTATACACTTTGGATTTTATGTAGTGATTTCGTTTACTGTCTGTTATTCCCTGCTCTTGTTACAGCATTATTTGACAAGAAGGCGAATTTTTACGGAGCTTTGGCTGGATTTCTTGTTGCCTTTATTCTTCGTTTTGGTGGTGGTGAGGCTTCTCTTGGTTTGCCTACAATTTTACCTTATCCAGTATTAGATGCGGCTACTGAACTTGCGAAAGACGGGTCTAGAATTGCTATACTGTTTCCCTTCAGAACATTTGCAATGCTCTGTGGTCTAATAAGCATTATCCTTGTCTCCAGATTGACCCAGAAGTCCTTACCAGCTAGTGAATTAGCAATCGACGACACGCATAGCTTTGCTCAAAAATAGTTAGTAAAATTAAAACAAGAACTGTATGAAAAATAATCTAGAAATCAAAAAGATGCTTCCAACGCTCTTTATGATTTCCCTTCTATCTCTGTCTGTTTTATATGTCTACCTCTGGGGTGATAATGTAAAAATTTTTTGGAGTGGATTTTTTGTTATCCTCCTATTTTTTGCGATTACTTTTTTTACAGGAAGCTATATTGCCCATAGAAAAAATTCTGAGAAAGATGGAAGGGATTTTTTATTGGGCGGGCGAAATATCCCACTTTGGATTTCCGTTTTTACAATGTCAGCTACATGGCTCGGTGGCGGATACATAAATGGAAGCGCAGAGGCTACCTATAAAAGTGGACTAGTCTGGCTCCAAGCACCGTGGGGTTATGCTATTAGTCTCATCTTCGGTGGAATTTTTTTCGCAAAAATTATGCGAAAATTCAAATACCGCACAATGATTGATCCACTAGAGCAGCGCTTTGGGAAAAAAATGGCGGCTATTTTATTTCTTCCTGCACTAGTTGGTGAATTATTTTGGTCGGCAGCAATACTTTCTGCCTTAGGCTCTACGTTTGGAATTGTAATTGGTCTTGATTTTAATGTATCTGTTATTCTATCTGCTGCTGTGGCTATTGGGTATACCGCGCTCGGCGGATTATGGGCAGTAGCCTTAACGGACGTAATACAACTTTCTCTTTTATTTTTAGGACTGGGAATCATTCTTCCCTTTATCATAGATTCAAGTGGGAGCCTTACATTAACATGGGCTGCCTACAGCGCAAAATGGGGGGAATCCGCATCTTTTTTTCCATCAACTGGTGCGCTCGGCTCTTCTTATTGGGTTTGGTGGGATTATGCGTTCTTACTCGTATTCGGAGGCATTCCCTGGCATAGTTATTTTCAAAGAGTATTAGCGGCTAAGACCGATAAGGCGGCTGTGAGTTTTTCTGTAATCGCTGGCTTTGTTTGTCTGTTTGCTGCAATTCCACCTATCATCATTGGCATGGTCGGTGGAACTACAGATTGGACTCCTTATGGCGGGGCACCCGAAAATTCTTTAAATATTTTACCCTATGTAATGAAATATTTGACTCCTACAGTCGTTGCAACTATTGGACTTGCGGCAGTTGCTACGGCTGTAATGTCCTCTGTGGATTCATCTATGTTATCCGCTGCTTCTATGTCTGCGTGGAATATCTATCGACCTCTCATTGAACCCGGCGTTTCAAATGAAAGGATGAATAATTTAATAAAAATTTTTGTTTGGACAAATGGAATTTTAGCGACACTGATTGCTCTTCGAGTGCAAAGTATTTATACACTTTGGATATTATGTAGTGATTTCGTCTACTGCTTGTTATTCCCCGCTCTTGTCACAGCGTTATTTGACAAGAAGGCGAATTTTTACGGAGCGCTTGCCGGATTTATTGTTGCCTTTATTCTTCGTTTCGGTGGTGGTGAGGCTTCTCTTGGTTTACCTACCATCTTACCTTATCCAATAATCGATGCTGCCTCTGAATTCGGACAGGATGGAACTCGAATCGCAGTATTGTTTCCGTTTCGAACTTTTTCAATGGTTTGCGGGCTAATGAGTATTATTCTTATATCAAGACTCACAGCAAGTATTTCCTCTCCAAAAGCACTTGCCGTGCATGAATCGGAAGCTTTAAGCCAAAAAGCAAACTAGCTCCAGGGTTTAGAAATTAAATTTACCTTGTATAGACTGCTTCGATTACTTACATACTTTGCGGTCATTTATGTTTCAAAATTATTGCGTTTAAGGCTTATTCTATGAAATATAGAATCCTAATAGAGCGCAAATTTAGTTAGAAATTCAATTTTACTTTTACAAAAAAATAAAAAAATGTTTTTTAATAAATCAGATATGCAAAGCTGACTTAGAATACAATTAGAGGAAAAAGTTTCATGAAAGTTTGTGTAATTGGAAGTGGTTATGTTGGATTAGTAGCCGGTGCGTGTTTTGCGGAATACGGAAATGATATTATCTGCGTCGATATTGACGAAAAAAAAATTAATAATCTAAAGAATGGAATTATTCCTATCTATGAGCCGGGTCTTTCCGAAATGGTTTCGCATAACGTTAGACGAAAGAGATTAAGTTTTACAACTTCTCTGCAAGAAGGTGTAGAAAAATCGGACATCATCTTTATCGCTGTTGGAACTCCTACAGGAGCAGAAGGAGAAGCAGATCTCTCGATGGTTCTTTCTGTTGCAAAAGAAATTGGCAAAGCCATGAACGGATATAAAATCATTGTAGATAAATCAACCGTTCCTGTTGGCACAGCAGACAAAGTGAAAGCAGTTGTATCGCAAGAAACAAAGCATCCATTTGATGTAGTTTCGAATCCTGAATTTTTAAAAGAGGGTGTTGCACTAGAAGACTTTATGAGACCAGAGCGTGTAGTCATTGGTGCTGATACTGAGCTTGCGGGTAACGCCATGAAAGAACTCTATGCTCCCTTTGTTTTAAATGGAAATCCAATTTTACTCATGAGCATTAAATCAGCGGAAATTACGAAGTATGCGTGCAATGCATTTCTTGCTACAAAGATTTCATTCGCAAATGAAATTGCAAACCTTTGCGACAAAGTCGGGGCTAATTACGATGATGTGCGATATGGAATGGGAACAGATTCTAGAATCGGAAAGAAATTTTTATACGCAGGCATTGGTTACGGTGGTTCTTGTTTTCCAAAAGATGTGCGTGCTTTAATTAAGACAGCAAAAGATGTAGGCTCGCCAATTCGAATCATCGAAATGGTAGAAGAAGTAAACGAAAAGCAAAAGATCAAACTTCTCGCAAAAATTGAATCTCACTACAAAAACGAAAGTTTGAAAGGAAAAACATTTGCTGTATGGGGACTTGCATTTAAGCCAGATACAGACGATATGCGCGAGGCTCCTTCTATTCCAATCATTTCAGAGTTACACAGACTCGGTGTAAATTTACAAGCATATGATCCAGAGGCAGTTGAAACTTCTAAGTACTACTTTGACGGAAAAGTAAAATATGTCACTGACGCCTACGAAGCGTTAGACGGCGCAGAAGCATTATTACTCTTAACTGAATGGAGAGAATTCAGAGAGCCTGATTTTAACCGCGTAAAAAAATTCCTGACCAAGCATGTAATCTTTGACGGAAGAAATTTATACAAGAAGCCACAAATGAATCGTCTTGGATTTACTCATTACGGTATTGGAATGACTTAAAAGATTCAAAACTGAATAGATTAAAGGGTAATTTCACTTATCCTTTAATCTACTTTAAAGATATTTGCATTTCAAGCATTCCAAATCTGTCATTGATTCGCCTAAGAGACATTAGACGGCTTTTACTTAATCTCAATCAAAATTCTTTGTATTTCTAAATGAAATATAGTTGCATTTAGAAACAGGTCAAGAAACACTGGCATAATAATATTATGCTTTTTCAAATGAAAAAAATAATCCGATTTGCAAATTGCCTAAGACTATTCCTGCTCTATTTTCTATTGCAGACTAGCTTAGGCAATTTGCACAAGCATAGTGAACTAAATTTACACTTTCACGCAGAAAATATAATAACAAAAGACCATACAGTTGCAACAGAAAAGGATTGCAATGTCTGCCCTGCCCTCTATTCGGCAAGTCATTTCAATTTTCAATCTAATTACCTATATCATTTTCAGAGCTTTGATTATCTTGAAATAAAAACACCCCCAATCACTATTAAAGCAAAAAAATCATTCGGATCAAAACTTGGTCGCGCCCCTCCCTTTATGGGTTAATACTGAGTATACTCAATTAATAAATTTCAATTCATTAAAACCATAATTCGATTTTTCAGTGGAACGTAAGAGTCCCGAAAGATTTGAGTGTAAAAAAAAATACTAAGGAAAAAATATGTCAAAGAACATAACAATCATACTATATCTATTCATTTCTCTCTTTTTCGCTTCTTGTGAGGAAAAGAAAAAAGACAATTCCGGCGCAACTGCTGCAGCTTTCCTATTAACGAGAGGTAGTAGTGCTACTGGTGGATGTGCATCTGCATCGACTACAGCGATTTCAAATTCTTCGCTCTCAGGAACGACTCCTACCGCCACTCAATATTCTATCACTGGATGCGATACAAACTCTCTTTCGTCAATTGGATTCAGTAGCCAAAGTATTAGCACTGGTCTTACTGGCACTTCTGCAAACAGCAGAATCCTATCCAATGGAGATTTGTTTTCAGGAAGTGATGTAAACATTGAAGTTACTTTTAAATTGAATGATGCAAGCGGATACTTAGAAGTAATCGGTCACGGATCAGGTACTGCTGCAAGTTTGGATGGCACTGGAGTTCGAATTAATTCATCCTCAACGCAAGCACGCGGAGGTGGGAGTTCCACTCTCACTACTATTAATAGTCAATCAACATCGGTTGGAGCGACTGTAACCTATTGTCTGGATTTTCATAATGAGAGTCCAAACTTTCACACTGTGTTTTGGCCTAGTGCTTGCACTGCAGTCTCTACAGCAGACAGGAATAGCTATACTGGTAGAGAAGCATCGGTAACATCCACGTTCCCTGGCAAACGTGTAGGTTTCATTTTGAACAATGCAACCTTACAAAGTTTTACAGTTAGAACTAAAATTGGAGTAGCAGCTAATCTACTAAATCCACAGTTTTAAAGTGAAGAATAAGACAGCGCGAAACAGTAATGGTAAATCCTTCTTAGCCGGAGGATTTATTTTTATTCTGTTAAATGTAATAAATCCTATATTTTCAGAAGATATTGCACTTTCCACCAACCATAAGGAAAAAGTAGAGAAACTCTTTCTCCAAGACCTCAATCAACATGGTGGGAAAAAAAGTTTCCCCATGTTCACAGTTCCTCTAAATAGATTTACAAGTGATAAGAAGAAGCAAGACGAAAATGCATCAATCGAGGAAGAAAAATATAAAAAACTATTAGATAGAATTATCAAGTTAGAAGCTCAACTGGCAGAAAAACAGAAAAAAGCAGATAATACAGATTCTCCTCTGCAAGAAGATTGGGAATTACAATTAGAAAAGGATTTAGATTCGCAAAAAAAGAATAGTGAAAAGCAGAAAGGACAACAAGATGCAACAGCAACGGATAATGCGAATAATCCAGAAGAATGGGAAGAACAACTCGAAAGAGAATTGAGACAACAAAAAGCTCAGTCAAAAAAATCTCAGAACTCAAGAAACACGAATTCCCCAACTGTCCAAAACCCACAGACATCTAATCAGAACGCTCAAAATCTAATGATGGATATAAATGCATCTGTAGACATGGTTGGCGCTTGGGATAAGAACAAGCCGAAAACAACGGCAAACAGTTTCGATGTAAGAGAAGCTGAATTTGGATTTAATGCTGCTGTCGATCAAGTAATGCGCGGCACATTTCTAGTAGCCGCTCACAATGAAGGTGGAAAATATTTTTTCGAGATTCATGAAGCCAAAGCACAGTTTCCGTTTCTTTTCAAAAATGTTTCTGCAACAGTTGGAAGAATGTTTTTAGACCAAGGGCGACTTAACCGTATTCACAGACATGATCGTCCCTTTACGCAAGCTCCGATCGTTCACCGAAAGCTCATGGGAGAAGAAGCAAATCAAGATACAGGTGCTGAATTGAGTATTCTTTTACCCTGGATGAAAATAAATCAAGAACTTGTTTTGGGAGCAACAAACGGTCGAATATGGGGACATACTCATACTGACGGTCCACCTAAGAACAATCCAATGTTTTACGCACATTTAAAAAATTTCTATTACATTGGAAATAACTGGGGGACTCAATTTGGCTTCACCGGAATACGTTATGAGCCAGACCAAAATACAAAAACAGTCAGAAACCAGTATGGAGTAGATATTGTATTCAAATGGAATCGCTCTTTTCTCCGTTCCTTTATGTTCATGGCGGAGTTATGGCTAAGAGAAACTGAATTTCCATATGATATCTTAAAGAATAATAAGCCTGAGATGGACAGGCAATACGGATACTATGCATTTGCCGATTATCAGTATCATCAACAATGGCATGTAGGTTTTCGTTATGATTATTTCTCTGTTACGAGTCTTAGAGATAAGTATGGATACAAAGCGCCTAACTCAGAGATAGCCTATACACCACAAATAACATATAAACCATCTGAATTTTCGTATATCAGGGCTTCCTTCGAAAGACGTTTTACGAAAGACTTCACGATAGAATCAAATAAAATTGATTTTAGACCTATAGAAGATCAACTAAAAGACTTCTATGAAAATCAGGGAGCAAATAAAACTTCTCCTACCGTTGTAAGCTATCAATTCTATATTCAATGTGTATTCATACTAGGCTCACATCCACCCCATGTATATTAATAAAATCAACAGGACAAATAAGTATATGATAACAAAATTTTTAAAAATCGTTTCCGTTTACTCTCTATTAGCCACATTCTCTCTAAACGCTGAGACTAATGTGATTACAACTGTTACAGATCTTCGCTATATCGCTGAGCAAGTTGGGAAAGATAAAATAAAAGTAGAGTCTATGATTCGCGGCTTTGATGATCCTCATTATGTAATGACAAGACCAGACTTTCTAGTTAAACTAAGTGAAGCTCATATATTTTGCCAAGTAGGTCTTGATTTAGAAATAGGTTGGGCTCCACTTCTTTTGCAACAATCCAGAAATATAAAAATTCAAAAAGGACAGAATGGGTTTTGCGATGGATCTGTTGGAATAAATATCCTTGGAAAGCCTACAGTTCAAGTAGATAGATCAATGGGAGATATGCATATTTTTGGAAATCCACATTATATTTCTGATCCGGTGAATGCAATTCAAGTGGCTAACAACATTATGTCGGCATTGCAGAGAGTTGATCCTGAAAATAATGATTTTTACCAACAAAACTATGAAGAATTTAGAGAGAGACTTGTGAAACTTACCAAAGAAGAAATGAAAGCATTTCAGCCTTATTTCGGATCTAAGGTTGCAGTATTTCATGATGAATTTATGTATCTTGCAAATCGATTTAAGTTTAATGCCAATTTAACGCTTGAAGAAAGACCTGGAATTCCACCTTCTAGTCGTTACCTTGAACAAGTAATTAAAAATATGAAAGCAAATAATGTTAAAGTAATTTTAATTTCACCTGTGAATAATCCTCAGTTTGCGGAGTAT